>Ga0316226_1000071_pt1 | contig 162074 bp, 132 predicted proteins | sample TBH18017metaG_FD_206009 | JGI IMG/M metagenome (GOLD analysis project Ga0316226, IMG submission 206009) | Freshwater microbial communities from Trout Bog Lake, Wisconsin, USA - TBH18017 | ecosystem: Environmental > Aquatic > Freshwater > Lake > Hypolimnion/Profundal zone | place: USA...
CCTTGCGCACCGCTTTAATCAGGTCGCCGTCCAGATCTCGATGTGGCCCATAGTTCACCGCGTTGTAGGGATTGATGGCGCTATCCCAGTTGGAGAAGCCATCGTGGTGCTCTCCCGGTGCAAGGACGTACTTGGCGCCTGCCTTCTTGAACAGATCGGCCCAGGCATCTGGGTCCCACTTGGCTGCGGTATACATGGGCAGAAAATCCTTGTATCCGAACTTGGTGGGAGGCCCGTAGTGCTCCGTGTGCCACTGCATGACATCCTTGTTGCCGCCATACATGTAGCGGACATACCACTCGCTGGCATGTGCGGGAACGGAGTAGATACCCCAATGCATCATGATGCCGAACTTGGCGTCGCGGAACCATTCGGGGTCCTGGTAGTTCTTCTCGATGGAGTCCCAGGAAGCCTGGAAGGGGCCATTCGGGGTGGGCGGTAGGTTATCAAGAGCTTTCGCCACCAGTTCCGGCGTGTCTCTGGACCAGGGGGCGGCTGGGTCATTGGATACGGGCGCATTGGAGCGTCGGCCAGCCGCGGGAGCAACCGCACCGGGTTCTTCAACCCCTAGCGGAGTCTGCGCCAGCAGTGTAGCGGCCAGGCGCGGCTTAGTTAGACCTGCTGCAACAGCGGCGGCCGCCGTTACTCTGGTGAAATGGCGGCGTGTGAATGTGCTTTTCATTCTGGTATCTCTCTCGTCCCTGATTTTGCTGACCGCAACACGCTAACAGAATGATGTGCTGGCTGACTATCGCATGTTTACTGAGCGATGATCGCCCGGGAAAGGAGGGTTCTTCCTTCTTAATGCGCCCCGGAGTGGGCGGGTCTGCGCATGAGGAAGACCAGGGGAATGACGAGCAGGAATAAGATCCCCATGATTTGAAAGACGTCCACATAACTTAACAATGCCGCCTGCTGTTGCATGGTGCGATAGATGAGAGCCCCTGCCCTGTGACTGGCAGTTGCGCGGTCGACGCCGCTGTGCTGGATTACGCCGGTAAGCTGCTGCATGGCCTGCTGGCTCATCCGGCTGCTTGGGGTTACGTTGGACGACAGGATGGATTGATGAAACTGGGAGCGGCGCGTGATCCATGTAGTGACAAAGGATATCCCCATGCTTGAACCTATGTTGCGCGAGACGCTGTATAGGCTGGTGGCATAGCCTGTCTCCTGCGGCGGAATGGTGGCCATAGTGAGGGTGGTGAGGGGCACAAAGAGCAGTCCCAGCGCAGCGCCCTGCGTGATCTGGATCCAGAAGATATCCCATGTGCCTGATTGCAGCGTCATGTGGGCGAAGCCGAAGAACGACACTCCAGCCACCGCGAATCCGAAGGCCAGCATACGTCTACCATCCCAACCTCGACCCAGCAGATACCCGACTACGGGCATGCAGAGTGCGGTACCTATTCCGCGCGGACTGGTCCATAGGCCTGCCGTGGCCGCCGTCCAGCCAAGCAGCGTCTGCATGAACAAGGGCAATAGAATGAGGCCACCGTAGAGAACGAAGCCTAGTACGGCCGCCAAGCCAATGCCAGTGGCGAAGGAACGGAAACGAAGCAGATGAAAGTGGACGATGGGGTCTTTGACGGTGAGCTCGCGGACGACGAATGCGGCGAGAAAGACCACCGCCATTACGGCCAGCACCTGGATCATTTGCGAGCTAAACCAATCTTTTTCCTGCCCCTTGTCGAGCATGATCTGTAGTGCTCCCATGCCGAGAGCGAGCATACCGAGTCCCCAGAAATCGGCACGCAGCGTTCCACGCTTGATGTAGTGCGGATCGCGAACGAAGAGGTAGATAAGGATGAGGCTGAGTATACCGACGGGCACGTTGATGTAGAAGACCCAGCGCCAGGAGTAGGAATCGGTGATCCATCCGCCAATGGTGGGGCCGAGTACGGGCGCGGCCACAATGCCCATACCCCAGTAGGCCATTGCCTTGCCCCGTTCGCGGCCGGGGAACTCCTCTAGCAGGACTGCCTGCGACAAGGGTTGCAGCCCTCCACCGGTGGTCCCCTGGAGCACGCGAAAGAAGATGAGCATGGGCAGGTTTGGAGCCAGACCGCACAAGATGCTGGACAGGGTAAAGCCAGTCACTACGGTCATCAACAGTCGCTTGCGACCCATATAGTTAGCCAGCCATCCGGTGACCGGCAGGACGATGGCATTGGCCACGATATAGGAGGTCAGCACCCAGGTTGCTTCATCCACAGTGGAAGAAAGCGAGCCTGCAATATGGGGCAGGCTTACATTGACGACTGAGGTATCCAGAACTTCCAGCACGGCGCTGGACATCACAGCGATGGCAACGATCCAACGCTGAACCTTTACGGCTGACGGCAATTCATGGGAGTTTGCAAGCGTGGATGAGCCGAGATAGGAGGAGGATGAAATCGTTGGCCCCGATGCGCCTTCGCCAGAGGCAGTAATTCGGCTTGAAACGGACATCCTGTCTTCGCGCCCCGCGCTTCCAAAGTTCTGTATCCATGATACGGGCAGTGGCACTTGCCGGGTAGTTCAGCCATCCGGCATCTGCACAGATCCAGATTGTCTGGATGCGCGAAATACAGGATCGGCCTGTTCGGAACGAGAGCTTTCGCGTAAACTTGCAAAGGAGGAGAGTTGGCAGAGCCCGGTTGAATGCACCTGACTCGAAATCAGACGTACTCGCAAGGGTACCGGGGGTTCGAATCCCTCACTCTCCGCCATTTTTATTGATTCTAAAGAAGATGTCGTTTCCGTTGCTCATGGCTGTTCCACATACACGTGATAAGCGTTACGTTCCGTGTAGTTGATTCCTGGGGAACAAAGCCTGGCGAACAAAAGAGCGAAATATTCCATAAGAAATCAGGGTGGGACGCGGTGTCTGAAGGGACCGGGCGGTACCTTTCTGGGTACTCAGGAATACGGTGCGGGAGAGATCCGCAGATGACACGATCGAACTTGTAGATAAGTTCAAAGATACAGTGATTTACGTTGTATTTCGAGGACGACTGCAACGCTGTTCTTTCCCTGTTTTGGAACGGGGATTTATCCCGAATGGGCCGGTGCTGAGGGTGGATTTCCATTGACAGTAACGACCAGGAAGAAGAGGGTTATTAAGATTAAGATAGTGTGAATTTTTATTTCAGGGCAGGCCATTCCGGCTGGCCTGGAAGACAGCAGCAAGAGAAATAAAATTGATTCAATTGGGGCAAAGACAATGTTTAGAACAGATTCCAAGCGGCAACCGAGTGCTACATTCGTAAATATCCTTTCAAACCTCCTCACAATCCTTCTGGTACTGGCAAGTTTGGCTGGCGGCGTGGCGCGAGCACAGTTAGCCGGCAAAGGCGAGGTGAAGGGAACGGTCAACGACCCCTCAGGCGCGGTAGTGGCTGGTGCGACGGTGACTGCGACGGAGGTATCGACAGGTGTAAGCACAACGCGGTCGAGCAATTCCGCTGGGATTTATGACATTTCGCCGCTGGACGCAGGGGTGTACGTGGTGACGGTAACGGCGACGGGCTTCGAGAAGTTGACGCAGGCGGATTTGCATGTGAATTCACTGGAGATTGTGGACTACAACCCCACTTTGACGGTTGGCGCGTCGTCGGAGACGGTCACGGTGAATGCCGCTCCTCCAGCGTTAGAGACGAGCAATGCGACGCTGGGCGCGACGATGGAACAGTCCATGTACTCAGCGCTACCGATCCAGATGGGCGCTGCCGGCACACCCGATCAGCGTCGAGCCACGGACTTTGCCGTGTTGATGCCAGGTGTGCAGGGCAATGAGACCAATGGCAATCTGACGACGAACACGGGCGTTGTGAATGGTTCCGGCAGCCGTGGTGCCGCGTCGGCAGTCTATGTCAACGGACTTCCATTTACGTCGGTGGCGGGCGAAGGCGACACGCGGTATGTATGGACGGCCATCTCGATCGATGCAGTGGATCAGTTCCAGGTGCAGACCACAGGCTATTCGGCGATGTATGAAGGACAGGGCGTGCAGAACTACACCGTGAAGGCGGGCGGGAACAAGTTTCATGGGTCGGCGTACGATTTTTTCCGCAACACAGCACTGGATACCTGGGGATACTTTGCACCTGCAGCAACGGTGAAGGACCCGATTACCGGCATTGTGAAGCCTGCGCAGAAGCCGACCGAGCATATGAATGAGTTCGGCGCCACGTTGAGTGGTCCGGTACTGAAAGACAAACTATTCCTGTTTTTGAACTACGACGAGTACAAGTTTTCGCATGGGCCGGCGGCCGTGTTGCAGTCTCTGCCGACTGCGGCTGAAGTGACGGGCGACTTCCGCGATCAGGGCGTGAATATCTACGATCCACGCTCCACCACCTGCAACCTGGCGGGTACAACCTGCACCCGCACCCAGTATGTCAGCGATGCAACCAACGTAGGCATTCCTGTGGGCACGAAGAATGTGATTCCTTTAGGTTTACAGGACCCCGTTGCACGTGCCATGCAGAGCTTTTTGATTCAGGACTACACCCTGCCGACTGTGATTGGGAACAACTTCATCGGCGGGTATAAGTATGGGCTTTACAACTGGATGACCACGAATCGGATGGACTGGATCATCAACCCAAAGAACACGTTGTCGTTGACCTTTGGTAAAGGTCGGCAGGCGAGCGCGGGACCGGCATCGCAGACGACTGCAGGCAGGAATGTGACGCCGTTTGCCCCCTACAACTACGGGCAGGTATATGCGCCGAAGACGACGGTATGGACGCTGCAGGAGACGTATGTTATTTCACCGAAGATCGTGAACCAGTTCAACTATGGGTTCGGACGATATAACGGACCAACCTTCAACCCGAACAGCGGCGGAAAATTTGCAGCGGCTGGAACCACAATCGGGATTACGGGTCTGCCATCTGGGCAAGCCTCCAATGCATTCCCATTTACTACATTCACCGGCACCAATGCTCCCACCGGCTGGGCGGGGAATACGGCGAACGTGGCAATTTCCAATGCGTATGTGATGACCGACAACCTGCAGTGGACGCTGGGCAAGCACGCACTGACCATGGGACTGCAATATTCCTGGCTGGAGTATCAGTACCTGATCAACACGGGCGGCACGAGCCCGCTGACGATTGCGAATACGAACACCGAGACGGAGAACTTCAAGAGCGGAACGACGCTGGACTCAACGACGGGCTTCTCGTATGCCAGCTTCCTGGCGGGCGCGGCCGACAGTCAATCGTTGACCGACAGCCTTGCGGTGCCTGAGACAGGCGCGCGCTTCCATCCTGTATCACCCTATGTGCAGGATGACTGGAAGGTGAACTCGCGGTTGACGGTGAATCTGGGACTACGTTGGGACTTCTACCCGCCTTACCAGGAAGAGCATGACCGGCTGTCGTTCTTCAATCCAACGGGGAGCAACTCCGTGACCGGAACTCTGGGTACCGTAGAGTTTGCAGGAAGCGCGGCGGGAACAGCTGGATGTAACTGCCACACTATTGTGAACAGCTCGTATCAGAATTTTGGTCCGCGCATCGGGTTTGCGTTTCAGAGCGATCCCAAGATGGTATGGCGTGGAAGCTGGGGCGTTGTATATACCCACGGCAACGGCGTAGGCGGATCGGCAATCTCGAGGAACGGCACGGGCACACTCGGATATTCGACGGCGCCGAAGCCAACCTTCACCAACACACTGGCGAATACGTCTGGGGCGACCTTCACCAACCAGTTCCTATCGGCTGGGTTCCAGGGTCTGATTCCACCGCCAACTCTGCCGAACTTCAGCCCAACGGTGGGAACCGGTTATTACATCGGTGGCAGCACGCCGCAGACGGCAGCGTATGCCGATCCTTATCTGGGTGGCCGCGCGCCGGAGTACATCAACTGGAGCTTTGGTTTCCAGCGTAGCCTGACCGATACGATCACGTTGTCGATGAATTACGTTGGGTCGGAAGGACATTTTGAGATTACCGACGGCGGCAATGCACGGGGCCAGTGGGTGAACCAGTTGAACCCGGTATTTTTGACGGCGGGTGCAACTGCTCTGAATGCCAAGGCAACTCCTGCAAACGTGGCGGCTGCGCTTACGGCTGCCGGCGTATCAGCACCTAACTACAACTCCGTGACGTTCGATCCTACACAGACGGTGGCAACGGCGCTGAAGCCGTTTCCACAGTACAGCCTGTCGGATGCGTATGGCGACATGGCGAACTCGAACTATCACGCATTGCAGACCACGGTGCAGCAGCGCCTATCGCATGGTCTGATCTTCATGGTGAATTACACCTGGTCGAAGGCTATTGACGATGGCGGGACGTTCCGTTCGGGGTATGCAATCCCAGCGCAGTTCATCAATCCTGGCGGCACGGGCTATGCTGTGGATCGTGTGGAGCGCGGCGTATCTACGTCAAGCCAGCCACAGCATGTTGTTATTTCGGGCGTCTACGACTTGCCGTTCGGCAAGGGGGTCCTAGGCGGTCAGCACTATGTGACTCGCGCGCTGCTGAGCAACTTCACATTCTCGTCGATTATTCAGATGTATTCCGGCTCGCCGCTGGCGATCACGGAATCGTCCTCCTCAACCTGCACCGCAACCAATCCTGCAACCGGAACCTGTATGCCGAGCGTCAACCCAGCCTGGAACCAGAAGATCACGCCGATGATCCACGACTGGGGTCATGGAATGACCGCGGCAACCGCGGGATCGACGACGTTCATCAACAGCGCGGCATTCGAGCATGTGCCATCCACGGCGGCGGCGCCACTATTCGGCAATCTGGCGCGTACCGCTCCCGACGGTCTGTATGGACCAGGGAACTACAACATCGATATCAGCGTGCGGCGTACCTTTGGGCTGCATTATGAAGGCGTAAAGCTGATGTTGGAGGGCGACCTGTATAACGTGACCAATCACACTCAGTTCGGCGGGATTGGCACTACATACGGCAGTGCAACCTTCGGGCAGGTGAGTACGCAGGCGAATAACCCGCGTGACGCACAGTTGACGGCGAAGATCCTGTTCTAGGCCTCCAGATACGGCGTGGCAGTACGTGTTGCCGTAGAGTAACGAGACACAACCAGAGAGCCGCCCTGTGATGGGGCGGCTTTTCTTGGCATCCATCGATTCATTGCATGGGCAGAAACTGCACCGAACACTGCTGTGGCAGGCTTGCTGGATTCAACGCAACCATCCCGCTGTTTGCGGTATTGACTGCACCAGACAGTTGCGGCGCCGGTATCGTAACAACTCCTGGTCCCTGTAATTCAAAGTTCACATGGTTGATCACGGCCGTGGTGAACTGCGCATGCACCTGTGCGGGATGAATGTCCTGGATGGTGACGTTGTCCAGTTGCACTTCTGTACGATGGGCGGCGTCCTTGCCTGCGATTAATACATCACCGGGCGTAGTGGCAAAGATGTTCTGCACAGTAATGTTTTTATAGTCGGGTATCCGATCCCCGACTATACCGGGATCCACGAAGCCTTCCACTGTTCCATTGTTATAGAAGGGACTGATGGCGATCGGCATCTGCACATTCCGCATGCAGATATTGCGATACGTCAGGTCGTGCACCAGCCCACCGCGTGCTGCATTGCTTTTGATGCGAATGCCGCTGGTGGTATGGTCCTCGGTGAGTCCATCCACCAAAAGGAAGCTAACGCCATTGTTGGTTTCGCTGCCGATGGACATGCCGTGTCCATTGTAAAAATGGTTGTTGATCACGCTCATATGGGTTACGCCATTCTTGATCGCGATATTGTCATCGCCGTTGTCGATCCAACTGTGAGTAATGGTGATGTTTGTCGAACTGCCAGGATCGATGCCATCGGTATTGCGCGCGTCCAGGCCAGGTATCGTCGGTGTCAGCAGATGAACGCCCCAAGCTGTGAATCCGTTGGTGTTGTTCAACGACACATGGTCGTTTGGCGCGTTGTGCAAGGTAATGCCATATAGAACAAAGCCGTCGGCGTGACTGGCCACAATCAGCCGCGTACTGTAGTAGCGCAACTGCTTCGGCTCGGCCGCACGCGCCATCTGCCACCAACTGTAATCGTGACCGACCAGGGTTGCGCCACCGCGCCCGTCAATCACGCCACCCCCCATGACGGCTGCGTTTTTCACGTTTACGCCGATCAGCGGTTTGCAGGGACGCCCCTGGGGCGCGACCGCAGCCGCAACCATTCCCTTAGCCGCATCCTGAGCTGTGATGTAGGCCGCACTGAAATCGCTCATGGTTCCGCATAGCAGCTTGGTGGTGGAGTCGGCTGGATTGGGGTCATAGTCTTTCGGGTCGCGCGATCCATAGAGCACCACACCCTTGTCGATCAGCAGGGTTACGCCTTCGCGGAGTTCCAGTGCTCCGCTGAGGAACGCGTTTGCATCTTTTCCCGCAGTGAGCTCGACGGCCAACCCAGGCTTGCATCCATCCAGCGCGTGTTGGATGCGCGCCGTATCGGTGGTTGTCTCAAATTCTTCCGCGAGCGTTCCGGCGTTGCCTGTTTTCTCTGCTTTCAGGGTTACGCAGGCGGGCGGAATGACCGGCTCTGTTACAGTCCGTGTATCCTGTGCACGCGCGACGATCGCTGGTGTTATCCATGCCCCTGCACAGCACAACACACACCACGAGGATATCTTCATGCCTGGCCTCCACCACGCCGGATTCTAGCATTCCAGCATCACACCCTGACATTCTGTAGCCGGTCAGGCCTGTTCACGGCTTTGATTTGGAGGGCGATGCATTTTGAGGTGATGGAGTCGAGGGTGACGCGTTGACTTGTGCCAACCGTGTAGCGGCGGCGATGGGGTTCCATTGGTCGGGGCCGGCAAGGAATGCACCGGGGAGATACTGCGTCGTCTGGGCAGGGGTCAGTTGGTGCGACCAGGTCACGCGTGTGCTGGGCGATGCTCCTGGGCCAGTCGAGCCGGATTCGGCGTAATAGGCGGTGGTTTCATTAGCCGGGTTGGACCAATTATTCCAACCGGCGGGGCTTATATTGGCCGGAAGCTCTGTATTGATGTAGACCACGCGTGCGTATGGACGCCAGGGGCGGCCGAGGTATAGGGTCTGCTGGGCGGCGGCGGGGTCGAGCGCAGCGGTAACACGGGAGTTGAGAATGACGTAGCCCGTGTCCTGGTCCGCCGCAGTACGCGATTGCGCAGTAATGTAGCCGGGGCCGTTGGAGTGCAACTCGTCGCGCTCAAAGACTGCGGCGGCATTGCCGAAGATGTAATCGACGCCACCCTCAATGTAGGAGTCGACGTAGTACTGGCGGCCAAAGTCTGCGAAGAGCGTGTCCTGATGGCCAAGCAGACGGCAGTGCCTGAAGATGGAGCGGTCGGAGCGGTTGGCAACGGCGACAGCCTGGCCGGTGTTGCCGGCGGTGTTCTCAAAGGTAACATTGTCCGCCTGGAAGCCAGGGCTTTCGATGGTCACGGTTGCAGTCAGGAAGGTTCCTCCGGCCTGCGACGCGTTGAGCGAGTTGGTGATGACGATATCGGAGGGTGATTTGCCCAGACCGATGAGAGTTATGTTGGGATGGTTCTGGGTGATAAAGAGGCGCTCGTGATAGATACCGGGGACGATCTCGATGTAGACGCGCCCCGGGGTACCGTCCTGGTTGGGGACGGCCAGGGGATGGTGATCCAGGGCGTTCTGAATGGTGGGGAAGACGCTGCGGTCTTCGTTGCCCGGAGCGGCAAGCGGTGCCGCGGGATCCACGCGGACATGGACGTCGGCGGCGCAAAGCGGGAGAGCGAGAAGGAGAAGCAGCGAGGTCAGGGCGAGGCGATACATGGGGATGAGTGTACTGCCTAGGGATGGTGAAGGGGCAAATAGACACAGGAACGCGCACATGAGTGTTCGAAAGGCTGTTAATTCAGCGCGTAATATTTCTGGCGGAGAGTTGCCCGGGTGATACGACCCTCTCCCACGGCCCAGTTTAATGCCGGGCCGTGAGAGAGGGTGCTGTAATTTATCTCCAACACTGTTTACGGATTGTTCTTCTATTTGCTCTAGCGATAGCTATAGAAGGTAACGCGCATTACGGACGGTGGCTGGGTCGTGTTACCCGCTGCTGTGCCTCGACCGCCTCTGGCCTGGGCTCCCAGGGGTATCTGAGAACCGGGCAGGTTGTTGTTGGATTCAGCAGAGACGTCGTATCCTCGGCCCATGATATCGTCGCCGTTGACGCGGCGCTGCATGACCCAGCTGCCGTTTTTGAATTCACCGCGCTCCATAATGGCAGGTGCAGCGACCCTGGCGTTGGGAATATTGTTTGGCATTACAACGAAGGGGAAGGATGCATTGGAAGCGAAGTAATACTCATTGGGCGCTGTGTTGACGATGAGTACGAACGGTTTATCGAGGAAGGTAAGTCCAGCGCTGGCTCCGCGTGCCAGAGGCGCTGCCGGTGTAACGGCAGCACTACTGCCACCGCGCCCTTGACCCTGAGGCGCAACCCGGGGAGCTTCACCCGCAGCGCCGCCACGAGTTCCTGACACGGGCGTGAAATCGAAGATATATTTTCCCATCACGACCTTACCGGGATTCTGTCCTGGTTCCAGCTCGATCAGTTTGATTGCATCCGGCTTGCCTTGCGCCTCGGCAATTGCGCCGGAGACCGAGTTCATGAACCCATACGACCGCACAAACGGGTCATCCGAGGCCACGCTGCGGCCACTATCCACGCCGAAGGGGGAGAAGCAAAGGAGTTTGAGTTGGGTAAAGCCCAACCAGGCGTTGTTGGCATTCAGTCCGGTTTCCGGATTCCAGGCTGGGTTGCCGTTGCGCGAGAAGGTCTGAATGATATCTGCGTAATCCGGCAGATAGATATCCGGCGACAGGATGTCGATGGCCGGCGCTCCGGCGCGCCAGATATCATGCACCAGCGGTTCAGGCCCTCCACTGGGGTAGTCGCCCGCGCCGATGTCTGCCGGCTGCACCAGCCAGGTATTGACATACATGGGGAGGGGATATTCCTTTTTGCCCTGCGCCGCCACATAGCCGATGTAGTGGGAGTAGTTCCATGCCATGAAGATCTCATCGGTGTGGTTGAAGAGCTCGGCGTCGGCTGCACGCTTTGCACGATTGGGGCTGTTGGGTACTGGTGGATCATTCGCCGGACGCTGAACATTTTTACCGAATACCTGCTCCCAGGTTCCGCTTGTCTTGTCGCCTGCGGCGTCCCATATCTTCTTCATTTCGGGCAGCAGGTGGTCCTTGTTCTTCTGAAGATAGTCGGTCAATTCCTTTGGGACGGGGCCGGCAAAGGCGGTATTGGCTGCGGTGCCGAAGTCCCTTGTGGTACCCATAGCGCCGACTTCATTTTCAACTTGAAATGCGATGACAGTATGCGTCTTGTCTACTTCGCGGATGTGCCGCATAACAGCAGCAAAGGCTGTCGCGTCGGCATTACGGTTGTTATCGCTCACGGTGGAGAGGATCTCGAGCGTCTTGCCCTGGGCATTGACCACACGCGGAAAGCGATTCTGGTTTGCCTTGACCCACAGAGGCGGGAAGTGCGACAAGCCATTCTTCCAACTGGCCATCCATAGCAAGACCAGGCGCACATTGTTGGCGCGTGCCGCTTCAATCTGATAGTCGATCATGGAGAAATCGAATTTGCCTTCTTCGGGTTCCACGAGGTCCCAGGAAACCACGGTAAGGATGGTGTTGAAATGGGCCTGCGCAAGGCGCTCGATGGTGGCTTTTGTGCCTTCGCGATCCGATGAGGCGGTATTGGATAGTTCGCCCGCGATACAGATGAAGGGATGCCCATCGACAATCAGCTTGGTCATGCCATCGCGTTTCTCCAAATGGGGCATGTCCTTGATGCTGACCACGACTGGCGGCTTGCTTGCAACGACTGCCGCTCGCAGATTGATCGACATGAAAAGGACACACAGGGCCGAAACCACAAAAGATGCTAACCGATACGTGCGTGACATGTTTGAATCTCCGTATTGTTTCCTGGTTTGAATCTGGAATTGAAGATCACGAGGCGATTTCCACCGGGCAGGCGAAGCCCGCTGGGGACTATGGGTGTAACTTCAACCGGAACTTTCATCCCGCTTGCCCGATACCGAGACAATATACCCAGGAGTGTTCCGCTTGCCATCATTTTCGTATTACACCCAACACAAGCCCTCTTGAGGTGTGTCGTCCATCACATTACGCAATCAGCGTTACAATCGGCGATTCGTCAAAGTGATGGGGCAGGCACCTAAGGTAGTCACTCCATGCAGAACCTTTGCATTGCATAATTGAGTGTTATCCGAAAGGCACTGTCATGAAGCGTTCCAACCTGACTATCCTCTTGGCGCTGATACCAGCCTGCGTTTTCAGCAGTCAGCCCTCGCTTACTCAAACTGCGACTGTCCCTGGTGCGATCACATCGAATTCAGGGGTGCATCCCAATCTGCTTGGGCAGATGGACAGGCCGCTGCGTTACCACCCTGAGAACGGGGATTTCGTTCTCGAAGACGGGCCTGAGTTCTTCAACCGATCTCTTTATGGTGGCAACACCGCGTTTCGTGTTGATGGGGGCGATAAGCCGGAGTTTGTGCTGTATCTCCCAGGGCGGGGAGGCAATCTACGGTTTGGCATCCAGATGGCGGGCCATGCGATCTGGCTGAAAGATGCAAGCCATATCCAGACACGATACCGCCCCGGCGCGCTGATCTATACGGTTCGGGATGCCGCCATCGGAACCAATGCCGTGGTTACGCTGCAGGTTATGGCCTATGCCAATACAGAAGGCCTGATCGTAAGCGCACAGGCGAAGAATGTAGCCCGTGGCACAGAACTGATCTGGGCCTATGGCGGAGTCAACGGGCAGCGTGGCTCCAGAGATGGCGACATTGGTACCGAAAGAGTTCCGATCAGCCAGTATTTTCAGTTTCAAGCTTCATTTGCCGACGACAATGCGTTTACGCTGGGCGCGGAGGGATTCACGCTGAAGAGTTCGCACGCGACCCTGGTTGGCGTCACGCCCCTTGGCACTCGTGAGCACATCGCCGATGCGGATGCATGGAATGACCTGAGTGCGCTGCTTTCCGATACAGCGACTGCACCCAAGCGACCGATTGTAGTTGGACATGCAGCATTCCTGGCCAATGCTCCATTGCTGCTCTCGTTGCAGCGAGTCAATGACGGATCGACTGCAGCGACCGACCTGAATATCTATCAGGAAGTAACCACACGGAAAACGGGCACACCGCAGAAGCCAAAGGCGGCAGCTCTGTTGCCTGCATTTATCCGATCTAAGTTGCCGGAACAATTTGCAGTGACGGAAAAGCATTTTGACGAATTAAGATCGAAGGTTCGCATCGAGACGCCTGACCCCTATCTCGATGCCGCCATGGGAGCCCTGAATGTGGCCGCGGACGCACTATGGGACACGGATCAGAAAGCGATCATGCACGGTGCCATCGCGTGGCGGACCAAGCTTCTGGGTTGGCGAGGCCCGTATGTGCTGGACGAACTGGGCTGGCATGATCGGGCACAAGAGAACTTTGATACCTGGTTACCGAACCAGAATACGGAGCCCATCCCATCCGTTTTGCCGCCGCCTGATCCCAAAGCAAATCTGGCGCGCAACGAACCTGGTCTACATTCCAATGGCGACCTGTCAGGTTCGCACTACGACATGAACATGGTCTTCATCGATGCACTGTTTCGCCACCTGCTGTGGACCGGCGACGCAGCTTTCGCGCGCGAAGCATGGCCTGTGATTCAACGGCATATTGCATGGGAGAGGCGTCTGTTTCGCCGCGAGTACGGTCCCGAAAAGCTACCGCTGTATGAAGCCTATGCCACCATCTGGGCCAGCGACGATCTGTACTACAACGGTGGCGGATGTGCCTATGCATCCGCCTACAATGTGTATGCCAATCGCATGGCGGCGCGTATCGCCGTCCTGGCTGGACAAGACCCCAGACCTTACAGCGACGAGGCTAACCAAATCGAAAAGGCGATGCACGCTCTGTTGTGGCTACCCGATCAAGGCACCTTTGCCGAGTATAAGGATTTGCTAGGCAACCAGCTTGTTCATGCCGATTATGGACTTTGGAATTTTTATCACACCGTGGACGAGGAGGCTGTTTCCCCGCGCGAAGCCTGGGAGATGGGGGACGCGCTGCTGTCCCACATGCGCTCCATTCCTGTTCAGGGCCCGGGGGTTCCGAACGACGCGCCGTATCACGTCTTCTCCGAAACGGATTGGATGCCATATTCCTGGTCGATCAACAATGTTGTGATGGATGAAAACATGCATACGGCACTGGCTTTGTGGCAGGGTGGCCATGCTGACGATGCCTACGCGCTGGCCAAGGGAGCAATGCTGGCCAGCATGTACATGGGGATATCGCCGGGCAACGTCGGCACGATGGATCTGTATGATGTATATCGCAGGGAAAGTCAGCGTGATTTTGGCGATAGCGCAGGCACCATGTCGCGGGCAATGGTGGAAGGACTCTTCGGAATTCATCCCGATGCGCTTGGCAAAACCCTTACGATTACACCGGGCTTTCCTAAAGATTGGACGCACGCGCGGATGCATCATCCGGACGTTGGCATTGATTTTGTTCGCAACGGACGAATGGATAGATGGGAGATTACCCAGACAGGTCATCGCTTCCAGACCCTGACGCTGCGCATTCCAGCCGCCTTCAGCCATATTGTTAGCGTGCAGGTGAACGGGGAGAATGCAAAATGGCGTTCCGATCCGGAGGCAGTGGGACGCCCGGTTCTGGAGGTTACGACCAAAGCGAGTGCAAGCACACGTATCCGGATAGCCTGGTCCGGCGTTCCCATCCATGCTGAAACAATAGCTGCGGCCACGCCGGGGCAATCGCAGGACGACTTTCGCCAGATGTCGAGCGGTGCCTTCAGATGGTGGGCCAAAACAACCAGTCCCGCGCCTGCCATTCAGCATGCAGCACAGTCCTTTAACTGGCAGGCAGAGAAGCAGACGGACAGCCTTGAAAGTGTCGATCTGACCCGCTGGTTTAATGATCGCGTGAGTGCGATCTTTGCCAACGGAAAATATGTTGCCCCGCGTTCGACCGGCGTCAGCCTGGAACTGCCCTGGCAGGGAGCGGGCGCATGGGCTGGCCATCTCACCACACTACCGGTCATCGACGATAGTGGTTTGCGCAAGGTGGCTGGCGACAATGGCGGCAAGCTCATCATGCCCAATGGAATATTCTTCTCCACGCCCAGTGTGTCTAAGGCAAACGATATTGTGTTCACCTCGCAGTGGGACAACTATCCGCATGAGGTCACAGTGCCCATCAGTGGCCATGCGAAGCAGGTGTATTTTCTGATGGCGGGATCTACGAATTTCATGCAAAGCCGCATGGATAACGGGGAAGTTGTGGTCACCTACACCGACGGCAGCGCGTCACGCCTGGCTCTGCGAAACCCCGAGACGTGGTGGCCCATCGACCAGGACTACTTCGTTGACGATTATCAGTTTCCGCTGGAGGGCGAATTGCCGCCGCGCGTTGATTTGAGAACAGGAAATGTTCGCTTGCTCAACCTCGCCACCTTCAAAGGGAAGGGTCGTGAGGTACCCGGTGGAGCTGCAACCGTGCTGCATCTGGCGCTGGATCCTGCTAAACAACTGCAAAGCCTTACCGTGCGCACACTGTGCAACGATGTAGTTATCGGGCTGATGAGTGCCACACTCGAACGTCCCTGACATGGTGAAAATAGGGGGTCCTATACCGGGTTGTCCGTGTTGCGATCCGCTGCAGGCAGATCTTAATCTGCGGCCCAAACGGACACATTGATCGAGGGTTGGATAGCCAATGCCGAGCCAACACCTTACTTTCCCATAGATTGACTTGCAAACTAACCCAGGAACCATGAGAATTCCCACGACGGAATAAATGCCAGACAGGACACCCATGAAAACGAATTGGAATTTTGCGCCAATGTTAGTAGTGGCGCTCACGCTGATTGGCGCAAACCTAACCATGGCCGCACAGGCCGGCGCCCGACTCAATGCAGCTCCGCACAGGCCGCAAGGGTCGTGTGACATCTATGCTGCCGCCGGTGATCCGTGTGTGGCCGCCCACAGCACAACGCGTGCGCTATACGCCAGCTATAACGGCCCGCTGTATCAGGTACTACGCCAGTCGGATCGCAAGACACTGGACATCGGCGTGGTTAAGCCGTCGGGGCGCGATGCAGGTGGATACGCCAATGCGGCAGCGCAGGACGTTTTCTGTGCCAACACGATCTGCTGGATTACCACCATTTACGATCAATCCGGCAAACGCAACCATCTCACACAGCCTCCGCGCGGAGGATTCAGCGGTCCGGCGATGGGTGGCTACGATAACGTCCCGATCGCCGATATGGCACCGATTACGGTGATGGGGCATAAAGTGTATGGGGTTTTTATTGAGCCGGGTATGGGTCTGCGGATAGACGATGCGAAGGGGACCGCGGTCGACGATCAGGCGGAGGGTCAATACTGGGTCATTAATGGACAGCACTACAACGCGGGATGCTGTTTCGACTACGGCAACGCCGAGACTGATAGCCGCGACGACGGCAATGGAACCATGGAAACCACGTACTATGGCAACTCCGGCAGCTGGTATCACGGGAACCCTCCGGGGCCGTGGATTATGACCGACCAGGAGAACAACCTGGTGGGTTGCGCGAACCCGGATGGGTCGAAGCTTTGCGCTTTACCCAACATTACATGGCGATTCGTAACTGCAATGGCCAAGGGAGAACCTCATCACTGGACCTCGATGGGAGGCGATGCGCAGCAGGGCCCGCTATCGGTGATGTTCGATGGGCCACGCATCAACCCCACCTATGATCCGATGCGCAAGCAGGGAGCTATTCTGCTGGGCAATGGCGGCGACAACAGCAACGGCTCGCAGGGCACCTTCTATGAGGGCGCAATGACCGCTGCGGGGACGTTTCCGACTGACGCGACGGATCAACTGGTGCAGGCCAACATTGCAGCTGCCAAATATGATGTGCAGCAATTGAGTGTGGCGCCAACGTCGGCAACTGCCACTCCGCCGGGACTGCAGACGTTCTCGCCGGGGTCTTCGCAGGACACGTCGGTGACGTTTACGAATACCACTGGAGCGCCCGCGTCGGGCGTAAAGCTGAGCATCGCCGCACCGAAGGGGTGGACCGCCGTGGCGTCCGGCAAAGCGGCGTTCGCTAATCCGATTCCGCCGGGTGGAACCGCGGTCGCAACCTTCAAAGTCACCTCAGGGCCAGCGGCCTTCAACGGCGACCTCATCGGCAATGCCTCATGGACGAGCGGAGGAAAGCTGTCGACTGCAACAATGGCCGAGAAGGTGCGCAACGTCAGCCCAATAAAGATTAACGAGTTTCGTGTCAGCACCAGTACTCCCGCCAATCCAACGAACTCGTTTGTCGAGCTATACAACGCAGGATCACATAGCGTTGACCTCTCCAACTGGACCCTGACCGAACACGCAACCCAACAGGCTATCTTCTCGTCGGTGAAGGTACCAGCCGGGACGAAGCTGGCGGCGGGCGGGTTTTATGTGTTCGGGCTGTCGACCTCCGGGGTGGCGGCTGCGGCGCGCGCAGGAGATAGCGCACTCAACGTACGGAATACGGCAGGCATGTCTACGGGCGATTCGATCAGCATCGATACCGGGGCCGAGGCTGAGACGCGCAAGATCGTAAGCGTGGGGACTGCTGCTGGCAGCAGTACGACACTGTGGCAGCCGCTGCCCGATGGCCCGATTTTGACTGTACCTGTGGGTTCGACCAACGTGCCAGTTACCAGTGTTGCCGGCTTCGCGGTTGGCGAGAAGATCGCCATAGGGCACGGCGGCTCTTATCCATCCGTCGCAGGAAGCACGGAGCGATATGAGGTAGCTACGGTCACCGCAGTCGGCAAGCCGGGAACGCAAGCCACCCTGGGTGCGGATGCGCTCGCCGGATCGACCAACATCAAGGTGACGAACGTCGCCAACATCTCGGTTGGCGACAAGATACGGTTGGATATCGACAGCAAGGGACATGGCATCGAGACGGTCACGGTGACGAAGGTTGGTACACCCGCGCTCCGCGGCGCGGCCGATAAAGGAACAGGTCTCGATCTGGCAGCGCCACTCAAGTTCAACCATGCGGCCAACATGCCCTTCAGCGATCGAGGAACGGGGATCAGCTTCAAACCGGCGACCGCCTTTGCCCATCTGAGCAACGAACCCGTGCAGCCGCTGGGAACCGGCATCACACTGGACCAGCCTCTTGTCCGGGAACACGCGATTAATGCGGTGGTGCGGGATGCGGATGACACGACCGCTGGCTATCAAGGGACGGCACCCAACCAGTGGTTCGGAGGCCCCACCCTGTCACCCGCCGCCGGCAACATCGTGTTGCGTGACGCTGCCGGCCTGGTTATCGATAGCCTCAACTACGGGCTCCTAGTAGATCCATGGGCCGCCGAAGGCTATCAGGCCGCCTCCGGTTCAGGGCAGGGCGGATGCCGTGTGGCAGCGCCTGGCCCCGGCAGAAGCGCAGGTCGTTTCCCAGACGGAGCCGACACAGATAGCAACTGCAGCGATTTCCTGACGCAGACCGCATCCACCCTGGCCGCTGCCGCGCCGGCTGGAGCAACCAATATCAAAGTTGCCAGCGTGGCAGACTTCGATGCCGGACAGACGATCCTGCTGGATGCTGGCACGAACCCTGAGAGCACCGTGATTGCGACGGTGGGCACGGGAGGCGCAGGCACGCTGGACACCGCCACCAGCGTTGGCGCAACGGCACTTTCCATCAGCAACGCAATGGGATTCGTCCCCGGCCAAACTATCAGCATCGACACGGGCGCAAACTCTGAGACAGCAGTAGTTGCCGTCGCCGCCCGCCGAGGGGCCACTACGATCACCGTTGCTGCACCGCTCAAGTCTGCGCACGTCGCAGGCGCACAGGTCTCCGGCACCGGCATCACACTCACTACGGCATTGACCCGCGCACATGCCAGCGGAGCACAGATCACCGGAAGCGCTCCACCAACGCCGGGCGAGCCCAACCAGTACTACCGGAGACGTCCTTAATTCAGCGGCAATACTGAATCGAACAGATCCAAGGCTATAAAGACACCCATGCACCCGATTTGGCGGAGTTGAAAACGGCCTCGATGACCGCCATGTTCTTGATGGCGTCTTCGATGGTTACCGGAACTTCGGTGTCATCCAGTACCGCCTTGGAAAAGGCATCGCCCTGCAACGTGTATTGATCGCAGACCGGAAACGTCTCGGTGGTAATACCGCCGCCGGCCAGGTCGCTTCCATCGTCGATAAAAAGACGTGTGGGACGATCGGGCGGTGCATTGCAGGGGATTTGAATCTCGATGCGCCCGCGCGTGCCGTGGAAGTGAATCCGCTGGTAGGGAACCAGTTGAGTGCTGCAGGTGAAGATAGACTGGCCGCCAGGAAAGTCCAGAATGGCCGAGGTGAGCCGGTCGGTATGCATCACGGGATCGCGGTCGATCAGCGAGACGACACGCGTTGGCTCCGCGGCAAACGCGTATCGCGATGCATGGATCATATAGCAGCCGATGTCCATCAGCGCGCCGCCGCCCGTCTCCACGCGATTGCGTATATTTGCGGGATTGATGTTGAAGTAGGTGAAGACGCCGATGATGGATCGCAGCTCCCCGATGCGACCCTCGCCCAGCAGTTGGCGCAGGCGTAGCCATTGGGGATGACAGTCCACCATGAACGCCTCGCCAATCTTGACTCCGGTACGCGCGCGAACGGCAAGCAGAGTCTCGGCCTCCGCAACCGTCATGCTAAGTGGTTTCTCGCATAGAACGTGCTTCCCCGCTTCGGCCGCCTTGATCGTCCAGGGAACGTGTAGCTGATTGGGAAGCGGATTGTAGATTGCATCGATATCAGGGTCGGCCAGCAGTTCTTCATACGAACCGTAGGCCGTGGCAATACCGTGCGCGGAAGCCGCCTGCTGTGCCTTCGCAACATCGCGCGATGCAATTGCGGCTATCGTGGTGTATTCGCCCTTCTGCATGGCAGGAAGGACTTTCTTGAGACCGATATTGGCGGTGCTGAGTACTCCCCAGCGGAGTTTATTGGGCATACGCACTATGATACGAGAACTACTAAAAGTAGTCTGCAATACTGTGCCTTATATCGCCGGTAGCCTGGATTGGGCGGGCGTGGTTGCCCACCCACCGCATCCAGTCCATTTCATCGATGCTTGATAAATCCGCCGGTATGTAGCTCCGCCATAGCCTGACGAATCTCTTCCTGGGTATTCATCACGATTGGCCCATGCCAGGCCACCGGTTCCTCAATTGGCTTGCCTGATACCAGCAGGAACCGTATGCCCTGCGGCCCAGCCTGCACCGTGATCTCGTCTCCGCGATCGAATAGCACAAGCGAGTGGTTAGCCACGTCGTACACCGGCGTGGCATTGGGATCGACTGCCGACTCGGTCAGCACGGCCTGCGGGTGTGAAGCGTCCCTAAAGGTTCCGGAACCGGCAAATACATAAGCAAACGCATTGCGCGTGGTCTCTACCTGCAGCCGCTTCCGCTTGCCCGGCGCAACCGAGACATCGATGTACCGGGGATCTGCGGCAACCCCTTCCACCGGCCCCTTCTTGCCCCAGAACTCGCCGCAGAGTATACGCACATGCGTCCCATCGTCGTCCGTCACCTCAGGAATTGCGCTGGACGGAATGTCCTGATAGCGCGGGTCTGTCATCTTGAGCGATGCTGGCAGGTTCGCCCACAGTTGGAACCCATGCATCCGTCCCTGCGGATCGCCCTTGGGCATCTCCTGATGCAGTATCCCGCTGCCCGCCGTCATCCACTGCACGTCGCCGGCGCCCATGCTGCCGCGATTGCCCAGGCTGTCGCCATGCTCCACGCTTCCGGCAAGGACATAGGTGATAGTCTCAATCCCACGGTGCGGATGCCAAGGAAATCCCTTGAGGTAATCCTCTGGATTATTGTTACGAAAATCGTCCAGCAGAAGGAACGGATCGAACTCCTTCGTTCTACCAAATCCAAAGGCGCGCTCCAGTTTTACCCCCGCGCCTTCCATCGTCGTCCTGGTTTGAATCACTTCTTTGACTGGTCGGAGTGACATACTCATCCCCTTTCGCCGGATTCCACTTCCCGCGTTCCTTTGTCTGAACGCAGTCGAAGCCGGGAATCCCAGCACTTGCGTTCTCTGATGCCTGGCAATTTCCTCAAGCTGCTTTTACAAACTGCACGTCCAGCGTGATTGTTACCTCATCGCCCACTAACACGCCACCCGTCTCCAGCGCCGCATTCCATGTCAGGCCGAATTCCTTGCGGCTGATCTTTGTCGTCGCAGAAATCGCCACCCGAAGATTGCCCCAAGGATCCTTTGCCGGTGACGTCGGCCCTTCCACCTCAAATACTACCGGCCTGGTCACGTCGCGAATCGTCAGATCACCAGCAACCGTGCCCTCTCCGCTGGTCAGTTGCACGTTCGTTGATTTGAAAGTCATAGTGGGATATTTCTCCACAGCGAAGAAATCATCACTCTTCAGATGTCCATCCCGCTGCGCATCGCGTGTGTCCAGGGAAGAAACGTCGATTAAGGCCGCGACACTCGACTTAGCCAGGTTCGACTCATCCAGCGTCAATACGCCGGAGACCTTGGTAAAGTGTCCCTTCACGTTGGAGATCATCATGTGTTTGACTTTGAACTCGGCAACCGAGTGGGCGGGGTCGAGATTCCAGGTTGTACTTGCTGTTGTTGTCATTGTGCTTACCTCTCTCATTTATTTAGATGCGTTACGACGATATTCGTTGCAACAAATATATAGGCAAAAAAATCAGTTTCCCTGACGGGCTGTCTGCAACAGATCCATCAGTACGCGCAACCGCTTCCGCCCAAGATGTCCTAACTGTGCAGCATGCGCCTCCTGCACCGGTTCATCCATCTCGGCCAGCAGTTTCAGACCCTGGGGCGCGATGCTTGCCATCACCATTCGCCGGTCCCTGGTCTCCCGGCAGCGCGAAATCAGGCCTCGCTTTTCCAGGCGATCCAACAATCGGGTAATGTCAGGGTCCCGCGTAATCATGCGGTTCCCGATTTCTCCGCAGGGCAGGCCATCGGGCGATCCGCGCAAAATTCGCAATATATTGTATTGATTGGCCGACAAGTCCTCCGACTTCAGCAGTCCCTCCAACCGCCGGGAGAGCAGATCGGTCGTCCGGCAAAGCTCAAGAAATGCCGATTCTTCCAGGCACTCCTTCAACTTCGGCTTGTTTGCGCTGTGGTCTTTGCGTTTCATCTGGTACAACAATACTCGTTATAACGAGTATTGTCAACCAGTACCCATCGCTTCGCTCGTCATCCGCTCCGGACACAAGTTCGGCTGCAGGGAGGAATTCCTGCCACCATTGGTTGCATTTGTAGAGCTGCGAAGTTACTTCGCTGCGGACGGAGACAACGTCACCTGTTCCTCCTGCGACAGCCCGTCAGTAACCTGTACCGGCTTGGTATCGAAGCTGACGGTCGCGGGCTTCAGGCCCTCGCGAGTAGCTGTCACCTTGATACTTCCAGGGGTCCGAGTAGACCGCAGAGCGACGCGATTGATGCCGTCCTCCGTGTTCAGATACAGGTTATAGGTGGAGTTAATCTTGCCGGAGTTATAGCCTCCCAGCCAGGTAGCAGGAGCTGTGGCTGGCGCAGTTCCGCCCGGCGAGCTCCACGCAAAATCGACGCGAGCGTCGTCCGTCGGGCACCGATTACCCTTAGCGTCGACCACTTCAAAGTCGATGAGAGCGATGTCTTCGCCGTCGGCGCGCATGCCGCCTGGAGCCGTGTGCAGCGTCAGCTTGATCGCCGCGGGCGCGCCTGCCGTCGTCAGTGTGTAGTTGGCGACCGCTGTCGTACCTTTGTAGCCGACAGCCTTAATGGTGCCGGGTACAAACGCAATATTGGGATAGGTATATAGATAGCCGCTGTCGGGCGTCGTCATCTTGCCCATGGATTTGCCGTTCACGAAGAGTTCCACGCTGTCCACATTGTTGGCGACCACATACATCGTCTTCACCGTAGGACTTCCGCTTGGCTGCGTTGCCGGATACGACCAGTGACCGAGGATGTGGATGTCAGGCTTTTCGTTCTGCATCACTTGTTCGACGTAATATGCTTCTTTGGGCAGGCGCATGGCGTCTACCTTGCCGCTGACGCGCGCAACTTCGCTGGAATCCTGGCGACCGTCGGCGTCCTCATCGGTGAAGTAGATGGAGGCGTAGGCGGCGAATTTGGCGTGGGCCGGATCGGTATTGGAGATGCGGTTGGAATAGAAGTTCCAATAGCGCTTGACCTGGGCAACGGCGAAGGACTCGGAGTTATAGTTCCAGGTGTCGCTTGGACCCTTCTTGAATCCGTAGTAGGGAGGGGAGAAGTCGTCCCAGTAGCGGCGCGCGCCCTCATCGCGGAAGTCCTCTGTCTCGATCAGCGGTTCGCGGTCGCGAACCTTATCGTTATACGGTCCGCCCAGCATGGTGCCGGACCACTCGGCAGCGGCCACAGCTTCCGGCTGATTCAGGGAGCGGCATCCCATAAAGCGACCACCGTTGGGGTCGTACTGCTTGCGCAGGGCCACCATCTCCTGCATCTGCGGGCCGGTGACGCCTGTGTTCCCGGCCTCCCACATCAGGATGCTGGGGCTGTTGCGCAGGTAAATGATGCTATCGCGCATGACCTCAACGCGCTGGTCCCATTGTCGGCCCTGAGCATCTTCTTCCTTGTCAGCAGCCGGTGCAATCTCGACGATGCCGAAGCGATCGTAGGACTCCACGTCCACCTTCTGCGGCGTCACATGCATCCATCGCATGTAGTTTCCGTTGTCGTCGCGAATCATCTGTGCGGTGAAGTCGTGCATCCACTCCGGATAGCCAACGCCCACGGCCGCCCATTCATCCGCCGAGCGCTCCGCGTATCCCTTCAGGTATACGAACTTGTCGTTGATATACACACCGCCAGTACCTGCGCCGCCTTTGAACTCGACCTTACGGAATCCTGTGGTGGTCTTGGTCACGTCGATGACCTTTCCGTCGACGGTCAGCATGGTGTAGACGTCGTACAGATACGGTTCGTCGGGGCTCCAAAAGCGCGCTCCGGTCAACGCGCCGGAGGCAGTGAGAACGGTTTTGGCACCCGCCAGCATATCGACGCCTTTGCCTGTGTATGTAGCGCGGACGATGCCGTCCTTATCGACGACGACAGCAGAGAGGGTGACGTTGGTGCTGGGAACCTGTCGGTTGGTGGTCGCGTTGTGGACCTGCGATTCGATATTGACGGTGCAGCTATGTCCGGAAATGTTGTAGTCGGTGCAGTAGATGTAGGTACCCGTGGTTCCCAGGCCGTAGTAGAGCGGGAGGGTCTGGTAGATGATGCCCGTGACGTGCAGCCACACGCGGCGGTTGATGCCGCCGAAGTCGGGATTGAAGTCGTTGGCATTCCATCGGAAGGCAACGCCAGTGGCGCGCTCTTTATAGCTAAGATTTTGCGCAGCCGGGCCGCTCTGATACTTTTGCGATTCGCGGTTGTCGATGCGCACGGCAATCACATTGTCCTGGTCGCCAAAGTGCAAGCCGGAGGTGATGTCGAGTCCATAGGCAGTGACTCCGTTCTCATACAAGCCGAAGGGCAGGCCATTCAGATAAATGTCGCCCGCCTGGCGCATGCCCTCGAATTCCAGGAAGACCCTGCTGGTGCCGAAGTCCGCGGCAGGCAGCTTGAAGTGCTTGCGATACCAGACCACGCCCGTGAATTTGCCGTGATCGCCCAGGCTGTGGTCGATGATGCTGCGGAAAGAGTCGATATCGTTGAAGGTATGCGGCGTACTGACGGTCTGCCATTGCGAATCGTCGAAGGCGACAACTTCAGCTCCGGGGACATCCTGGCGGATGAACTTCCAGTCTGCATTGAAGTTATAGGTGATCCGGGGAGTGATAGGAGGCACGAACTTTGTATCCGCCGACCAAAGTGGAAGGGTGGACGCAAGCAGGGCGATGGCGATGAGCGGCATCAGGGATCTTGGCTTCATAGGGAGCAACTTTCCTTCGATTACTGCATGACTGGCAAAAGAAATGAAATGTGTATATTCGTCCGTGCGGCTTTCCGTTGGCTATGTAGTTAACGTGGTGAGCGATCTATGGGCCTGATACCCATGAACGCTCACCACGAAGGGAAGTATTCGCGAAGCAATCTTCTTACAAGGGTCCCAGTCCAGGATCGCGAGCGGGTACTGGATTCGTACCAGGCGCTGCACCAGGCGCTGTGCCGGGGGCTCCAGGCGCACCTGCTGGACGAGGTCCGCGTCCGCCTCCGCCGCTGGTAAATAGCTCGCCCAGATTGAGTGAGTCGGCGGTGTCGGGATGCGTCGGGTCAAAGTCCTTGAATCCGTCCACGATGTAATTGGCCAGGTCCAGCTTATTCTGCTTGATACCCGTTGCAATGGCCTTGGCAAACTCGTAGCCGCCATAGGCTGTGGAGTGGGTTCCGTCGGCCAGGATTTTGCCTGCATCAGCGCCCGCCGATTCATAGAAGGTGTCGCTTATGCCATATAGGTCGATGAAGGGTACATGCTCTTCTTCTGAGACTTCCTTCATGGCCTGCGGATAGCCTCCATGGCCGTGGGTCGGCGCTCCTGTTCCTCGTGCGCCGCGATCCATGGCAGTCACCAGCACGGGGGTTGCGCCGCGCAGACGGGCCTCTGCGATATACACCTTCAGATATGCTTTGTAGGTGGTCTCCGGCTCAACATACGTTTGCGGCCAGCTTGACTTGGAGTCGTTGTGGATGAACTGGATGAAGAGATAATCGCCCTTCTTCATCTGGCTCAGGATTTTGTCCAGGCGCAGCGCATTCATAAACGACTTCATCGTCTCGCCGGACTGCCCATTGTTGGCAACTGCGACACCCGGCTTGAAGAAGACGGAGAGCATCTGACCCCAACTGATGCCGCTGCCGCCATCGCGGTCAGTAATGGTGGAGTCGCCTGCTAGAAAGACCGTGGGAGCAGTCGGCGCAGAGACAATCTCGATGGACCTCAGCGCGGCATGCGGGCTGACCACTTCGACAGTCAGCTTGTTGTCCCAATCACGCGAGCTGCTGGGGTCGAATTGGTCCAGCGACACCTCTTCGCGCCCCGTTGCATTCTGTGGCAGCTTAAGCAGATGAGGCGTGCGCACGTTGGTGGTAAAGGTTCGCTCCACCACCTGTCCCGCGGGAACCTGGACCCGCATGTCCATCAGTCGGCCCGACTCCGCCTTCAGCGTTGTGGTGGTCGCCACGCTGGAATCGCCAAAGGTCACAATCACGTTGTAATTGCCCTCGGCTACTTTGGCGGAGAACAGAAAGGGCTTTTCGCTGGTGGTGGTATTGCCCTTGTCGCCATTGCTGACCTGCGCGCCGGGCTCGTAGCCGTAGCCGGGATCGTCTGCATACATGGCCGTTGGTGCAACCCGCGTGTATCCGGGCTTGGCCGGACCGGCGCTGAAATCGAACTTCAGATCAATGGGCGCAGATAGTGGCTGCATCAGCGAGGGAGTTCGTGGCGCCGGGCGTGGTCCTGCCGGGGGCGCTGCGGCTGGCGCGGCCTGTGCCGCGGCCATCAGCGACATGGCGGAGCAGACCAGGGCGGTGGAGCAGAAGAGGGAGAGACTGCGGAGGGTTTTCATGGGTAGTTTTGCCTTTCGGATCAAACGCTGACAGGAGTTTCGCCACAACGGCGGGCCGGCTGTGGAACGCTGCGACAGTGTACATTTTTAGCGCTATACCCGGCCAATTAGTTTGGAGAAAATTCACCAACCGCTGCCCGATAGAGTCCCACAAGGTTGCGAATGCGGTACAGTCGTCAGGGAGAGTCATGGCAGAACGAATTCGTATCGGAATCGACCTGGGCGGCACCAAGATCGAGGGACTTGCGCTGGATGGGCTTGGCGGGGAGATTGCCCGCCTGCGTATACCAACTCCGCAGCACGACTACGCGGCGACGGTGCAGGCAATTGGTGATGTGGTGCGCCAGTTGGAGCAGCGCGTGGGCAACTCCGGAGCAGCATCGGTGGGCGTGGGGATTCCTGGTACCGTGGTGCGCGCTACGGGACTGGTAAAGAACGCAAACTCGACGTGGCTCAATGGCCAGCCGCTGGAGCGTGACCTCAGCTTGGCACTTGGTCGCCCAGTTCTCTGTGCCAACGACGCAAATTGCCTGGCCGTCTCCGAGGCAACCGACGGAGCGGCGGTCGGCGCGGATCTGGTCTTCGCGGTCATACTGGGCACTGGCTGCGGAGGAGGCATCAGCGTACACGGCGAGGTTCGTGTGGGGCCAAACGGCGTCTCCGGCGAGTGGGGACACAATCCGCTGCCCTGGCCCACGCCCGACGAAATACCCGGTCCGGCCTGCTTTTGCGGCCAGCGCGGCTGTCTGGAGACATGGATCTCCGGCACAGGCCTGGCACACGACCATCGGCGAGTCACCGGCAACCAGCTCAGTGGACCGCAGATTGTGGCGGCGGCAGAGGCTGGCGACGCATCGGCTGAGGCCAGCATTGTGCGCCTGGAAGATCGCATTGGACGCGCGCTGGCGACGGTGGTGAATCTGCTTGACCCCGATGTGATTGTGTTTGGCGGTGGATTATCCAAACTTGACCGGCTCTACTCGAACCTGCCTGCGTTGATTGCACGCCATCTGTTTGGCGGCGGAGCCCTGGCGACTCCCGTGCTGAAGGCGAAGCACGGCGATGCCAGCGGCGTTCGCGGAGCCGCATGGCTGTGGCCCATATAGAAGCATCGTTTGGGCGGTTGGATGTAGACTGGCGCGATGAAGATTCTTGCGGTAAAAACGGTGCTGATGGGAGCGGTTTGGGCGGGAGTGTGCGCGGTTGGGTATGGATTTGGGCAGGCTGCGGTGCAGGAACCCATGTCTCAAAATCGAGACATGGGGCACCCAAGTGCCAAACGCCCGATGACGTTTGCAGATTTGATGGCGATGAAGCGGGTGAGCGATCCGCAGATCTCGCCCAGCGGCAAGTGGGTGTTGTTCTCAGTGATGGAGGTGAGCCTGGAGAAGAACACCAAGGTGAACCATCTGTGGGTGGTGCCGCTTGACCCCACCCGTGACGATAAAGCCGTCACGAATGGGGCACCCAGTACAAATACGGGGATTCTTCCCTCCGGTCAGAATGACAAGCAAGAGCGGCAGGTGACGTTTGGCGATGGGGAGAGCTTTGGGCGGTTTTCGCCGGATGGGAAGTGGGTGAGTTATTCGGCGAAAGACCAGATTTATGTGGCGGCCTGGAATGAAGCAGTGGGGAAGGTTGGTGAGGCGAAGCAGTTGACCAGCGTGAGCGGTGGCGGGGCGGATGGGGCAATCTGGTCACCGGACTCCAAGCGGCTGATGTTTACGGCGGATGTGTATCCGGAGTGCAGCGTGAAAGGCGGAAAGACAACGACCGGGATTCTGACCGGAGGTCAGAATGACGAACTCAAGAATGAAGAGCCGGCGACGTGGCCGGAAGAGAATGCCTGCGACAAGGCGAAGGATGAGGCCGCGGCAGCTAGTTCGAATGGGCAGGTGTGGGATGCGCTGTTATATCGTCACTGGGACCAGTACACGGGGCTGAAGAGGAGCCATATCCTGGTAGTGGATTTGGTTGGTAATGTGCGCGATCTGACTCCGCGCAGCGCGGTGGGGGACGCGGAGACGCCGACGTGGTTTCTGGGCGCGCCGTTGCAGTATGCGTGGGCGCCGGACTCGAAGGAGATTGCGTATGTGACAAACCTCGATCCGGTTCCTGCGGCCTCTACCAACAACGACGTTTACACGTTGAGATTAGACGAGCCGGGGGCGAAGGCCGTGAAGGTTTCGACGAGTCCTGGGAGCGATGACGCTCCTGCTTATTCGCCGGATGGGAAATGGCTGGCCTTCCGGTCGCAGAAGCAGGCGGGGTTTGAGTCGGATCGCTTTTGCTTGGCGGTCATGGATCGGGCGAGTGGAAAGATTAATTCCGATGTAATGCCCGGATTCACGAGTCAGCAGGGCAAGGTTGTTAGAGACAACTGGGTTGATGATTTTACTTGGGCTCCGGATTCCGAGCACATCGCGTACGCGAGTCCGGATCGTGGGCGAGAGATCGTGCAGTTTATTGGGATTAGTGGATCGTCAGGGCCGCCGAGTTATTGGACCGCGGCGGATGGCGAGTTGGGAAGTCTCGGCTTCGCCAGCGATGGAACGATGGTTGCGACACGTATGTACGTCAACGAGCCCACTGAGATCGTTTCATTGAAGCATACCCAGTCGATCGAAAAGGGTTATGACATCATCGGCAGCAACACCGATATCGCGACAATCACGCACATAAATGAAGGTTTGCTCTTTCAACTCGATCTAGCGAAATTGGAGTTGTTCTGGTTCGCAGGAGCGGAGGGGACGAAGGTTGAGGGCTTCCTGCTGGAACCGCCGAACTTTGATCCGGCGAAGAAGTATCCGGTAAAGTTTGTGATGCATGGGGGGCCGCAGACGGCGTTGGGGGATTCGTGGAGCTATCGCTGGAACTGGGAGCTGCTGGCGGCGGATGGCTATGTGGTGGTGGGGATCAATCGGCGCGGGTCTACGGGGTATGGGCAGAAGTTTGTGGATGAGGTGAGCGGCGACTGGGGCGGGCGCGCGTACGAAGACCTGATGAAGGGACTGGACTACGCCGAGGCGACGTATCCCTTTATCGACAAGACGCGGGAGTGCGCGCTGGGCGCGAGCTATGGCGGATTCATGGCCGACTGGGTGCTGACCCACACCAACCGCTTCAAATGCATTGTGACGCACGACGGGATGTACGACCCGGTGAGCGCGTACGGCTCGACCGAGGAGATGTGGTTCAACGAGTGGGAGTTCCGCAGACCGGAGGACTTTCCGAAGGGGTGGGACGGGTTTAGTGCTGCTTATAATCCGATGGGGAAAGAGACAAAGACAAATGCGGGGTTTCTTCGCTCCGCTCAGAATGACAAACAAAAGAGTGATGTGGGTGGGTCGCGAAAGGCAACGACGGAGATTCTGACCGGAGGTCAGAATGACGAGCGGGGAGAGGTGGGCCATGCGGCGGAGCCGTGGCGATACCAGAATCTGCCTGCGGACCAGGACCCGTTCCGGAAGTGGTCGCCAATGCGTTTTATTGAGAATGCGAAGACGCCGACGCTGGTGATTCATTCGCAGCGGGATTATAGGCTGGATGTGTCGCAGGGCTTTGAGCTGTATACCGCGCTGCAACGGCGGGGCGTGCCTGCGCGCTTCCTCTACTTCCCGGACGAGGGCCACTGGGTGCTGAAGCCGCAGAACAGCCAGCTGTGGTATGAGACGGTGGACGATTGGTGCGATCGGTGGACGAAGAGCGGGAAGTACGCGGCGAGTAGATAGTCGCTGCGTCCTTCGGGCTCCGCTAGGGCCTTCGGCAGAGCGGAAGCCGCTTCGCGGCGGCTATGATTGGCACGGCTGAAGCCATGCTACCGCCAGAACAGCATGGGGCGAGGAGAGATTTGATGGCGTTCAAGCGGGCGAAGCGGCGGGAGCCGGTGGGCGAGGCGGGGCTGATGGAGTATGCCGTGCGCATGCTGGCGTCGCAGATGCGGACGGAGCGCGAGCTGCGTCGGCTGATGCAGCGGCGCGCCGTGGAGGGCGACGAGGGCGAGCGAGCGATGGATGCGGTGGTGGCTCGGCTGAAGGAACTGAATTACCTGAGCGATGCGCGTTTTGCGGCGGAGTACACGCGGCTGCGCAAGGAGGGTGAGAAGTTCGGGCGGCGGCGAGTGCAGCAGGACCTGACGGCCAAAGGCGTGGCGTCGGAGACGGTGGGCGCGGCGCTGGGCGCGGCGTACGAGGGCGTGGACGAGGTGGCGCTGGCGCGGGAGTACATTGCGCGCAAACGAATGAAGCAGCCGGCGGGTGAGAAGGCGAAGCAGGAGGCGGCGCGCGTGATGGGGAGACTGCTGCGGGCGGGATTTTCTGCCGGCGCAGTCTACAAGGTGTTGCGCGAGTGGGGCGTACCGGTGGAAGAGGTGGATGTCGTCGGCGATGAGGACTAGCGGAGTGCGGCGGGGAGATATGCAACGCGTGGTTGCGGTGGATTGGTCGGGCGACCGCAGCGAGGCTGGACAGAGGAGAAAGATCTGGGCGGGAGTTTGGACTGCCGTTGCCAATGGGCCAGTGGATGGCGGGCGGGTCACGCTGGAGGGTGGACGGACGCGGGCAGAGGTTGGCGAGTGGCTGATCGAGTTGGCGCGAGAGACGCCGCGAATGGTGGTGGGGTTGGATTTTTGCTTCAGTTATCCTGCGTGGTTTGTACGCGAATGCGGGGCGGGGACGGCAATCGAATTTTGGGAGTTGGCGGTCGGCGGGCTGTGCGAGCAGTGGCTGCATCGTGAAAACACGGACAGGCGATTCTGGGGGAAGCATCCCAAGCCCGCGGAGTTTTGCGGCGATGGGCTGCACCGCATGCTGCGGGCAACGGACATCGACTGCAAGCTGGCGGCTCTGATACCAGAGGCTGAACGCGCGGCCAGAGTGCGCGGCATTGGACCGAAGAGCGTCTTCCAGATTGGCGGAGCGGGCAGCGTGGGCACGGCGTCACTACGCGGGATGATGGTGCTGCGGCGACTGAGGGAGGCAGGCTTCCGGGTATGGCCCTTCGACCCGACGGGGTTGCCGATGGTTGTAGAGATGTATACGCGGCTGAATACGGGGCCGGTGCGCAAGTCGAATGCGGCGGCGCGGGCGGAGTATCTGCGTAAGAAGCGCAGGGATGATGCGGCGTATGCGGCGCTGCCGCGCGGTGTGATGGAGAAGGCGCGCGCAAGCGAGGACGCCTTTGACGCACTGGTGAGCTGCATGACGATGACGGAGCGTCGTGGAGAGTTCGCAGGGCTGGCGAGGCCGTTGGACCCGGAGTATAAGGTGGAGGGTTGGACCTGGGCACCGGATGTGGTACGCGTTTTAATCAAATGATCCGTGGTATCGCCGCTATACTAGCGCTATCAGCAGCAATGAGATGATAAGACCGGCATGAGCGAGACAGCGGGAACGAAGGTGAGTTTCTCCGGGCGGTTGCGGGCGCATCTTGCGATTGCGCGGCTGGACCACTCCATCAAAAATCTGTTTGTGCTGCCGGGAATTATCGTTCCGCTGAGCATCTACCCGCAGCTTATGACGTGGCGACTGGTGGAGACGCTGGTGTGGGCGTTTGTGTCGATCACACTAGTGGCATGCAGCAACTATGTGCTGAACGAGGTGCTGGATGCGCCGTTCGACCGGCTGCATCCGACGAAGAAAGAGCGGCCCGCGGCGCTTGGCCTGGTCAACATTCCGCTGGCTTACGCGCAGTGGATCGTGATGATGCAGGCGGGCGTGGCCATTGGGTGGACGATCTCGCGACCGTTTGCGATTACGGCCCTGGCGCTGTGGGTGATGGGCTGCGCATATAACATCCCGCCACTGCGTACGAAGGATGTGCCGTATCTGGATGTGCTGACGGAGAGCGTGAACAATCCGCTGCGCATGTTGCTTGGGTGGTACGCGGTGGCGGCGTGGCTGGTGCCGCCGCTGAGTCTGCTGATGTGCTATTGGATGATTGGCTGCTACTTTATGGCGCTGAAACGATTCAGTGAGCTGCGCGAGATTGGCGACCGCGGCATGGCAGGGGCCTATCGTGCGAGTTTCAAGCGGTATACGCCGGAGTCGCTGCTGGTGAGCGTGGTGTTCTATGCGTCGACCGCGATGCTCTTCTTCGGCGCGTTTGTGATTCGCTACCGCATCGAACTGCTACTGGCATTTCCACTGGTGGCGCTGGTGATGGCGATCTACTTCAAGCTTGCCTTCCAGGAGAACAGTGCGGTGCAGAATCCCGAGAAGTTGTATCGTGAGCCGGGGCTGATGCTGTGGTTTACCGCGATGGTGGTGTTGATGCTGGTGCTGCTGTTTGTGCGTCTTCCCTGGCTAGAGAAGCTTTTTATGCCAACACTGCCGGTGGTACAGCCGACGAGTAGAACTGTGACATCTTCGGCAGTAATCCCACTCGCGAGAGTGAGACGGTCGTGAATAGCGCTCCTATGAAGTGCAACCTGGCGCGGGCGATGCTAGTGGTATTTGTGCTGCTGACGGCGGGCCTCTCGCTGGCGTGGTCGCATAACAAATTGATGTCGCAGGATGAGATGTATGCGTTCCAGACGTATACCGTACCGACGGTAGGAGAGTTGGTACATGTGCAGCGGACGGAACCGATCTCGCTGGACCCGATGCTGTATCCTCTGCTGTCGCACGCAGCGATGAAGGTGTTCGGCGCAAACGAGTTTGCGCTACGCATGCCTGCACTGCTGGGATTTCTGCTGATGCAGGTTTGCCTCTTCTTCTTCGTGCGGAAGATGGCCGGAGAACGCGCAGGGGTGGTGGCAGTTGCATTTCCCGCGCTGACTGCAACCTTGTTCTACTCTGCCGAGGGACGCCCGTATGGGTTGATGCTTGGGCTGTATACGCTGGCGTTGTGTTGCTGGCAGATGGGGTCTTGTGAACCCACATCTCAAAAGCGAGATGTGGGGCACCCACGTACACGGGGATGGGCGCTGGGTGGGCTAGCGATAGCGATTGCGGCGACGATCAATGCGCACTACTTCGGCGTTCTGCTTCTGATTCCACTTTGCGCTGCAGAGATATTCAGCAGCTGGCAAAGGCGGCGGATGGATTGGCCGGTCTGCGCGGCAATCGGTGTGGGCACGGCAGGATTCGCCACGACATTGCCATTTTTGCAGGCGGCGAACGAGTTCCGGAAGAACTACTACAACGCGGGATCGGTGGGAGTGCGCGATATTTCGATGGCCTATCGATCGATGTTTGTGGACTACACGCGGATGAGCATGAGCGCGCAGCATCTGTGGATGGTTGTGCTGGTGGCATTTGCGGGGGCGCTGATCGCGGGATGTATGCGGGTGTGCAGGCACCCCACCCATGACGATGGAACCGTCATGAATGGGGCACCCAACTTTTGCATCTCGACCACGGAATGGGTGCTGCTGCTTATGTTGGCCGCGCTTCCCTTCTGCGGCTACATGCTGGCTCGTTTCGTCACCCACTCCATCGAGGTGCGTTACGTCCTTGGCGCGATGGTTGCGATTAGCGCGATGCTGGCGCTGGCGATTAGTCCATGGCTGCGTCGCGATGCAGTATTCAACACTGCGCTGGTAGTGCTGGGGCTGGGGATTGTGGGCGCGGGCGCGGTGCGGATTCATTCGGAACAGAATAAGACGACGCTGAGGCTCGCATCGCTGATGCTGCCAGCGGAGGTGAAAGCGGCGCTGATCGCGAATCCCGATGGGCGGCTGTACATCCAGGACATGGGTGCGTTCGAGGAGGACCGCTACTACGAGCCGGATACGGATATGCGTGCGCGCATGACGCTGGTATACAGCCGCGCGGAGGAGATGCGCTGGAACCGGCATGACACCATGGCGCTGACGGCAATGCATATCGCTCGCTTTACCGGGCTGCCAGTGGTGTCGTACGAGGCTTTACGCGCAATGCCCGGAGAGCACCTGTTCGTGCTCTATCACACGGGATGGGACTGGACGGACCAGGCATTTGCCGAGGATGGCGCGCGGGTGCACGCGGTGGGCAAGGCGATGGGCGGAGACGTGGTGGCGGTGGAGTTGAAGAGGGCTGAATGAAAGAGAGAGTGCCGTGGGCAATGGTGTGGATTCGCGTTGCACTTTGCCCTGTAGTGGTATTTGGCGCGAAGCACGGCTGGGATGGAAAGTGGCTTGGGATTCTTGTACTGACCGCGCTTGTTGATGACATATACGACGGCGTGTTGGCCCGTCGTTGGAATTGTGCGACAGAGCGGTTGCGCAGGGCGGATTCGGCGGCCGATACGGTGTTTTATCTTGGCGTTGCAGCGGCCATGTGGTTACGCGAAGAGAAGTTATTGCGCGCGAACTGGGAGTTGTTGGCAATGCTGGCTGTACTGGAACTCGCGCGCTATGGGTTTGACTGGATGAAGTATGGCAAAGCCGCCAGTTACCACTCGTATCTGGCAAAGATGTGGGGGCTGGTGATGAGCGCGGCGGTGATTGGGGTATTAAGCTTTGGTGGGCCGCGGTGGCTGGTGTGGGTGTCGCTGTTGGTCGGAATCGCAAACGACATGGAGGGGTTGGCCATGAGTCTGATACTTCCACGTTGGCGGAATGACGTGAAGACACTGACTGTTGCCTGGAAACTGCGTGAAGAGATGCTTGAGCAGTAATCACCGAAATCCGGCATCGTCCACTGATAGACTTAAGCCTATGGAAACCAAGTCTGGAAGCCAGATTCGCGAAGATTTTCTGCGTTTTTTTGAAGGCAAGCTCTCGCCATCGACAGGGCAGGGACATCGGCGTGTTCATTCGTCATCGCTGGTGCCGGCCAACGATCCGACCCTGCTGTTTACCAACGCCGGGATGAACCAGTTCAAGGACGTCTTCCTGGGCGCGGAGCGGCGCGAGTATACGCGGGCGACGACATCGCAGAAGTGCGTACGAGCGGGCGGAAAGCACAACGACCTGGAAAATGTCGGCTTCACGCGGCGCCACCATACCTTCTTCGAGATGCTGGGCAACTTTTCCTTTGGCGATTATTTCAAGAAGGATGCGATTGCGTATGCGTGGGAGTTGCTGACCAGCAAGGAGTGGTTTGGGCTGGGTAAAGCGAAGCTGTACGTCACGATCTTCAAAGGCGAAAAGGGCGTATCGCGCGATGAAGAGGCATACAAACTTTGGCTGGACCAGGGAGTGCCTGCGGAACGGATCTTTGAATTTGGCATGAAGGACAACTTCTGGCAGATGGGCGAGACCGGACCATGCGGCCCATGCTCGGAGATTTTTTACGACTTTGGCGTGGAGGCGAGCGAAAGTGGCGAAGATAAGCCATTCGGCGAAGACGACCAGCGGTATGTCGAGATATGGAATTTGGTGTTTATGCAGTTCGACCGCGCGGCGGATGGAACCCTTACGCCCCTGCCCAAGCCCTCGATCGATACCGGCATGGGGCTGGAACGTTTGGCCGCAGTGATGCAGGGAGTGCTGTCGAACTTCGATACGGACCTCTTTGTGCCATTGATCAAGCGCGCGGCGGAGCTGACGTTAGAACCCACATCTCAGAAGCGAGATGTGGGGCACCCAGTTCTGGGAGGGGATGAGAAGAGTGCGGCCTCGCTGCGGATTATTGCGGACCACGCTCGGGCGGCCACTTTCTTGATTTCGGATGGCGTGGTCCCGGCGAACGAGGGACGCGGGTATGTGCTGCGCAAGATTCTGCGGCGGGGCATTCGCCATGGGCGGCTGCTGGGACAGGAGAAGCCCTTCATGCATGAGATGGTCTTCGCGGTGCGCGACGAGATGCAGGTGGCGTATCCCGAGTTGAAGGATAGTGCCGAGCGGGTTTCAAAGACAGTGCTCGCGGAGGAGTTGCAGTTTGCGCGGACGCTGGAGCTGGGCCTCAGACAGATGAACGAGGAGACACTTCGATCTGGAGCGTTGGCATTTCACTTATACGAAACTTTCGGTATGCCGCTTGATTTTATGATCGATGCGGCGCGCGATGCGGGTATTGCGTTCGACATGGACGGGTTCGAAACGGCAAAGGAAGAGGAGCAGGCGCGGGCGCGGGCGAGCTGGAAGGGTGGGTCGCAGAAGACGGCTTCGCCCATCTATCGCGAACTGGCTAAGACGGATTTTGCCGGGTATACGGCGCTGCGCGTGGATGGGGCGCGGGTGCTTGCGCTGGTGAAAGACGGCGTGGGTGTGGCGGAGCTGCGCGCGGGCGATGCGGGCGAGGTGGTGCTCGATGCGACCAGTTTCTATGCGGACTCGGGCGGACAGATGGGCGATGTGGGCTGGCTCTACTCGAGCGATCACAACACTGTGGTCGCCGACGTCAGCGGCGCATCGAAGCCGGTGCAGGGCGTGTGGGCGCATCGTGTGGTTGCGCGGGAGCGGATTGCGGTGGGCGATGTCGTCGATACCGTGGTCGACGGAGAGGTGCGCGCGGCGGTGACGCGGAATCATACGGGGACGCACCTGCTGCACGCGGCACTGCGCGAGGTTCTGGGGCGGCATGTGAAACAGGCGGGATCATCGGTGGACCGCTCGCGGCTGCGCTTCGACTTCTCGCACTTTGCCGGAGTCGCGGACGAGGAGTTGGCGCAGATTGAAGAGATTGTGAACCGGCAGGTGCTGGCTAACACAGCGGTTGAGACGCTGGTGGATGTGCCGATTGATGTGGCGGTGAATGAGTTTCATGCCATGGCGCTGTTCGGCGAGAAGTACGGCGACAAGGTGCGCGTGGTGAAGATTGGCGATTTCTCCACTGAGTTGTGCGGAGGTACGCATACGCGCGCGACGGGCGAGATCGGGTTGATCAAGCTGGTCGGCGAAGGCAGTGTCTCGTCCGGTGTGCGGCGCGTGGAGGCGGTGAGCGGGATGGGCTCGCTGGGCGAGTTCCGCCGCGACTACGAGGTCGCGAAGGTCGTTGGGCAGATGGTCGGCGGCGCGGAGACACAGGCCCCGGCGGATGCTCTGCGCGCGCGCATTGCCGCGCAGGAAGAAGAGATGAAGAAGCTGCGGCGCGAGCTGGATGCGGCTCGGATGAAGTCTGCGAGTGCTGCAGCGGGCGATGCTACAGCGGTCGAGGTACAAGGGATCAAGCTACTGGTGCAGCGCGTGGATGGGCTGGAGCGTGGGCCGATGCGCGATCTGGTTGACCAGATGCGCGGCAAGCTGGGCAGTGGCGTAGTGGTGCTGGGCGCGGCTTCGGATGGCAAAGTTTCGCTGATTGTGGGTGTAACCAAGGACCTCACCGGCAAGGTACATGCGGGCAAGGTTGTGGGTGCGTTGGCGGCGTTGGTGGGCGGCAAGGGTGGTGGTCGGCCCGATCTGGCCGAAGCGGGCGGTAGCGACGCAGGTGGGCTCGATGGCGCGCTAGCCAGGGCGGCGGAGGTTGTGGGGGGATTACTGGGGTAGAATTGTTGCGAATCATAAGGGCCGCGTAATGTAAACCGGGTTGGCGAGTTTGTCGGCTTGCGTCCGATACGGAGGCGAATATGGAAGTTCATGCACCGCATCAACCGATCATGAGCAAGAAGGAATTCTTCGTACACCTGCTGGCGATTACGATTGGCCTGCTGATTGCGGTGGGGATTGAAGGCTGCGTGGAGATGTACCACGAACACGGCCTGGTGAAAGAAGCTCGGCAGACCCTTCGCGATGAGATACAGTACAACTCCGACAAGATGGCGGAGGCGCTGCCGGACATTGAGAGCGAAAAAACCGCCATCGATCACAACATTAAATTACTGACGCAGATTGTAGAGGACCCGAAGAGTAAGGAGGCGCAGCACGGGTCGCTGAGCGCGAACTTCGCAACCGTCGGCCTGCACGATACAGCTTGGAAGACGGCACAGGCGACCAACGCGCTGTCGTTTATGCCTTATACAGAGGCGCAGCGCTACTCGGACATCTATGGATCGCAAAAGGACTTTCAGGACCAGGAAAACAAACTGGTTGAGGATGAAGCACAGCTTCTGGGCGTGTTTGCCAAGACAGATTTCGGCCACGGCGATATCACTCCGCAGGTCGCAAGCCTTGCGTTGGAGCAGTTCGGAATATGGCGGGGACATCTGATCTTTCTCGATCTGATGGCTAAAGTAACGGCTGCATCCGATAAGGCTTTCCTGGAAGGGAAAGAGGCGCCGAGCAGCATGGAAGAGAAGTTGTCGAACAAATGAAACGGCGCACTCGGCAACCACGGAGATTCTGACCGGAGGTCAGAATTACGGATAAATAGCGCGGGGGTATCGGGGGGAGTACCGGCTGGATTTTGCGTGGGATAGGTGGGGCGGCGCGACTTAAACTGTGGAGAGATGTCTCTCGCGAATCAGATGCGGTGGGTGGGGTGTGCGGTGTGCGTGGCGGCGGTCATCTGCCCTGCGAGCGTATGGTGTGCCGCGGCCAGAAACCGGACTGATACGCCATCTAGAGTTAAGGTTCATACTTCGAAGAAGGGTGTTCCGCTGACACCGTGGGAGCAGGCGGAGCAGGGACGCGAGGCGCTGGAAGCATCTGCCGCGCAGAGCCGCACAGCAGCGGATTATGCGCATGCTATGGATGCATATCGCGCGATCTACCATGCCGACCCGGCAGACATACATGCTCCGGCCGCGGTAAATGCAGTGGCTGAATTTCTGGCTGAGCAGGGACGCACGCTGCAGGACGAAAAGAGCCTTCGTGCGGCTGTGGGGCAGTATGAATTTCTGCGCACGCAGTATCCCGCGTCATCGCTGGGCGTGCAGGCGCTGCTGGACGAAGGACAGATTGAGCAGAACGACCTGAAGGATGCCGCCAAGGCGCAGGAACGATACAAGCTGCTGCTGAAGGAACATCCCAGGAGCGAGCAGGCGGAAGAGGCGAGGGCTGGGCTGGCCTCTCTGGTTCGGGGAACAGGGATCAGGGAACAGGGAACAGTAAAGACGGGACAAGCGACTGTGTCGGGAAACAACTCCCCAGTTGCGAAACGTGGGGCAGTGGGGGCCGTGGCTACACAAGCCAATCCCCCAACCCCTACTGCAAAGCCGACGATCATCCCGGCTCACGATTTGGCCGTGACCAATGGAACGCCTTCTGCTCCGCGTTCGAGCAGGAGTGGCGTCTCCACGCTGCCGGCGATGACGCAAACTTCTGGGGCAGTCGGACCCACTCTTCGCGGAAGTACCACGAAGGATGGGGCACCCAGCTCGGTGTCGAGCCAGCTACCTCAGACGACTCCTCCGGCGAAGCCGATGGGGATTCCTGTACTCAATCAGGATGCGTTGAACGGGGCAGCCGCAAGCGGTGGGGAACGAAGCGGGAAGCCGGCCCTGGTGACGGGGATACGCCACTGGTCGACGGCGACTTATACCAGGGTAGCGATCGACCTGGGCGACAATGTGACCTACGAAGCAGCGAGGGTGCCGAATCCGGATAGGATATATTTCGACCTGCATGGCGCGAAGCTGGCGCAGGAGTTGGTGGGCAAGAGCTTTACCGTTACCGATGACGGATTTCTGAAAAAGGTGCGCGCGGCGCAGTACTCCGACGATGTGACCCGCGTCGTTCTGGATGTCAATGATGTAACCGAGTACTCCGCGTTTCTGCTGCCCAACCCTTACCGATTGATCATCGATATTCATGGCAGAACCGGGATTGGGGAACAGGGAACAGTCACCCCAGCAAGCCAAGACCGCTCGCCGGGGACACTGACAGGGAACAGCGATTCAGGATCGACGAATGTTGCTGCGGTGATGGCTGCGTCGCAGGCTCCTGCACCGCGTACGGCGGTTACGGTGAAGCCGACAGCGTCCCGGCCGGTTCCTAACAGCGTTGCTACGAAGAGCGTAACCAGCGATGTGGCGGACTTGAGCGATTTGCCAGGCAGAGTGGATGCGACGAGCAAGCCGACCTCGAAGCCCATCTCGGCGGTCGTGGAGACCGGTGCAGTCAGCAAGGGCGTGGTCCAAACTTCGAGGAACGTAGCGGGGATCGGCAATGCAGCGGTTCCGATACCACCGATCTCTGAGCCCGCAACAAGTCCGGTCAAGAAGACACGCAAAAGCAAGACGGGGAGTGAATCGACGGAGGTGGCGGATGCAACTCCGGCGCGGGCTGCGGTGCCGACTGCCGATGGCGAGACATCGCTGGTGCGCGCGCTGGGATTAAAGATTGGGCGTATTGTGATTGACGCCGGGCACGGCGGACATGACTCCGGGACGCTGGGCGTGGACGGCATCGAAGAGAAGGACGTCGTGCTGGACGTGGCCCTGCGACTGGGTAAATTGCTGCACGACCGGCTGGGTGCACAGATTATATATACGCGGTCGGACGATACGTTTGTACCGCTGGAAACGCGCACAGCGATTGCCAACAAAGCGCAGGCGGACTTGTTTCTTTCGATCCACGCGAACTCATCCACGGATGAGAGTGCGCGCGGAGTGGAGACCTATTACCTGAACTTCACATCGGCCCCGACAGCGCTGGATGTGGCGGCGCGCGAGAACGCGGTGAGCGACCAGTCGATCCACCAGTTGAGCGATCTGGTTAAGAAGATCGCTCTGAAGGACAAGATCGCGGAGAGCCGGGAGTTTGCCAGCGATGTGGAAGGCTCGCTCTACGCCGGTTTGCAGAAGGGCAATACCGGACTAAAGGACCGCGGCGTAAAGAAGGCTCCGTTCGTGGTGCTGATCGGTGCGAATATGCCGTCGATCCTGGCGGAGATCTCGTTTATTACCAATCCCAAGGACGCGGAGCAACTGCGCGATCCAGAGTACCGCGAGCGTGTAGCCGAGAGCCTGTACAAGGGCATTGCCCATTACGACGGCGGGCTGAGCGGTACGCACTTGGCGACGGAGCGGGCCTCGCTGGGGCAATAGACATATGCGGGTATAAGTGGTGGCCCGGGGCAGAGTCCAACTGCCGACCTTCGCGTTAGGAGTGCGCTGCTCTATGCAACTGAGCTACCGGGCCCTGCTGCTAGTGTAACTGGTAAACTAAGGGTGGAGTGTCTATGGCCCAGATCGAGCGGCGGCGTGCAGTATCGGTGAAGATTGGCGGGGTTGTGGTGGGCCCCGATGCGCCCGTGGTGGTGCAGTCGATGACCAACACCGACACTGCGGACGTGGAGTCATCGGTGCAGCAGATTGCCGCGCTGGCGCGGGCCGGTTCCGAGCTGGTGCGGGTAACTGTGAACAACGATGCGGCGGCCAAAGCAGTACCGTATATCGTCGACGGAATTCGCGCCAAGGGCTGGCAGACACCCATCATCGGCGACTTCCACTACAACGGACATCAGTTGCTGAAGAAGTTTCCTGCGGCAGCTAAGGCACTGGCGAAGTACCGCATTAATCCTGGCAACTGCTCCATCGGGCGCAAGGACGACGACAACTTCCGCACCATGGTGGAGGTTGCGGTTGAACATCAGAAGCCGGTTCGCATTGGCGTGAACTGGGGCTCGCTGGATCAGGCGCTGCTGACAAAGATGATGGATGAGAACTCGAAGAGCGCTAATCCTCTGCCGGCGCGCGACGTGATGATGGAGGCGATGGTGGTCTCCGCACTGGACAACGCGGCGGCGGCGGAGCGCTATGGACTGCGTCGCGACCAGATCATTCTCAGCGCCAAGGTATCCGGCGTGCGCGACCTGCTGGACGTGTACAGCGTGCTGGCCAGCCGCTGCGACTATGCGCTGCATCTTGGGCTGACTGAGGCGGGCATGGGGATGAAGGGTGTGGTGGCATCCACAGCAGGGCTTGCACCGCTGCTACTGGCTGGGATTGGCGACACCATCCGCGTCTCACTGACGCCGACGCCGGGTGGCGATCGCAGCGAAGAGGTCCGTTGCGCGCAGCAGGTGCTGCAGTCGCTGGGCATCCGCAGCTTTATGCCGCAGGTGACCAGTTGCCCCGGATGCGGACGCACAACGTCAACCTACTTCCAGGAGCTTGCGGAGCGCATCCAAGGTTATCTGGTGGAACAGATGCCGGAGTGGAAGAAGCAATTCGCGGGTGTTGAGGAGCTGAAGCTGGCAGTGATGGGCTGCGTGGTCAACGGGCCGGGCGAGTCGAAGCACGCTAACATCGGCATCTCGCTGCCGGGAACTTTTGAAGAACCAAAGGCGCCGGTTTACGTGGATGGCCAACTCTTCACTACGCTCAAGGGCGACCGCATCGTGGAAGAGTTTCAGGAGATTCTGTACGAGTACGTCGAGAAGCGGTACGGACGAACCTCAGTCGCAGGCTGATCGACAGGGGATGGAAGAATCGGATATCTCCACTGCGCTGCGTAATGACAAACGAAATTGATACGTAAAACAGAAACGCCGCGACAGATTGCCGCGGCGCTTCGTGGTTGAGAGGCAGCCTGAATTAGTTGCTTGCCTTGGTGTCGATCCTCATGCCATAGAACGAGCGATGGACGAAGAATACGGATACCAGGAAAAATACGACTGCAAGTATATGGGTGAGCATCGGATTATTTGTAGAGAGCGTAACGGCTAGCTCCACGGCAAGCAATCCGAACAGCGTGGTGAACTTGATGACCGGGTTCATGGCCACCGACGAGGTGTCCTTGAACGGGTCGCCGACGGTGTCTCCGATCACGGTTGCGTCGTGCAGAGGTGTACCTTTCTGCTTCATGTCCACCTCGACAATCTTCTTGGCGTTGTCCCATGCTCCGCCTGCATTGGCCATAAAGATGGCCTCGTACAAGCCGAAAATCGCAATCGAGAACAGGTAGCCGATGAACAGGAACGGCTCCATGAATGCGAACGCAAGGGTGGAGAAGAAGACGGCCAGGAAGATGTTGAACATGCCCTTCTGCGCGTATTTAGTGCAGATTTCAACGACCTTCTTGCTGTCGGCAACTGAGGCTTTCGCCGCGCTCTCCAGATGGATATTGGCCTTGATGAACTCGACCGCACGGTATGCGCCGGTAGAGACCGCCTGGGTGGATGCGCCTGCGAACCAGAAGATGACCGCTCCACCGCAGATCAACCCGAGCATAAAGGGAGCATGCAACAGCGAGAGCTTGTTGACGTTATCGGTCAGTCCGTGGGTGAGGGCCATGATGATGGAGAAGGTCATCGTGGTTGCGCCCACTACAGCCGTACCGATCAGCACCGGCTTGGCCGTTGCCTTGAAGGTATTGCCGGCGCCATCGTTGGCTTCCAGCAGGTGTTTGCAGCGTTCGAATTTAGCGTCGATGTTGAAGTCCTTCTTCAGCTCCGCTTCGATGCCGGGAACTTCTTCAATCAGCGATAGCTCGTACACGGACTGCGCATTGTCGGTTACCGGACCGTAAGAATCTACAGCAATGGTGACCGGCCCCATGCCCAGGAAGCCAAAGGCAACCAGACCGAAGGCGAAGACAGCGGGAGCGAGCATCTGGTCTGCCATGGAGGCGCCCTGACTGAAGTAGTAGCCCAGTCCCATCAGTGCGACCATGCTGAGTCCCAGCCAGTAGGCTGAGAAATTGCCGGCGACAAAGCCCGACAGGATGCCCAGTGAAGCTCCGCCTTCCTGCGCGGACTTGACCACTTCTTTGACGTGGGTGGACTTGACGGAAGTGAAGACCTTAACCAGTTCAGGTATCAGCGCACCGGCCAGGGTTCCGCAGGAGATGATGGATGCCAGCTTCCACCACAGCGTTCCATCACCGAGATTCGGGATCATGTAGTACGAAACGATGTAGGTGAGGATGATGGAAACGATGGACGTGATCCATACCAGCGAGGTGAGAGGCGCCTCGAAGTCCATTTCATCGGAGTCTTTGTACTTGGCGCTGGCGATGGCGGTATTGAGGAAGTAGGCGCCAGAGCTGGAGAGCAGCATGCCAACGCGCATCACAAAGATCCATACCAGCAGCTGAGCCTGGGTCGTGGGATTGTGGACTGCCAGCAGGATGAAGGTGATGAGGGCCACGCCGGTGACGCCGTAGGTCTCGAAGCCGTCAGCACTGGGGCCAACTGAATCGCCCGCATTGTCTCCCGTGCAGTCGGCGATGACGCCTGGGTTACGCGCATCGTCTTCCTTGATCTTGAAGACGATCTTCATCAGGTCGGCGCCAATGTCGGCGATCTTGGTGAAGATGCCGCCGGCGATACGGAGGGCTGCCGCGCCCAGCGACTCGCCGATGGCGAAGCCGATGAAGCAGGGGCCGGCGTAATCGCGCGGGACGAACAGGAGGATGGCGAGCATGATCAGCAGTTCAACCGAAATCAGCAACATGCCGATGCTCATGCCGGCCTTCAGAGGAATAGCCATAATCGGATACGGCTTGCCGCGCAGTCCGGCGAAGGCTGTCCGAGAGTTGGCAAAGGTGTTGACGCGAATTCCGAACCACGCCACTCCGTAGCTGCCCGCGATACCAACCAGGCTGAACGCCAGGATGATGGGCAAGGTTACGGCAATCGGATGACCCTGCACCGGCACCAGGTAGCCGAAGTACAGCGAGATAATCGCTGCGATGAAAACCCAGAGCAACATAATGAACTTGCCCTGCGTCACCAGATACGTCTTGCAGGTCTCATAGATGAGATCGGAGATCTCCAACATGGTGCGATGCACCGGCGAGTTCTTCAACTGCATGTATATGGTGAGGCCGAACAACAGGCCGCCCACGCAGAAGAGCAGACCGATCATAAGCAGAGCGTGCCCGTTTATGCCGAAGAAATTCACAGTCGTCAGATCCGGCAGAATCAGGTTGGCTTCCCCGCCGCCGGTCTGTTCCGGCTGCGCATAAGCCAATGTGGGAAGAAGAATGCATGCAAGAGCCGCCACGGTTTTGTACGGGCGCTTCACGATGGCCGTGCCGCCTTGCTTAATTGCGTAGGCGATGCGTTGCATCGCCAGAGTTCCAGTGCCCATTCCAATCACCTCACGCGCATACAGCCATGCAACGATGAGCGATAGAGCGCTCATCCCAAGTAAAAAACATGCCCAGGCAGTAACAGACACAATCCCTCCCTCTCATCCATTCAGTTGGATTACAGCGATTTGCGTTCCAGGCACTCCTGGAACGTCAGATTTCCCGACAGTAGCCGATAATACCAGCTACGCAAGCCGTGTGGTGTGACAAAGCGCACAGAGAACTTGGATGCGCTGGAGTGGATACCGAAGCGGGCTCGCGCGGCGTAAGGTGAATCAAGGCTCCAATGCGTGTATTGCGATAAGAAAACAAGCCTGGGAGTTCGCTTTGAGCCGCATACCTTTTATAATCATCGGCTTACGTGGTCATAGGTAATTCTGGGCTCCTGGGATGCGGTTCCTGCTGTACCTTGGATTGCCGCGAGGGCTGCGGGCTAGAGAACTATCATCTACTGGAAGGACTCAACCCTCGGGTGCACCCGCTTGGAGTATGCCGTTAGCCATTCATATTCGGCGGAGGGGAATGGAATGACCTTCGCCAAGCGTCGTGAGGATGGGACTGCTGGAACAGCATCTGGTCTGGAGCCTGTCTGCGGCGAGCCTGCCAGATACTGATAGAGTGAAGTTCGGGTGCAGCGCAGGATTGCAAACAAAGCACCAAGGAGAGGCTGTTCTGCATGACGTTGCCTGGTCATTTTCTGTTCGCTCCATCGCACCGTATCCACTTCATCGGTATCGGTGGAATCGGCATGAGCGGAATCGCGGAGATTCTGCTGACGATGGGCTATGCGGTCTCCGGCTCTGACCTGCGGCGGACGGCAGCGACGGACCGTCTTGCTGGCCTTGGCGCAACTATCTATACCGGCCACGCGGCAGCCAACGCGGCGGACTGCGATGTGGTGGTCACCAGTTCGGCTGTACCGGCGGACAATCCTGAAGTAAGCGAAGCGCGCATGCATAAGATTCCCGTCATACAGCGCGCGGAGATGCTCGCCGAACTGATGCGCCTGAAGTACGGCATCGCCGTGGCCGGGATGCATGGCAAAACTACTACCACCTCTATGATTGCAGCTGTATTGGGAGCGGGTGGCGGCGTGGGCAATCTGGATCCTACAGTGGTGGTCGGTGGAAGAGTCGACGCGCTCGGCTCCAACGCACGGCTGGGCAGTTCGCAATACCTCGTAGCAGAAGCGGACGAGAGTGACCGAAGCTTTTTGAAGCTCTCACCCGTCCTGGCCGTCGTCACCAACCTGGACCGCGAACACATGGACTGTTATCGCGATATGGCGGACGTGGAGGGTGCGTTTGTCGAGTTTATGGATCGCGTCCCATTCTATGGCGCAACTACAGCCTGCGTGGACAATGCGCTGCTGCGCGGTGTGTTATCCCGCGTGCGCCACCGCGTGTATACCTATGGCGAGTCGGACGATGCAGACTTTCGATTGCGACTTATGGAAAAGCAGGCCGGACATTGGCAGTTTGAGGTGAACTGCCGGGGGCTTGTACTGGGGCCGTTCACATTGCACGTTCCTGGGCGGCACAATGTTCTGAACGCTACGGCAGCAATTGCCATCGGCGTGCAACTTGGCGTGCCTGCGGATGGAATTACGGCTGGGCTGGCCAGCTACCGCGGAGTCGATCGCCGTTTCCAGGTAAAGGGAACGATGTGCGGGATTACTGTAGTGGACGATTACGGCCATCATCCGACGGAGATACTGGCGACACTGCGGGCTGCTCGCGATGCTGGCTACGCGCACATCCACGTCCTCTTTCAGCCTCATCGCTATACGCGGACACGCGATCTGCAACCGGAGTTTGCCCGCGCCTTCGCGGACGCGGACAGCGTGCAGGTTCTGGATATATATGCTGCCAGCGAGCAGCCGATTCCCGGCGTCGATGCACCATCGCTGGTGGAGGCGATCCGGCGGACGGGAACGGTGGTGGGCGGTGTGGAGTATGCGGAGTCAATGGCTGCGGGTGTGCAGGCGCTGGTGCGGGTAGCGAGCAAGGGTGATGTGGTCCTGACGCTGGGCGCGGGCAACGTATCGCAGGCGGGTGCGATGCTGTTGCAGGAGCTTGGAAAAACGGATGCGGCCCAATAATGCGGAAGAAGGAATCATGAGGTACTTCTCGGTGCTTGCTCGCGAGGGGGTTGCAGTTGGAATTTTATCTGCGATGCTGCTTGCTGCACCGTTGCTTGCCCAATCGCAATCGGCGACAGCCCAGGCCGCGTCGCCAACCTCCACGCATGCCATGCCTCAGTGGCAGATTGCCGCTGGCGGCACCATGAAGTTCAGCCTCGTCTCCATTCGCAGGGACACATCCGGCACCTTCAAGCAGCCCAGCTTTGCCTTGAGCGCGGACGACGGAATGCCTCCCACAGACGGCAACTTTCACGCCGACTTTCCGCTGATCGTCTACATTCAGTTTGCCTACAAGCAGTGGTTCACGGACGATCAGATGCGTTCGTTGCTGGCACCGCTGCCCAAGTGGGTGCTGACGGATTCGTATGAGATTCAAGCGCGTTCGCCACGCAAGCCAAGCAAAGACCAGGTACGACTAATGCTACAGTCTCTGCTGGCGGAGCGCTTCGGTTTGCAGGCCCACTTCGAGACACGTACGGTTCCTGTCTATTTGCTGACGCAGATGAAGCCTGGAAAGATGGGGCCACGGATGCATCTGCACACGCCTACATGCGGCAGTGCCCAGTCAAGCAAAGACCCGTCGGCAAAGGGCGCGGCGGCTAAAACTTCGGGGGCCAAAGAAATATTTCCGCCGCTCTGCCTGGACAAGTCGCTGATGACGATTCCCCAGGAGAACCACGTCAAGCTCACCGGCTCGCGCGATATGCCTCTGCCGGTACTGGCGATGTATCTTCCCACCATGGGCGACCTGGACCGTCCGGTGATTGATCAGACTGGCATTAAGCAGAGTGTCGATTTTTCTTTGGAGTTCACGCCAGACGCCTATCTTCCAACAAACTCCGGCGTGGATGCCGATCCCGACACACAGGTTACATCGTTTCAGCAGGCGCTGCAAAACCAGCTTGGGTTGATGCTGGTGACCACTCGGGCTCCGGTAGACATCCTTGTAGTCGACCACGTCGAGCGGGCCATCGACAATATGCAGTGATCTGTCATGATGCACATGAAACCGCCAGGGAAGGTTTGTGTCAAGTTGATTTGGGGTGAGTTGCTGAGTGGGTACTCCCCCATATAGAGGGATGCGCGGCGTGGATGGCGCGGTATGATGGGGGCTGGCGATTCCTCGCGACCCATGCTCAGGGCTTGCGAACAGAAGATCTGTTTACGAGGGGTAACACGGCGGTGCAGGATGCGCCGGAGCGGGATCGTGCCTCTATGGAGGACCGATTCGGAGGGAACAGGCGAGCCGTGAAGACCGAGATTCCCTTGCGCCGCGACACCTCGACCCCCCATGGATACTCGGACGATATCGATCCGGAGAGTCATTACGAGCAGCCATCGCGTCGGCCACGCATTCGTTTCAGCTTTCACGGAGGTTTGGTCCCGAAGACACTTTGGGGCCGGATTGCGATGGGTAGCGGAGTTCTGCTGCTGTGTGGTGCGTGCTTTACGGCGGCATTGGCTGTGCGCAGCTATCTGTTACACGATGAGCATTTCATGGTCTCCGATACGCAATCGATTCAGATTGCGGGCAACAGCCTGATGACACGCGCACAACTGCTGAGCGTCTTCGGCGAGGACGTGGAGCGAAATATCTTCAACATTCCTCTCAGCCAGCGTCGCAGCGAACTGGAGCGATTGCCCTGGGTACAGCAGGCCACTGTGATGCGGCTTCTGCCCAATCGGGTACGCGTGGCCATTGTGGAGCGGACGCCGGTGGCCTTTGTACGCCAGGGATCGGAGATTGGCCTGGTGGACGCGAACGGCGTGTTGCTGAATATGCCTGGACCCGACCGCAGCGGTGCCAGCGCGGACGACACCAGCGTGACCGTTGCGCGCAATACTCCTCACTATTCGTTTCCTGTGCTGACGGGGATCTCGGCCGCTGATCCACTCTCGGTGAGAACGGCACGGATGAAGATATATTTGGGATTTGTGACGGCGCTGGACGCGCAGGGCGAGAAGATCTCTCGGCGGCTGAGCGAAGTGGATGTGTCGAACCCGGAGGATGTGAAGGCGATTCTTTCCGATGCTGCCACCGACGGGGCGGCGTCCGGTTCTAACATTCTGGTGCACTTTGGCGACGGAAAATATCTGGAGCGGTATCGCCAGTATGAGCAACATTTGACGGAGTGGCGGACCCAGTATCCCAGACTGGCATCGGTCGATCTTCGCTATGCGCAACAAGTCGTGCTGGAGATGCAGCCTGGCGCGACGACAACACCGGTCAGCGAAGTGGCAGCGACAGAGGGCGCGAGTACAACAACCGCCGAACCTGCCACGGCGGATAGCGCAAAGCCTGTGGCGTCGAAGACGGTACCCGTTGTCAAGGCTCATACTGTTGCCTCCAAGCCGAAGAGTCCGGTTGCAGCAAAGAAAATAGCCGGCAAGCCTGCTGTGCTTGCCGCAGCCATGCAGGGGGATGCACGATGAATCCCCGGCAGGAAAATCTGATCACTGTACTGGACGCGGGCAGCAGCAAGATCTGCGTTCTGGTGGCGGAGTTGCAGGATGGCGTACTGCGCTATCGCGGACACGGGATTGAGGCGTCGCGCGGCATGCGCAAAGGGCTGATTGCCGAGCTTGACCCTGCGGCCAAAGCCATCAACAGAGCGGCACTGACAGCCGAACGGGTAGCGCGCTGCGATATTGAGCAGGTAGTGGTGGGCATTGGCGGGACACATGTGCGCGGGGTGAATAGCCGCGGCGGCATCTCGATGGGAAGCCGCATGCGCGAGATTACGCGCGAGGAGGTAAGGGCTGCGGTGGATCGCGCTCGTTCGGTGGCTCTGCCGCCGGACCGCGAGGTGCTGCACCTATTGCCGCAGGAGTTTATTCTCGACGACCAGGCAGGTATCCACGATCCGATCGGCATGGTTGGTAACAAGCTTGAGGTAAATCTGCATCTGTCGACCTGTTCCGGTGGCGTTGCGCAGAGCGTGGTGACCTGTGCTAACCGCGCCGGGTTGGAGGTGGGCGACACCATCTACGAGGGGATTGCGGCGGCGGAGGCTGTTCTGTCTGCCGACGAGCGTGAACTGGGCGCGTGCCTGGTTGATATCGGTTCCAGCACAACAGAGATTGCGGTGTTCTTTGAGGGATCGATTGCGCATACTGCCGTTCTGCCCATCGGTGGCGACCACTTTACCAACGACCTGGCGGTCGGCCTGCACGTCTCTGTGGAGGAGGCGGAAGAGGTGAAGCGCGTCTACGGGAACTGCGTGGTGACGGCAGTACCGCAGTCCAACGAGATTGAGGTTGGATCGAACCTGGCGAAAGGGTCGCTGAGCGGTGACGGTGCGCCCGCACGGCTGGTGCGGCAGAGATTTTTGGCGGAGATACTGGAGCCGCGGGCACGCGAACTGTTCACCATGCTGCGCGACAACCTGCGCCAGGGGGGCGTGCTGGAGGCCCTCGGCGCGGGATGCGTCCTCACCGGCGGTGGTGCGATGCTGGCTGGCCTGCTGGATAACGCGGAGAGCCTGCTGCGTGTACCGACGCGGGTTGGCTTTCCGGTGCCGCTGTCACGCATGCCGCAGGAGCTATCTCGGCCGGAGTACTCCGTTGCCATCGGGATGCTTCTGTATACGCATCGCACGCAGGTGCGGCGCGCCAGCGAAGAGCAGGGATTGCGCGCCAAACTGAAGGCCATCTTCGCCGGCAGCTATTAGACCCTTATCGACTACTCCCGCCACAATCCAACACACAGCTCCCCAGTTTCCTGTCAAGGGGCTTGAACCCCCGAAATACGCCTAATTCATTCCATCTAAAGCATATTAAGCTTTGAAATAGTTGGCATAGTAGATTGCCTCAACCTGCTATCCTTAAAAATAGAGTACAAAAGCAAAGGTTTGCTGACGTTGCGGCCCCTTTGTTTTCTTATATTTAGCATCTAACTCGTTTAGAGTGAGATGTCTGCGGCTAAATATCTACAACTGGTTGTTTTTATAGATATTTATCCGAGGGGGGAGGGGGGCGGTGCCTCTCCAATCGACGAAGTAGTTTGGGTTAGGGAAGTTGATCCTGGTGGGTGGCGGCGTGCTGGCAGAGACGCAGCAAAACGGCTATGGAGGTAAGAAGGAAGGCGATGCTGCAAGCCAGTTCTGCCCACCAGAGGTGCACCGTATAGGCGGGGAGCAGCATTTTGAGCGGATTGAAGACGACTGGGGCGAAGCATGCGACGAGTAGCAGGCGATCGAGGCGGTCGCCGGTTTCGGCAAACAGGCACAGCGCGAGGGCTGTCATAGCGAGGTAAGTGACGAGATCGATGGCGTGGGCGATGGAACCGCTGAGCGGCGGCACGATGAGAAGATGCGTTGGTACCCAGAGTCTTTGCGCGAAGTGATAGAGGCGGAGAGTAAGCGACCAGATGGACGCCATGACCAGGAGAGAGGCAAACGCACGATTACGCACGAATCGATGTGGGCCCTTATCGAATTGCATGGCTGGCGTCATATATCTGCTTTGGGTCAAGCAAGTCTATACCCTTATGGGCAAGCTACGGCAGATGAAAAGGGGCCACGCATTGATATTTTAAGCTGAATAGCGTATCTTGGTATGGCGAGCAAGTTTGTTCCGCTGTTCGGTAAGTAGCCGTGTGCGCACCGGCGAACCGACCCCATCCAGCTACTTTGGTTGGGAATCCGGGAAATGGCGGAGGAGATGCGTGGGCGAAAGCCCACTTTTTGTTGCTCTAAAGACGGTTTGGCTATTCACGGGCTCAACTTACACAAAACGCTGGTTGAAAAGGGTTTATGGCATTACAGATGGACGAAATTCGGCGACTTGCGGAGCGGGTAGCTGCATCTCACCAGCTGGAGATTGTGGAGATTGAGTTTGGCGGCGGCGGCAAGAGCCGAGCACTGCGAGTGTTTGTAGAGAAGAATGCAGCGGAGCGGAATAGGCTGGCGGAACGGGCTGCTGCTGGCGAAGAGATTGATCTGCCGAAAGGTGTTCCGGTGGAGTTGCTGAGCGGTGTGACGCATGAGGATTGTGCGACGTTTGCCACGGACTTTGGCACACTGCTGGATGTGGAGGATGTGGTTCCGGGCGCGGAGTACACGCTGGAGGTTTCGTCTCCAGGGCTGGAACGTAAGCTGAATCGCGCGGAGGATTACACGCGGTTTGCCGGGAGCCTGATTAAGGTAAAGACGTTTACTCCGGTGAAGGAGAGCCGGACATGGACGGGGCGGTTGATGGGATTTGCAGAGGGCGTGATCAGAATCGACGTGGCAACGGTGAAGCAGAAGAGCAAGAAGACAGGGAACAGGGAACAGGGAACAGGGAACAACGTGCTGGAGATTGAGTTGAAGAATGTGGAGAAGGCGAATTTAGTGCTTGAGATTTGAAAAGACAGTGGGCAGTGGTTAGTAGGTAGTTGAAGACGAGTTTGAAGGTGAGTGAAGCGTATGGCGAGTGTTTTGTATCAATCGATTGAGACGTTGAGCCGCGACAAGGGCATCGAGCCCGCGATTGTGGTGGGCGCGGTGGAGGATGCGATCGCGCTGGCGACGCGCAAGTTTTATAAGACGCAAGAGAACATGCGCGCGGAGATGGACAGGGAGACTGGCGAGATACGGGCGTACGTCTTCAAGACGGTGGTGGAAGGGCCGGAGCAGTTGGAGGACGAGATCAACCAGTTGACGCTGGAGCAGGCACGCGCACTGGCACCTGAGGTAGAGGTAGGCGGCGAACTGCGCTTCTATAAGGACACCAGCCCGCTGGGACGGATTGCGGCGCAGATGGCGAAGCAGGTGATCTTCCAGAAGGTACGCGAGGCGGAGCGGGACACGGTGTTTTTGGAGTACAACCATCGCGCGGGCGAGGTTTTGAATGCGACGGTGAAGCGACTGGAGCCGATGGATGTGATCTTCGACCTGGGCAAGGCGGAGGCACGGATGCCTAAGCGGGAGCAGAGCCGGTTGGAGCAGTTTGCGGTGGGCGAGCGGGTGCGGGTGGTTCTGCTGCGGGTGGATCGCGCGGCCAAGGGGCCACAGGTTATCGTGTCGCGAGCGGCACCAGGACTGGTGCAGAACCTGTTCCAGAGCGAGGTTCCGGAGATCTATGACGGGACGGTATCGATCAAGGCGATAGCGCGCGAAGCAGGCGAGCGGACGAAGATTGCCGTGGTAAGTCGCGACAAGGATGTGGATCCGGTGGGCGCATGCGTGGGCATGAAGGGGATGCGTGTGCAGTCGATCATTCGCGAACTGCGAGGGGAGAAGATCGACATCATCGAGTTTAGCGAGGAGATTACGACCTTTGCGGAGAAGGCATTGCAGCCGGCGAAGGTGAGCAAGGTGTCGATTACGGATCTGGGAGAGAAACAGATTGAGGTGATTGTCGACGATACACAGTTGAGCCTGGCGATTGGCAAGAAGGGGCAGAACGTGCGGCTGGCGGCGAAGCTGCTGGGCTGGAAGATCGACATCAAGAGTGAGGAAGAGAAGCGGCAGGAAGTGGAGCAGCAGATGCAGTCGATGGGCACCGGGCCGAGCACTCCGATCGAACAGATTCCCGAACTGGGCGATTCGATTCAGGAGAAGCTGATTGCGGCGGGAATTACGACGGTGGAGGAGTTGGCGGACATGACTCCCGAGCAATTGGAGGAGATACCGGGGATCGGGGAGAAGACGCTGGAGAAGATCTCGGTTGCGGTGCGGCACTACTTTGGCCAGTACGAAGAGGGCGAAGAGCGTCCTGCGGTTGCGGAGGCGAAGTCCACAGGGAAGTCTGCCGAGGATGAGGCACTCGCGACTGAGGAGATAGCGGAGGCCGAGGAAGTGGGATCGGAGAGCGATGCAGACAGCGAAGCGGATGCACGGGAAGAACAGATAGAGCTAGAGAATGATGCCGTGGACAGCCTGGTGAACGAGAGCCAGGAGGTGAGCGACGAGGGCATCGATACAGAGTAACGGGATGGGAAGAACCCCCGGGTCTCGGAAGCGAGAGATGGGGCAGGCAATAAATTTGGGGATCGCAGAGGGCGGTTGCTACGATTGCGATCTCAGGGATAATAGAGTTGGATGAGATTCCACCTTCGATGAGGCTGATATGAATAGTTGAAGGCCGCAGAGGAAACGAAAAGGGACGGATGAGCAAAGTTCGAATCAACGATCTTGCACGGGAGCTAGAGGTCAAGAGCCGATCCATTTTGGATGCTCTGACGGCGGTTGGCGTCACAGAGGCGAAGACGCACTCCAGCTCGATTGAGGCCGATGAGGCCGAAAAGGTACGCAATTATTTTAGCGGCCGGCACAGTGGCACCACCGCGAACAAGCCTGCGGTGGAGGCTAAGCCGGTCTTCAATCTAGCCCACATATCGAAGCCTGGGGATGCGGCGCGCTTGATATTGGAGCGCAAGCAGGCTGCGGAGGAAGCGCGCCGGGGACCACGTCGTCCTGCGGTAGTTGTGCCTGCGGCAGCGCCCACGGTGGTGGCGAAGGCAGCGCCTGAGGTGAAGGCTGTACCGCCGGTGAGCGCACCCGTAGCGGCAGCTCCGGTGGCACCGGCGCCACGACGGATTGTGCCGCAGCCTCGGCAACCGAGCCAGGCAATCCCTGTGGTCGTGCCACCGCCGGCGATTGCAAGCAAGACTCCGGTGGGGCCGGTAATTGCGCGGCCACCCGTAGTAGTTGCGCCGCCAGCGTCTGCGCAGATGACACACGCGCAGCCTGCGGCGAGTACACAGCCCGCAGCAACACAGAGCCAGGGACAAGCCACGGCAGAGCGTTCGGCGGTGGTGGCACCTGTGGCTGCATCTCCAGTAAAAAGTGTTAAGCCTGCCGCACCACCGGCTGCTGTTGCACCGGCAGCAGCACCACCGGTTAGCACCACGCCAGGGAGTGCAGCCGTTTCTGCGGAGCTACGCGATGCTGCTGTGACGGCTGCCGCGGTTGAAGCGGCAGCGGAGGTATTACCGAAGGAGCCGGTTGCGGAAGTAACAGCGCCTGCGGTTGTAGAGCCACCGGCGCGGCGGGTTGTGATGCCACAGACCGGGCCACGGCCAATCTATACGGCACCGGAGGGAGCTGCGCGTGGCATTCAGCGTGGACGCCCTATCTTCGAACGCCCACGCCCGCAAGCTTCGGGAGCACCAGGTTCTCATCCTTCTTCCACGATGGCACCGGGCGCACGGCGACCGATGCATCCGACACGCTCATTCCCCACGGGTCCGGGAGGCGCGCCGGGACGTCCGGGCTTTACACCTGGTGGAGCACGACCTGGGTTTGGAGCAAGGCCTGGCGGACTGGGAGTTGCACCGGGACCGGGCGAGTCGCCGACCGGGATGCGGCCTGCTGCGCGACCAGGACAGCGACGCGGCGGTCAACGCTACGAGAAGACGAAGGAAGGCCCGATGAAGGGCTTCCAGCCCCCGCCGCGCTATGGTGGATCGCAGATATCGCAAGAGCCGCTGCCGATCACGAAGTCGATTACGGTGACCGAAGGAATCAGCGTAAAGGACCTGGCGGAGAAGCTGGATGTGCGTGGCAAGGACCTGATTGCGACGCTGCTGATGAAGGGCGTGTTTGTGACTGTGAACCAGTCGCTGGACGGTGAACTGGTGAAGGAAGTGGCGCGGCAGTTTGGCGCGGATGCGACCGTAATCAGCGTGGAAGAGCAGTTGGAGAACGAGGCCATCGAAGGCTTCCTGGAAGACACTACAGGGATGGTGGAGATTACACGCTCGCCGGTAGTGACTGTGATGGGCCATGTAGACCACGGCAAGACATCGCTGCTGGACGCGATTCGTTCGACCGATGTTGCGGCAGGCGAAGCAGGCGGAATCACGCAGCACATTGGCGCATACAAGGTAAAGATTGCGAAGGCGGATTCTCCGGCATTTGGTCGCGAGATTGTGTTTCTGGATACACCGGGCCACGAGGCATTTACCAGGATGCGCGCACGCGGCGCCAAGATCACCGACATTGTGGTGGTGGTTGTGGCGGCGGACGATGGCGTGATGCCACAGACGCTGGAGGCGATTGCGCATGCCAAAGCGGCGAATGTACCGATTATTGTTGCGGTGAATAAGATCGACAAGCCGGAAGCCAATCCCGATCGCGTGAAGCAACAGCTTGCGGACCGGGGCTTACAGCCTGAGGCGTGGGGCGGCACCACGGTATTTGTGGATGTGTCTGCCAAGAAGCGATTAAACCTTGATCTGCTGTTGGAGATGATCTGCCTGGTGGCGGATCTGGCCAATCTGAAGGCGACGCCGGAACGTCCTGCAGTGGGCACGGTAATTGAAGCGAAGCTGGATCGAGGACGCGGCGCGGTTGCGTCGGTGCTGATCCAGAACGGAACGCTACGTACCGGCGACAGTTACATTGTGGGCAATACGTTCGGCAAGATTCGCGCGCTGTTTGACGACCGCGGACGGCCAATTACGGAGGCTGGACCAGCCACTCCTGTGGAGATTCTTGGGCTGGAAGGAATGCCGGACGCGGGCGACACGTTCCTGGTGATGGCAGACCGCGACAAGGCCAAGGGCATTGCGCAGTACCGCAAGATGAAGGAGCGCGAGGCGCAGTTGGCCAAGAGCTCGCGCGTCTCGCTGGAAGGTCTGGCGGAACAGATCAAGCACGCTGGCATGAAGGACCTCAACCTCATCGTCAAGGGCGACGTGCAGGGATCGGTGGAGGTAATTGCCGAAGACCTGCAGCGGATGTCCACCGAGAAGGTACGGGTGCGTGTGCTGCACTCGGGCGTGGGCGCGATTACAGAGTCGGACGTGCTGCTTGCGTCGGCATCGAACGCGGTCGTCATCGGATTCAACGTGCGGCCCGATCGCAAGTCGACCGAGGTTGCGGAGCGGGAAAACGTGGAGATCCGGCTGCACTCGATTATCTACGAGCTACGCGACGAGATTGAAAAGGCGATGTATGGATTGCTAGATCCGGTGTTCAAGGAGAACTACGCGGGCAAGGCCGAGGTGATGAACGTCTTCAAGATCACGAAGGTGGGCCAGATAGCCGGCTGCCGCGTGACCGATGGCGTGATTACGCGGACGGCTCAGGTACGTGTGCTGCGTGAAGGTGCAGAGGTTTGGCGAGGTAAGATTGGATCGCTGAAACGCTTCAAGGACGATGTGAGCGAGGTGCGGCAGGGCGTGGAGTGTGGCATCGACCTGAACGGCTTCAAGGATATCCGCATAGGCGACGTGATTGAGTCGTTTACAACCGAGAAGCTGGCCGATGAGCTGGGTCAGAACTCGATTGTGGCGCGCAAGGCGGAGAAGGCCGCGAAGGAAGCAGCGGCAGCAGCTGAAGCGGAGGCCGCGGCAGAGGCAGAGACTGAGGCAGAGACCAAAGCATAGGTACTTCGTACCATTCTCGATACACTAGTCGAGAGAAACCAAAAATGTGGGAGGCTGGGAGCGATTCCAGCCTCTCTTTTTATTTTGCAACAGCGGTGTGCCGTGATGCTGGTCACTTGCGATCGGGAGTTCACTCTCCATTCTGTTAATAGGCAATCCTACGGATTGCCGATTGCAGAGTTGTGCCTTGATTTGTACGCACAACGAGAAACGGAGTGTCCTTGTCCAAGAGGCGTATGCAGGTTCGAGAAGGAAGCGGTTCATGGTTGCAGCGAGTTCTGCTTGCTGTGGCGCTGGCGGCGTTTGCGTTGTCTGCGAGTGGGCAGAGCTACTTTCGCGATTTTCACAATCACAACGCCGAAATGAAGGCGTTGCAGCCGACGATGATTACGCCTCTGGTGATGCCGACTCCGCTGCTGGGGCAGTTTGTGCGCGAGGAGTTTGTGCGGCAGAGGGTGGCTGGCGGCGATTCGGTGTGGAACATCGGGAACGGCAAGGGGCTGAGCCTGTTGTTTCTGAAGCGGGTTGAGACAGATTTGTCGATACCGAATTATGCGGTGCATGGCGCCGCAGCGGGCACGGATGGGCTGGGTGATTTCTGCGTGACGGCGCGGGTACGGATCGCCTCCGGGAACACGGATGCCGGGAATTACAGCATTTCAACGGTCTTGAGCCAGACGTGGACGACGGGCCAGGCGAAGAACGGCGCGGTAGCGTGGACGCGCGGAATCACGATGGTGGGGGGAAAGGCGTTTGGGCGATTCGCAGCGCTGGGATCTGTGGGTGCGACAATTCCGTCGGATGCGGGGCTGGCGACGATTGGGCGGCCAGTGGCCGTGAATACAGCCTTCGAGATGCATGTGAAGCCGATACTGTGGGGGCAGATGGAGACGAACTCGACGTTTTATGAGGGCGGGACACACGATGGGATGAAGCAGAACTTCATAACACCCGGAGTGTTTCTGGTCCCGCTGAGGCCGTGGAATGCGAAGAGCAAGAGCTACGTTCTGCTGGGAGTGGGCATGCAATTTGCCACGACCCACTACCATTCGACGGACCACAACTTGATTGTGGATACGAAGATCTATTTTTAGGGTACTTCGTGCCGTTCTCGACGCGCTGGCATAGGGAAGGCGACACGGCTCGATGTATAAGAGTTGCATACAAGGAGAGGCTGGGAGCGATTCCAGCCTCTCCTATATTGCAGGATTACTTTGCGTTCAGATCGCCCTTCATTGTGACTGGATCGACGGGGACGGAGACATGCTCGTGAGCGATTAGCCAGTGCCCATTGACCTTTTTGTATCCATCGGTGACGCGCACCGTGATGTTCGTCTTCTTGCCTTTCTTGTCGGTGATGAATCCGGATTGAATGCTGTGACTGAAGGCGACGTTGCCTCCTACCGTAATGTCGAGGCCAGAGACGCTGAAGTCTGATGGCCCGGGATTCATGGCGAAGAAGTCCTGCCAATCCTTGCGATAGGCATCCGCGCCCGCGTATTGCAGAGGAGTGATCATATCGAAGGCGATCATGGTTTGGTCGGGGACATAGTATGCCATGATGGCGTTGACGTCCTTGGCCTTGAATGCCGCGGCGAAGCCGTCCTCGATGGCCTTGATGTCGGACTGGTCCTGCGCGCTGGTGTCGGGCGGGGTTACGGGTGCGGAGTTGTTGCAGCCGGCACATGCCGCCAGCAATGCTACCAGGAGAATCTGTCTCACTTTCATTTTGCGTTCCTCACTTTCATGATCTTTCTGCATAGATATGTATGGAAGCCTGGCCCAGTTACGGCAGAAGCCATGGGGCTGTGAGCCTCAGGTGGCCTTCTGCTGAAATCTCCTATGTGGGGTGTCCGCTCTGCCCGGGCGGGTGCATCGAAGGTATCACAGATGGTTGACGGCTGCGAAGAGGCGGGGACGAGGCGCTGGGTGCTCGGGACTAGGTGCTAGGGACTAGGCGCTAGGGACTAGGTGCCAGGGACTAGGTGCTAGGTTCGAGGAGTTGGATCGAGGAGGGGCAGGGAGCGATCCATGGCTTTTTCGCGCGACTACGTTAGTTCTGCGTCCCTGTAGCGATTACGCGTGTACATCGAGAGATTAGTAAAGAACAAAGATACCAAGACGAAGACATTCGCCCACCATTCTCTTGAATGGTTAACGTTGTGATGTAAAGGCACAAGCCCCTGCAAAAGAACTATTAAGACTGTCGCGATGCCGATCATAATCGTGAACCATTTCACGAACACAAGATTAAGTCTTCGACCGGGAGGCGCAGGTGGAACACCTCGCCGTTCTGCATAATGCCCACGAATATAGGTTACAAACACCTTGAGAGGCACCAGCCAACAGAATCCTGCCAGCCAACTCCAAAACCGGGCATCATCCTGCCCATCAGTTCGGTATAAATACGCGATCCATGTGAGCCCAATCGGAAACAAAATGAAGCTGAGATCCATCAGCTTGGATGACCATGGCATCACGCGGAAGGTCTTCAGGTCGCGCACACAGGATTCATCAGTTGCCCAAATGGCCACGGTATTTTCCTCGCGGAAAGTATACGCCTGCTATCGCAATGCCGAACTCTTGATGGCATTGGTATTAATCATTTTGCTAAAGGCATAGACCATCGAAACGCGAATAAATGCGGGGATTCTTCGCTACGCTCAGAATGACAATGTATTTTCGGTCTATAGCAATTGCGAAACATCTCTAAGCGGTCGGGTTGGGCAGAGCATATTGCCTCTTTAACCAGCGTTCGGGAAACCCGATGCCAACTGCAAAGCAGGTCATGGCATTTCCAAAGATCACCGGGAAGTTGCTATTAGCGACGGAGCAAACAAGGAGGCCCCCCGCACAAATCAACCCAATCCACTGGAATCTTTTCAGCCATGGCAGAAGTGGTCTCAAGTCCACCAAACACTTTGTAGTCGCAACGTAGAGCGCAATCCAGAGAATTAGAGGCGCGGTTATTAGTGCCGAGGCGATTCCCAGCACGAGTAGCTTAGACCCGACCAAGTTCATATTTATGACTCTCCCGGACTAAGGATGTATATCCGCACGCGATTAGCATACGCCTCAGATCACGTGAAAAGAACGTAGGTCAAGTTGACGGTGCAAGTAAGACCGGGTGCGGTATTCTGCGAATAGATGTTTGTGACCTTCAAAATAGTGTTTGTGTATGTGACGCTGGGGACGCTGGCGGGAATCATTGGGATTCCCTACTCGATGATGGTGGGCAATATAGAGCTGCTATACCGCGTGGTGGTGCGGGGCATCGTTCCGCTGGGACTGCGCGCTGCCGGGATTCGCGTGGAGGTGACGGGCCTGGAGAATTTACCAACGGGCGTTAGCTGCATCCTGCTGGCAAACCATGTGTCGAACCTGGATCCTCCGGTGCTGATGCCTGTGCTTCCGGGCAGATGTTCTGTGTTGCTGAAGAAGGGGCTGATGCGGATTCCGTTGCTGGGGACGGCGATGCGGATGGCCAAATTTGTTCCGGTGGAGCGCGGTGGGATGCGTGAGGCGGCGCAGGCCAGCGTTGCGGCGGCGGCGGCAGCGCTGAAGTCGGGGCTGCATGTACTGTTTTTCGCGGAGGGGACGCGATCGGAGGATGGGCGGCTGGCGGGGTTCAAGCGCGGGCCGTTCTACCTGGCGATGGAGACGGGCGCGCCAATTGTGCCGATCGCCATCAGCGGCACGGAGAAGATGATGCGCAAACATAGCGCGGCGATCACACCGGGAGTGGCGAAGGTTGTTATTCTGCCGGCGATTTATCCGGCGGGATATGCGACGCGCGATGAGCTAATGCACGCGGCGCATGCGGCAATTGCGGCGGCGCTGCCCGAGGAGATGAGACCGAAGGACTAGGTTCGGGGTTCGAGGTTCGCAGATAACCCACCCTTTCGCGATGAGGCTGCGAAAGGATGGGGCGCCCGGCCGGTACCGTCGTGAGAGCTTACGGCTTGCCGACCATCAGGATGGTGAACGAGCCCGGAACGGTGGTACCTTGTGGGCCTCGGCCACCTGCGGGCGGTGCACCAGCTGCGGCGGGCGCGGGGGCAGGGGGGGCACCACGCTCCTGCGACATGGTGAAGAGGTGGCCGGTCTTGGTGTCGAGTGTGATGGTGCGAGCGCCGTTCATGGTTTGCACGTTCTGTTCCACCACGAAGCTGGTGGGGCTGTTCTCTTTGACGACGGTCATGGTACCGTTGCCGCCGGTGCTGAACGCCTCCATGGTTGCGGGGTTAAAGACGGCACCGTCAGAGCCTCCGGCAAGCGGGAGAGTGGTGATGATTTTGCCGTCCTTCGCGCTCATGATGACCATGGTGGGCTGCGGACGGCTACATGCGGCAAAGAGAATCTCGTTTTTGGCGTCGATGGCGAGGCCGTTGCATCCGCCTTTGTCTACGAACGAGTAGTGCGTAATTGTTTTCATCGTTTTTACGTCTACCACGGCTACGCCGCCGACTGCGTCCTGCATGACGTCGTACAGCATGCCCTTGCCATCGCCGACGCCCTGCTCCGGCGTGCCGCCCAGATCGACGGTACCCAGTACGGTGCCATCTTTGGCGTCAATGACTGTGGCGTCCTTGGTGGGATGGCTGAAGACATAGACATGCTCGTTGAAGGGATCGAAGTAGATGCCGTCTGGACGAGCCGCGGTGCCCACATCGATGCTCTTGATCAAAGTCATGGTGTTGGTATCGAACATGGAGACCTTGGGGTGATCGCTGGTGAATCCGTGATTGACCTTTGCATCGACTACTGCGCCATTGCCGCCAATGCCTGAGATTTCACCGAGAGGCTTGAGGGTATCGAGGTCGAAGATGGTGAGGCGTTCAGGAATGGCGGCCACCTCGGGAGTGGTATCGGTGGCGGGCACAGCGCGTGTAGCGCCGCGAGGGATGAAGAGCTTTCGTACCTCCGCGTTGGCGTAGATGTAGTCCCAGCCACCCTCACCGCCGACGCGCGCGGACTTAATGACTTTGTAGGGGCCGTCCTGCGGAGCAGGGGCCTGAGCGAGGGTGAGTTGCGAGGATGCGGTAAGAACGGCTGCAATAAGTACGAGAGCTGTGCGCATGGGATATCTCCAGGGAAAAGTATAGTCAACGGAATCTTAAACTGCGGTGAAGGCAGCGATGGAGGGGAGCGAGGTCACTTAACGATGGCGTTGAAGCCATCGGCCAGGACGCGCTGCTGCATAGCAAGGGCTTCCGGGCGCGTGGCGAAAGGTCCGATCTGGACGTGCAGCAACTTGTCCTGGGGCTCGTGGCGGACGCTAACGCTGTATCCCTTTTTCTGCAGCGATGAGGTGAGGATGTCTGCAACATCCTGGCTGGAGACTGCGGCGACCTGCACCAGGAATGTTCCGGCAAGAGCGGCCGCCGGTTGTGGGTTGCTGGTTGAAGGCTTATTGGTTGCCGCGGGCGCGGATGGAGGCGGCTTGTTGCCGACGGCCCGGTCGCCTACGATCATGCCATCGGCCTGGGATGCGACGTTCTTTTGCGTGGCGGGCGGTGCAGCGGGTGCCGCATCCGGTTGCGTCGCGGGCTGTGCGATGGAGTTATCGGCAGCAGGCTGTTCGGCGGGCTGCGCGGCTGGGATGTCCGGCTGGTTGGCCAAGCTACCGGCAGCGGGCTTGGGGGCACCGTTGCTGGAGGTGTCTGTATTTGCAGTCGCGATGTCTGGCGTGGTTGACTGAGCGGACTTGCGGCCCATGGTGTAACCAAAACCGAAGAAACAGGCGCAGACCAGCGCGAGCGCGAAGAAAATTCCGAGGATGGCTGGCGCGCCGAGCGATATCTCACGCTCAGGGCCACCCCCGGGATCGGATCGGTCCGGGTCGCGGGTGTAGCTGCGACTGGGCGGACTATCTTCGTCGTCGTCGAAGAGACGCTGTGTCACCCACTACTCCTTGGACGTGGCATCCGGCGTCGCGGCGGGCGCGATGGCGGGTGTGCCAATGGTCTTATTGAACATATTAATCAACTCCATGGGCAGGGGGAAGACGATGGTAGTGTTCTTCTCGACACCTATTTCGGTAAGGGTTTGCAGGTAGCGCAGTTGCAGGGTCATGGGCTGGGTGGCCATCAGCGCAGCGGCGTCGACCAACTTGGCGGCGGCGTTGAATTCGCCCTCGGCGTGGATGATCTTGGCGCGGCGTTCGCGCTCTGCTTCGGCCTGCTTGGCCATGGCGCGCAGCATGTTCTCCGGCATGTCCACCTGCTTCACTTCGACGGCGACCACTTTGACGCCAAAGGGCGAGGTGTGTCCGTCAATGATGGTTTGGATGCGCTGGTTGAGCTGGTCGCGGTGGGAGAGGACCTGGTCGAGATCGACTTCGCCAAGCACGGAGCGCAGCGTGGTCTGGGCGAACTGCGAGGTCTGGTAGACGTAGTTGGAGACCTCGATGACGGCCTTGATGGGTTCGACCACGCGCAGCGTGATGACGGCGTTCACCTTCAGGGTGACATTGTCGCGGGTGATGATGTCCTGCGAGGGGACCTCCATGGCCTCCTGGCGGAGGGAGACGCGGACGATGGTGTCGATGGGGCGGAAGACCAGGATGATGCCGGGCCCCGAGGCGTCGTGGCGGACGCGGCCAAGCCGGAAGACGACGGCGCGCTCGTACTCCTTGAGAATTTTGATGGAGTTGAGGATGTATAACAGGACGATGGCAATGGCTATGAGATACGGCATGGAATCGGGCATGGGGCAGACAGCTTTCCGGCTGGGCGGAGTTTATGCAGCCGCTGTGATTGTAAATCGAGCGAGGGGTGGTAGGAGTGAATTGTTGGGAAGAGAGGGGTTATAGGAGGGGCATCATGCGAAGGAGTGGGACGCCCTGGCGGTCTGGTTCTGTGGGCGGTGCGGAAGAAAGCATTCTGTCGTTCCGGCTGCGCTTGCACTCTGGCCTTCGGCAGAGAGGTAGGCCGCTTCGCGGCGGCTATTTTTGGCCCGCGTGAACGCGGGCCCTTCCGGTCTTATGGCTTCCATTAAGACTTGAGGCAATGATTCCCACCCATGCGCGATGAGGCTGCGCATGAATGGGGCACCCGGCGTATAGGAAAAGCCCTGGGCTAAAGCCCGCTCTTCGAGGGGATGGTTTCAGGGGCCTAAAGGCCCCTGCTCCCTCCGAAAGACAAGGGCAAAAGCAGATTCCCTACGGGAATGAAAACAAAAAAAGGACAACGACGGAGATTTTGGCCGCGCCAGAATGACGAGCAAAGGAAGATACGGGGATTCTTCCCCTTCGGCAAGCTCAGGGTCAGAATGACAATTCATTTGGGGCTATAGCAAAGGTGAAAATTCGCTAGGCGGAAGTATCGGCGGATTGGCCTTTGCGGGGGCGGCGGTTGGACTGGAGGATTTGCTTTCTCATGCGGAGGGACTTGGGTGTGACCTCGACCAGCTCGTCCTCGGCGATGAACTCGATGGACTGCTCCAGCGTGAGGTTACGGAAGGGGACGAGGCGTACGGCTTCGTCGGATCCGGAGGCGCGCATGTTGGACATCTTCTTTTCACGCACGCAGTTGACATCGAGGTCGTTGTCGCGCGAGTGCTCGCCGATGATCATGCCCTCATAGACCTCGGTTCCCTCAGCGACGAAGAGCGTGCCGCGGTCCTGTAGTCCGTCGAGCGCGTAGGCGGTGGTGGTCCCCTGGCGGTCGGAGATGAGCGCGCCTGAGACTCGCTGGGGAATCTCGCCCTGATAGGCGATGTGTCCGTCGAGGATGGCATTCATCACGATGGTGCCGCGCGTCTCGGTCAGCATTTCGGAACGCAGCCCGATGAGGCCGCGGCTGGGGATGCGGAACTCCATGCGGACGCGTCCCGAACCGTGGTTGGTCATCTTGGTCATCTCGCCCTTGCGCGGGCCCAGGCGCTCGATGACGGTGCCGACAAAGTTCTCGGGGATATCGATCATGAGCTGCTCGACCGGCTCCATGAGTTGTCCGTCGATGCGCTTGGTGACGATCTCCGGCCGGCTGACCATCATCTCGAAACCTTCGCGGCGCATCATTTCGATTAGAATCGCGAGCTGCAATTCGCCGCGGCCAAGCACCTTGAAGCTGTCGGGCGATCCTGTCTCGTGCATCTTGAGCGAGACGTTGGTGAGCAGCTCCTTCTCCAGGCGGTCGCGCAGATTGCGCGATGTGACCCACTTGCCCTCGCGTCCGGCGAAGGGCGAGTTGTTGACGTTGAACTGGATGGCGATGGTGGGCTCGTCGATGGTGATGCGGGGCAGCGGCTGTGGGTTCTCGACATCGCAGAAGCTTTCGCCTATGGTGATGCCGGGAATACCGGCGATGGCGACAATGTCACCCACCTGCGTCTCGTCGATGTCTGTGCGCTTGAGTCCGGAGAAGCTGAAGAGCTTGGTGATCTTGTGCTTGCTGAAAGTGTCGTCGATGCGCGCGACGTTGTATTCCTGGCCGGTGCGCATGGTTCCGTTGAAGACGCGGCCGATGGCGAGACGGCCAAGGTAATCGGAGTAGTCGAGGTTGGTGACCAGGATCTGCAGCGGGCCGTCGGGATCGCCCTGGGCGACGGGGATGGTCTGGATAATCTGCTCGAAGAGCGGCTGCAGGTCGGTGCCGGGGTTGGCGAGATCGAGGGTCGCGGTGCCGACCTTGCCGTTGGTGTAGAGCACGGGGAAGTCGAGCATGTCCTCGTCGGCGTCGAGGTCGATGAAGAGGTCGTAGACCTCGTTGAGCACCTCCTGAGCGCGCGCATCGGGGCGGTCGATCTTGTTGATGACGACCATGGGTGTGAGCTTGGCCTCCAGTGCCTTGGAGAGGACGTAGCGCGTCTGCGGCAACGGACCTTCGGAGGCGTCAACCAGCAGGACGACGCCGTCGACCATTTTGAGGGCGCGTTCGACTTCGCCGCCAAAGTCTGCGTGGCCGGGCGTATCGACGATGTTGATCTTATTGCCGTGATAATAGAGCGCAGTGTTTTTGGCGAGGATTGTGATGCCGCGTTCGCGCTCCAGATCGTTGGAGTCCATAACGCGTTCTGCAACTGCTTCGTTGGCGCGGAAGGTGCCGGACTGGCGCAGCATGGCGTCGACCAGGGTGGTTTTGCCATGATCGACGTGGGCGATGATGGCGATGTTGAAGATGGGCTTGAGGGCCGGCTTCGCGGCGGAAGTCTGCGCGGCCTGGTCAGTGGCCTGTTCGGTCGAGGCGGCGGATGTCTCTGGGTTCGGAATGGTTTGAGGGGTGCTCACTGCGTGTGATATTCCTGTCAGACTTTCGATTGGAGCGCGTTGAGAGTGGGCCGAAGGGCGAAAACGCGCGTCATAACTAGTTTACCGCATGGAGGGCGGAGAAAGCCTGGGAGTAAGTGAGTAGTTGATACGGCGATGGGTTAAAAGAAAATCGCGGCACCGGATTGGCGGCCGCGCAGGAATTCTCCTGGGAACAAATTCGTTTGCAATTAACCCAACCAGCAACATCCGATTGGAGGTTCTGAGGACTTAGGAAAGCACTCAGAACCTCCTCCGTCGGGTGCGGATTGGTTTGCGCGCCTTTGCCCTGCGACACAAACCGAAGATTGGTGAGCCTTGGCCCTGCTTCACCAATCGTGCCCTATGCTCTGTTGTTTGTGAGCCTTGCCCGCGTCACAAACTTTGGTCTGGCGAGCCTTTGCCCTGCTACACCAACCGTGGATCGGTGCGCACAGCCCGCGCCACCAAATCCTGTAACTGTGATCATCATGCCTGAATGACGCGCGGCGGCGCTGTGACCGGTATCACAGGACATTGATTGCCGTTGGGGAGTGCGCTGCAAGGGCGGAGGAGAATGGCGCTGAATTATTTTGTTGTATCAAGAACAAGAACTGTTGCGATGGGATCGAGCGGCTTTGCGGGGAGCTGCACATCGAGGCCGCCTCCGGTATGGGTCATCTTGAGTGGCGTGTGCGCAGGATCGGCTAGAAGGTATGCGCCGGTGACATTGCGCGGGAGCTTGTCGAGGTGAAACGAGCCGCTTGGCCAGTTGAAGATTTCGATGTAGATTTTGTTGGGTGCGGTGGTGGAGCGCCAGTCCCATGCGGGGATGAATTTTAGATTGCCCTTGCTATCCTTTTCTGTGGTGCTGAACGATCCGGCTTCCGGACCGAACAATGTTGGCTGGGTGCCATAGATGGCCTCGCCGTTGAGCGCGAGCCAGCGGCCCATGGACTGAAGGCGGTCTACTTCGGGCTGCGGCACAATGCCATGCGAGTCGGGGCCGATGTTGAGCAGATAGTTGCCGCCCTTGCTTGCGATGTCGATGAGGTTGCGTAGTAATGTCTCGATGGACTTAAAGTTGGTGTCGTAGGACTTGAATCCCCAGGTGTCGTTGATGGTCATGCAGGACTCCCAGTCGCGGCCGGGATAACCCTGCGCTGGAATCGTCTGCTCAGGCGTCTCGGTGTCGCCCTTGTATCCGCCGCCGAGGCGGTTATTCCAGATGAGGTTGGGATGCTGATTAACGAGCGCAACGATCTCTGCAGCACGCGCGTGCGTCATGTTGGCGGTGGGCGTGTCGAACCAGAGGACGGCGGGGAAGTCTCCATAGTTGGTGAGCAGCTCTTTAATCTGTGGGATGGCCTTGGTGTGCAGATACGTGTCGAAGTCGCCGTTTTGCGCCTTGTCCCAATGATGGGTGACGGGGTCGTGGTTGCCGCGCAGAATCGCGGAGGCGCCGGGCGCGGTCCAGTCCTGATCCTGCGAGTAATAGAAACCAAGCTTGAGGCCCTGCTTGCGCGCTTCATCGGCCAGCTCGCGCAGCGGGTCGCGATGGAAGGGCGTGGCAGCGACGATGTTGAACGCATTTGCTTTTGAATCGAACATGGCAAAGCCATCGTGGTGTTTGGCGGTGATGACGATGTACTTCATGCCGGCGGATTTGGCGAGGGCGACGATGTCATGCGCGCTGAATCCGGTGGGATTGAACTGCGCGGCGAGGGACTTGTAATCGGCCACAGGGATGGATGCGTTGTTCATGATCCACTCGCCTAGGGAGGGGATCTGCTTGCCGTCCCATGTGCCAGCGGGAACGGAGTAAAGGCCCCAGTGAATGAACATGCCGAAGCGCGCCTGTCGCCACCAGGCCATGCGGGCATCCTTCTGCGAGGGGGATTCGCTGTCCTGGATGGAGGGGATGGGATGTGGTGGAGCGGCAGCGGTTTGCGCACGTGCAAGCGGGGAGATAACGAGAATGGCAGCGACCGTGAGAAGGCGAGTCAGCTTCAAGGGGTACTCCGGTGTCAGAATGGCGGCGTGGAAATTGTATGCGCTGAGAATGATTATGCGCGATGCTGCGAGTTATTGAGCGGCAGGGGATGCGGCAGCTGGAGGCAGAGGCTTGACGGATATGATGACACCGCTGGTCTCACTTTTAACGATGATGGACTGGGAGCCGTCGGCGTAGGTGCGGATTGGCTTCTGATCGCCCTTGCCGGGAATGATGTCGGAGGCGTTCTGAACTTTAAGCGTATATGTGCCGTCGGCGACGTAGGGGAAGTGGAACTGGCCGGTGGCGGGATTGAGTTTAGTAACAGTGCAGGAGGAGTCGTCATCGGCGTTGTGGAGTTCAACGGTGGCTCGGTTGATGGGATTACTGGATTCGAAGTTGATGACCGTGCCGGTGATGGAGTGAAGCCGTGCGAGGGGTATCTCGATGTTGTTGCCGTAGGATTGCTCGCCGTCTTTGAGTCGGATGGTTTTGGTATCGCGAGGGCGGACGCTATCACCAAGGTAGATGTCCCAGCGGTAGTCGGGTTCATCTGGCGAATCGACTCCGGGGGAGTTCACGGAGGCGCCGCCAAGCTCGAGGGTAGTCCGGAGGAGGTATTCGCCTGCGGGAAGGCCGGTGAGACGGAAGTTTCCCTGATCGTCGGTGAGAGCTCCGCCAACCTTGGACATGGCGAACATGCCCTCATTGGATTCGTATTCTGTCCACTTGCCGGAGCTGTCTTTATGCAGTAGCGAGACGGGGGCCTGGGGATAAGGCTCGCCATCATCAAAGCGCACTGTGCCGGAGATGACGGCACCCCTGGCGAGGACAATGTCCGCGGTGCTGGTGCGATTGGCGGCGACGGCGACTGGAGAGAGAGCGGCGGCCAGAGCTTCCTTCACGTCTTTGGGAGCGCGATCGAAATCGTCTGGATCGACGTAAGAGAAGGGAATGGGTGTGGCATAGCCAAGTTTTATTGCAGCGACGTAGTAGACACCGGGAAGAATATTGGGCATTACGTAGGCCCCATCCAACCCGGTCTGGACGGTAGCGGTGCTGACAACTGGCTTCTTGTCGCCTGTTTCACCAGCGCTGGCTGGAAGCAGGGTAACGTATGCCATGCGCGCAGGAAGATGGGAGTCACCGAGTATGACACGGCCAGTGATGGTTCCAGTGGCAGGAGGCGGCGCAAGCGATTGGGCGGGAAGCAAGCTCGATGCAAGGAGAAGAACAGTGAGGAGACGAATGACTTTCAACGCAATCCCTCGTGCCGCGGAGGCGGCTTAGAGATTGTAAATGGAGCGATGGATGAGGGGCTTTACCAGAGGCCCCAGGCACGGGATATGTAGTCGGAGAGTGTCATGGTGATAAGGACAAGGAACATGAAGAAGCCGGAGGCGACGGTGGTTTTGATGAGGTGCGACTGATACTTGACGTGCATGAAGAAGAGGATGACGATGACCGCCTTGGTGCAAGCGATGCCCAGCGCGATGATGGGATTGAAGACGCCAAGATCGATGTTGGCAGCCACCACGGTGAGCGCGGTACCAACTAGCAGTGAAGCGAAGACCAGGGCGTACTGCGCCGGGGAGACAATGTGGTGATCGGCGTGTTCCGGATTGGTAACGTTGGCGGGATCGTGGAAGTGCTGCTCGGCGTGTTGGGTCATGCGGTGCTCCTTGATGAGGCCCGGGGCTAAAGCCCCATTTTTCTATTTGCGGCTGTTACGGCACGGATGAATCCGTGCCCTTCCGTCCCTCTCAACTACTACCATGTTTTCGATATCCATCTTAGTGGGCCAGGGGATGACGGTTGATGAGGTAGAGCAGTGGAAAGAGGAAGAGCCAAACGATATCGACGAAGTGCCAGTAGAGGCCGAAGTTTTCTATGGGCGCGACGTAGCCATTGGTAAAGTCTCCTCGTTGGGCGCGCGCCAGTAGCCAGAAGAGCAGACCGATGCCGATGATCATGTGCAGGGCGTGCATACCGGTCATGGCGAAGTAGAGGAAGAAGAACATCTGGGTCTTCTGCGCGGCGTCGGGCGGTAGCGGTTTCTCGTTGAGTCCATAGGCAGAGGGATTGATGAACTCCGAGACGTCGAAGTTTGCGCCGGGGATGTGATGCTTCTCGTACTTTTCGTGGTACTCAACGTACTTGATGCCGAGGAAGGCGAGGCCGAAGACGATGGTAAAGATGAGGAAGATGACCAGCAGGGTCTTCTTGCGCACCTCTGCCGCCCAGACGGCAAGCGCCATGAAGAAGCCGGAGGTGATGAGGATGGCGGTGTTGGACGCTCCCAGGGGAATGCTGAGTTGGTTGGATGCCGCGACAAAGGCGTCGTAGTACCAGTTGCGATAGAGCAAATAGGCGAAGAAGAGACCGCCGAAGAACATTATTTCGGTAAGCAGGAAGAGCCACATGCCGAAGCTGCCCGCTTCGCGCTGCTGCTCCTCGGTGGCGAAGTGATGGCGGTGCTGGGGCAGGACGATGTGCTCGTGCTCGGCTGCGTCGTGGTCGAGGTGCGGGTTTGCGATGGCGCTATCCAACGTGGGTCACCTCGTGTTGGGTCTTATGCTCCAACCATTCGTAGTCGTAGGCTTCGTGGTCCATGATGGGGATCTCAGGAAAGTTTTCGGTGAGGGGCGGCGACTGGGTCTGCCACTCGAGGCCGGTGGCCTGCCAGGGATTGTCACCCGCGATGGCTCCGTACTTCAGCGACCATGCAAGGTAGAGAACAGGCAACAGATAGCCCACGCCAAGCACAGTGGCTCCGGCGGTGGAGAGGACATTGAGCACTTGAAACTCCTGCGGGTATGCGTGGTAGCGGCGCGGCATGCCCAGGTAGCCGAGGATGAACTGCGGCATGAAGGTGAGGTTGAATCCGATGAAGGTGACAACCGCTGCTAATTTCGAGAGCGACTCTGGATACATGCGGCCGGTCATCTTAGGCCACCAGAAGTGGACGCCGGCGAGGAAGGCCATTAGCATTCCTCCGACCATGACGAAGTGGAAGTGGGCGACGATGAAGTAGGTTTCGGTGAGCTGAATGTCCATGCCCAGCGAGCCGAGGAAGACGCCGGTGAGTCCGCCGATGGTGAAGAGGCCCATGAAGCCGAAGGCATAGAGCATGGGTGTCTCGAAGGTGATAGAGCCCTGCTGCAGGGTGAAGCACCAGTTGAAAATTTTGATAGCCGAGGGTACGGCGACCAACATGGTCAAAAGAGAGAAGACCAGAGCAGAGTAGTTGGAGACGCCCATGATGAACATGTGGTGTTCCCATACGAAGAAGCCGAAGAGGGCGATGGCAACGGAGCTGAATGCGACTGCCGTGTAGCCGAAGACGCGCTTGCGGCTGAAGGTGCTGACTACTTCGGAGATGACTGCCATGCCGGGCAGAATCATGATGTAGACGGCGGGGTGGGAGTAGAACCAGAAGAGATGCTGGAAGAGCAGGGGATCGCCACCCTTGGTAGGATCGAAGACGCCGATTCCGAAGACGCGCTCCATACCGACCAGGACCAGGGTGATGGCGAGGACGGGAGTGCCCAGCACCATTAGGATGGATGCCGCGTAATGCGCCCATACAAAGAGTGGCATGCGAAACCATGTCATACCCGGGCAGCGCATGCGATGGATGGTGACGATGAAGTTGAGTCCGGTAAAGATAGAACTGAAGCCAGCAATAAATACAGCCACCGCGGTGGTAAGGACGTGGGTGTTCAAATAATGGGTGGAGAGCGGGGTGGTAAAGGTCCATCCGGTATCGACGCCGCCCAGCGCCATTGCAGTGAGCATGATGGTTCCGGCAGCTATATATAGATACCAGCTGAGCAGGTTGATCTTGGGAAAAGCGAGGTCTCGCGCGCCAATCATCATGGGGATAAGGAAGTTGCCGATGGTTGCGGGCACCGACGGCACCAGGAAGAGGAAGACCATAATGACGCCGTGCATAGTGAAGAGCTTGTTGTAGGTGTCTGACGAGACAAGGTCGCCCTGCGGGGTCAGAAGTTCCAGACGGATGAGTCCGGCGAAGGCCCCGCCGATGAAGAAGAAGACTGTGATGGAGATGAGATAGAGGATGGCGATGCGCTTATGGTCGCCGGTAAGCAGCCAACTGAGCAGGCCATGCTCCGCGTTGATGAAGTTCTTCTTCGGCATAGTCGCGGTACTTTGGTCAGGAAGCTTAACAATTGTTGGACTCGCTGCGCTCATGGTTTCACCACCCCTGACGCCGAAGGCGCCGCCTGGTCGGATTGCGATGTGGTCAGTGTCTGTTGCACACGATCGTTACTGCTGAGGTTCTTGAGATATTCCACCAGGTCGATGAGTCCGTCTTCACTGATCTGGCCCTGGTAGGTGGGCATGATGGGCGTGTAACCCGAGGTGACATGCTGTGATGGATTGAGGATGGCGTCACGCAGGTAGGCGTCATTCACCAGCACCTGGGATCCATTATTCAAAAGCAGTTTGGAACCGTAGACGCCTGCCAGGCTGGGGCCGCGCGCTGCCGCATTACCGGAGTGGCAGGCATTGCATCCCATGCTGGCAAACAGGCGCTCTCCATTCTGTGCGAGAGACATGCCGCTGGTGGACTCTTCAGTCCACTTCTTGTAGTCGGCGGGTGACAGTACGGTGATGGTGCCGATCATGGCAGAGTGGTTGGTGCCGCAGTACTGAGTGCAGAAGATGTGATACTCGCCGGGCGTGGTGGCCTGGAACCATACCGTGCTGTAGCGTCCGGGGATGACTTCGCGCTTGATGCGGAAGGCGGGAATGGAGAAACTGTGGAAGACATCCTGGGAGATCATGGTCAACTGAATGGGCTGACCGGTGGGCACATGGAGGGCGTTGATCTCGTGCTGTCCGCCGGGATGCTCCGCCTTCCACATCCACTGCTTACCGACGATGTAGATGTTCATCGAATTGACGGGGGGATTGTAGATGCGGAAGTAAAGCAGTGCTCCCCATACAAAGCAGATGAGGAAGAGCCCGAGGGGGATGATGGTCCAGGTGGCTTCCAGCAAAGTGGAGCCTTCAATCTGCGTGGCCACCGGATGCACGGCTTTGCGGTAGCGAACGGAGAAGACCACCAGCAGGACGGCCACCAGCAAGACCCCGATCCCCGTGATAGAAAGCAGAAAGAAGTAGAGCGCGTCCATATAGGGCGCGATGGTGGACGCCTCGCTGGGAAACAGCGCGGAGGCGTTGAGCCACTTCACCAGAAATTGCCATAAGACCGGACTAATACCCATCGTTAACCTTTATCTTCCGAACGCCAATTGAGCGAATCGTGGTTGCGGCCGAGCTTTATATCACGACGAAACATTAAGAACATGAAACTTCCCAGGCTGACCACAGTCATCATGCCGCCTACCTGAACCACTCGCGCAACGATGAGGGAGTGCCGGTTGGTTTGTGGATCGTAGTGGTAGCAGTAGGTGAGGATGTTGGCGACGGGCGAACCGATGCGGTTGCCGGAGGCCTCGACCAAACCCAGCAGGATGTCGTTGGGCGAGTACTCCACGCCGAGGTAGTACTGTGCAAGGCGACCCTGGGTGGTGACCACCTCGATGGAACTGGCGTGGGCGAACTGGTTGAGCTTGCCGTCGGGACCGGGGATGCGGACGTAACCAAAACCGGTGGCATCGGAGACGGCATCGATGGCAGCCTGTTGCCCGGTGAGGAAGTGCCATCCGTCAGCCGTCTCTGGGTGGCCGTAGCGCTTGACGTAGAAGGCCTTCTTTTTGGCGGCCATCTGCGGCGTCTCGGTGGGATCGATGCTGATGATGACGATGTTGAAGTCCTTGCCCGGAATGAGATGCACCATCATAAGCGCGCTGGCCAGGCCATCCATTTCTTCGGAGCAGAGCATGGGGCAGTTGTAGTAGACCAGCGAGAGAATCGCGGGACGATTACCAAAGTAGTCTCCCAGTCGGACGGTCTTGCCGGTGTCGTCGACGAACTGCGCGTCCAGAGGAAGCATCTGATTGAGGTGCTGGGTGACGCCCACCTTTTGCAGCACCTGCGGCAGCTGGTCGCCGGTGTTTTCGCCAGCCTGCTTATCGCCATAGCTGGAGACCTGGGCAACGGCGGAGGCAGCAGCAGCGAGCAGGCGAGAGCTGCAAGGCCGCCATGCCGCATGGTCCGCCGAATTGTCTGCCAGTCCTTCATCGTCTGCGTTCTCTCGCTTGCGGTTCTCGTATTCCTTGCATGGACATTAATGTGCGGATTCCGGAGAAGCATTTGCGCTGCTCTCGGCTGAACCGTAGATCATCTTCTGGCGACGCGCTTCAATGGTTATCTGCTCAAATCCAGTACGCGCAAAGCCGCTGGTGAGGGGCGCCTGAATCTGCGGCAGGGCAGCATGGGCGACTGCATCGGCAGGCGCGGATGGATTGGCGACCGGCAGACCGCGCTGCACGATCAACTCCATGGCGCGCTGGATGGGGATGCGAATGGTACCGGGCTGCCCGTCGACGAGGCTGTAGTGATCCAGCAAGATATCTTCGCGGGCATGCAGGTCTGCGGTGGCCTGATTACCGTCGTCCATATCCAGGCGCGGCTCAGGGAAGGTGCCAACGATCTGCTGCAACTGTTTCTGCTCAATCTCCGGATTGCTGGCTAGGTCTTTGCCCTTGCCTGCGGGCGGAACGGCACCTGCTGCGATCTGCCATTTGGTGGGTACGCCATCCTCCTTCTGCCATTTCGCGTTGATGACACGCCCCATATAGAAGCAGAAGAAGAAGAAGACAAAGACGGTCGCCAGAAGGCCTGCGAGGAAGACAGCCACGCCGCGCACGTTGACGTCAGTAGTCTCATACCCCGGATGTTCAGCATCGAGCTGAGGAGCCTGCGCGGCAGGCTTAGTGTTGCCGAGTTCGTCTTTGCCCATGTCGTGGCCTTCAGTGTGCATGTTCAGGCTCCAGCATTTCTTCCAGGTGAGGATCGTTGGTGCTGACCAGAGGCCGCCGCATCAACTGGGTAATGTAATAGGCAACCCACAGGGCAAGCAGCGTGATAGGCACCGTGATATAGGCCAGCATTCCAAGGTTGCCGGCGATGTGCAGGTTTCCGGCTGAGTCGGAAAAGTTGGGTTCAATCAGCCAGAACATGTCTACCAGGCGAGCGAAGAGCATGAAGCATGTGATCCATATCATCTTGCTCTTGTTCCTCTTCAGGTCGCGCGAGAGCAGCAGGCAGAAAGGGATGAGCCAGTGACATACAAAGTCGAGGGTGCAGATGGTCCACCAGCCGCCGTGTATGCGGTTGAGGTACCAGGGAATCTCGTCGGGGATATTGCCGGACCAGATGATGAGGAACTCGGCGAAGCAGAGGTAGATATTCAGCATCACGAAGGCAAAGAGGAACTTGCCCAGATCGTGCTGCTCGGTGGTGCGCAGCAGGGTCTTAATGGGTTGATAACGCGAGAGCAGAATGACGCTGAGAATGCCCAGCGCGAGAACCGCGTAACCCTGTGCAACGAGGAACTGGAGTCCCCAGATGGAGGAGTACCACGTGACATCGAGTGACTTGATCCATACGATGGCCCCCAGGGTGAGCAGGATGACGTAGATTAGGATTCCGGGACCGCTAAGGTTCTCGAAGCGCGTGCGCCAGCGCTCATAGCTTTCCAGGGTACCGCTGAGAGGATCGGCATCGCGTTGGAGCGACCAGCGATTCAGCAGAAACATCAGGGTGAACAGTACCGCATAGATGATGCAGTACTCAACAATGGCGGCGCTGGGATTGAGCATGGGCCGCTTGAAGTTCGCGGTCAGCGCCTGTTCGTAACTGATGAGGTGATTGGCGTATGCCTGGTTGGTGGAAGCTGCATCGGGATAGCGAACCCACTGATACAGATAGCCGCCGATTTTTGGTAGCAGGATGGGAACGTACAACAGCGCTACCAGAGGCAGGGTGCGCGTCATGGCTTCCATGGGACGGCGCAGCAACAGGCCCCATTTGCCACCGGTGACATATTGCAGCATAAGCAGGACAAGCGCTCCGCCGGCAAAGTTGAAGGCGGTCATATAACCCATTAGATAGGCGCGCAGGATGTGGTCCCAGCCGCCGGGGACTGATACGAAGGGCAGGGTGAGCAGAGCGAAGACAACCGCGACTATCAGAGCGCGCTTGCGCCAAGCCAGCAGAACATCGGGCGCGTCCAGCGATGCAGGCAATGCCCGCGACGCGCTGGGTTCGTGTGCTGCGTGCTCTCCGTGTTGATCGTGTTGCGATGCCATGGGTCTTAGCCTTGATAAAACGAAATCGTTGGTTATTGCTTGTTCGGGGTACCGGGGATACTGGATTGGGACGGCGGATACTTGCCATTGGCACTGGGCGGCAGCTCGGCAGGAATTCCGTTGTCCTGATTGTTAGGCGTTCCATAGATGGCGGTGGGAGGCAGCGCCCACTCTTTGCCGAAGTTAGCGGGCAGGCCCTCGCTCTGTGCGATGGTGGCGAGCGATTCAATATGCGCGCCCGGAGGAGCATCGGCGGGCTTGGCCATCTGGCTCAACTGCAGCGCCTTGATGTAGGCGACGATGGCCCAGCGATCCTGCGGCGAAACCTGGGAGGCATACTCCGGCATAGCGCCGTATCCATGGGTCATGACACTGAAGAAGTGACCGAGCGGCGCAGCCATCAGGCGCGCGGTGTGGAAGTTGCCTGCCGGACGATAGCCGCGCTGCACAATCATTCCCGCGCCATTACCCACCCGGGAGTGGCAGGGGGTGCAGTAGATGTTGAAGCGTTCCTGTCCGCGCTCCAGCACCTGTATGGTGACTGGGAACGGCATTGCATTGCCTTCTTTGCCGTCCACCAGCCCGGTGTAGAAGTATGCATCCTCGTGGAGTTGACCACGGGCCACGGTGTTGGCCACCTGCGGTCGTGCGGAACGTCCGTCGGCATAAAAATCTGTGCCGCGCTGGGGGATGAACTTGGGCTGGTCCTGCATGTCTTGTCGGCATCCGGCAAGCAGACCTGAGGCCGCAAGTGCACATATCGTAATCGTGCGCTTTGTTAGTACCCCGTACGTCGTACCTAGTACCTGCCTCTTCACAGTTCCACCTCCACTACGGAGACGGGGGCGAACTTCTCCAGGAAGGTGCGCGTCTCGAGGATGGAAAACCGTGGGTCTTCTGCTTCCAGGCAGAGGAAGAATTTGTCGGTGGATGCGCCATCGCGAAAGCCTGGTGCATTGAAGAGTGGATGATAGAGCTGGGGCAGGCCGTTCAAGGCCAGCATGCCGAAGGCGGCTGATAGGCCCGCGAAGAGGATGGTCCACTCGTACGCAGGAATAATGAACGCAGGCCAGGAGAAGAGTGGGCGGCCCGCGATGTTCAGCGGATACGACCAGACCGCGATCCATGTCTCCATCAGGAATGCAGTAGTCACGCCCATGACACCACCCAGCAGGCAGACCAGCGGTACACGCGTTTTGTGGAAGCGCAGCGCAACGGCAGCTTCTTCCACTGGATAGGGCGTGTAGCACTCCATGCGGCGATATCCGGACTGATGGGCCTGTTCAGTGGCGTGCACCAGTTCACCCGGAGTATTGAACTCCGCCAGCAACCCGTAGATACCCTCGCGCGGCGTCATCAGATGGTCTCCTCAACAACGGTCTCGGCGTCTGCCCCGCCGGGACGAATCTTGGTCTGGGGAAGCATCATGCGAATCTCCGAGATGGGAATCATGGGCAGGAAGCGTACGAACAGAAGGAAGAGGAAGGTGAACAATCCCCAGGTGCCGATGAAGGTCATGTAATCCCACTTGGTGGCGCGGTAGGTGCCCCAACTGCTGGGCAGATACTCACGATAGAGGCTGGTGACAACAATGACGAAGCGCTCCAGCCACATGCCGGTGTTCACAATGAACGACAGGATGAAGAGATACACCACATTGACGCGCAACTTGCGCGACCACAGCGTAGTAAGCGGAATGGCGAGGTTGGAGAGGATGAGGCACCAGTAAGCCCAGCCCATGGGGCCGAACATACGGTTCCACATCATGAAGAACTCCCAGTGGCTGGCCGAGTACCACGACATAAAGACTTCCATGCAGTAGCCATATCCGACGATGCATCCGGTGCCGAGCATCACCTTGGCCATGTTGTCCAGATGGCGCAGGGTGATGAGATCTTCCAGGTGATAGAACTTGCGGATGGGGATGGCGAGGGTTAGCACCATGGCGAAGCCCGAGTAGATGGCTCCGGCGACGAAATACGGCGGGAAGATGGTGGTATGCCATCCGGCCATGGCGGCCACGGCGAAGTCAAAGCTAATGACGGTGTGCACGGAGAGGACGAGGGGTGTAGCCAGACCGGCAAGAAGAAGCGATGCCGACTCGTAACGGATCCAGTGACGAGTTGATCCGCGCCATCCCATAGCAAGCAAACCATACATGTACTTGGCAAAGGGCATCACCGCGCGATCGCGCAATGTGCCAAAGTCGGGAATCATCCCGATGTACCAGAAGACGATGGAGATGGTGGCGTAAGTAGAGACGGCAAAGACGTCCCAGGCAAGCGGCGAGCGGAACTGCGGCCACACATTCATGGTGCTGGGATAAGGGAATAGCCAATAACCCAGCCAGGGACGACCAACGTGAATCAGCGGGAACATGCCGGCACAGACCACGGCGAAGATGGTCATGGCCTCGGCGAACCGGTTGATGGAGTTGCGCCATGTCTGCTTGAAGAGCAGCAGAATAGCGGAGATGAGCGTTCCTGCGTGGCCGATACCGATCCACCAGACGAAGTTGATGATGGCGAATCCCCATGCGCCGGGGATGGTGACGCCCCAGATGCCGATGCCTTTGAGGAAGAGCCAGGTGACGGCGATCAGGGTTAGAGTAGCGACTCCTCCGGCCACTGTGAGCCCACCAAACCAGCCGAGCGGCGTGTTGCTGGTGAGCACCAGGCCAGAGATTTTTTGGGTGACGGACTTGAAGGTATGGCCGGGCGCGATCACTGCGTACTCGCCGGTTCGCGAGTCGAGCCTGGGATCGTCGATGGGAGATTTGGTCGCCATGCTAAGCAAGCTCCGGGTTTGGGTTGATGACGCCAGCGGTATAGGTTGTGCGTGGCCGGAAATTCAGGTCAGCCAGAACCTGATAGTCGCGCTCCACGGCCTTGCGCTTGGAAACTTCGCTCTGCGGGTCGTTGAGGTTGCCAAAGCTGATGGCGGATGTGGGGCAGGCCTGCTGGCACGCGGTAACAATCTCGCCGTCGCGCACGGCGCGGTTTTCTTTGTCGGCGGTGATCTTAGCCGCCTCGATGCGCTGCACGCAGTAGCTGCACTTCTCCATCACTCCGCGCGAACGGACACTGACGTCGGGGTTGCGCATGAACTTCAGGCTCTCGGTATCGAAGTCGGAGTACAGCAGGAAATTGAAGCGCCGCACCTTGTACACGCAGTTATTGCTGCAATAGCGCGTGCCCACACAGCGGTTGTATACCATCGAGTTCAATCCTTCGGGCGTATGCACGGTTGCGCCCACCGGGCAAACCTGCTCGCATCCGGCGTTCTCGCAGTGCTGGCAGGCCATGGGCTGGAAGTGCGCGCGAGGCGCATGAAGATCGCCCTCGAAGTACGTGTCGATGCGCAGCCACTGCATGTTGCGACCGATTTTGACCTGCTCGCGGCCAATCACCGGAATGTTGTTCTCCGCATAGCAACTGACGATGCATGCATTGCAGCCGACACAGGAGTTGAGGTCGATGGCCATGCCCCATTTATTCTGCAGGGTCTGCGAGGAGACGTCCTTATGGTCGTAGCGCCACGCATCGGGGAAGAAACTTTCGTCGTGGCCTGGCTTCTCGCCTTCGGGCGAATAACCGACCTTGTTGATGAGCGCGCCAGGCACATTGCCGTCATTCTCGTGGGCAAAGTTGGGATTGGCCTTGACCTCGGCCAGCGTGGCATAACGAATGATTGCGCGCTCCATCGCCTCATGTCCGGGTAGCGAGTAGGTTCCCTGCGTATCGAACTTCTTGGCGTTGAGGTCCTGCTGCGCGAAGGCACCGCGATGCTCGATGGTGTCGACCTTGGTGACGCAGATGTCGTAGATGTCGCCGGTGCGCGTGAGCTTTCCACGGATGGTGTGCTGGTGGTCCGATGTGCGCAGCAAATAGGCATTGAAGCCAACCCCAGCACCCACGCGGCCAGCTTCAGCTCGGCGACCAAAGCCGAGATGTACAGTAATGGAGCCGTCGGGATGGCCGGGTACCATCAGCGCAGGCGCAATCACCTTTCGACCCAAAGCCACGATCTCGACTGCGTCACTCTGCTCCAGCTTGAGGCTCTCCATGGTGGCCAGGCTCATCAGCGCGGCGTTGTCCCAACTAAGGTTGGTGATCTGCTTGGGAAGCTCCTGCAGCCAACCCACGTTGGCGAAGCGGCCGTCGTAGAGCGATGGATCGGGGCGGAAGGCAATCTGAATTGTGTCTGCCTGTGGCGTGTTTGGAGAAGGAGCAGCGGGATTTGCTGCAGGAAGCGACGTGTTGGTTGGCCCGGGCTTGGGTGTGAAGGCTGTGCCTTCGACCCATCCATCGTGCAGCGCCTTGCGCCAGACTGTGTCGAAATCTCCTTTGATGTAGGTCTTCGCATTGGCCTGCACCGCGTCGAAGGCCGATGCCTGCGGATTATCCAGCAGCGATTGCAGCACATCGTGCGAGCTGTGTCCGCCGTAGAGTGGCGCAATCATGGGCTGAATAATGGAGATGGTTCCGTCGTAGGCGCGCGCATCGGACCAACTCTCCAGATAGTGCGCCTTGTTGATGTGCCAAACGCTAACCGCGCCGGTCTCGTCCACATGCGTACCGAGATGGACAGTGTTGGGAATCCTGTTGAAGGCTGTCTCGAACTCGAGATCGGCTGGCGCGGAATAGAGCGGATTGACGCCCAGCATGACCAGCCACTGGACCTTTCCGGCGTCCATCTCGCCGACGAGATATTTAAGGTCTGCAACCTGCTCAGACGGCATGGGGTTCACCGTCTCGGTGTAGACGACTGTCTTGCCGACGTTGCCGAGCCTAGTATTCAACGCATAGGCAGCGACGTGGACCTCCCACGCAGCCTGTTCGCCGGGGATGACCACGCATTTGCCTGCGTTAGCCTGAAGATCTTTTTGCAGGGACGCGAAGAACTTGAGTTGCTCCGGATCGGTAAGCCCAGCGCTGGAACCGCCGGCCAAAGCGAGGGCAAACTTCTCAACATCGCCAGGCTTCAGTGCCAGCCTGTGTTCCGCCTTGAACCCAGTGACCGTTGCCATGGACTCGACGACGTACATGCGGTTCATCGTCTTGCCCGCCTCGTAGCGATGCCTCTGCGCGTAGGCTGCAGACAACGGTAGAAAGCCCGGATGCGCAATGCCGCCGAGGAAGTCTGCATCCAGCGAGAGAATGACGTCAGCGTTTTCCAGCTTGTACTGCGCGTCGGTGTAGTTGCCGAAGGCCGCCTTGGATGTAGACATCGCCGAGTCGCGATTGACCGGCTCCCACTGGACCAGTTTCGCGGCTGGGTACTTGGCCTGGACCTGCTTCCACTGCGCGGCGAGCGTAGGCGAAGTAATCGTCTCGCTGAGGAAATAGATACCTTGCCCGTTGCCGCTTTTCTTCACGGCAGACGAAAAGGCCTTCTGGAAGTCGGCCCACTCGCTGGTCTGCCCGCGGAAGCGAACGTCCTTGGAGCGGTCCGGATCGTAGAGATCAAGCAGCGTGGCCTGGGTAAACGCGTCGGACTTGCCCTTCGACATAGGATGGTCGGGATTGCCGTCCACCTTAATAGGTCGGAAGGCATCGGACTTGACCAGCACAGGGATTGCGCCCGTGGGAAATGGAAATGCCGTGGCAAAGTACATGGGCTTGCCGAGAATGAGGTCTTCTGGCGCCTTGATGTAGGGGAAGATTGGCTCGTCAGGCTGCTTGGTACATCCGGCGAGGCCGGCCAAGGCGAGCGACGCGCCCATCACTTTGAGGAATCCGCGGCGGCTGACCGCATCCACCCACTCACTGGCCTGGCGCGGAAACTCACGTTGCAACATCTCATGGAAGCCTGGGGTCTCGGCCAGTTCATCCAGATTCTTCCAGAAGCGCTTGCCGCTCTTGCCGTCGAGCTTGGCGCGTACCTCGGCCAGCGTCAGCCGTGGTTCAGCCGGTGCTATGGTAGTCACCAGCTCCGCAGCGCTGGTCCCGATCGGGGCCCCGGGCGAGCGGTTTTTGCTCGATGGGATTCCTGTGCGCTCTTCCCTATTCCCTGTTTTGTTCATCGGTGGCATGTCTCGCAGCTGGTGAGTTCGTTGGGTGGGCGGATGTGGTACTGAGAGGTGAGGTAGCGGCCAAGATCACTCTGGCTGGTGAACTTTTGATAGCTCGCGGGCATGATGGGCGCCATGGGAGGGCCATCGCTGACGACTTGGCCTGCGGCCTGCTGCTGCATCTTCATTCCTGATTGCGCTTGCAACATGGCAAGCTCAGGCCCTGCGTCCGCCGATGGATCCTTGGTGGTGCAGGCAACACTCTGTGCAGTGGGACCGGTGCCGGAGTCACCTTTACCGGTGGGCGCACACCATACTGGTTTGCCGGTGGAGGGCTCTGCCCATGCCATGTTGTAGATCTCACTGGTGGGCCGCAGATTCTGCGCCGGGTTGCGATGGCAGTTGAGGCACCACTCCATCTGCAGTGTGTTTTCCATATACATCAGCGGCATCTGGTCCACGCGTCCATGGCAACTGGCGCATCCGATCCCCTTGTTCACATGAATTTCGTGATTGAAGAAGACGTAGTCGGGAAGGTCGTGCACCTTAATCCACTGGATGGAGGCACCGGTGGCCCAACTGTCGCGGACCGGTTGCAGCAGGGCAGCGTTGGTCCAAATCTGCGAGTGGCAATTGATGCAGGTCTTGGTGGGCGGAATGCCGGCGTAGCTAGAAACCTCTACTGTGGTGTGGCAATACTGACACTGCAGACCCAGGCCCTCCACATGATGCTTGTGACTAAACGGGATCGGCTGGTCTGCGCGCTGGCCCTGCCTGGTGACCCACGGGGAACGCTGCAACTGGTCCAGCGTAACGCCTAGCGCAATGACGATCAGTCCTGTTAACACCAGACTTGCCCGTGCCAGTGCGTTCGAAGTGCGGTCAAAAACCTGCGCCATGCGTGCTTTCCAGTCTCCTCAGTGTTTCTGAGTGGTTAGCTATGGATGCTTTGGATGGTGGATTCGTTTCAGCTATTTTTTTCAGGGGGTTGCAGTTGGACAGCTAGTGTATCGGTGAGGGATGCAGCACCGAGAGTTGGGTTGCGCATGGTTGGCGTGCGAAGCGGAGATAGATCAGATTTCAACACTTGTGTCAGTGACGAACATCACATTCATGTGGACGTGTCGAAAACGAGTATAGCAGCGGGAAATTGACCTTTCCAAGCGAACTGGCTCTTATGCGGCCAATTTTTAACTTTGTCATCCGATAATCGGACGAACTGGCACAGAGCGTAGCGCTGCGAGCTTCGGCAACGGCCCCAGAAGACTTTTGTATGTGACTGCGATACCGTCGAGGGATGCCCCATGTGCGCCCACGCCCGCGCTCTCCCCGCTACGACACTGCGCTCGCCTGCCGCGAGCTATGTGCCGCCGACCCCAAGCTCGCTCGCCTAATCACCAGTGCCGGTCCCTGCACCCTGCACCTGGCAAGCGCGCAGTCGCCATTCGAGGCGCTGACGGAGAGCATTGTCTACCAGCAGCTGCACGGCAAAGCCGCGGCAACCATCCACAGACGGCTGCTGGAGGGCTTTGCGCCCATCTGCGGAACGACACGGACCGGGCATCCCATCCATTTCTCTCCGCAGCACCTGATCGATTGCCCCAACGAGCAACTGCGCGCGGCTGGCCTCTCGCACAACAAGAGCCTGGCGCTGCGCGACCTGGCAGCCAAGACGATCGATGGCACGGTGCCCACGCTGGCGAGGATTCGCCGCATGACGGATGAGGCAATCATCGAACATCTGACGCAGGTGCGCGGCATCGGGCGATGGACGGTGGAGATGCTTCTGATCTTCCGCCTGGGCCGTCCCGATGTTCTGCCGGTCAGCGACTACGGCGTGCGCAAGGGCTTCGCGCTGACCTTTGGCAAGCTGAAGCCAGCCGACAAAGTGACGCCACTCGACCTGCCGAAGCCAGCGGAGATGGAGAAGCGCGCCAAGAAATGGCATCCCTGGTGCTCAGTGGCTAGCTGGTATATGTGGCGCGCCTGCGATCTGGCGAACGGCAGCATCGAAGACCGCTCAGGAGACTAATGTTTCCGAACGCAGCCTCTTTAGTAAATCGAGGTGTATGCTGGAGCCGGTTTTGAAACGGGCTATCGCATGATTGGCAAGATTCTGGCAGTGGGATTTGTTTGTGCGGGTGTGGCGTTTGGGCAGACGGCTACGGCCCCGGCGGCTGTGGGCGTGAAAATAAAGCCATATGCGTTCGAGGTGGTATCGATCCGCCAGAACCCGAATCCGCATGGGTCGCTGCATGAAGGGCCGACGCCGGACGGGTATCGAACGACCTTCAGTCCGATGATCCTAACGTTTAGGGAGGCGTATGTTCCGCAGGTTGGTGGCGCGGTTACGTACACGATAGACCAGATTAAGGGCCTTCCGGACTGGGTGGAGAATGATCGCTACGACATCGACGCGCGTATCTCTGACGCAGACCGGGTGAAGTGGCAGCAGTCGAAGTCTCAGAAGGTGATGTTACCGGCCATGTTGCAGGCGATGTTTGCGGAGCGATGCAAGCTGGTGTTGCATCGCGAAATAACGGAGGGAGAGGTGGACTCGCTGGTGCTCGCGAAGGGAGGGCCGAAGTTCAAGGAGACGGACCCGACGGTGGAGCACCCTGAAGGAATAAAGATGTCTGGGGGCAACGGAGTTGTGGTTCCCACCAAGGACAGGATGAGCTTTTATGGTGTCTCGATGACTTTCATCGCGTCACAACTGTCTGCGCCGGGGGCTGCCGGGCGCCCAGTCCAGGACAAGACCGGCCTGACAGGGCGCTATGACATAACGATCAAGAGTTTGCCTCCAGACGGGCCTGCGGCTGAGGATCAACAGTCCCCCTCCGCAGCGTCCGACCCCGGGTCCTCATTCGGTTCAATGTTGAGTAGCCTCGGGTTGAAGCTGGAGAAGAGCAAGGGACAGGTGGAGACGCTGGTGATCGACCACATGGAGCGGCCCTCGGAGAATTGATATGGAGTGACCTGTCAACGTCTGCACATCGATGGGGGCTGTGTCTTTGTTTTCGTCGTCTTTCAAGGACAGGGCGAGCAGCAGCCGGGGCAGGTTTTGGCGACGATTGATCACTCTGATATTCGCGGGTCGAAACCGCATAATCTTGATCCGTCGGGAGCTGCCTCTGACTAGCGTCGCGAGTCCGGCTGAGCCTGTCGCATAATTCTCTCGAGGGTTCTCCTTCGTACTGGCCTCGTCTGCTGCTGGCTCTGTCCTCGAATTGGTCGATGCTGTTCATGGTTTGTGTTTTTGCTTTTTCCTTCTCTGGAAAGTTTTGCTTTTTGTCTTTGTCAGGCCGCGATTTGCTGCGCGACTGACCTTTCTGTCTTGACACCGATGGCCCAGACGAAGCCCAGCAGTTCGCGTGCCACGGCGGTGGCGATCTTGCAGGGGTCCTTACCCGCTGCCGCCAGCTTCATGTAACGCCTGTGCAACCGGACCTGGGCCTTCCATGCGATCTCCTTGATGGGTTCCGGAACACTTTCCAGCCGCTTGCGCAAGCGATGCCCAATCGCGGGCCGGTGCCGGTAACTCCACGCAGCTTCGACGACGATGCGTCGCAGATGCGCGTTGCCTGTCTTGGTGATGCCGCCACGCCGGGTTCGTTGCCCACTGGAGTTCTCGCTGGGAACCGTGCCGCAATATCCCATCAACTGTCGAGCGCCTTCAAAGCGGGTCATGTTTCCCAACTCCGCCACGATCGTCACCGCCGAGATCTCCGCGATGCCGCGCAGGGCCTGCAGACCCTTTACCACTTCCTGCACCGCTGGCGAGGCCAGCTTGACTGCCTCGCTAATCGCCTGTTCCAGACGCTCGACTCGCTCGGCCATATGGTCGACTTCGTGCAGATAATCCACCAGCGTGGCCTGCTGTGCCGGCTGCTCGAATCGAAGCTGGCGCACCCAGGCCAGGTAGAGCGTCGTCCACACTTTCATCCCCGGCGCCGGCCGCCGACCCATCCGCAGCAGGAACTTGCTGAGCCGATGACGCGCACGCAACTGATCCTGCTTGGCCGCCTCGCGCGCTCGCACCAGATCGCGAAGTGCCTCCGAAGCTTCGTCTGGCACCCACACCGCGGTCAGATCTCCGGACCGGTAACTCCGAGCCAATCGCTCCGCATCCCGCCGGTCTGTCTTCACCCGGTCGCCCGCCTTCATGGGCATCAGAGTCGGCGCGATCACTTCGCACTTAACTCCCAGCTCCGCCAACTGCCAGTAGACAACGTAGCCCGTTGGGCCAGCTTCATAACACGCCCGCAACTGCTCCACCGGACCCAGCTTCCTCATCAGCTTGCGGATCGATTCCACACGGTTCGCAATCGTTCCCAGGCTCCGCACTTCGCCATCTGGCTCTGCAACTGCCGCGGTGATCGTCTCGGCGTGGACATCCAAACCTAAAAATCGTAACTTCTCCTTCATGACCGGTTCCTTTCCGCTTGTGGCTCTGAGCTGTGCTGCCTAAACTCTCACAGCCTAACCCACGGCCAGCGCATCGGGACCGGTCACTCCATATTGACTAGCCGAGTTCACACACGCGAATACGTCCGACGCAAGATACCTCCTATAATTCCAGTGTGAAGTCCAGAAGCTCCCAGCAAGTTGTGAATCTCACAGCATCCTCATCTGTCCAGACCCAGCGATACGTCTGCGTGCATGGCCATTTCTACCAGCCACCGCGCGAAAACCCCTGGCTGGAGACGGTGGAGGTGCAGGAGTCTGCTGCGCCCTACCACGACTGGAACGAGCGGATTGAGGCGGAGTGTTACGCCCCCAACGGGGCCTCGCGCATCACCAATCGCAAGGGCGAGATTGTACGCATTGTGAATAACTACGCGCGCATGAGCTTCAACTTTGGCCCGACCCTGCTGAAGTGGATGGCGGACAATACTCCGCGGACCTACCGCACCATACTGGACGCGGACCGTAGCAGCGCACAGCGCTACGGTGGGCACGGCTCTGCGATTGCGCAGGTGTACAACCATGTGATTCTGCCGCTGGCCAACCGGCGCGATGCCATCACTCAGATCCGCTGGGGCATTGCCGACTTTCAACACCGGTTTGGCCGCCGGCCCGAAGGCATGTGGCTGGCTGAGACCGCGGTGAACCGCGAAGTACTGGATCTGATGGCCGCTGAAGGAATCAAGTTCACGATACTTGCGCCTCACCAGTGCGCGAGCGTGAGGCCGCCGTCCACGGAAAACTGGACCTCCACCAGGAATGCACCGGTCGATACCACCCGTCCCTACACGGTGAAGCTGGATGAGGGAAGAAGTATTGCGGTGTTCTTCTATGACGGGCCCGCGTCGCGTGCCATCGCCTTCGAGGGCCTGCTGAACAGTGGCGAAGCCTTCGGTAGCCGATTGCTGGACGGATTCCGAGCTGCGTCTGTCAACACTGCCAATCCCGTGCAGTTATCGCACGTTGCAACCGATGGAGAGAGCTATGGCCATCACCATAAATACGGCGAGATGGCGCTCTCCTATGCCATGCAATGGATCGAGGACAAAGGCCACGCAAAGCTGACCAACTACGGCGAGTTCCTGGAGAAATTTCCGCCGCAATGGGAGGTGGAAGTGGTGGAGAACACCTCCTGGAGCTGCGAGCATGGGGTGGAGCGATGGCGTTCGAACTGTGGATGCAACGGTGGCAAGCCGGGCTGCAACCAGCAGTGGCGCACGCCCCTGCGCGATGCGTTGGACTATCTACGCGATGCCACTGCGCCGCTGGCCGAAGCGCTTGCCGATCCACTGTTGATTGACCTATGGAGTGCACGCGATGCGTATATCGACATTGTGCTCGACCGATCTCCCGATTCCGTGGCGGACTTCTTCGACCGGCACGCCAAGCGTCCCATTTCTGGCGAAGAACGCACGACACTATTGGAGCTGTTGGAGTTGGAGCGTCACGCCCAGTTGATGTACACCAGTTGCGGATGGTTCTTCGATGACATCTCCGGCATTGAGACGCTGCAGGTAATGGCCTATGCGGGACGCGTGATGCAGTTGGCCAGCAAGCTCTTCGGACCCGCCGGGGCCGTACTGGAAGAACACTTTCTGGAGATCCTATCGCGCGCCAAATCCAACCTTCCGGAGATGGGGGACGGGGCCAAAGTCTATCGTCGCTTTGTTACGGCGTTGCGCATAGGACTGGAGCAGGTGGGTGCGCATTATGCCATCAGCTCCATCTTTCGCAACTATCCGGAGGATGGAGTTCTGTTCTGCTTCAATGTGCATCGCGATTCGTACGAGAGCTTTACCTCGGGCCGGGGCAAGGTGGCCATCGGGCGGGCGCATCTGCGCTCACGCATCACGGAAGAGAATGAGGAGATATGCTTTGCCGTGATGCACCTGGGCGACCAGAACCTGTCCGCGGCGGTGCGCCACTACTCCACCGATGGCCCGGAGAATGGGGCGGCGTTTACCACATTCTCCAATGACATCCGCAAAGCGATTCAACGCGCCAATCTTCCTGAAGTAATTCGCCTGATCGACCGATTCTTCGGAACCATTTCCTACTCGCTTACCTCGCTGTTTGCCGACGAGCAGCAGCGCATCCTACGTACGATTCTTAACCAGACACTGGCGGAGATGGAAGACTCACTGCGCAGCATCTACGAAGATCATGCATCACTGCTGCATTTTTTGACCGAGTCGGGAATGGCCACGCCGCCCGCACTGGCCATCGCCGCCAACTTCGCCATAAATGCCAGCCTGCGCCGCGCCATCGAGGCAGAGCCATTCGACGCCAGCGAGGTGCGGGCACTCTTTTTGCGCGCCACAACGGATCATGTCGCCCTGGACAGTGCGGCGCTCAGCTTCGCAGCAGACAAGCGAATGAAGCGCGCCATGGTGCAGATTGAGGATGCGGTCAACCTGGGTCAGCCGCCGGAGTCGGTCATACGGAATGCACTTGTTATTGCCCTGGCGCTGCGCACCATGCCCTTCGACGTCAACCTGTGGCAGGCGCAGAATATCTGGAATGAGCTGTTCCGCCACTCCGATCGGAACAATTATTCCGCGCAGTGCAAACTCGACTTCAAAAAGCTCGGTGAGGCTCTCTACATCTGTGCCGACCAGCTCGCCATTGATGAAGACATCTCGCTGGCGTGAGCAGACACAGCAGAATGGAAGCTCGATCCATAGCATTGTAGGATCGAGCAGATCACACATGCAGCCTGCTCCCTACATTCCGAAGCGACCGCTGGCCAATACTTTCGTCTTGCTTATTGTGTGGGTCATTTTCTATGGGAGCTTTACGTTATACACACCCGCCCTGCTGGACGATGCTGATTCGGTGCATGCCGAAGTGGCGCGCGAGATGCTTCTGCATCACGACTGGATTACGCTGCACGTCAATGGGATTCGTTATCTGGAGAAGGCACCGCTGCTGTACTGGTCGATGGCGGCCAGCTTCAAACTGTTCGGCGTTAGCGCTGCGGCAGCCCGCATTCCACTCGCTCTGATGGTTCTGGCTCTGGCCCTGATGGTGGAGTCGTTTGCACGACGCGCATTTTGTAGCGTCCACGCCGGCCTGTACGCCGCGCTGATTCTGCTCTCCGGTTTCGGTGTCTTCCTCTTCACACGCATACTGCTACCGGATGGGATGCTCTGCCTATGGCTCACACTGGCGATGCTCTGCTTCTGGCTGACAGATGAGCCAACCACTGGAGTGCCTCATTCATCGCAGCCCCATCGCGATGGGTGGGGAAAGAATCATCGGCTCCTCTGCTATACCTTCGCTGCATGCTGCGCTCTCGGCATACTGACCAAGGGTCTGATCGGAGTCGTGTTTCCGGTCGCAATTGTGCTGCTCTATCTGATGCTGACGCGTGGCGTGCGCGGCTGCGTTACACGCATTGGACAACTTCATCCGCTGTCGTCCAGCGCAATATTTCTGACGATTGCCGTGCCATGGCACATTCTCGCTGCTGTGGCGAACCCGGCGCAGGAAAACCCCGGCGGCGTGATTTTCGCCGCTGGTCATTGGCAAGTTCTACTTCCGACGCAGGGCAACGTTCATGGCTGGCTCTGGTTCTACTTTGTGAACGAGCAACTGCTGCGTTACCTGAACCTGCGCGTTCCGCGTGATTATGACACGGTGCCGCTATGGCTGTTCTGGGGGCTGTGCCTGGTGTGGTTGATGCCGTGGAGCGCATTCCTCATTCCTGCGATGGGCCATGCGATTCGCGCATGCCTGACGAACTGGCGCGATGCTTTTCGCAACCGGAATCTCTCTCCACAACAGAAGATACATCTTCTACTGGTGCTTTGGGCTGCGATTCCGCTGGTGTTCTTCAGCTTCTCCACGCGGCAGGAGTATTACGTTCTGCCTGCGCTGCCTGCTCTCGCGATCCTGATTGCCGGTTGGCTGGCATTGGACGAGGGCCATGCGGTAGAGCCACGCACAACACGGCTAGCTGGGCGAATCCGCCGTGTCAATCTGCACGCGACTGCTGTCCTGCTTACATTGGGATCGATCTTCGCCACGGCTGCGGCGATTTTTTTACTGCGCTTGCATGCACCTGCATCGAATGCCGACCTGGCCGCACTACTGCAAAAAAATCCCGCCGACTACACACTCAGCATGGGCCACTTTTTTGACCTCAACGCACAGGCGCTGGCACTCTTTCGCCTGCCAATAACGCTGGCTGCTCTCAGTATCCTTCTCGGCCCAATCTGTGCATTAATTCTGCGCAAGAAGAATCGACCACATGCTGCGACGCTCTCTCTAGCGGCTGGAGCTTTCGGATTTCTGCTGGCTGCACACCTTGCGCTCCAAATCTTTGCGCCTGTGCTCAGCTCACGGCAGCTAGCTGAAGCAATCGCGCCACAAATTCACGCCGAGGATATCGTGGTCATTCATCAGGAGTATGAGTTTGCCAGCACGCTTGGATTCTATCTGCGTCGAGACGATCTGCACATCCTAGAAGGCCGCAGCTCGGACCTTTGGTACGGCAGCTTCTTTCCGGATGCGCCGCCTATCTTCGAGACGCCGCATTCGCTCTCGCAGAAGTGGCAAGGCCCACAACGCATCTTCGTGTGGCAGGATCTTGGCAACCAGCCCAGCGCGCTACCCGCCGCGCTCTCGCCCGTCTACGTCATCGTAAAATCCGGCGGCAAAGAGATCGTCAGCAACCAGTCGAACCGGTAAGGCCTTTGTGTCACTCTTCGCCCTAATCGATGTCGCGCTGCTGCTGCAGCAACTGCGTGGTCAGTGGAAAGACCAGCATCAAAGCCGAGCGAGCTGCAATCTCGATGCCCAGATGATCGGCAAAGCCCAAGGGCATCGTAGGAGAACGGGTGAAGGAGAACTCAGTCAGGGTAAGTTTGGGCAGGGTGATATCCGGCCAGTAGTGGTTCACCACCGCCCCGGCAATCCAGTACGCAATAATCACCCCAACGGCCAGCGACACGCCACGTCCCCGTGTCAGCACCGAGCAAAAGTAGGTTAGGCTGAACATCGATCCCGCAAGCAGCATTCCAGCCACGCAGTGCAGGCAGAAGATCGCCAGCATGGAGACGGGTTGGCGGCTCATGAAGATGGTGGCGGTGTCCGGTGCGACGCGGTGAATCGCCCACGCCAGCACAACATTTGCCGCAAGAATCAGCAGCAGCAGTTGGCCCATGCCGTATCCCCAGTCGCTCCACACAAAAAAGGCGCGCGTTCTTGGCCGACTGAACAGAAACCACCCGCTGCCTTCGCCCAGATCGCGTCCCAAGCCGAAGCTGCCGTAGCGCAACCCCAGAAAGGCCAGCGGGAGCGTCAGTGGTGCCGCGATTACCAGATAGAGCTGCGCCAGATTCTGCTGGCTGACATCCCGAGGCCCTGACGACAGAGCGCCTACGTGGGCCTTGAGCACGGCCCAAAGCAGCAAGCCAACCAGCAGCACGCCGACGACGAAGGTGATGCGCGATTCACGCCAATACTTCCACAGATACATTGGTCTTCCCCTTCCAACCACTTCCAGAAATATCACCGACAGGTTCAGCTGCGTGACGTCGTGCCGCCTTCGACGAATTGAAGCTGCCATTACACTATCTAGTCGACGTCCCTTTGCTTTAGTAGTAACTGTGCGGCGATGGGGAAGGCCATCGCCAAAGCACCCCGCAGTGCGATTGAGCGGCCAAGGCCATCGGTGAAGCTGATGATCATAGAGTGGGAGACGGAAAACCCCGTCAGCATAAGGTCAGGCAGTGTGATGGTCGGCCAGTAGTGGTTCACCACAGCTCCTGCGATGCTGTAGATGACAATCACTCCCACGGCCAAAGTGACACCGCGACCCCGCGTCAGCACCGAGCAAAAGTAGGTGAGACTGAACATCGAGGCCGTTAGCAATAGGCCAGTTACGCAGTTGACACAGAAGATGGAAAGCAAGGAGAGTGATCCGTCAGCGATAAAAGTCGGACCGCTTTCTGCGGCGATGCGGTGCGCAGCGAAGACCACTACCAGATTCGCGGCCAGCACAAGAAGCAGCAGTTGCGCCATGCCATAGCACCAGTCGCTCCACACAAAGAACGTGCGCTCGCGCGGACGGCTAAAGAGAAATGGCCCGCTGCCTTCGTTTAGATCGCGACCCACACCGAAGCTGCCATAGCGCAACGCAAGGAAGGCCAGAGGAAGCGTCAGAACATGTGCAACGATCATATAAATCTGGTCGGGATTGTACTGAGCCCGAACACGAGAGCCTTGGAGCGGTGGTCCAACGTGATGCACATGCAGGGCCCAGAACAACAAGCCAATTAGGACCAGGCCGATGGAGAAAGTGATGCGCGATTCACGCCAATACTTCCACAGATACATGGGTCTTCCCCTTTTCAGAACTGGTTCCATACATCTACTTGGTCGATCCTCAAAGCTGCATGGAACCCGCTTCGGCGGCGGGATCCATAATTACGTGGCGAGCATTGCGGTTGCTTATGGAACCAGTTCCAACCACTTCCAGAAATATCTCCGACAGATTCAGTGGCGTAACGTCGAGCACTGTCGTGCCCTGGCTTATGAGCTGTGCTGTAAAGGCATCCGCATCTGAGCGCAGGACATATTCGGTTGTACCCTCGCCGGTGTTGGCGCTCACGATCTCCGGCCTTGCAGCCAGCGGCAGCGCCTCGCCCACCACGCGGACGCGGCGGAAGTTGGCACGCATGTCCTCCAGCCGGCCTTCCAGCAACAGCTTGCCGTGGTCGATGATGCCAACCCACTCGGCGATGCGTTCCACCTCGGAGAGATGATGCGACGAGAGGAACAGCGTGCGGCCCTCGTTGGTAAAGTCCTCCACCATCACGCGCAGCAACTGGTCGGTGACGACAGGGTCCAGTCCCGCCGTCGGCTCATCCAACACCACCAGCTCGGCACCCTGCGACATCGCAAGCAGAAGGCACAGCTTCGTCCGGTTGCCGGTGGAGAGCTTCTTGAACTTGCGCCTCATGTCGAGTTCAAGCACCTCGGCGTACTTCTTCGCATGCGCATCCGACCAGCGCGGAAAGAATCCGCGATTGAAGCGCACCAGGTCGTTGCCCGTCATCGATGGGATCAGCATCTTTTCGATGACCAGGCCGGTGCGTTGCAGGATGGCAACGCTGTCCGTGCGCGGATCGAGGCCAAGCACGCGCATATCGCCGCCATCCGCGCGGGCAAGCCCGGTCAGTACGCGTATGGTCGTGGTCTTGCCGGCGCCGTTGCGGCCCAGAAACCCATACACTGCGCCGCGTGGCACATGCATCTCCAGCCCGTCGACGGCGCGAATGTCGCCGTAGTGTTTGTGCAGCGCATGGGTTTCAATTGCGAGATCGTTCCTTGTGCTCTCCGTCATTGCGACTCCAGATTGTCGTACGAGTTTTCCAGCAGTAGTAGCAACTCAGCGCGCGTCAGCCGCAGTTGTTTGGCCTCGACCGCCAGTTGCAGAGCGATAGGGCGAAGGCGGCGCAGCTTCTCCGACTTCAGCAAGCCGGGACTCTGGCTGTTGACGTAGCAACCGCCGCCGGGGACGGTACGCAGAATGCCATCGCGCTCCAGGTTCTGATACGCACGTGCCACTGTGTTGGGGTTGATGCGCAGCTCGGCAGCCAGCTTGCGCACAGACGGCAGGGCGTCGTCCAGCTTCAGCGCGCCCGCGGCAATGGCATGCTTTACCTGCGATTCAATCTGTAGATAGATGGGAACTCCCAGGCCGGGCTGTACGCGAATGATCATACTGTATGAGTACAGTAGTACGGTTATGCGGATATGTCAACAGGTATTTCGACGGCTCAAAAATCAATGCCGATTCATCGACATTAAGCCTTATCTCAAGCAACGCGCGAAATTTTTCCTTTATGCAGGTGGAAGCTCTCGCCGCGCCAGACAACGATGTCAGACGCGTAGCTCCACACCCAGAAGCCGAGGCCAATGAAGTCGCGTAGAGGCAGCAGCCAGATGTCGCGCAGCACCTGATCGTCGCCCAGCACGCCTACGCCCACCGAAAGAGCAACTGCGACCCGTGCCAGCACAACCAAACTCAGCAGGCTGAAGCTCCACAGAGCGAATCCGCTGGCTATACAGTTGAGCACGGCCCAGGGAATGCAGTAGGTGATGCCGAGGCCGAGGTAGCCCCAGTGCCGCGCATCGCGCACGGTGCGCGCCCAACGAATCTGGTGCAGGCAAAAATCCCGTAGGCGATACGCAGGCACGGTGGTCTCAACCACCTCGCCGCAGAGTTCGATGCGGTATCCAGCGCGCTCGACACGCAAGCCCATCTCGTTGTCGTCGGCCAGGATGTCAACCAGCGGTTCCAATCCTCCGGCAGCAGCTAAAGCCTCGCACGACATGGCCAGCGTTGCTCCCAATCCAAAGTGGACTCCACCCTCGAGCCTGCGCGCCGCCAGCACACCTGCGGCAAAGTCGGTGGAGATTGCCAGCGCCTCCAGGCGTGCCCACAGCGTCAGTGCTGGACCCTCTGCGGCGGTGCGCCCCAGGAACAATGCGGTCACCATGCCAACCTTAGGATTGGCGAAGTACGCCATCACACGAGTCAGATAGCTGGGCGAGACGCGAATGTCGCTATCGTTGATGAGGACGTATGGATACTTTGCCTCGGGCAGCATCTGAATGAGGTTGCTGACCTTGGCCGAGGGGCCTAACCGTTGCGGGCAGACGATGAGGCGGATTTCGCAATGGGGAAACTCCTGTTGCAGCCGTGCAACCTCCTCCACGGCGGGATCGTCTGTGCTGCTGACGCCGAAGAGAAGCTCGAAGCGTCCTGCATACTTCTGCCTGCAGTGGCTGGCCAGTCCGGCATGCATACGCGCATCCATGCCCTTCAGCGGTTTCAGGAGGGTGACATCCGGCGCAAAGATCGGCGAAGTGGCCTGGGCGGCGGCAATGCGGCGGCGGGTATGATCGAAGTCGCGTGCCCCCCAAAGCGCAAGCAGCATATAGAACATCCCGCCCAGTGTGAGCATGGTTGTCACGATCTCGACCGCAGTCGCCATGCAACCAGTCTACCGAAGTGAAGATAAGGCTGCCTCTACACAGCCTTGCGCTGGAAGGTGGTCTTCTTGGTGTTGGCAAACGAGTCTTTTGCCTTAAACGAAGCCATGGACGCGCCAGGCGACGGCTTTGCACCACTCTTCACCTGGGCTGCCTTCTCTCGCATGGCAAGCAGCTTCTGCGCCTTGCGGCCGAGTCCGCCAATCTTCAATATGCCTGGCTTGGGAATGAAATCGCTCATAGAGGAATTTTCTCACGATCCGGCCGCGATTACTCGTATCTCAACGCCTCGATGGGGTCGAGGTTGGCGGCCTTCCACGCGGGATAGATGCCGAAGACCAGCCCGATGGCGCACGAGGACAGGAAAGCCGTAGCCACCCACAGGGGAGAGAGCACGGCTGGAAACCAATGACTCACGGCCAGCACGATGCCGCTGCCCAGCACCAATCCGATGACACCGCCTACGGCGCACAAGGTAATCGCTTCCAGCGTGAACTGGGTCAGAATGGTTCGTTTGGTTGCTCCAATCGCCTTGCGCACGCCAATCTCGCGCGTACGCTCGGTGACGCTGACCAGCATTATGTTCATCACGCCGACTCCGCCCACCATAAGGGCCACGGAGGAGAGGGAAAACAAAAGAAGAAAGAGCCCTCCAGTAATCTCGTCCCACAGGCGCGTAATGACGTCGGTTCCGAAGATGGCGAAGTTGTCCGGCTTTTCGTTGAGTACCTTACGCCGCCTGCGCAGCAACTCGGTCAGCTCATCCTGCACCGTCAATCGGTTCTTAGGATTGTCGTACTTCAGCGTGATCCAGTAGTCCAGCATCTCCGGATGCATGTAGTGGAAGGTGGTGACGGGGAAGTAGGCCTGGTTATCCTGGGGATTGGTCCCTCCGCCAAAGGCCTGCTTCTGCTTGTCCAGCACACCCACGACGGTGAAGATCATTCCAGACACTTCCACCTCACGACCAACGGCACTTTGTCCGGGAAACAGATGATCCGCCGTGTCGTACCCCAGGATGGTGATCTTGGAAGCTCGTTGTTGATCCTGTAAGTTGACGAAGCGGCCATCCAGCATATCCAGATCGGATACGTCTTTCTCTTCATCGGAGACGCCGGTCAGTATGGTGTTCTGCATGCTCTTTCCGCCGCCCTTGATCGACGTGACACCACTGCGACCGGGGGCTGTATTGTCGGTGTACTGCAGCGCGGGCGATACGGCCACCACATGGGGCAGAGCGCGCATGGCGATGGCGTCGTCATAGTTGAGCTGCTTGCGGGTGAGCATCTCGGTGGTCGGTCGCCCGGAGAATGCAGGAAAGCGGTAGATAAACAGGACATTCGAGCCCAGCGACTGCACCAGACCCTCCACCCCCGCGTTCAACCCATTCACCACCGACGAGATGGTGATGACCGTCAAGACGCCAATGACGATCCCAAGAATGGTGAGCCCACTGCGCATCTTGTTAGCGCGCAGTGTGCCCAATGCCATCGTCACTGTCTCTTTGAAGTCGCCAATCCGCATCGTAGTTTCCTGTTCCTAATCCCTGTTCCCTGTTTTATAGCTCTGCGCGCAATGCCACGATAGGGTCCAGGCTGGCTGCCTTACGTGCTGGATACACACCGAAAAATATTCCGGTGGTTGCTGCCATCACCAATCCAACCATCACGCTCCATACTGCCACGGTGGAGGGGAATCCAAGCAGAAGCGTAACAATCTGTGCCACGGCAATACCTCCCATAACGCCGAATAGCCCGCCCACCAGCGCCAGAGTGCACGACTCCACCAGAAATTGCAGCATAATGTCGTGTCCGCGCGCTCCCAACGACTTGCGAATGCCAATCTCGCGCGTCCGTTCGGTCACGCTAGCCAGCATCATGTTCATAATCACGATGCCGCCTACCACCAGCGCAATCAGCGCAACCCCTCCCATGACGGCACCGAACATTCCCGTCACTTTGGAGAAGAATCCCACCAGGGTATTGTTGACATCCAGTTCAAAGGAGTCATCCGCCCCCGGTGCATCATGACGTCTGGAGCGCATCAGCACGCGCACCTCGTCGCCCGCTTCCTGCAGCGTCTGGCCTGCAGAGCCAGCCTTCACATAGATAGTGCTGGAGTTCATGGAGCCGTAGGTATTCATGTAGGCCGTCAGAGGGATTGCAACCCAGTTGTCCTGACTCTGGCCGAAGGTGCTGCCCTGCTTCACCGCCACACCCACTACGGTGTAAGGCATGCCATCGACGCGCAGCTCCAGACCCAATGGATCGATGCCAGGAAACAGGTTGTCGCGAATGTCTGTTCCGATGATGGCCACAGGCGATGCATGGTCCTCATCGACCTGGGTAAATCCCCGGCCCTCGCCAATATCCAGGTTCTGCAGCATGGGCATCTGCCAGGTGAAGCCGCGGATCGATGTGTCTGTGACCGAGTTAGTGCCGCGCACCACCTTGCCCGAGGTGCCCTGTGACTCCCCAATCGCTACACAGCGCTTGCAGTTGTCGCGAACGTAGGTGTAGTCGTCGTAGAGGACTCTCTTCCTCTTCTGCAGCCGCTCGAAGTCCTCCGAGCTGAAGATAATGGAAGGCATGCGCGAGACTGTAAACACGTCCGCGCCATATCGCGTGAACTTGGTGGTGACGTACGTCATGGCACCGTTTACCAACGTCACCACGGCGATCAGGCTGGCCACCGCGATCGTCATGCCCAGCAAGGTCAACACCGTGCGCAGCTTATTCTGCCACAGAGACTGCATCGCCAGCTTCATCGCTTCTTTGAATTCCATGGGCCTACGAATGATTGTACGCAGTTGGGGCGCTGCAAGTTCATCCCAGCATGTCGCATCTCTCATGATTTGTGCTTCACAATGAAGCGGAGGAATATACTTTTCGTTTCGCTTTTACGAATTAATTTGACAAGGGATTGGTTTACTACTACATTGTAGTTCATATGAACAACGACCGTACTCTCGGCGAATTTGAACAGATTGTCCTGCTGGCTGTCCTACGCCTCGGCGATCAGGCCTATGGCGTCACGATTCTGGATGAGATTGCAGCGAAGACGGGCCGCAATTCCGCTCCCGGCGCGCTGTACACCACGCTGCACCGCATGGAGGACAAGGGCCTGGTCACCTTCCGCGACGGCAGCCCGACGCCCGAGCGCGGCGGCCGCGCCAAGCGCTTCGTCATTGTCACGCGCGAGGGCCGCAACGCCCTGGCCAGCGCACAGTCCGCGTATCAAAGCCTGCTGCAAGGTCTCGACCTGCTTGCTGATCCGCTCGTCAGGCTTATGTTTGGAGGCGCGTATGTTTGAGTCCTACACGTCCGATTCCACACCAGCAGAATCGTTCCTGGCCCAGATTGCCGGCCCCACGCGAGCCGCCGCCATCATGGGCGACCTCGATGAACTAGCCGCAAATCGCGGTCGCTTCTGGTTCTGGATCGCATACATCCGCACGCTTGTCAGCCTCGGATGGCGCACGCTGGCCGCCTTCGTCGTTGGATTTACAAGCTTCCTCCTGATGATGTCCTTCCTCGGGGTGTGGATGCGTATCCCGAAAGCCATCGACAATATGGCATTCGGTTCCACCCATAACGCACTCACTTTCCTCTCAACCGCATTCCTGAGTATTTTTGCCTCGAGCCTATGGTTTGCCGCACCCTATGCCTTCCTTCGATTTGGTCATCGCGACAGGATGGTGCAGCTCTATTGCGTTTTTTTTCTGCTTACGACTCCATTCCTTTTTCACAGTAATTCAATCTCGCTGATATTCGCCCTGGTGACATTCGCGCTTATCATTGCAGCCCTTTGGTCTTCGGTATGGCGCAGGCCGATGATCGTTCTTGCAGCAACATCCATCACAGCCCTTGTCGCTCTGGAAGCTACTACCGACCTGGTGACAAGGGTCTACCATCCCTATTTTCACTATCCTCATGAGTTCAACCTCACCAGTTGGGCTGTTGTCAGGCTCACCGCGGCTGTTGCCCTGGCCAATGCAGCTATTCTCTGCACCTGGCTACACCGCAGGCTGCTTCGCCAAAGCACTGCGATCGCATAGGAGAGACCCATGCCTACTACGTCCCCCGCAGAATGGCTCCTCGCCCGCGTCGCCGATGCCGACCGCTCCGCCGCGATTATGGGCGACCTGGAAGAGCTTGCTGCCAGCCGCGGTCGCCTCTGGTTCTGGATCGCCTACACCCGCACACTGATCTCTCTCGGCTGGCGTGGCCCGGTTGCGTTCCTCGTCGCCATCGCCAGCGTGAAATTCATGCTGACCAGAGTTCTCCATTCGGTAGCTCACTACGGAACTCACCAGATGGGCGATGCCGGCCTGTTCGGCAGGATGAACCGTGAGATCTTGTGGAATCTCCCGATGGTGATTGCTCAGTGCCTGATCTTTGCATTGCCCTTCTTCTTGGTTTACTACGGCCGGCGCAATCGTCTGACGCAACTTGCCTGCGCTCTGCTTCTTATCACCCTCCCGGTCTACACTGGGCTCCCGTGGGTCAGGGACATATCCGGCGTCCTGACGGTACTCGCCATCGTCGCCGCACTCCTCTTGTCGCCCTGGCGCAGACCCGTGATTGTCCTTGCAGCTACATCCGTCACAGCCTTTGTGGGTGTGGAAACCGGCACCTACATCCTGACAAGCGTCTTCCACCACCGCAAAGTATTCGCGTGCGAAGCCATCGGCATCACGATCGCACTTATGGTCTGCTCCAGCCTGTACCGTCGTCTGCTGCGGCAGGAGCCAGCCGTAGCGTAGAGCGCCCGAAGGCTTTCACCGATTCAGACAGAAGCAGGAGTCGTATATGTCGAAATCCTCACCCGCCGAATGGCTTCTCGCCCGCCTCACCGATCCCGACCACGCCGCAGCCATTATCGGCGACCTGGAAGAGCTTGCCGCCAGCCGCGGTCGCCTCTGGTTCTGGACCGCATACATCCGCACACTGATCGCGCTCGGCTGGCGCACCGGCGGATCGGCCTTCCTCCTCGCATTCCTCTGCATGAGATTCATGTATGGGACAGTCATTCAGTGGTTGATGAATCATAGAGTCCCCACGTTGATGCAGGCTGGACTCTTCGGTGTGTATAACCTGCATGTCCGGCTGATCACCTGGAACATTTCGATGGTGATGGCCCAATTTCTGTGCTTTGCCACTCCCTTTGCCGTAGTTCGATTTGGCATGCGCAATCGCCTCACACAACTTGCATGCGCACTCTTCGCCATCTCAATACTGGTTTACACTCTTCGTCCATGGGTCATGGACCTCTCCGGGCTTTTGGGCGTACTCCTCATCTGTGCTGCACTGGTAGTCACACGCTGGCGCAAACCGTTGGCTATCCTAGCTGGAACGTGCCTGCCGGCGATTGCTGTCAAGGTGATCTACCTCTTCCTGCTTCCCAGCTACCGCTACCGGCATATACCTCGGATACCCGCTTCGTGGGTCGTCGTCAGCGATGCCACCAGCTTTGCAATAGCCGCCATCGTATGCCTGTATTTGTATCGCCGGCTGCTTCAGCGGCCTAAGGCAACTGACCGCACTATTGCATAACATCGCGTCAGAAATTCACTTCCGCTGACCCAGCCTCAGATTGACGAGCGTGTCTCCTGCATAGTATTACTTTCTATAGAAAGTAAAGGGGGCATTATGGAATCGGCACTCACCATCAAGGGTCAGGCGACCATCCCCAAGGCCATACGCGAGCATCTCCGCCTGGAACCCGGCGACCGGATCAAGTTCTTCAAGCATCCCGACGGCACGGTGGTGATTCTGCCCAAGCTGCCCACAGCGCGCTTGAAAGGCATTGCATCGGGCCGACGACGACGGCCGGCCAGCATAGCGGAAATGGATGAGGCTGTGGCCGCCGGAGCCATTCACAATCATCAAGCCGCGCGGCGATGACAGGTCTCGACACCAATGTCCTGGTGCGCTACCTGACGCAGGACGACCCAGTTCAGTCGAAGAAGGCCACGGAGATATTCGAGCGCAGGCTTTCGGAGGACGAGCCGGGGTTTATCAGTCTTGTGACCCTGGTGGAAACGGTATGGGTGCTCAGCCGGGTGTATGGCCTGTCCGATCATGAGGTCGCTGGCATGGTGGAAGCCATGCTGCAGGCCGATACTCTAGTCGTGCAGAACGAGCAGGAGGTATTCACCGCTGTAGCTACGCTCAGGGCCGGTCGCGGATCGTTGGCCGATGCTCTGGTCGGTGCGCTCGGCGCCTGGGCAGGCTGCGACTCTACCCTCACCTTCGACCGGAAGGCCGCGCGGCTGGATGGCTTTGAGTTGATTTGATAATTCTTTGTCTACAGAAGCCTGCGATTTCAAATTGGTCCATAAATTGAAATCCAGTTGGCGAAGACTTCAAAACTTGAAATGACCTTGGCGCGCTACAATCAATATGCAGGCGGCTGGATGATCGCTGCCGCTCGCGGTTCGCCGTCGAGCGGGGGAGGAAAGTCCGGACTCCGCAGGGCAGTGTGCCGGATAACGTCCGGGATTTGCGCTTGAAGGCGCAAAGACGGCTAGTGCAACAGAGAATATACCGCCGGCAGTCCTCCTCAAAAGGGCTGCAGGTAAGGGTGAAAAGGTGCGGTAAGAGCGCACCGGACGGCCAGTAATGGACGCCGCATGGTAAACCCCACACGGAGCAAGACCAAATAGGCAGGGACGGCGCCCGCACTCTCCAGCGGGCACCGGCGTATCGGCCCGATGCGCCAAGGCAGGGAGCTTGGGTTGGCTTAGGTCAACCAGCCGAAACTTGCGGGTAGGTTGCTGGAGCGGCGCGGTAACGCGTCGCCTAGAGGAATGATCGTCTAGAACAGAATCCGGCTTACGGGCCGACTGCATGGGAAGTGGCCCCGAGACTCCTCGCCGAGTCCGGGGCCACCAACATTTTCGTGAACTGTAGCTTCTGCTAAATCTGTCCGCGTTTGCGGAGCCGTTAGCTATGCGGGCTGGATGTTCGAAGCCTGCATGCCTTTTGGTCCCTTGGTTGCTTCGTAGGTCACTTTCTGGCCTTCCTGAAGCGACTTGAAACCGCTGGATGCGATTGCGGAGTAGTGGGCAAAGAGATCCGCGCTACCGTCGTCCGGGGTGATAAAGCCAAAGCCTTTTGCGTCGTTAAACCATTTCACTGTTCCTGATGCCATTTAATTACTCTCCTGCCGCGCATGGTTCCGCCTGCATATTCAATCTTACATTGCAATCGATCGTATCCATGCCATATCTCCACAAATCGAAGACTCTTTTGCTAAAAGTAATTTGGAAGGCCATTGTCATCGACGCATTGGGGGATGACCAAAGACGCATCCTGCTCTATTTAGGATTGGCTAAGTGCAACAATGCCCTAATGGAATCCCGCCTACGCGTGCCTGCATGAGCCTTGGCACGGAACTGCATGGTCTGCGGGCCACCTAAATTCTTTCCGGTTGAAGAGATGCGTTCGTTGGAAGCCTTGGAGTAAGATGGCTGAACACCTCTGTAGTTGTTGTGAAAGGAAGTCAATTGGGCAAACTGGAAGGAATCTTTACTCCGCTGCTGGTGCCATTGGATGAGAATAGCCAGATCAATGAGGCTGAGTTGCGCCGCTTCGTATCCTGGCTGATTGAGAAGGGCGTGCATGGGCTTTATCCGAACGGCTCGACCGGTGAGTTTACTCGCTTCACGCCTACCGAACGCCGCCGCATCGTCCACATCGTCGCCGAGGAATGTGCTGGGCGTGTCCCTATTCTGGCGGGTGCCGCAGAGGCTAACGTCAAAGAGACGCTGTTTGCCTGCCAGGCCTACGCCGATATGGGCGTTCGCGCCGTCGCTATTGTGGCGCCCTACTACTACAAGCTAGCCCCGGAGTCGGTGTACGCATACTTCGCGGAGATTGCGCGCAACTCGCCCATCGACCTGACGCTGTACAACATCCCGGCATTTGCCAGCCCCATCGACGTAAACACCATCCGCCGCTTGGCCGATGGATTTCCACGCGTCATCGGCATCAAGGACTCCTCCGGCGATCTGGCCTTCATGATGCGTATGATTGCGGCCATACGTCCCAACCGGCCCGACTTTACCTTCCTCACCGGATGGGAGGCCGTGCTGATTCCCATGCTGATGATTGGCTGTGACGGCGGTACGCATGCCTCCAGCAACGTCGTTCCGGAGATTACGCGCAAGATGTACGACCTCTATCGCGGAGGCGATACCGCCGGGGCCATGAAGTGGCAGTACCGCATTCTGGAACTTTTCGACGTAATGCTGAACCTGCCTTTCGAGTTCCCCGATGGATTCCGCGCGGCGGCGGCGCTGCGTGGCTTCCACTTCGGCCACACCCGGCTGCCCCAGACCGGCGCGCAGCACTCCCAACACAAGGTCCTGAGTAATGTGATGCAATGCATCCTGGCCGACTACGAGTTGGTGAACCCGCCAGCTGCCGGATGCCCGGTACGCACCGGAGAAATTGGGCAGGACAAACTGCAACAGATGGTGCAGCAGGTCTTCTATGAGATGAAGAATCGAGGAATTGTCTGAGCCAGAGTCCGACATCCGGGAGCGACCGGGCGCAGGCGCTTGCCTTCTTCGAGGTTGGCGGATGGTCGCCGGCCATGGTGGTGCTGGACGCCATGGAGAAGAACGCCAGCGTCCGCGTACTGCAGACGGAGCTGAACGACGCTCCCGGAGTCACCATCACGCTGGCCGGACGCATCGGCGACGTGCAATCCGCCACCCGCGCGGCGCAAGAGACCGCTCAGGCCATGCAGACCGCGATCCTAACACATATTATTCCGCAGCCTTCGCAGGGCACCAGCTCCGCATGGCAGGCTGCGAAAGACTTCAACCCGCTGATTGAACAGTCGTCCGTCCACAAACCGGAGGAACCTATGAACGACCAGGCAAGCTTTGCCGTGGGACTTATTGAGACCCAGGGATTCACCGCCGTATTCGAAGCTATCGACACCGCACTGAAGACCGCGAACGTCGAAGTGCTGGCCCGCGAAAAACTGGGCGGCGGCTACATCACCATCATCATCAAGGGCGACGTGGCCGCGGTGCGCGCCGCCGTGGACGCAGGCAAAGCGCATGTTGAAGGACTGGGCAAACTGATCGCCGCCCACGTCATCCCCAGCCCCAGCCAAGGCGTTCTGTCGCTTCTGCCGAAGTAGGGGCAGGCAGCTATCGTTCGCTGGCGAGATAGACGGTGATTCCACCCAGGACCACGAACGCGACGATGAAGGGGATCAGAATCATCAGGTTCCAACCCGGTAGCTGGGCCATCATGGCCCACAGAGTTGCGGGATGAAACACCGGCCCATTGGCGATGCCTGAAAACCACGCCGTCATGCGATCCAGATGCCGCCACTGCGAGGCAAGCAGAGCAACCGCGGCCAGCAGATTGATGAGCAACGCAAACCACTGCGCTCCAGCAAGCGGTCGATTCACTCGCTGTACCGCAGCATTCCGGCGCCGCAACTGCGCCCTCCACCACAGCACTCCGGGAGCCTGCAGCCGCGCCTCATCCTTGGCATGTGCCAGCGCGTCCGCAAACGACGACTTCAGCAGCACGGTCTGCGCGCACAGGCTGCAGCCCTCCACATGCTCGCGCAAATCCGGATCGCACGCCGCAGGCCATCCGCCGCTACGCAACAGGGCCATCACTTCCTTCTCGTGAGCGCAATGTCGCAGTGTCATGCTTGTACCCTCTCCGCTGGGTGCTCATTGCGCAGCAGCCGCGCAACCTTGCGTCGCGCGCGGAAGAGCAGAAGACGGATGCTGGTGGACTTGAGCCCGGTGATCTCGGCAATCTCGTTATGCGTGTAGTCTTCCGCATAGGCCAGCCACAGCAGTTGCCGGTCCCGCGGCCTCATCTGCGCCAGTGCCGGCCCCAGCATCACATGGGCATCGCTGGCCGCCGAGCCATCCTTCGCGGCAAACAGCATCTCTGGAAGCTCGTCAATCGAAGCGGTATGCGGGCGCCGCCAATGGTCATGCAGCAGGTTGGTCGCGATGCGGAACAAGTAGCGCCGGCAAGCTACTTCGCCATCCGGCAGATGCGATGCGCCCAGGAAACGCAGATACGCTTCCTGCATCAGGTCGTCGGCCAGCGCAGGATTGCCGCAGACGCGCGCCAGATAGGCCCACAGCGAACGCGCCGACCGCTGGTAGAACGCTGCAAATGCATCGCTATCCATGGGCTGCGCGGCGTACAGTGCGGCAACGCCAGTCTCCAGCCGCGCAATGGAATAGTCCCAAATCACACGCACCCGCCTCCGTTCCTTATCGCGCGACATCGAGCTTCACTGCCGCTCGCCTGCATCTTGCTCCGCCTTGCGCGGTCCGCCGGCATTATCGGGTAATAGCTCGAGCCGGCCAGCCAGAAACCACGTAATCCCTGCCGAAAGGATAAACCCAAGGCCCGGCATCATCACCACAATACCGAAGACCTGTAGCGGTATAGCCAGAGAAGGATCGACATGACGCAGCATCAGCAGACCGATTCCCAACAGTGCCAGCACCACGCCAATCTGCAGCGGTGTCAGCACCCGTGCCACGGCGCTTGGCATTCGCTGCTGATCGTGTTTGAAGTCCACCGGAATTGGAGCCGCCTCCAGAAAGCGCTTGCCGGCCTCCGTGCCCATGTAGGTCAACAACTCCTGGTTGTTACCAAAGCGGTCGATCAGCTTGCTATGCACTTCAGTCTGTAGCCGGAAGATGCGGTTCCATCGCCGGTTCTGCAGAAACATGTGGATGAGCCATAGCAAGGAACCCAGCAAGATGAGAAAACCCAGACAGGCGGCCAATGGACCCATCATGTCTTCCAGCGCTCGATCCGCTGCCCATTGCTGCGCCTGCGGCGACTCCGGTACGGCGACCTGCTGGGGCGCGGGAACCAGATCGGGCCAGATACTGCGCGTCAACACCTCATCCCGGCGGCCGTTGCCTCGCGGCAGGTGCGAGAAGAGATAGAAGTCGGGGTTGCGCACCACCTCCGGATGGGCAACCAGAAACTTCGCCAGCTCAGGATTGTTGCGGGCTACATAGTCCTTGTCGGCAAGCAGCGTCGGGTCGCGCGCCACTACCGTCGTCAGTGTAGGGCTCAGGCGCAACAATTTGATGAGTTGGTCCTGTATAGCGCCGGAATCCGCGTCGCCGATTGCTGTGGCGACAGGCGCATTACTTATCTTTACGCGCCCCGGTGCAGATTGTTGCGCCTGCACCTGAGGAACGCAGGCAAAGATCGCCAGCAACAGTACGGCCGGACCAACTATCCCGGAGATCAATCGACTACTTTGCTTTTGCATAACACCCTCTCGTTGCCAGATGAAAAGATTGCTTCATCCATACAACGAACCAGGGCGCATTCGGTTAACAACTATTCTCAATGGGGGTGAGCCGTCGCTTACGAGTTGCCGGACGGCAGCGTAAGGAAGTACAAGCCTACTTGTCGGCCTGCTCGGCTGGCGCTATGCCAGACGCTTTGGCGGCCGGCGGCGTATAGGAAGGATTGGTGGCAGTACGTTGCGGGATGAATTCGGCCATGATGGTCAACGCGACCACTAACAGCAATCCCCAGCCAAACATCCATAGCTGTTTGGCGACCCAGACCACCTTGTTATCATCCTTCTGTTTGTAGTCCATCGCCGCTCCCCTCCTGACCCTTTGATGCCTTCATCCAGTGCTAAATAGAGAAGATACTCTTTCGTATTAAGAGTGGGTAGATTTTTTGCTAAGAATCTGTAAGTTTCGTCACCTCCAGCTTACAGGTGCTGCAACCGTCCTTGCTGCGAAGGACCGCACGGCCGTTAGTTGGTGACCACATGCAGGGCGAAGCCGGCGCATGCCACCGCAAAAAGGTCCTCGGCCAGCGCAACCTTCCAGTCCGCGCAGCCGATCCGCTGCACCATATCTCGCCTCACCATAAATCCCGTGAATGCGCCAAGCGCAGCACCCACCACTCCTAGCAGCACGCCCTCCAGCCCTGGACCATCCATCGCGGTTGCAGCGATGGAGCCGATCAGTCCACCCAGGATGAGCCGAGTCATCAGCGGCGCTGCGGAGATGCGGTCGGGAATTCGCGGAAGCTTGTCTGCGATCATCTCGCCGATCGCGAGCACAGTAAACGCAATGGCAATCGACAGCCGCCCCGTCCATGCTGCCCAGGTATCGTCCACGGGCAGGTAGCCCAGATAAGCGAACCAGCACAGCACAGCCATTGGCGTCATCGAGCGCAATCCGGTTGTTACTCCAAGCAGAGGAATGGCCAGCAGCCACGACAACATTGCGATCAGCATGGGACCACCTCAGGGGCATCGCGCAGAATGCGGCGTTGGATAGTCGCCCAACGCAATGCCTCCTCAGCCAGCCAAAGGACTGGTGATGGAGAGTGTCTCACGCACAGGGGATGGTTGGGTACAGCTTCGCGGAAAAGTTTACAGCCGTGGTTTACGTCCGTAGCCAGCCATACAGAGGGAAGCGCTCTGCCATCTCAAGTACCTCGCCGCGAATCTTCGCCAGCCTGGCCTCGTCCGTCCGGTGCTCCAGCGCCGCTACAATCCACCCTGCTATCACCTGCATCTCCGACTCCTGCATGCCGCGCGTGGTCAGCGCCGGAGTGCCAATGCGAATGCCGCTGGGCTTCATGGGCGGGTTGGTGTCGTAGGGAATCGCGTTCTTGTTGACGGTGATGCCCGCCTGGCCCAGCGCGTGCTCGGCCTCGCTGCCCAGGATACCCTTCTGAAAGACGTCTACCAGCATCAAGTGGGTGTCCGTTCCGCCGGAGATGATGCGGAATCCACCTTCGGCTAGCGCTGCCGCCAGTACTTTAGCGTTGGCCACAGTCTGGCGAGCATAGTTGGCAAACTCCGGCTGCAGCGCCTCGCCTAGCGCCACTGCCTTGGCTGCGACTATGTGCATCAATGGTCCGCCCTGCTGCCCCGGAAAAACGCTTCGGTCAATGGAGGCTGCCAGATCCTGGCGACATAAAATCATGCCCGCGCGCGGTCCGCGTAGCGTCTTATGCGTGGTGGTGGTGACTACATGCGCGTGCGGCACGGGCGATGGATGCACTCCGCCTGCCACCAGTCCGGCAAAATGCGCCATATCGACCAGCAGCGATGCGCCCACCTTGTCCGCGATTGCACGCATCCGGATAAAATCGAACTGCCGCGGGTAGGCACTTCCTCCGCCCACAATCACCTTTGGCTGCTCCCGCACGGCGGTCGCTTCAAGTTCGTCATAATCCACAATTTCGGTGTCTCGCCGCACCTGATATCCAACCACCCGATACAGCTTGCCAGAGAAGTTGAGCTTATGCCCGTGCGTCAAATGTCCGCCATGGGCCAGATCGAGCCCAAGAATCGTGTCGCCCGGAGAACACAGCGTCATATAGGCTGCCGCGTTGGCCTGCGAGCCAGAGTGCGGCTGCACATTCACATGCTCTGCGCCAAATAGCTGCTTGGCGCGATCGCGCGCAAGGTTCTCTACCACATCGGCGTACTCGCACCCGCCGTAGTAACGCTTGCCAGGATAGCCCTCGGCGTACTTGTTGGTGAAGACCGTGCCCGCCGCCTCCAGTACAGCGCGGCTGACAAAGTTCTCCGAGGCAATCATCTCCAGCCCTTCGTGCTGGCGTAGCACCTCAAGTTGAATCTGGCTGGCAATCGCCGGATCGGCCGTGGCAAGTGGTTCACTCAAATTAATCGGCATACTTCCATCTTATGACATGAGCGCCATGTTCACCGTTCCAACCCGTAAAGTCCGCATCCTCAATGCCATAACACCCAAGTGGAATAGATGGATTGCTGAAGTGGAATGGGTGCGTGGCTGAAGTGGCATAGAGAAAAACGTGCCATATGCCGATGATAGAGATGTCGGTAGTGCCAGCACGCTCACCGGCAGAACTGAGGCATGCAGATGCACAGCATTCTGGTTGGCGCAATTTTTATAGGTATGGTGCTTGCACCCTGTTTGGCCGCGATGTTCTCCGGCATCGAGTAGGCACTTCTACTCGACACGAATCTGAACTCCCGAATACCCTACACCCTCAATTTGTGTGCAGTGCATGGTGCATGTACAGCCGTTCGCCAAACAGCGCGGACCCGATCCGGATGCACGTACTGCCCTCCTCGATCGCCACCGCAAAGTCATTTGACATTCCCATAGAAAGCTGGACAAGCGTAGGGCACGCGACAAGTGAGCGATCGCGCAGGCGACGTAGCTCGCGGAAATAGGGACGCGCTCTCTCCGGATCTTCCGTCCACGGTGGTACTGTCATCAGACCTGTGGGCACCAGTCCTACAAGCGGCGCAAGGGCCGCCATCAGGGATGGGAGTTCCATGGGCATTACGCCGTGCTTTGACTCCTCTTCACTCAGCTTGACCTCGATCAGGATCGGCAGCCGCTTGCCCAGCGAGCGCGCAGCGGCGTCCAGGCGAGTGGCAATTTTCAAGGAATCGACCGTATCGACGGCGTGGAATAGCTCAGCGGCACGTGCTGTCTTGTTGGACTGCAGTGGCCCAATCAGATGCACCTGCATGGGCGATTCGTATTGGGTTGCGTTGCATAACGATTGCAGCGCAGGCAGCTTTTGCTGCCACTCCTGCACTCGGCTTTCGCCAAAGAGGCGAAGGCCCACGTCGTAGGCCTCAAGAATCAACTCGGCAGGGTGGTTCTTGCTGACCGCCATCAGCGCAATCTCAGGCTCCGCCCGGTTAGCCCGGCGGCAGGCCTCGGATATCTGTTCGCGAATGCGTGCATGATTGGCGGCGAGAGACATGCTAGAAGCATCTTATTAGTTCTCAGCAAAGATTCTTAGGGGAATGCAGAAAGGTAATCTATGGGTGCTCGAGTCTGGCCGGTTGTGTTGCTGATTGGGTCAAACATCTTCATGACCTTCGCATGGTATGGCCATCTGAAGTTTAAAGGGGTGGCGCTGTGGAAGGTAATTCTGGTGAGTTGGTCAATTGCGCTCTTCGAGTATTGTATGCAGGTGCCCGCCAACCGGATGGGCTCCGCTGTGTACTCGCCAGACCAGCTCAAGGTGATTCAGGAGGTGATTACGCTCGGCGTTTTTGGCGTCTTCACCGTGTTTTACTTTGGCGACCGGCTGCACTGGAACCACGCAGTGGCGGCAGGATGCCTTGTGGCAGGAGCTTTTTTCATGTTCCACAAATTTTAAGTGGCCTAAGCGACCCAACGCATAGAACCCTCGGAGATGCATGGTTCGCAGTATCCGTAGGCCCATAGCCTGTGTCTAGTTGAAGATTCCGCCTACCGTAATGTTCGTGTTGGGGAAGCTGCCGGAGCTGGTTATCGTGACCTTGCAATAGTTTGGCCCGGCTGCGGTCCAGTAGGGTGGAGCTAGCAGGGCATTGCCATTCTTGTCGGAAGGTGTGCAGTTGTAGGACCATCCGCCGAAGTTGACTCCCGCTTGCGTAGGCGCAGTGATCAGAATCGTTGTATTACCCGAAGTGATCGGATAAGTCGCAACGCAGACGGAGCCACCCGTTCCTCCGCTCGCAGCCCAACCTGGACCACAGTGGATTACGTTCGGCGTCCCTGTGGCTGAAGCTGCGGTTACCAGCCAGTTTGTAGTATTCAATCCTTCGTTATAGATGGTAATGGTAGCCAACAGCGCGGCTGCCTGCGAGCCGGGATAGCATGAACCCGGGGTTGGCGGATTGCCGTTCGGATTGGGCAGCACCAAGGGGCAATTGAACGTAGCCGAGGCGGTCTGAATGGTGCCATCGCTTGGATTCGTTGCCTCCGCAATAATGTTGGCGTTGCCATTTCCATAGGCAGTGACAATTCCGGCGGTAGCACCCGCATTGCCACCGGAGTTGGTGTTCACGGGGAAGACGCTGGGTACATCGGAGATCCAGGCGAGGTTGGGCGAGTTGGTCAGGTCGCGCGTATAGGGAGCTGTCGAGTAGGTCCCGATGGCCAGGAACTGCCCGGTGTCCTGCAACTGACCCACTGTAATCGAAGCCGGAACTATGGTGAGCGACAGCAGGGGTTCTGGCGCGGCAGTAAGGGACACCACAACCGTCGCGGAGGCCGACACCACGGTCCCGTCCGTGTTGGTCAACTCCACTGTGATGGAGCTGGTGCCCGTGCTGATGCCCGTGGCAAGCCCAGTTGCGCTGACCGACGCAATGGTTGGAATACTGGAACTCCACTTTATCTGCGGCGAGAGTGTGACATCGGTCTCCAGGCCTGTGCTGCCGGAGGTGCCAAGTGCGATAAATTGGCCCGTCTGGCCCGATGCAGACAGGGCCTGCGAACCTGGCAGGATGCTTACTGCGGTGTACTTCTCTGTGGTTCCACCCACCACAGTGAAGGTCGAGGTTCCGGTCACCACGGTTCCGCCTGTGGAATTCACATAGATTGCCGTGATGGTCGTGGTGCCCTGACCCACTGCGGTGGCTAGTCCGGCGGCGTTGATGGTGGCAATCTGTGTGCTGCTTGAGCTCCAGATTATCTGCCCGGTCAGGTCCAGCGTAGCCCCGGTGGATGTGGTGCCGATGGCTAGGAACTGGCTGGTTTGATTCGGCGAAGCCACCGATTGTGAGCCCGGTATGACGGTTATCGAAGTGATGGTACTTCCACTTCCACCCGTGGTACTCCCGGCTATTTTCACCGTAAGATCCGACGTTGCAATCACGTTATTGGACGACGTGGCTGTAATTTGGGCGTATCCGGCGCCTATTGCCGTTGCCAGCCCGGAGGAGTTGATGATGGCAACATTCGGATTGCTACTGGTCCAGCTTACCGAGCCGGTAACGTTATTCGTAGTTTGGGGTGCAGAACCCATCTGCTCCCCTGCATATGCCGTGTACTGTGCCGTCTGGCCTGCGGCAGTCAGTACCTCAATCCCAGGTCCGGGGACAATCGAGAGGGATTCAACCTTGTTGCAACCTGCAAGCAATAGGGCAAGCGGCAGGCCCAGAAGAATCTGTCGCAGAGACGCACCAAGGCGCAGGGTCATAAAAATGCTCCTGTCCTAAGCTACGCAGGGTCGACAGCGGAACTCTATGCTACTTTCGCTACGTTCATGCAACTTTCGTGCCAACTCAGGCCACGTACCCAGCTCAGCGAGCTGGGGGTGTCGGGGCGGCTGGCCGAATGCCGCTTGGCGGATCAACCGGATTGAACTTACGCGCCAGCTCCGGCGTGGATTGCACGTCCGCAGCGGGCGGATTGTCTGCCTTCGCCACCTCGGCGCCAAAAACGTAGGCAGGCCCGAACATGTTGCTGGTAAAGATCACCAGTTTCTTGTCCGGCGAGAAGCGCACATTCGGCTCTTCGCGATAGTTATGGTGCGACATATTCACCAGATGTTCGGGATGGAAGGTGCCAGGCTGCCAGAACGTCGGCGAGTTCAGCGCACCACCCCCGCCGCGGACCAACTGCGGATGGAACAGTTCGATCCATTCGCCATCCCTGGCCTTGGCCACCTGGCCAGGATCGCCGCCATCGCCGCAGAACAAGTCGAGGTCCTTGGTCAGGTTGAAGTGAATCGACCAATCGTCGCGCTGCATGTGGAACGCTGTGTGCTGGCCGGTCTTCAGGTTATAGCCCGCCAGAAAAAAGTCCTCGCCCTTGGGATACTGCCAGTCATACCAGATGGTCTCGCCATCCAGCCCCCAGAACTCATGTCCCGCTATCTCCATCAGCATGGTGCGCGGATGGACCAGGGTGTTGTGGGTCGCATCGGTGTGGATCATCCAGATACGGTCCACCTCCTGCCATGCTCCTTCGTGGCAGTACATCAGCAGCTCCGGGTCGGAAGGCGAGAACAGTAGATGGTTGATCCAGTCAGTGGAGTGAAGCAGCACCTTGAGGTCTCCTGCCTTAGCCCCATTCGCTCCGGGTTCCAGGCGAATCGTGAACAGCACCAGGGGAAGTTTCGCCGCCAACCTGACCGCCATCATCTGGCCCTTGTTCGTGGGCTGGTAGTGAGGCCCTTGCACCGCACTCGCAACCCGGTTATCGCCTGCGCCGGCGGGTTGTGCCGGGGCAGGAACAGCTGCTGCCGCACCGTACTCCTTGCCGGTGGCCGGGCCTTCAATATAGGTGCCGGCCACCAGGGTTTCATCCGCGTTAACGCTTACCACGCTCATACTGGAGGTGTTTGCAATTTTGGGTAGGTCAACGAGCTTGGTGATAGCCCCGCTATTGGTGTCAGCTTTGAATACGGACGTGACTCCTGCCTTGTCCGTCGCGGTATAGAACACGCTGTTGGTCTTGTGACCAACCACCATGGTGTGGACCATTCCTGGAGCATTAGCGTCCGCGGCTTGCGGCGGGTTCGCCACCAGCAGCCTGGTCTTCAATGTAGCCATGTCCATCACATGGATCCCATCCGGAGCGGTGTAGATCATCTGCTTGTTATCCGGCGTATAGGCGTTGATGTTGAAGTAGAAGCCCCCGGAGTTCGGCTCATCGCTTAGTCGCCATACGCGATGGCCCGTGTCTTTGTCCACCCAACTGCGGGGCGGCATCGGGTCGCCGGGTTTCGCCTGTGCGATGCAGGCAAGAGGAAGCACAAATACGGCGAGGACGGCGAGTGTGCGGAAACGCATAGGGGAACTTCTCCTTCAGACAGGTATCCCAGGTATGAGGGCTGTGAACTGCGAAGCCGCTCAGTGGGCTGTTAAACATAGGGAATAGCAGGATTTTTATACACCTTGCCGCATTCCATTGGGAAATCTGTCACTCGATGAACGGTAGCACTTGGCGTTAGAGCCCTAAAGCGCGTAGAAGGGACAGATGGAGATTTTGTCTTCGGCGGAGATGGGCGCAGTAGATCGGCGTACCGCGGAACAATTCGGCGTACCGTTGGCGGATTTGATGGAGAACGCGGGACGATCTGTCGCCGAATTTTGTTTGCGACAGATTCCGGAGGCACAGCGCGCCCTGGTGCTGTGCGGTAAAGGAAACAATGGTGGTGACGGATTTGTTGCGGCGCGCATACTGGCAGAGGCTGGTGTAGAGGCCTCAGTGCTGCTGCTGGGCCGTGAGGACGACGTGAAAGGCGAGGCGGCCGGTGCGCTTGCGAGGCTCCGTGAGGAAGCACCTGCTATCACCATCACGTCCATACTGGATGACGCTGCGCTTGCGGCGGCAAGTGATGCTATTAATTCTGCGGATCTACTAATCGACGCCGTTCTGGGGACCGGCTTCAAGCCTCCTTTACGCGGATTGTCCGCTGCACTGCGTGAGATAGTCGCTAATTCTACCGCGTTGGTGGTTGCCGTTGACCTGCCGTCGGGATGGGATGCCGACTCCACTTCGCAGACTGCGCCGGAGGCATTCCTCGCCGATGCGGTGGTCACATTTACCCGTCCCAAGCCGGCGCATGTCTTTGGCCATCTGACACGCACCACATTTGGCCCGGTTGTCGTTGCGGAGATCGGATCGCCTGCACAGGCAATCCTCTCAGACAGCAAGATAACTTGGGCAGGCACGGCGAAATCAATCGCAGAGCAGTCGCGCGATGTGAACTCCAACAAAGGCATGTATGGACACGTGCTGGTAGTCGGTGGAAGTTATGGGACGGCCGGCGCGCCTGCAATGGCCTCGCTGGCCGCACTGCGCGCGGGCGCGGGGCTAGTAACTGCCGCCGTGCCAAAGAGCATTCTGGAGATGGTAGCCGCGGTTGCTCCGGAACTGATGCTTGCGCCGCTGCGTGAAGGCCCTGAGGGTGCCGTATCACTGGAGACATTCGCAGTGCTGCAAGAGTTGATTAAGTCAAAAAGAATTTCCGTGGTGGCCGTTGGCCCAGGACTTTCCCCTCGAGGCGAGGCCAGCGACTTCGCACGCGCATTTGTTGCCGATTGTAGCTTGCCGATGGTGATCGACGCCGATGCGCTCAACGCATTTGAGGGACGAGCCAATCTTCTTGATGGAAGCGGTCGTACACTTGTCCTCACGCCGCATCCCGGAGAGATGGCGCGCCTCACTGGACTGACCATCGCCGAAGTCGAAGTGGACCGCATCGGTCTCGCGCGCAGTTTCGCCACCAAACATCAACTGACCCTGGTGCTGAAGGGTTGGCGCACGCTCATCGCTCATCCCGATGGACGCGTTGCGGTAAACACGAGTGGCAACCCGGCGCTGGCCAAGGGAGGCAGCGGAGACATCCTGACTGGAATCATTTCCGCGCTGCTGGCACAGTTCCCGCATGATGTTGCGCGCGCGGTGGAGGCTGCCGTATATCTGCATGGCCTCGCCGCTGATTTTGCAGCCCACGCCATGGACGAGCATACCGTTCTCGCCACCGATACGCTGACACATCTCTCGAATGCCTTCCGCTCTCGCGCTACTAACGCCGATGGCCTGACTTGGATCTGCGGGATGAACGACGTGGAGCAAAGCTGATGCGCGAGAAAAAATTCAAGACGCGCTCGGTGGAGGAAACGCTGGCGCTGGGTGAGCGCATCGCCGCAATGCTGCGCCCACCGCTTATCGTGATCCTGCGCGGCGAGGTGGGCGCTGGTAAGACAACGCTGGTGAAGGGGATTGCCGCAGCCCTGGGCGCGGCCGCCGAAGATGAAGTCACCAGCCCCACCTTCACCATCGTCCACGAGTACCAGGGCATATCGGTCCGCCTCTTTCATCTCGACCTCTATCGCCTCGAGACGGAGGAGCAGATAGCCGTGCTCGGCATCGATGAGATGGCTGGCTACCCTGATTCACTTCTGCTCATTGAATGGGGCGAGCGCTTCGAGAGCATCGTGCAGCGCGCCGCTGGCGAGATCTACATGGAGCATGGGGAGGGCGACGAACGCGGCCTCATCGTGCGTCTGAAAGAATAGTCCTACGCGGCGGGATCGAAGACTGGCCCCTTACCCCGACCCGTGTAGCGATAGATCGCGCACTCTTCGTCGCCCGTGGAGCCATATTCCTTCTGCCGCGCGATGGCTTCCAGATCGGCGGCATGGTCCTCCGGGGACATGGGTACGTTCTCCAGAAAGAGCTGCTTGAACGCTGGGTTGCGGTCGATCACATTGACGCACTCTGCGTTGACGTACAGCAGGTCCAGTGTGTCGGGCCGGTCGGCAAACTGTGTCTCGATGCGGCGCAGCAACTGCTTCAACACCGGCGCCTCGAAGGGATGGAAGAGGAACAGCACGGTAGGCGTGCGGGGCAGCTCGTAGTCCAGCGCGTCCTGTTCATAGATCTCAATAGGAGCGATGCTGGCAGCGGTCGGGTCCTGGTTGTGTGCGTGCGTCCAATGCTCCAGATTCTGTCGTGCGGTGGCGGCCATCTCCGGGTTCAGCTCGATGCCGGCTACCTTGCGAAAGCTGTACTCGCTGGCAACCAACACAGCGCGCCCCTTGCCAGCGCCCACGTCGATAAAGGTGTAGCTGTGGATGGGATACGGCGGCACCGTCTCGCGCCAGTGGCCAATCAACGCGCGCAGAATGCTGGGCGCAACCCCGTAGTATGCGGTCATGTGCTCGTCGTTGGCATGGCCCGTTACAAGGTGAGTGGCGGGAACCAGGCCGCTGGTGCGCACGCCATGCATCTGGTCGAAGGGATGGACGGGGAAGGCCGTCATCTGCAACACGTCGCGGGCGCGCCGCGGCTTCGGTACGAGGTTCAGCGTGGGAGCGGCATCGACTTTTGTCTTCGAGATGCTCATCGTGCGGATCGTGCCTCTTCCCCCATCGTCGCAGACTATCGCAGTTGCACAAGATTATTTTTTGTTGAGAGGTGAGATGGATTGCGCCGGTCCATACCCAGCCGCTTGCGTCCCTCCGGCGATATGCGCTCCGGCGTCCACACAGGCTGCCATACCATCTCAACCTCAGTCTTACTAACACTCTCGAACGCAGCCAGCCGGTTCTCAATCTGCGCAACGATCTGCCCCTGAGCCTTGCATCCCGGCGTAGTCAGCGTTAGTTGAATCGCCACGCGATAGCGCGCGGGCACACCTGCGATTCCCGCGCCGGGAGCATCATGGTCCAGCGTCAGCGCAATGCCGTACACCAGACCCAGATCGACGATGTTGCATTGCAGCTCGGGGTCATAGCAGTCGCGCAACGCTGCGCGTATGGCGTCTTCCGTCAGCGGCGCGGTCTGTAGGTTCGTCAAATGCATACTGTCCTGCCTTCGATCATAGCGTCAGACCTGCTTGGTGGCAGCAGATTCGGGTTGGGATTAGGATGAGTTCATGAAAATCCTGAGCAGTGAGATGCGCAGTTGCCGTCGCGGGCCGGAGGACTGGTTCAGCGGAACGGTGTGGCTGGATGAGGTTGTGATTGCCGAACCGGCGCGGATGAAGGCCTTCCGCGTCTCGTTTGAGCCTGGTGCGCGCACGGCGTGGCATACCCATCCGCTGGGCCAGGCGCTGCATGTGCTCAGCGGGGTGGGGCTGGTGCAGAAGAAGGACGAGCCTGCGCAAACGATCCATCCGGGCGATACGGTCTGGATCGAGCCGGGCGAGGTACATTGGCACGGCGCCGCGCCGGGACATACCATGGTTCACCTGGCCATGCAGGTGGCCGACGAGGCTGGCGTAGAAGTGAACTGGCTCGCCCACGTCAGCGACGAGGAGTACGCGGCTGCGCAAACATCAAAATAAATGCGTATAGCGTAGCGTTCCGGTATACACTCATTTGTGTGATCAAGAGTTTCCGGCACAAGGGCGTTCAGCGCTTCTTTGAAACGGGATCGAAGGCCGGCATCCAGCCGAAGCACACGGCACGCCTTAACCTCCAACTCACGGCTTTGAATCTTGCCCGGTCGCCGGAGAAGATGAACATGGCTGGTTGGGATTTTCACCCATTGAAAGGCGAGTTGACTGGTCTTTGGGCTGTGAAGGTCAATGGGAATTGGCGATTGACGTTTGGATTTGAAGGCGAGGACGCAATCCTCGTCGATTATCAGGACTATCACTAAGGAGAGTGTATGAGGATGTATAACCCAGCGCATCCCGGGAAGCTGATTGCCGACATTCTGGAGAATGGCAACCTGAGCATCGGCAACTCTGTCACGGCGTTGGCAAAGCACATCGGCGTGACGCGCGCGGCACTATCTCGCGTAATCAACGGCAAGGCAGCAGTTTCGGCCGATATGGCGCTGCGACTGCAAGATGCACTTGGAGTGGATGTTGAAATGTGGTTGGGGATGCAGCTCCAGAGGGATATTTGGCTAGCCTCACAGAAGAGGCGCAAGAAGATACGCAGCGTAGTGACTTCGGAGTATCGGAAGGCCGCTTAGGGTTCTGCGCAAATTGTTAGTTCGCTCCCCTGTCAAGGCGTGATCGTTTGATCGAAACGACTTTGACCTAGCTTGCCGCGTGTGGCGGCAATGGTGAGCAGCGCAATTCCGATCATGCATACCAGAATCGTTTCGTTGACGTCGCGATGGCGGTAGCGCGGCTGCCCTAGGAATGCAGTGTTAAGCATGGTGGAGCAAGTATTGAAGACGTAATGCACGAGGATGGGGCCAAGGATGCTTCCTCCGGTTGCATAGTAGGACAGCGATGCGAATACGGCCAAGGCCATGACCATCGGGAGGAAGTACCAGAAAGGTCCCCAAGCGTGGGTCAGCATCAGAGGCAAGTGCCAAGTTGCCCAAAGGACGCCAACAAGAAGCGTTGCCCAGATATTACCGATGCGCGCAGAGAGCCGGGGGAGAAGAAATCCTCGCCAGCCGAACTCTTCTTCCAGCGGGCCACCGAAGATGTTGGGCCAAATTGCCAACAGCGGAGCCAGGAAGCGAAGAGGTATTAACTTATGTCCTGGCGCAACGCAGTACATATAGGGAAGGATGACGAATGCGAATGTAGTTATCGCAGGGCCTGGGACCAAGTTGAACCAGCTTCGCAGCTGCATGATGGGGAGGAAGCGGCTGGGCATCGCCCATCGGCCTTTCTCGAAGCGTGTTGCAAAAAAACTGGCGATAAGTGGGCCGATAGTCCCGAGCGATACCCAAAATGGAAGGGATGCATCGTACTTGGTGAGGTGCAGACCTTGAGGACCGAGGATGAGCGGCAGCCACAGGATCCAGGCAATGCCATACGCAAGGACAAGAAAGAGCACAATGGGCTTCCACGTGGGTCTTGCGCCTTTTTCCCTGACCTCGGTTATTGGCATAATGGTGATTGTTACACGCCTAGCTCGTTGCGGATGGCATCGGCGATGGCGTTGGCGTGATGTTGCATCTGCGCCTCGGATTCGGCCTCGATCATGACGCGGGCCAGCGCCTCCGTCCCGGAGTAGCGTATGACGACGCGTCCTGAATCGGCCAGCGCGGCCTCGGCTTCCGCGATGGCGGCGGCAACCGCTGGGATCGAGTCCAGCGGACGCTTCTCGCGCACCTTCACGTTGACGATGACCTGGGGGAAGGTCTTGAGGTCGGCGGTAAGTTGGGCCAGCGACTTGCCGCTGCGATGCACGATGTCCAGCAGAAGGAGCGCGGTCAGCAGGCCGTCGCCGGTGGTGCTGCGGCCGGAAAAAATAATGTGGCCGGACTGCTCTCCGCCCAGCGCCGCGCCGGTGGCCAGCATCTGCTCCAGAACATATTTGTCGCCCACGGGCGCGCGCAGCATCGTAATCCCCGAGCGCTTCAGCGCGGCTTCCAGCCCCATATTGGACATCGTGGTCGCCACCACGGTGGAGTTGGTAAGCAAGCCCTGCGCAGCCAGGTCGCGGGCCGCAAGCAGCAGCACCGCATCGCCATTGACCACCTTGCCGTTTTCATCCGCAAACAGCGCGCGGTCGGCATCGCCGTCGAAGGTAATGCCCATACTGGCGCATTGCTGCATGACTTCCGCGGCAACAGTCTTTGCATAGAGCGCGCCGCAATTCTCGTTGATGTTGCGTCCGTTGGGCGAGGCGTGGGTAAAGATGACTTCGCCGCCACCAAGTTCCGCGAACAACTGGGGCGCGATGGCGCTGGCCGCTCCATTGGCGCAGTCGATGACTATGCGATGACCGTCGAGCGAAAGATTGGGAACCGCCGCCAACAGGAAACGGATGTACTCCGTGCGGTCGGCCTCGTTGACGGAAAGGAAGTTGTGAGTCGTGAGTTGTGTATTGTTTGTCGAAGACTCGATGCGGCGAAATATCTCAGCTTCGATGGCCAGTTCGGTGGTATCGGGCAACTTATATCCATCGGAGCCGAAGAGCTTGATGCCGTTGTCGACCCAGGGATTGTGCGATGCGGAGATGACGATTCCGGCGGCAAAATTGTGCGCGCGGGCAAGGTACGCGACGGCAGGCGTGGGAATAACACCCGCGCTCTCCACTATAGCGCCGCCCTCCTCCAGCCCTGCAGTCAGCGCGGCCGTGATTGGGTCAGACGACTCACGTGTATCTTGTCCGATAAGGATGCGAGGCGCATCGCCTAAGTGGTGTGCCAGCGCGAGGCCGACGGCGTGGATGGTGACAGGGTCGAGCGGAAACTGGCCGGCGACACCGCGAATGCCGTCCGTTCCAAACAGCTTCTTCATCAAAATCTTTCTCCACATCTATTATCAGGCGTTTGCAGGCGCACTGCATCACGCCATTTGCGTAAACCCAGTCCTTGAACCATAAGTTGCATCTAAATTTTTTGCTTCAGCCGATCTGCACACTGCGCTTCATTCCTCTATCCACGCGTGAGCCGGCGATATTCCAGGTACATCCGCAGACGCCAGTGCAGAATCATGCCGAAGGCAAGCACAAAGAACAGCGCAGCGGTCTGCTTCACATCCACGAATTTATCCAGGTAGCCGTGGGCAAGAATCCGAATGGCGGCGAGTACGATTACAACCGCGAAGAAGACATTAGACCGCTGCATCATTATGATGTCGCCGTCGCGAACCAGGCGCGATGTGCGTAGCAAGGGATATGCGAGTGCTGTGGCGCCCAGCAGGAAGGCACAGACCGCCCAAAGCAACGGAATGCGAAAGTCGGGAGCCAGGAACATACAGAATCCGCTGGCCATGCCGAGGGGCGGGATGAGGATTTTTTTCTGCGTGACTGCCGTCCGGCCCTCCTGCACGCGCCACAACATCACCGCGGAGGCCCCCACCAGGGAAGTCAGCAGCGACAGTTCACGGAGAGGCAAACGTTGCATTAAATCGTGAAGGGTCGACATGGAATCTCTCGATGGAATTTAGCTGCAAGGGCCCGGTGGATGGTGGAATTCTCTCTATCCATTATGCCGGTTTGCGCGGATACGCGCTTGCGCACACTTCATGCATCGCTGGTGGTTTTGACCTCGGCAGTGATGCATCCTTTAGCTAGACGGGCGCGGATGGTTTGGCCCGGCTGAGCGTCGGTGGCATTGCGCAACAACTGCCCCGCTCCTGTCCCGTCATCCAGGTACACCAGCGCATAGCCGCGGTTCAGCACCGCCAGCGGAGACAGCGCATCCAGGCGTGCGGCGGCGTGATGCAGTCGCGTGATGCGTGCGGCAAGCGTAGCCATAGCAAGGCCGCTGAGAGATTGTCTGGCGACCTCCAGTCTTCTCCGCGCCAGGGCAACGTGCATCGCCGGGTTGTGGCGTTCCAGCCGTGCTGTAAGGGACGCAAGCTGGCTGGTATGCATACGCAATCCGCGATCAGTAACCAATGCGAGTCGGTGGCGAAGGTCGTCCAGCCGTTGACTGCGGCGCCCGATAAGAGCTTGCAACCGGTTTTGTATTTGCGCTACCGAAAGCGAAGTGAAGCGCTGACGAGCCTGCATCAGTTGGTAGCGGGCAGCGCGGTGGATGCGTGCGGCGAGCGCCGCAATGCGCTCCTCCACTCCATGCTGTGCAGCCGTGATCAGCTCGGCTGCTGCTGACGGTGTTGGAGCGCGCAGGTCGGCGACAAAGTCCGCAATGGTGAAGTCGGTCTCATGGCCAATCGCCGAAACCACGGGAAGCTCCGAGGCTGCAATCGTGCGTGCAAGTGATTCGTCATTGAATCCTGCAAGATCCTCCAGCGACCCGCCACCACGCGCAATCACGATGAGGTCCACTTTGCCGTCGAACTTGCTCTGCGGGCACTGATTGAACCAGCGAATTCCATCTGCCACCGAGGTCGCGCAGTCTGGTCCTTGAACTGTTGCCGGATACACCAGCAGGTTCAGACGCGCATGACGGCGGCGAACAATTTTAATGATGTCGTGCAGGACGGCTCCCCCAAGGGATGTAATCACACCAGCCGTGCGCGGATAGGCTGGTAAGGGTCGCTTGCGGCCAGCATCGAAGAGGCCTTCTATCTGCAGGCGTGCCTTCAGTTGTTCATACGCCAGTTGTAACGCGCCTGCGCCACGCAACTGTATGGTCTCTGCAATCAGCTGCAACTGTCCGCGCGATTCGTAGACAGATACGCGCCCGCGTACCAGAACTACGACGCCATCCTGCGGATTGAAGCCGAGAAGCTGCGCCTGGCGGCGAAACAGCACCACCAGAAGCTGCGCCTCGCCGTCTTTCAAGGTGAAGTACACATGCCCGGAAGGGGCTACGCGGCAGTTCGATATCTCGCCTTCCACCCAAAGGTCAGAGTAGGCGGCTTCGACATGCTGACGAAGTTCGTTAACCAGGGCACCGACGCTCCAGGGCGCTATTCGGTTCGCGGTTCGCGCTTCAAGGCTCGTGCTTCCAGTTTCATGGGAAGGAGCGGCGACATCTGATCGGTCTGGTTGCTGGTGCGAGCGCTTACGCGTGGGTTCCAGCCATAGTCCGGCCAGAGTTCCCTGCCTGCCATCGCCCTCAGAACGGTTCGCCATATCGGTTGAGTCTAGCATTGCTGTTCCATGTTGCAGGGTGCCACCAGCCTGTTGGACGTCCGCAAATTCAGCGGTAGAGGCCATGGGTCTGGATATAGGCGGCGACGGCGGAGGGAAGCAGTCCGGCACACGATTCGCCTGCTTGCAGCCTACGACGTAGTTCTGTGGCCGAGACCTCCTCATGGACGGTAGTGAGAAGGTGGACGCGGGTGCGCTGCTCGGGTGTCAGCGCGAGCGGCGAGAGGCGTGATTCGCTGAGAGGGAACTCAGGGCGGCTGACCACGATCCACTCAGCAAATTTGAGTAGCCGATCCGGTGAGCGCCAGCGGCGCATATCAAGAAAGCTGTCAGCGCCAGTTAGAACATACAGCCTCGCGTCAGGCAACTCGTGTGCTAATGCGGCCAGCGTGTCTACGCTGTAATTTGCAGAGCCATCCGGATGGGGAGCATCCAGATCAGATACCGCAAAGCGGGAATTGCTGGTCGCAGTCTGTATCTGCTCCGTCTCAGGCTGTGGTTGCGTCCCGTCTTCCAGCGCAAGGCGGACCATGGCGAGACGGTCGTTGTAGGTGGCAATCGCCGCTTCGGATTTCAGAGGCTGGTTGCCGACGGGCGCGAATAGCACGCGGTCCAGCGCATAGGCCTCAGCTGCGGCACGGGCCAACCGCAGGTGTCCGCAATGGATGGGGTCGAATGTGCCTCCGAAGAACGCTACGCGCATCTTGTCATGCTAGTGCATTTTTTCATGGGAGGCGTGGATGGAAATTACTTCAAGTGTGGCTGATTCGAGTGCAACCATTCTTTGCACCTCACCATCACACCTTCACAAAGAAGACAAGATCGCAAATCTCGGCAGATATGGCCAGGCTGGAGAGAAGAAATCGTGTGCCTAACGGACAGCGGAAGTGTCTTATACACAAAACCACCCTCTCAGGGCATAACTCTGAAAGGGTGGTGCAATTCAAATGTGCCGTGTAGGTTACCGCTTCGAGCGGATGACGATACCGGTGCCTACGGTGATCATGTAGTTGCTCTGACCGGGGCCAGCACCCCCCTGATAATAGCCGGTGGGATAACTGTCCAGGCTGCCTCCGCTTAACTCCACTACGCGCCAGTCTAGATTCTTGGACTTTTTCGTCAATGGGCGATCCAGGCCAAGGCTGAATTGATAAATCATGTTGTTGTTATAACTGTTCCGAAAAGCGTTCTTGGTATGACCAATACCGAAACCGCCCTGTAGATACGGAGTCGTGTTCCACATGTACTTCTGGGGCATTGGCTTCTTCAGAGCGATACGCAGGCTCAGAATGCCATCCTCGCGATCGATCTGGCTCCCGTAGACACTCCGGCGGAAGATGTCACCGCGCCCGTCAAGGCCTACAGTAACTGGCCAGGTCTTGTACTTGCTGACCCCGGGAAGGCGATTGAAGTCATAGTAAACGCCGTAGGTAGCCCCGGCCAGCCAGAGACTGTCTTTATTCTTGCTGTTCGCGTGGGCTGGCAGGTTCACTCCTTCTTGAGTGAACTGCTGGCCGTTCGCGGTGACATAGGCTCCAGTTTGAGAATAGGCAGATGCAGATACGAGGGCGACGGATAGAACAAGAGCTATGGTTCGCAGTTTCATCGGTGTTCCTTTTGCGAGGAGTTGTTAGCGCACCGATGAGCATATAGAAATGGAACGCCAATGTCAGCAAATTTTTATAGTGGAAAGATTTGGAGGCCGGAACTAAGGCTGGCAGTGTGTCGCTGAAGAGGACTCTCAATGGCAAATAATCTGAAATTGACCTTGAATAAGCGAAGAAAATTCGAAGAAATTTACAGATTATCTGCCTGCACGGGTTCCCAGGGCAGGGAACAGCCCTGGAATAAGGGCACGCAGATGCCAATGCACCTCTAAAAGCAGAATACGAGGCCTGAGCTAAAACTGATCTGCTTGGACGCAGGGACGCTGACGGTTCCACCGGAACCCACGACACCGCTGCTGACCGTGGTCACAGATCCATAGCCGAGCTCGAGAACGCGGAAGTCGATGTGCCTTTGCAGGCTATAGTCGATGCCGCCGTAAAGGGCATAATCAAACTTGCTGACATGAACCGTGCTGACCGGTGGTTTCGTGGTAGCAACCCCAATTGAGAGCTGAGCGTATGGCTTGATGGGTCGCTTGAAGGGCTTGCCGGAGACGCGTCCACCCACCAGAAAGCTCCGGAACATGGCATTGTTGGCGTGCAAATCGGACTCGCGCATGTCGAATCCTGCCGAGAGTGAGCCGCTATGGTAGAAGTCGTAGTAGCCGCCAAACGTATATCCGTAAAATACCTGGGATGTCGAGTTCTGTCCGAGAAATGCAAAGGGGCCATTGTCCATCGCAGAGTTGCTGACGCGAATAGCCACGGGATTGAAATACAGGCCGGTCTGGGCATGGGCCGCGACGGTCGCCAGAACCAGGACTGCGACTGCGGCAATGCTGCGAAGCTTCATGGGTAATCCTCAAATAAATACGGGATGCTGACACCGCTCCATAGGCCGGTTTGGCCTACGATAGAAGTGCACTTCCAAGTCTATAGAAAGATTCGATTGCAGGCGCGGCCTGGGCAGCTCTGTGAGGATTATCGCGCTCTTCCCCGGGCGCGTGGCGCGGGTGGTGGATAGGCTGGCTTGCGCTTGGCAGGCTTCCCTATAGAAGGGGTTGGCAACTTTGGTTCGTCCAGTTCAATATGAGTTGGGCGATGGGCGGTCACCATCTCAGCAATCGCATACTTCAGTGGCTCGATCCCCTCCCCAGTTACTGCCGAGATGGCATAAAAAGGAAGCTTGCGGCGTTTCGCATAGACGGTCAGTTTCTTCAGCTTCGCCGGATTTGCGACATCGATCTTTGCGGCCACCAGAATAGTCGGCTTGGCTGCCAATGCCGGATCGAACGTGGCCAGCTCTGCTGTAATCACCTTGAAGTCGGCAACCGGGTCGGGACGATCGTTTCCTCCGCCCATTCCACTGGAGTCAGAGACATCGACCAGATGCACGATGACGGAGGTCCGCTCAATGTGCTTCAGGAACTGAATACCGAGGCCCGCACCCAGGTGAGCTCCTTCGATCAACCCCGGCAGATCGGCCAAGGTAAATGATTGAATGTGGGGAAACTCGCCCACTTGAACCACGCCGAGGTTGGGTTGCAGGGTTGTGAAGGCGTAATTGGCGATCTTGGGACGGGCCGCGGAAAGCCGAGAGATCAGCGTGGACTTGCCCACGTTGGGATAGCCAACCAACCCTGCATCGGCCAACAGACGGAGTTCCAGGCGATAACCTCGCTCCTCGCCGGCGCGGCCCAGTTCGTGCTCGCGTGGGGCCTGGTGGGTACTGCTGGCAAAATGCTGGTTGCCGCGCCCACCGCGTCCGCCTCGTGCAATAACAATGGTCTCGTCGGGGCGGCTGAAGTCGTGTACTAACTCACCGGTTGTATCGTCGTACAGCAGCGTCCCCACTGGCACATTCAGGGTCAGATGTTCGCCCGCGGCACCCGACATGTTGGATCCCAGGCCATGGCCTCCACGCTGCGCCTTGTGCTCCGGGTTGTAGCGGAAGTGGACCAGCGTATTGTGCGATAGCAGGGACGACATCAGTACATCGCCGCCATGACCACCGTCGCCGCCGGATGGCCCGCCACGGGGTACGAATTTTTCGCGTCGAAACGCCATGCATCCGTTGCCGCCGTCCCCAGCCTTGACGCGAATTTTAGCTTCATCAATAAACATCTTCTGCCCCCAGTGTAGCGGATGCGGTAGTCACCCATGGCTTCCTCGGACATCCCTCACGGACTCGCCACGCGGATGTACCATGGATGCATGAAATATCTGATCGCTCTTCTGGCAGTGGCGGGCATCGTGGTCAGTTCTATGGCGCTACATGTCCACATGATGGACCCCAACGCTGCACCGCCTTGCGCCATATCCGAACATTGGGACTGCGGGGCCGTAGGCCACAGCCGCTATTCGTGGATTCTTCCCAAGACGATGGACGAGATGGATGGGGATGCCCCACCCAGCAAGCTGCACATCCCCGTCGCCGCACTCGGCATAGCAGCTTACTCTCTGATCGCGATCCTGGCGCTGATCGGACGGATGTGGCTGGTCTTCGAACTGGCCCAGGTCGGTTTCCTCTTCGCCGCCTTCCTCAGCTACATCGAGGCCTACATCCTCGAGAAGTGGTGCATCTACTGCGTATGGTCGCAGGCACTTATCGCGGCCATCCTCCTGCTCAGCGTGGTTGCCCTTCTCTTGAAATTCAGAAAGAAGCGCTACTCGTGCGCCTGTAAAACGGCTGCGGATCACCCGGTAGAACCGGCGTCAGTAGAATAGAACCATGGGAATCAGCCGCCAACAGGCTCTGGAGTGCTTCCGCAGCGACGACTTGATCGGTATCGGCATGGAGGCCGATGCAGTGCGCCGCCGCCTGCATCCCGAAGACGTGGTCAGCTACGCCATTCAGTGCGCTGTATCGATCCCGGTAGGCATGGATGCCACAAACGACGCTTCCTTCTATGCCGAGATCGCCCGTATGGCCGATCTTGGCAGTTCCAGCGTGCGTCTGGTCAACCACTTCAATTCCGGCTCAAAGACTAGCGACATCGAGGGGTTGGTAGGAATTATTCGCGACATACGCCAACGCTTTTCATCCCTCTGGCTTGAGGCCCTGTCCCCAGCTCAGATTCTTGCTCTCGTCGCTAACAGCGGGCTGGACCTGCAAGAGACGCTCGTGCGCCTGCACAACGCGGGGCTGGATTCCATTGCCAGCGACAGCTCACAACCGGCCGGTAATGCCGACTGGCTCGCCGTGCATCGCGCCGCACACGCGCTTGGAATGCCGACCGTGGCGACCATGGTCTTCGGCGCAGGCGAAACACTCGAGCAGCGCGTCGATATCCTGCAGGCCATTCGCCAGCTTCAGCAGGAGACCGGAGGATTCGCGGCCTTCGTTCCACTGCCTGCCGAGCCCGCAAGCGGCCGCGAGCTGGATGCAGTAACCGCAGTCGAGCAGATGAAGACACTGGCCATCGCGCGCATCTTTCTCGACAGCATCGAGAACATTCAGTGGAGCGGCTCAGCACAAGGCCTCAAACTCCTGCAGACTGGGCTGCGCTTCGGTGCCAACGACGCCGGCTCCATTACGCCAGACGACAGCAGCCGCAGCGAAGAAGACCTCCGCCGTATCATCCGCGATGCCGGCTTCCAGCCTACCCAGCGCAATGCCCCCTACCGCACCATGTTCTTGAACTAACAGTATCAACTTCGATGGTCTTCCCTGGGGTCGAAATTTGTATCATTACCCCGGCGGATTTTCTAGCTTTGCACGAAGATCGTCTCCCCGATTAGCGGCTTCGCGTAGAATCGTCACTGACGAAATCGTCTTCGCGGGGTCTTGTTCTGCTCTCACATCTCAACAACCTGCACCCTCTTCCGGCCATGTTTCTGGCCTCCAAGGGCTTTGGCCATTACCTGCACACGCATTATGGCGACCACACCTTCCGCGGCCTCTATCGCTGGAACGGCTTCGACCTCGCCATCCTGATTCCCTACTTCATCGTCATGGTGATTCTGGCGTTCTATGGAATCCATCGTTACCAGTTAGTGTGGCTCTACTATCACAACAAGAAGAAGAAGGCCTTGTGGGACAAGCCAATTGGCCGATTTGCCCCTGGCGAGCTGCCCTTCGTCACCGTGCAGTTGCCCATCTATAACGAGCAGTTTGTCATTGACCGGCTCATCGACGCAGTCTGCCGCATCGACTATCCGCGCGACCGCTTCGAGATACAGCTCCTCGACGACTCCACCGACGAGACCGTGCAGGTGGCCGCAGAGATCGTTCAGCGCTATGCGCATGGCACGGCAGGCCTGGTGCCTCAGCCTATTGTGCATCTGCATCGCACCAATCGCCACGGTTACAAGGCGGGCGCGTTGGATGAGGGCCTGAAAGTGGCGCGCGGCGAGCTGGTCGCCATCTTCGATGCAGACTTCGTCCCTGCGCCGGATTGGCTGATGAAGGTGGTCGACCACTTTGCCGAGCCTGGCATCGGCATGGTGCAAACCCGCTGGACCCACCTCAACCGCAACTACAGCTTCATGACCCAGGTGGAAGCTATCCTACTGGACGGCCACTTCGTACTGGAGCACGGAGGCCGCTCCCGCGCCGGCGTCTTCTTCAACTTTAATGGTACCGCCGGCGTATGGCGGCGGCAGGCCATCAGCGACGGTGGTGGTTGGCAGCACGATACTCTCACCGAAGACACCGACCTTAGCTATCGCGTGCAGATGACTGGCTGGAAGTTCAAATACCTGCAGGATGTCGAGTGCCCAGCCGAGCTGCCTATCGAGATGACCGCCTTCAAAACGCAGCAGGCGCGCTGGGCCAAGGGCCTCATCCAGACCGGTAAAAAAATCCTGCCTCGTGTAATGAAGAGCGATGCGCCATGGCATACCAAGCTGGAGGCCTGGTACCACCTCACCGCGAACATCAGCTATCCCCTGATGATCGTGCTCAGTGTGCTGCTAATGCCCGCCATGATTATCCGCAGTTGGCAGGGCTATGTGCAGATGCTGCTCATCGATTTCCCATTGTTCATCGCCAGCACCATGTCGGTCTCTACCTTCTATCTGGTAAGCCAGAAGGAACTCTTTCCGCGTACATGGTACAAAACCTTCCTCTACGTTCCGTTCCTCATGGCATTGGGCGTCGGCCTCACCATCACCAACACGAAGGCAGTCATGGAAGCGCTCATCGGTTATAAGACGGCCTTCGCACGCACACCCAAGTATCGCGTCAAGAAGAAAGGCGAGACCAGCCAGGCCAAGGTCTATCGCAAACGGCTGGGCATTGTCCCGTGGATCGAGCTGGCCATTGGTACCTACTTCGCGTGGACCGTCTGGTACGCCATGACCACGGAGAACTACTTCACCGTGCCGTTCTTGTTGCTGTTTGTGCTGGGCTACTGGTACACCGGTTTACTCAGTCTATTTCAGGGACTCTTCGAGCGTGCCGGTAAAGAGGCAAGCGGTTCGCCCGATATGCACGAGAAGCCCTACCCCATGGGAATCTAAATCTTCCAGACGCAGCAAAGCCCGGCTGGTTGGCCGGGCTCGCGTGCGAATTGCGGCAAACTACAAGCGGCTCAGAACCGAATCCCGAAGTTCACGGGTATAAACGTTGTGCGGTTGCTGTTCGCAGGATAGTAGTTGTAGCCGTTGTAGGTGGCCCCAAATATTCCCACATTGGCTGCCGTAACCCCGATCCGTTGCGAGTTGGCAACATAGACATACCGCGCCTCCATGTAAAACCGCTCGTTGGAGAACTTGGAGAACTTGTAGGTGACGCCGAATCCGCCATTCACGCCAACCGCATTGCTGCTGTAATGGTCGATCACCTGGTTCGCGGAGTAGGGAATATAGCCGTAGTAAGGATCATAGTAGTAGCCTGTGCTTGGCTCGGTGAAGTTGGTAACCTTGTGATAAAAACCGGCACCGACTACCGCATACGCGCCCAGCGAGCCAGAGGTGGGTATGCTGAACGTCGGGTTCAGCGTAAACGACCAGACGTGGTTGCTGCCATCCAGGTTCGTGATCAGCGTGCAGTATCCTGCATTCTGCTGTGCTGTGGTGCAGTAGTAGTTGTAGACGTATTCCTCATTGGCCAGTGTGGCACCCTGCAATCCGAAGTGGTCGTAGTCGAACTGGAATATCACGCCTTCGACCTTATTGAAGTTGCGTCCAAAACCAAATTGGAAGCCGTAGCTGGGCGTCTCATACTTATGAGTGTTTCCGATCGGCCCGGAGAGTCCCGCACCGGCCAGGAACGTGTACTTCTCCGATCCGTCGGCGTTGCTATTGCCGCTGGCGTAGTTGGGCCGGCCATAGCGGCGGCGCGGCGGGGGCTGCGAACTGCCCAGCAGATTGAATCCAGCCATCGCATCGGAGGCCGCAGCAACGTCAGAAGAAGACGAACTGCTATACGCAGAGGCAAGGCTCGCCGGAGAGGATTCAGCTGCCAATAGCAGCGGTGCATTCATGGCCGATGCTACGGACGAGGCCTGCTGCGCATGCGCCAGCGCGGTCGTTCCCGCTATCAGGAAGCTGAATGCCGCAGCGCGGCACACAATACCGAAGAGACTACGGTCTATGTTCATTGTTTCGTGACTCCCTCTTAAGTACAAAGTGCTTCGGGTGGTTGAACCCGAATGGCCTGAGTTAGTTGTGTAGGTTTCGCGATTGCGGCTAACCCTCATCTTGCTAGAGTATGACGCTCTATTGCATAAATTGGATGACTTTTTGCATACAGTTTGTTTAGTGGATGTCGAACTGCTCCGGATGAAGCGCAGGATCGCTCTTCACCAGAATTGTCTTGCCTACCATCTCTTCCATCTCCAGCAGCCACTTCGCACCCGATGTCTTGAGTTGTTTTACCACCTCAGGATGCACCCGCAGCATAATGTCGCCGCGATCCAGTGTCTTGTGCATCTTGCGCATCTCAATGTAGATGTCGTTGCAGACGGTGATCGGTGACTTCACCATCCCCGTGCCGTCGCAGATGGTACAGGTCGTCGACAGCGTCCGCTCCAGCGACTGCTTCACCCGCTTGCGTGTGATCGCAACCAGTCCAAAATCGTTGAACTGAAGTACCTTCGACGGCGCCCGATCCAGCTTCAACTCCTCTTCCAGTGCAGCCATCACTCGGTTGCGGTTCTTGCGCTCGTCCATATCAATGAAGTCGATGATGATGATGCCGCCCAGATCGCGCAACCGGATCTGGCGCACAATCTCCGGAATCGCGTCCAGGTTGGTCTTCACAATCGTGTCTTCCAGCCGCGCTGTCTTGCCCACATACTTACCGGTGTTGATGTCTATGGCCACCAGAGCCTCGGTCTGGTTGATCACGATCGACCCGCCCGACTTAAGCCATACCTTCGAGCGCAACGCCTTGTTGATCTCCTCCGTGATGCCGAATTGTTCGAACAGCGGCGTGTCCTTCAGATACAGCTTGACGCGCCGGATCAGCGACGGCTGGAAGCGCTGCAGAAACCGCAGCACGCGCTCGTACTCACTCTCTGTGTCCACCCAGATGGCGGAGAAGGTGTCTGTCACCTGGTCGCGCAGAATGCGCTCGATCAGATTCAGGTCATGGTAGATCAGCGCAGGCGACTTGGACGACTCTGACCGGGCCTTGATGTCCGCCCAAAGGTTCAGCAGGAAGCGCAGATCGCTGCGCAACTCCTCTTCGGTGGCACCCTCCGCAGCAGTGCGCACAATAAAGCCGCCCGTTGCGTCGCCCTTCTCGCTCAGCAGAATTTCCTTGAGCCTGCGACGTTCCCCGTCCGACTCGATCTTGCGCGACACGCCGGTATGGTTCACCGTCGGCATAAAGACCAGGAAGCGACCGGGAAGTGCGATGTGGCTGGTGATGCGCGCTCCCTTCTTCGCGATCGGCTCCTTCGCAATCTGAACCAGAATCTCCTGGCCCGGCTTCAGCAGATCGCTGATGGCGGGTAGATTGGTGGATTGCATCGAAGGACGCCCACGTCCTCCACCGCTGTGTCCGAACCGGCTGCGTTCGCCAGATCCTCCCCCTGTATTGCGCGGGCGATCGCCCCGATCGCTGCGGCCACGCCTTCCATCGCGGCGTCCGTCGCGACGCCCTGGGCGGCGTTCTGCATCGCGTCCACGATCTGTGCGCATCGCCCCTTGCTGCACTTCACTATAGTTTGCCTCAGTGCTCTGGCCCGTTTGCGCCTCGCCAAACTCGTTGGCCATGGGCGCGTCCGCTTCAACTTCCTCCGACTCGTCTGCCTGCTCGATCCCTTCACTGCCTTCCAGGTCGTCTTCTTCTGCCTCGTCCTCTTCGTCCAGTTCTTCTTCGTCGAGGTCGTCCTCCTCAAAATCTTCCTCCTCGTCGAGGTCATCCTCTTCTTCCAACTCGGGTCCGGTCCGGGTGATCTGGTCGATGGACATCTCGCGCAGCATCGTGCCCAGATCGGTTGCGCCTTCCACCGTCTCTTCGTCCAGATCATCCATCTCTTCGATGGAGCTAGCGTGAATGCCCGGAACCTCAGAATCTTCCTCCTCAAACGTCTCCTCGGTCAGCTCTCCATCTCCTGGCGCGAAGAAGGGCTTGGTAGGTGGCAGCAACTCAGCAGCAGCCTGAGCCTCGACCGGCAATACTTCCTGCGGCTCGGATATCATCTCGCCCGTGGCAGTGATTGCAGTCATGTCGTGGACCGCTGCAACCGGCTCCGCGGCAATCTCGGCTGCTGGTTCCACCTGCGGTTCGGACATTGCTTCCGCCACGGGTTCCAGCACCGGAGTGCTCTGGCGAAACTCACTCGGGGCCACAGGATCGACGCGGTATGAGGCCGAGGCACTCTCCGGCTCGTACTCCACTTCAACCTGTGAAACTGGCGGCGCGGCGGCAGCCTCTGGTTCCGCAACCGTCTGCTCAATAATCTCGGAAGTTGCTGCAACCTCAGGAATATGAACTTCCGCCGCAGCATGCTGATTGAAATCCTGAACCATCTCCGCAATAGGCGCGGATACTTCGGTTCCTGGCTGAATGACAGCGGTAGTCGTAGCTATGGTTGCGTCGTTGCGCAGCGCATTGCGGTTGTCGTGCCGGCCTGCACCGCGGTCATTGCGGTCGTGGCGGCCATCCCTTCTAGGCTCACGATCATAGTCGCGAGTAGGTCGGTTGCGTCCCTCGCTTGAGTCGGGCCGAGATTCATGTCGTGAATCCGGCGAGCTTCGCCGTGACAGCGTCTCGCCAGGCAGAACCGAGCCACCGTCCCAGCCCGTTGCAAGGGTATACAGATTGGCCGGCGGAGCCAGGTTGAACGGAGTCGTCTGTGCCACCTTCGGCATGGCCTCTTCATCGCCGCCCTTGCGATACTTCGAGAGCGATTCGCCAGGCAGAATCATCGGCTCCGCGCCTGTTGCCAGATCGTCCACGTCGGGATAAGCATTCGCAATAGGGCCGGTACCGCTGGTCTCCCCACTGTCTACGCCGTAGAGGTTGCGCGAGGGCTCGAATCCACGCGGAAAACGCTGCGGTCGCTGATCTGTCCGCTGTCCATCGCGTCGCTGACCGCCACGGTTGCGTCCTCCGTCGCGTCCAGCGTCGCGCCGACCGCGGTCACCTCGCTGACTATCCTGGTTGCGCTCGGTGGATTGGGGGTGCGGCTGTCCACTTGCTTCGCCATCGATCTCATGGGTTGTCTGACGCTCGAAATTCGTGTCGTCATCGCCAGAGCCAGGCACTTCCGAGTAGCCCTGTCCGGTGTTCTCCTGCGTCGTATCGTCTGCCTGGCCAGAGGCGCCGCGCCCACGACGGCGTCCACGGCGTCCGCGCCAGCGACGTCCTCCGTCAGCTCCAGGGGCGCCTTCACCAGGTTCGCCGCCTTGGATGAACTCCCTGGGGGCAGTAACTTCTGCGTCGTTGGATCCAAAATCGCCATGTGCTGATTCTTTTGGCTGCGTTGCAGGTTCGTAGCCTCCCTGACGGTCGCCATTGCGGTCCCGACCGCCGCGCCGTCCCTTGCCGCCACGGTCGCCTCGGGCCCCCGCATCCCCATTCTGCTCGCCGTTGCTTAGACGGGGTGCGCGTGCTGTGCGGTCGCCCGTCGGAGTCGTGTCAAACTCCTCAGAATCGGGAGCTTCTTCCATGAAATCAGTGATGTAAAGAAAGGCGTCCCGCTCCAGGCCAATCTCTACAAAGCTCGACTGCATGCCTGGAAGAACCCGTGTCACCCGCCCGTTGTAGATCGATCCGGCAAGGGTGTATTCGTTCTCGCGTTCGTAATAAATCTCTGTGAGGGCTTCGTCTTCGACAATGGCCAGACGCGTCTCGTGAGGCGTACTGGAGATAAAGATTTCTTTCGACATGTTCCTGCTCTTTCTGCTCGCTCCGGATTTAATAAGCCGGTTGTGCGTGCGGCAGGCGCAGGTAAGAGGATCGGAGGAGCCCTGGCGAAATGCGCTAGGTGCTGCTCACCGTGAGTGCGGACAGAGTACGAGAAGGATTTGCGGTGTACACCGTAGGGTGCAGACGGGGTTCGTGACCCATCCCTGACTGCTCCCGGATCGCACCCTCAAAGGGTGCTATCTGGCTGAACCCGGAAGCGATCGGGGAACCCTGAAACGCTTCGAGCAAACACTGGCATGCGGAGTTTGTGACCGATTCAACCTCAGTTCCTGCTTGAGGCGGGGCCGTTCGCGGTCCGGATGCAATCATTTCCCTTCAAACCTGTCCGGCCAACGGACTTGATCTCTGCCTGGCCGGCTTCTTCTAAATTAAAAAATCAAAAATCTTCAAAATTCGTGCGCCGCATGCCCAGCGCCATGCGCCAACGGGTGCGGGGAGTTGCTCCGGCTTAAATGATCCAGCCGGGTATCTACAGTATGCACCAAAATCGTCGCAAGCGTATTTCCCGCCCCACATTCGACCACCATGCCGTTCCATAGCGAGTCCATAATTTCAGTTCACAAACCGCCGCATCCGTATATTCATCACAATCCCCAGTGCCAGAAATGTGAACAGGATCGACGATCCGCCATAGCTCATCAGGGGCAGTGGGATGCCTGTCACCGGCATTAGTCCCACCACCATCCCGATATTTACCACAATCTGGAACAGCAGCACGGCCACCACCCCCATCACAATGAACGCCCCAGGCACATCGGAGGCCTGCTGCGCGATCTCAATCAACCGCATCAGGATCAGAAAGTAGAGCAGCAGCACGCCCACCCCGCCTACGAAGCCGTGCTCCTCGCAGAACGCGGCGAAGATGAAGTCGGTGTATGGAATCGGCAGAAAGTCACCCTGCGTCTGCGTTCCTTGATTGGTTCCTTTGCCCCACAGTCCGCCCGCACCCACCGCAATCAGAGACTGCCGGATCTGGTAGCCGGTGCCCCTAGGATCGGTGTCTGGATTGATAAAGCTGTTAATCCGCTCCATTTGATAGCTCTTCAATCGCTTGCCGCTCAACCAGGCTCCGCAGCCAATCAGCATGAACAGAAGTAGCAGCATCACGGTCTGTTTAGGCCGTATTCCGCCCAGAAACAAGCCCACCACCAGCACAGGCAGGTAGGTCAGTGCTGTTCCCAGATCAGGCTGCTTCAGCACGAAGTACATCGGCACCACAATCAGAGCGAATGCCTTGCCTATATCAACCCAGCTCAACCTGCGTCCGGTCAGCCCCCAGAAGTAGCGCGCCATCATCAGGATCAGCACCAGCTTCACCCACTCCGACGGCTGAAAGTGTATTCCGCCGCCCAGGTTGATCCAACGCCGCCCGCCGGCCACCTTCGTTCCAACCAATCGCACCGCCAGCAGGAACAGCACCCCGACGCCATACGCCCACGGAGCTATGTCTACCAGCCGGTGGTAGTCGATCATGGAGATCAGATACATCAAGAGTAGCCCGACCAGCAGAAAGCCAATCTGTTTGTGGTCGAAGCCGCGGAACCTCGTATTCAGCGTCGCCGATTTGATCTCCAGCACGCTGATGATGGACAACAGGAATACCAGGCCCATCAACATCCAGTCGAAGTCGCGAAATGATGAGATGCGGCGCATGGGTGTCTGCTCTATGTTAAAGCTGTCGCATTAAGGCTGTTGGACTGACGGAGCGTTCCTCGCTCCGGGTTGTACTGCTGGGATGACCAGCGCATTGGGTATGCCGTTTGCATTCGGCGCAGGACTGGCGGCCGGTTTGGACGCATTGGTCATGCGCAAAATATTGCCTTCGCGGGTGCGCTGTTTGGTCACGAATGCGTTAATCACCTGGGCAGCAAGGGGTGCGGCGGCTTCTGCTCCCCACCCGCCATGCTCACACAATACAGTGACCACGATGTCAGGATTACGTCGCGGCGCCATACCGACAAACCATGCATTTGCGCGTTCATTTCCTGTCCCCAGGCTCTTTGCGCCGGCACTGTGGCTCACCACCTCGGCGGTTCCAGTCTTCCCCGCAAAGTCGATGCCTTCCAGATGCACGGCAGCACCGGTTCCGCCAGGCGCCAGGGTCGCAGCCATGGCATCCGTGATCGTCTCCCAGTTCTCCGGCGTGATCGGAATGACGCGATCGCCGCTGCCTGGAAACGTCGCCTGGATCGCAGTCTGCATCTCCGGCGGCAGCTCGTCGGGGAACACCACATGCGGCCGCTTCAGTACACCTCCAGTGGCAATCCCGCCCAGAGCGCGCGCCAGTTGCAATGGCGTCACCTGGATCGCGCCCTGCCCGATGCCCACCGAGATCGTCTCCCCCGCATACCACTTCTCATGCTGCGTCTTCAGCTTCCACTGAGTCGATGGCATGGTGCCGGTTGCCTCTTCCGGAAGATCGATACCGGTCTTCTGTGACAGGCCGACCTCGGTGGCATACTTCGCAATCGTATCGATGCCTAGTTTGTTCGCCAGCGTGTAGTAGTACGTATCGCAGGACCATGGGATCGCATGGTCGATATCCACCATCCCATGATGTTGATCGCACGCAAAGAAACGACCATAGAAGGTTCCGCCGCCGTTGCACATTACTTTCATGTCCTGCGCCACGCCCTCTTCCAGCCCGGCCAGCGACATGATGATCTTGAACGTCGAGCCCGGTGCAAGCTGCGCCTGAATCGTCTTGTTCATCATCGGGTGGTCGGGATCGTTGACGATCTGCGACCAATAGTCCTTGGTCAGGCGTACCGAAAATTGGTTGGGGTCGTACGTGGGGCGCGACACCATCGCCAAAATCTCCCCCGTATGCGGATCCATCGCCACCAGCGCGCCATTATGCCCTTGCATAGCCAGCTCCGCAGCACGCTGCACGTCCAGATCGATGGTCAGACGCAGATCCTTACCCGGTATCGCAAGCTGCTGTCCTATAGGTTTCCCAACCTCCTTGCCATGGCTGTCCACCACCACGTCGCGCGATCCGTCCGTGCCGCGCAGTACTTCGTCGTACGTCTCCTCCACACCCGATTTTCCTACCACGTCGCCCGGCTGGTAGAAATCGTACTTCGAGCTGTTCAAGTCCTCTGCCGAAAGCTCGCCTACATAGCCAATCAGGTGCGCCGCAAAGCCATCGCGCGGATACAGCCGCCGTTGCTCGTCGAAGGTCACCAGTTCGGGAAGCTCGCTGCGATGCGCCTCGATGAACGCCTGCTCATCCTGCGTGATGTCTAGCTTCAACGGGATAGGCTCGTACTTCGGCGAGCCAGCATAACGCCGCAGCACAGTCTGTATCTGCTCCACCGGCAGATCCAGTCCACGCGCAATCATCGGAATGTCCCCTTGCAGGTCCTTCACCTGTTCGCGCAGAACATAGCAGGAGACCGAGGGATAGTTGTCCACCAGAATCCGGCCCTCGCGGTCGAATATCTTTCCCCGCGGTGCGCGCACCGGCACCTTGCGCACTCGGTTGGCCTCGGCGAGTACACGGTAGCCATCCGCACCCAGAATCTGCAAGCGCCACATCCCAGCTGCCAACACCGCCAGCACCAACACCACAATGTATTGGGTTGCGTGCAGCTTATTCGCAGACACCTTCTCATCACGATCGATGCTGCGTTCGGGTTTTGCGATGGGAATCACGGTTTCATGCCTGCTCTTCCTCAGTGTACTTCTTCAATTCGTCTCATCTAGCCCTACCTACCTCGTTCACTGGCCATCTTCGCGTCGGCAAATTCCCTACTCCCGGTGCTTCGTGTGGTCCAGCAATAAGCAGACAGGCAGAGCCAGCGCGGTATTAGCTGCCGCGCGAAGCAACTCGTGCAGCCACAGTATGTGGAACGCCCGGATGCCCAGCAAGTGTCGCTCGATCATATACAGCAGAATGCTCTGTACCAGCGAAAAGCCAAATGCCAGCAGAGTGCGCGTAGTGGTGTTCTCTACATCGATCCGGCTGCCCAGGCTCGCCCCCGCATACCCGATCACCGCCTTCGCCATCCCGTTCACCCCAATCGGCTGACCGGTCAATACATCCTGCAGCAACCCGATGGCCGCGCCCGTCGCCGTCCCCGCAATCGGGCTGCGTCGGCTGATGGCGAAAAAGAGTGTCACCACAAACGGAAGATCAAGAATCGCCAGCCCAGCAAACACTCTGGGCAACAGTACCTGCAGCAGGACCGCTCCCACGGGCACCAGCACCGTCACAGGAATGGAAAATCTCTGCTGCTCCACCTCCCGGCGCGACATGTAGCTGCGTGTCACCATCATGGCGCCCCCCCTGGTTCGGTTGCGCCTGGCTCTTGTCCGCTCGGCGTGGAGTTTGACCCACCAGGTTTCAACGCAGACGCCGGTGGTGTCGTTCCGCTGCTGAACCTGTCCGGATGCAGGATAGGCGCCGGGTGGGGAGTCACCGGTGCGGCATTGGCCGCGGGTGCTGGCGTACCGGTCGCTCCGCTACCACCGGCAGCCCCAGGCGTTTGCTCGTCATAGATTCCTGGTAGCCGTTCCGCGCTAAGGTCGGCAGCATGTTGCGCCGCCGCAGCCGTCAGGTCCTGTTGCGCGCCTACTGACAGATCCGGCTCTGTCCCGGTAATTACCAGTACCTCCTCCACACGGTCCAGATCCACCGCTGTCTTCACCCGGATCGCGGTGTATGGCTGGTGATCAGGGTCCGGCGCAATGCTCTCCACCACGCCCACCTGAAGCCCTCGCGGATACACCTGGTCGCCGCCCGAGGTCAGCACCTGCTCGCCCGGCTGGATGCGTGAGTCCGCTGTCAGGTTCACAATCTGCACTCGCCCCGTCAAAGTGCCGTGCAGAATTGCGCGGATGCGTGTGCTGGCCAGCAACACCCCCGCGCCCGAACTCTGGTCGTTGATCTCCAACACCTCCGCCGTTGTTGGGAATACATCCCGCAACTTGCCCACCACACCGTTCTGCGTAATCACAGCCATATCCGGACGCAGCCCGTCCCGCGATCCCTTGTCAATGGTCAAAATATGCGACTGCTCGCTTCCGCTTGCCCCAATCACCTGCGCCGCCACAGTCGAGCCCACATAACTCTCACGGAACCCCAGCATCGCCTGCAACCGCCGTCCCTGCAGCGCATCCTCCGCGATCGCAGCCTCATCTATGCGTACCCGCGCCAATTGCTGTTGCAGGTCCATGTTCTGTCGACGCACATGGCGCAGATAGACGTAATCCGACCAAACATGGCCTGTGCCGCTGCCCACAGCGTGAGTCAGCCGCTCCAGTGGAGTCACAGCCGTCATCGCCCACATCCGGATCAGTCGAACGCTGGGGCCGTCAGGCTGCGTCGCGTCCAGCGGGCTGCGCACTTGGACTGCCAGAGCAATCGCCAGCGTTAGCAATACCCCAATCAGAAATAACGCGTTCTTGTACTGCGTCAGAAAATCCATCGGCCTATAAACATTATCCGCGAGTTGGCAGCCCAAAGGCTGCATTTTCTGCGTGCCCTGTTGTGGCACAAGGATCAAACCGCGTACGACAGAGAAGATCCACTCCGCAAATCACGTGCCCTACATCTCGCTTCTGAGACATCGGATGAATTTTGGTGCTCCATACTTTCATAGTTCCATAGTGAAAGGGTGGTGCATCTTTTTGCCCGTTCTTCTGGCGTAGTTACTCCACATCGACATGCCGTCGTCTTTGTCACTCTTAGCTCGGTGAAGAATCCCCGCATTTGTTTTTGTATGTAATTGTCCGTCCATTTAAGCATCGCTCAGGATCTCCGTCGTTGTCCTTGCTTTGCCCGTTCTCAACTCACAACTCACAACTTTCTCCTGTCAAGGGGCTCGACCCTCCAAAATCCATCTAACTTACTCCATCTAAACCACATAATACTTAAAAATACTTGGCATAGTAGATATCCTCACCTGCTATCCTTAAAATAGAGTTCAAGATTGTTAAGTTGCGCCGCTACATTTAGACCCTTTGTTTTCTTATATATAGTATCTAACTCATTTAGAAGGGTATCTTTGCAGCTAAATATCTGGAACTCGTTGTTTTATAGATATTTATCCCATGGGGGGGAGGGGGGCCTATCAAGAACGTCTAACCTACAGAGTGTCCGAGATTAGGAGTCATGTACCGATGAAACTGCTAGCCAAATCCGCCGCTGCTATCCTCAGCTTTGCTCTAGCATCATCGCTGCATCTTGCCGCCGCGCAGGACGCATCTGGCTTTAGCAAGCTTGATCCATCGCCGCCGACCGGCCTCACGTCGGCGCAGATCATTCAGAAATTTGCAGCGCGCGAGTCCGAGTTCGCTCAGGCACGTAATGACTACACCTTCCGCCAGACCGTCAAAGTCGACACGCTCGACGATAACAGCGGCAAGGTCGACGGCGAGTATCAGATGGTCACAGACATCACCTTCACCCCGGATGGAAAGCGCGAGGAGCATGTCGTCTTCGCACCGCAGAATACCCTCGAGCGCATTCAGATGACGCCCGCCGACACCGACGAGATCGAACATCGTCTCCCCTTCATCCTTACTTCCGAAGACCTGCCGCAGTACGACGTGAAGTACATTGGGCGCCAGAAGGTCGACGAGATCGATACCTATGTCTTCGAGGCTGGACCGATGCGCATCGAGAAGAACCACCACTACTTCCAGGGTAAGGTTTGGGTCGATCAGCAGGATCTGCAAATCGTCCTCATCAACGGCAAAACTGTGCCGCAGGAGACGCGTCCCGGCAAAGAAGACCTGCAACCGCCCTTTACCACCTACTATGAGCAAGTCGATGGCAAGTACTGGTTCCCCACTTACACCAAGGCAGAGGGCATCCTGCACTTTGCCGCGCAGAATGGTGCACTCAACGAGGACATCCACATCCGCTCAACCGTGCGCTACACCGACTACAAACGATTCCGCGCCAGAAGCCGAATCATATTCAACGGAGAGGACATCACCAACAACAAAGACGCAAACGATCCCAAACAACAGCCCGGCAACAGTCAGCAGCAGGCTCCTTCTGCGCCTGCAAAGTGAAGCAGGTTGAAGCACAATTACGCGACAAACTGAAGTTCCGGCTCGGATTCAAAGTAAAGATAACGCCGCCAGCTTGGATCCGCAGATCCGATCATGCGCATGATGTGACGCGATGTATGCAAACTGAACGGACGCGGTTCACGCTGCAACTTCATCTCGGTCAACTCATGCAGCAGTTGATTGCCCTTGCGGCGATTACACTCGTGACAGCACGCAACCAGGTTTTCCCATGTTGACAGACCACCGCGCGAACGAGGAATTACGTGGTCGAGCGTCAGTTCTCCCGCAGTCAGAATAATGCCGCAGTATTGGCATGCATTGCGGTCGCGCAGAAGGATGTTCTTGCGTGAGAGAGCACGCGTCTGGTGTGGAATTCTGCGATACTCCAGCAGACGGATCACACTTGGCATCGCCACCTTCATGCGCGCCGCGTGCAACATTGCTCCCTGTTCCTCCTCAGTGCGTGCAACACCTTTCAGCACCAGCACCAGAGCGCGCCGCGCACCGCAGATGTTAATGGGTTCATAGGACGCGTTCAGCACCAATACAGGAGTTTGCATCGCGGGCTGGCGAAATACGCCGATGCGAACATCCAGCTCAGTAGTCAGCCGAGGCGAACTGTGACTGCTCGTGTGCCGAGTTCCGCTGATCCTCTGCTTGCGAGCCTTCGTAGAACTATGGGATGCTTGCATCGCTCTATCCCTCCGCTTTCAAATCTGCTGCATGAGATGACGTCTATTGTGAAGGGCCCAATTAACTTCCACTCCGTTATCCGAATCCCTGCGTTGCGTGCAGCATTGTGTCGTCCCACAGAGCAACGCGCGACTTCTGCGCGCGGGCCAAAGTGGCAACCCAAACCTTGCTTGCTCCAGCCCGACGCAGTACGCGCGCACACTCGCGAGCGGTTGTGCCTGAGGTGTAGATATCATCTATCAGAAGCACTTCACTGCCTGGAACGATAGCGCTCGCGTTCACCCGGAAGGCACCGCGGATATTGACTCTGCGGCTGACCGGGTTGAGCTCGAACTGGCTTCTGGTATCGCGCTGGCGTTCCATCAGTTTGTGCTGCGGACGCAGATGCCATTGGGGACGGCTTCGGCGCAGCTCTGCGATCGCCGCGTCCGCCAGCAACGCAGACTGGTTATAGCCGCGCAGGCGCTGTCTGGTTGGGAACAACGGCACAGCGACTACGAGCAACTGCTGCGCAGCCTCGGCTTCGAGTGACAGGATCGAATCGGCGAGCATTTTTCCCAGTAACTTGGCGACTCGGCTCATGTGCTCATACTTCAGCAGATGGATCATATCGCGCAGCTCACTCTGATAGACAGCAGACGCAATGGCGCGCTGGAACATCGGCGGATCTGCGCGGCAGTCGGAGCAGAGTACTCCTTCATCCAGAAGTTGGCCTACGAGGCATGCGCTTTCCATATCGATATCGAGAGCCTCGCCGCAGCATTTGCACATCGCCATCGCCTGTGGCTGGACCGAAGTCCTGCAGCTATCGCAGATGGGAAGGACCGAGGCACGAGGCAGAGGACGCGTGCAAATGCGGCAGTCCGATGGAAATACTGTTGTCACAAGGTCGTCAATTACAGAACGAAGTGTGGCGTAAGTTTCTGCTACCACAGCATGCAGCAGGCCAATTCTTGCGCGACCATCGTCTGGTCCAGCGCTGAAGCCAGGCGGCGCGCCGGGGCAATCATGGAGCGTACTCTCATTCAGACTTAAGCTGAAGATGCACCTGCCCATCCGACGCTCCAGGCCGCTTGGGCCGCGCCGATGGGATGAGTATAAAGCCTCGCGGCTCTGCTGACCAGCAGGTTGACCGGAGCATCAATCGAAGGCGCGTGATACTCGAAAGTCTCCGTCGCTGATACACTCCCATCGAAGCCTATCGAGCCGATTTTGCACGCGGGAGATCCCAACCACATGGCCGCAATAACCCCTATCAAGCCCGCATTCAAGCCCTTTATTCCCGCAACCGAGACGCGACCGGAGTTGACGGCGAGAGCACTGATCCTGGGCGCGTTCTTTGGCGTGCTGTTTGGCGCGGTGACGGTGTATGTCGGGTTGCGCGCTGGATTAACGGTAGCGGCGAGCATTCCGATTTCGGTGCTGTCGATCTCCATCCTGCGCGCCTTTGGACGGGCGAGCATTCTGGAAAACAACATTGTGCAGACCACGGGAAACGCGGGGCAATCGATTGCGTCGGGCGTTATCTTCACTCTTCCCGCGCTGATCTTCCTGGGATTCGACCTGGAGGCGAGCCGAATCTTTGCACTGGCTCTGTTTGGCGGCTGGCTGGGCGTGCTGTTCATGATTCCATTGCGTCGACAGCTGATTGTCGAGGAGCATGGAGCGCTGATCTATCCTGAAGGTACGGCTTGCGCCGATGTGTTGATGGCGGGCGAACGAGGCGGCAGCTTTGCGTCGCGCGTCTTTCTCGGACTCGGACTGGGAGGCGTGTACACGCTGTTCCAGAACGACGGTCTATTCCGGCTTTGGCCAGACACGCCGAAGTATGATCCCGATTTGGGAGGCACGCAGCATCTGCTAAAAGGCGCCTCGATCCGCGCGGATTGTACGTCGGAGTATCTTGGTGTCGGCTACATTATCGGAGCGCGAGTCTCTGCGGTGATGTTTGCCGGAGGTGTTTTCTCGTGGCTGGTACTGATGCCCGCGATATATTTCTTCGGATCTCATTTTACGGGCCCGCTTTATCCCGGAACGGTTCCTGTGACGGAGATGTCTCCGACGGATCTGTGGCGCACATATGTTCGCCCGATGGGAGCGGGCGCGGTGGCCGCATCAGGACTGATTACGCTGGTGCGTACTTTGCCGACTATTGTGAGTGCGTTGACGCAGACCCTGAAGAAGGGCGGGGCAAAGCTCGCTGGTGCGCAACGAATACGCACCGAGCATGATCTACCTCCCATTGTTGTCTTCGGTGGCAGCGTTGTGCTGGTAGTCCTGATGTTCCTGTTTCTCCAGTTCAAGCCGGTTCCCGGCGCGTACGTTGGGCCACTGGCGAACCTTGCGGCCGCGTTGTTGATTGTTGTCTTTGGCTTTCTGTTTGTCACTGTCTCGGCTCGCATCGTGGGAATTGTGGGCTCCTCGGCATCTCCTGTTTCCGGCATGACCATTGCAACGCTGATGGCGACCAGTGCAATCTTTCTGGTGAAAGGATGGACGGCACCGGCGTTTGGCGCGCTTGCGATCACAATCGGCGGCGTGGTGTGCATTGCTGCTTCGAACGCGGGCGACACCAGCCAGGACCTGAAGACCGGCTACCTGATTGGATCGACTCCATGGAAGCAACAGGTGGCGTTGATATTCGGTGTGATGGTCTGCATCTTTTCCATTGGCGCAACGCTGAACGCGATGAACCGCGCCTACGAGCAGTTTCAGCGAATGCCAAAGCCGGTTGCACTTTCTCTCGCCCATCTGCCGGATGGGGTAGAGGACGAGGGTGCGTTTACACGTGACAGCGTCTCGCTGACCTCCCATGGTGCGGACAGCCACGCCACGGAGCAGATATCTGGAACGCGGCAGTACATACTGCTGAACGCGATTGGTTCTAATACGCTGGAGGACGGGAAGTATCTGTACAACCCGGCCAGCGGGCAGATCGAGGTGCAATGGATTCAGGGCATTGGCAGCGAGCGGGCTGCAGCTCCTCAGGGACGTCTTATGGCGACGGTGATCAACGGGATTCTGAGTCGAAAGCTGCCGTGGACGCTGGTTCTGCTGGGCGTGGCGTTGGTGATTGTAGTGGAGTTGCTGGGCGTGCGCTCGCTGACGTTTGCGGTGGGCGCGTATCTGAGCATTGCAACTACACTGGCCATATTTGCCGGTGGGGTGATGCGTTGGATGGTGGATCGCGCGATGAAGCGAGAGCGAGCGCGCAAGGGCGAGACCGCTGCGTCCGAGGTGGAGAGCGAGATCTCGCCGGGCAGCCTGTATGCCTCCGGTCTGATTGCCGCGGGGGGAATTGTTGGGTTGTTGGGCGTGTGTGCGCGTCTGTTGGAAGGCCTCTCGGAACAGCACGGAGGACACTGGCAACTGTTCAGCTTCAGCGCGAGCAATCCGATGTATCACGACTGGGTAAGCGTGCTGATGTTCGGACTGCTGGCGTACAGCCTGTACTACTTCGCGCGCAAGCCGCTGGATGGGGACAATAAGGGCTGAGAGCGATTGGGGGAGGGCTGAGGTGACTGGAATTGGTTGGGACACCGTGGGTACCCCCCTGGGTACTTTTCGCAAAGTATTCAAAGTAAAGGTTAAAGTATATGTACCGGGGGTATACGGCCCGGTGGCTAAAATGCAGGGAACAGGGAACAGTTAAAAGCAAAAACCCGGCACGGTGCCGGGCTTCTTGTTTAACTCACTACGTTAATTGTACGCCGCGGAGGGAAACTAGTATGCCAACTATTTTGGGCTAATTTTGGGGTAGAAGAGGTTTTGATTGTGCGGATTATGATTTTAGAGGCGGTATGAGACCCTTGACAGAAGAAAGTTGTGAGTTGTGAGTTGTGAGTTGTAAGTTGAGAACGGGCAAGGCAAGAACAACGACGGAGATTCTGAGCGAAGCTCAGAATGACGAGCAAAAACATTCAGAATGACGAGTAAAAAGTCAGCAGGCTCAGGGGGTGGGGGTGGGGGTGAGGGCTTTGGCGAGGCTGCCGTTGGCGGCGGCGAGGCGAGCTTCGGCGGCCGAGCGCGAGAGCGAGAGCAGGTGCATGGCGATGGCGGTCTTGACGGAGCCAGCCTCGATGAGCAGGCGCGCGGCGGTGGGGCGGTCGCAACCGGTGGCGGCGATGAGGATGCGCTGGGCGCGGTCGATGAGCTTGTCGTTGGTGGGTTTGACGTTGACCATGAGGTTGCCGTAGACGGCACCAGTGCGGACCATGACTCCGGTGGAGATCATATTGAGAATGAGCTTGGTGGCTGTTCCGGCCTTCATGCGCGTAGAGCCGGTGATGACCTCTGGGCCGGTGACCGGGATGATGGCAATGTCGGAGTAGCGGGTGATGGCTGAGTCAGCGACACAGGAAAGGCTGATGGCGAGAGCACCGAGCGACTGTGCGTGGATGAGCGCACCGATGACATAGGGGGTGCGTCCGCTGGCGGCGATACCAACGAGAGCGTCGGCGGCGGTGAAACCAGCGGTGACGAGATCGCGTTTACCCTCCTCGGGCAAGTCTTCGCTATGTTCGGAGGAGTTGCGCAGGGCAGCGTCGCCGCCTGCGAGGAGGCCCTGAATCAAGGTGGACGAGACGGAGAAGGTGGGCGGGCACTCGGAGGCGTCGAGCACGCCAAGGCGGCCACTGGTGCCTGCACCGATGTAGAAAAGGCGACCTCCGTTGGAGATGCGCTCTGCGATGGCATCGATAGCGCGTGCGATGGTGGGCAACTGCGATTCGACTGCCGTAGCGACTGCCGCATCTTCCTGATGGATGAGGGTGACCATCTCCAGTGTGGAGAGTTGATCGATATGGGTGGTGCGAGGGTTGCGTGCTTCGGTGCTGAGTTCTGCGAGGTCGGGCATATCACTCAATGCTAATTGCGATGCGGCTGTTGTGGTTGTGTGGAGGTTAGCAGTGTGGTTCGTGCAAGCGGAAAAATCCCCACCCTTTACGATGCTGCAAAAGGGTGGGGAGTTGGTTTCGATTCGTGACTATTTACCAACGACGACGATTTCGAAGGAGCCTGGGACCATGGCGCCTCCACGTCCGCCACGCCCACCGCCGCCACGTCCGGCCTCTACCGGGGCTGCGCCGGGAGCGGCTGCGGGTGCTGGTGCGGGTGCAGCAGCAGGTGCGGCAGGAGCTGTAGGCTGAGCGTATTCCGCGGTAATGAGATACAGGTGACCGGTTTTGCGATCCAAGGTAATGGTTTTGGCTCGGACCGGAGTAGTGACGGTCTGCTCGACGACGAAGCTGGTAGGTGAGTTCTCTTTAATGATTGTGAGTGTGCCGTCACCCTGGGAGCTGAAGGCTTCCATGGTGTCGGGGTTGAAGGTGGCACCGTCACAACCCTGGCCGATGGGCAGGTCGGCGAGGATTTTGCCGTCGGTTGCGGAGAGGATGACCATATCGTTTTTATCGCGGCAAGCGGCGAAGAGGATGTTGTTCTTGGCGTCGAGGGCGAGACCAGCGCAACCGCCGCTCTTGGAGGAGAGGTCATACTTGCCGATCATCTTCATAGTGGAGGCGTCGATGACTGCAATGGCGGATTTGTCTTCGATGTCGACGTAGATTCTGTTCTTGCCATCGAACTGGCCCTGCTCCGGCGCGCCGCCGATATCGATGGTGGTGAGGATTGAACCATCCTTATCGTCGATGACCGTGATGTTGGGCTGCGAGTGAGAGAGATCGTAGAAGCGATGGTTCACCGTATCGTTGAGGTATCCATCAGGATTGCCCTGGACGGGGATGGTCTTGATGATGGCGAAGGTTTTGGCATCAAACATGGTGATGGCGCGGGAGGTCGCGAATCCGTGACCAGTCGCGGTATCCACGATGGCGCCGTGGGCGCTGGTTCCTGGGATATCGCCAACCTGGGCTAAGGTATCAAGGTTGAAAACGCCGATGTGTCCTGCGGCACCGGAACGCGCGACGTAGAGGTTGCGACCATCGGAATCTGCGGTGACGTAGTCCATGCCGCCGTCGCCACCGACTTTGACGGTCTTGAGGACCTTATAGGGACCCGTCTGTGCGTTTGCGACTGAGGCGAGTGGAAGCAGAGCCGCTAGGGCGGCGAGTATGAGCAGTTTGCGTGACATAGAGTGCGTCTCCTGATGTTGCTATCAACTTTTGCAAGGCAAGCGCGATGTCTGGAATGAACATTTGCGCAGCCGACACCAAGTATAGGCCAACAACCTTAAGCGTGGGTGAAGCTGTGCAAGGGGGCATCCTAAACCCGGTTCCATTAACTGGAATCTTACCGAAGACGATAGATCTGTTCTGGATAGGGCCCAGGACCTCGGGAGCATCCAGTCGAGGCCCGGCGTCATCTATATGGGAGGAGTTCCCTTCATGCCGATTGCGATTGAGTTTTTCGTCGGCCATGCCTACGCGATTCTGTTTTTGTGGGTTCTGGTGGAACAGCTTGGCCTGCCAGCGCCGAGCATTCCGCTATTGCTTACGGCGGGCACGCTGAGCGCGACGCATCGCATGGTTGGGGGCTCGGCTGTACTGGCTGTGCTTGCTGCGTGCCTCATCTCGGACACGGTGTGGTTTGCGCTGGGGAAGAAGTTCGGCAGTCGCGTGGTGCGCGTTCTATGCCGGATGTCCCTGGAGTCGACGACCTGCGTGGCTCGCACGGAGGGATACTTTACACGTCGCGGGCCTGTGACTCTATTATTTGCAAAGTTTGTGCCTGGGCTGTCGACGGTAGCAGCGCCGATTGCGGGCCAGACTGGGATGCGCTATGCGCGTTTTCTGCTGTATGACCTGATGGGTTCGCTGCTCTGGTCGATTACGTTTTTGTCCGCTGGCTATTTTTTTGGAGATGTGGCAAGCCGAAGCCAGGGAGTCTTCGCGTTTCTGAGTCAATTTGCGGCCGTGGTATTTGGATTGATGGTAGCGGGATTCCTGGTATGGCGCGTGGTGAAGCAGAGGCGCTTTGTTACGCAGGTGCGCGGCATGCGATTGGAACCCGCAGAGTTGAAGGCGATGCTGGAGGAGGCGGCACTGGGTGGGAGTGCGCAGCCGTACATTGTGGATCTTCGTCATCCGTTGGACTACCTACCCGATCCGCGTGTGCTACCCGGTGCTGTGCGCATAGGGCCGAGCGAGGTGGCACACTATGCGGAACGAATTCCACGCGATCGCGACGTGATTCTCTACTGTACGTGCCCTTCGGAGGAGACCAGCGCGAAAGTCGCACTACAACTGCACCGGTTGGGCATTACGCGGGTGCGCCCACTGCGTGGCGGATTCGACGGATGGAAGGCGGCTGGCTATCCGTTGTTCGAATACGTTGAGAATACTGGGATTGCCGTATAGGACGCGATTGAAGCGGAGGGTTTGCTGGAATCGGCGTAAATCAGGAGTCAGCGGCTGGCGGCGAGAGTGATGTGGGCGGGTGTGGCTGGGGCGTAACTTTTGTAGACGCTGATGTGGAAGCAGGACTGCTGGAACTCCTCTTCCACGTCGATCTTGCCCTGATCGATCAGCGGCTGGAGATAAGCGCGCATCCAGGCGATCTCTGTGAGGGACAGGCCATGTTTGGCGATATCGACGGCCTGTCCAGTGAGGTGGGGCGAAGCGGTATCGCCGGTAGAGGGTGCGGCGTTCACGTTGCTGTGTTCGAGGCGCTGTTGGAACTGGACGGTGCGTACCGCAGAGTTGACCTGCAAGGGCATGTGAAAGCTGGCGTAATGATCGCTGGCGAGCGCGGCGAGGAATTCGGCGGTCCAGGGACGAGAGAAACGACGGTCCTCTGGTAGGCGGTCGTCAACACGAAGGGCCTCGTTCTGCGGCAGGGCAACGAGCTGATGCTGGCGGCGCAGGGCGAGCAGGTCGGCATCGTCACGCACCCGGTTCAGGCCATCGTGATCTGCCATCTGGTTCTGGTGGAGGAGGATATTGTGCGAACCGTAGAGCGGCTGGGGAACCATAAGGTGGCCATTGCTATCGTAGAGCGCAGAGACGCGGAGTGCGGGAAGAATGACAGGTGTCGCAGCCTCCTCTTCGATGGAAGGCAAGGTTTGCACTTCGTTGAGGGGACGGAGGACACCACCGACGTTGATGAGCGTAGTGGAGTTGTCGGAGTCCTGCTGATTGCCGGACAGGTCGAGCTGAGCGGAAGAATGCGAGGCTGCGGGTATGGATTGCTGCAGCTCGCGGGAGCGCATCCATGCGTGGACGCTGGCGCTGGATGCCTCTGGATCGGAGTGGTGCGGAGGCGTTTGCGAGTGACGCGAGATGCTACTGTGGGGCGCAGTTGGGCCAGCGTAACGCGAAAGATTAGCTGCGCTGAACTGCGGGGCTGTGCGTTGCCTGGCGTGGGTACGGAGGTGCGCATCCAGACGCGGGTTGGCGCGTCTGCGAGCGGAATGTTCTGGAGATAGATGCTGCGCGGGCTGAGAGACGAGGAGACGTCCTTCGCTGTGTCTGGAGATGGACCGTGTCGGCTTTGCGGCAAGCGACGGCGTACCGCTGAGTTGCAGGCAGGCCAGAGCGAACAGAAGGGCCGCGGGAGCGTTTGAGCGCATCGTTAATTTTTTGGAGGTGCGGAGGCACCAGAGCAACTTCTACCCTACTTGGAACGTAAACTTGCAGTAAGTGACCAGAGAGGTTCTGTGTACCGATCAGTTAATAGAGATGGGGAACAGGCAAGTTCCGTGGGCCAGGGTTTTCAATTATGCGAAAGAGTTTGAAGGAGGATGGATGCGGCGAGTACTTGCAGGTATTGGTGTGCTGACAGCGGTGACGCTGGTTGGTGGGATTCTGGTTGGGTCTGGGTTGCGAAGCGTGGCGGCGCAGGCGGATGCCAGTAAGCCGGCGTTTTATACGGAGAAAGTGCGACCTCTGCTACAGACTAACTGCGGCAAATGCCATTTTGATGTGAACCGAAAGGGCGGGCTGAGCCTGCAGACCAAGGCGACGACGATGAAGGGTGGTCGACATGGCGTAGCGATCGTACCGGGTGATCCTGCGAACAGCTTACTGGTAAAGCTGATCCGGCACGAAGGACCTGCAGAAGACCCGATGCCGATGCCGTCCAAGGCTCCCAAGATGAGCGATGCGGACATTGCCACGGTGGAGCAGTGGGTGAAGGCGGGCGCAGTGATGCCAGAGGATCCACCGGCGGCGCAGTAAAATCACGCATCTCAATCTGAGACAGGCAGCGGCAGGTATTCGCGCAGGTACGCGGCGCGATTGTCGCTGTCCTGTAACATTCGGGGGCTAGCGTGAGTGTATGCGGCTGAGCTTTGTGATACCTGCTTATAACGAAGAGACGTATCTTCCGGCGTGTCTGGAGTCTGTACTTGCGCAGACGAAGGATCTGGGGGATGCGGTGGAGATCATCGTAGTCAACAATGCGAGCAGCGACCGCACGCGGGAGGTTGCACTCAGCTACCCGGGCGTGCTGCTGGTGGACGAACCGCAGAAAGGGCTGACGTTTGCTCGGCAAGCGGGCTTTGCTGCCAGCACAGGCGAGCTGATTGCCAATGTGGATTCGGACTCGCGACTGACGCCCGGCTGGGTGCAGACGGTGCTGAAGGAGTTTGCCGCCGAGCCGAAGCTGGTGTCGCTGAGCGGGCCGTTTATCTACTACGATATGTCGCCCAGCCAGCGCTTCAGCGTGCAGCTCTTCTACCTGATTGCGTACCTGGTGTATGTGCTGAACCGATATATTCTGCGCGCTGGATCGATGGTGCAGGGGGGGAATTTTGTGCTGCGGCGCACGGCGCTGGAGCAGATCGGCGGCTTCAATACGGCGATCTCGTTTTACGGCGAAGACACGGACATAGCGCGGCGCATGAACGAGGTGGGTGAGGCGAAGTTCACGTTCGATTTGAAGATGTACTCGTCTGCTCGGCGGCTGAAGAAGGAAGGAACGCTGCGGATTGCGTGGCGGTATACGATCAACTACTTTTGGACGATCTGGGGGAAGACTCCGTATACGGCGGAGTACACCGACATCCGAGAACAGACGGACACAAAGGTGGCTGTGGCGGAGCATAAGAGCTAAATTTCTGCGATCGGATCGTTCTTCATGCGGCATGGGGTGAAGGTCTGGCTGACTCATGGGCAAAATTCGGGTAGATTGATGCCATGCAGGAACGACGGACATGGGGAGTCGATGGATGGAGATGAGGCAACTAGGCAATACGAATATGTGGCTGACGCCAATCGGATTTGGCGCATGGGCGATTGGCGGCGGAAACTGGGCGTTTGCCTGGGGCCCGCAGGATGATCATGCCTCCATTGCGGCCATTCGCAAGGCGATCGACCTCGGCGTCAACTGGATTGACACAGCGGCTGTCTACGGACTTGGTCACTCAGAGAGCATCGTTGGCCAAGCGGTGAAGCAATCCTCGGTTAAGCCATTCGTGTTTACTAAAAGCGGCATGGTTTGGGACGAGAAGCGTGGCATCCGACGCACGCTACTGGAGATTCGCCGCGAGGTGGACGACAGTCTGCGCCGACTTCAGTTGGATGTTATCGACCTGTACCAGATTCATTGGCCGGTTGAAGATCAGGACATTGAAGAGGGATGGACGGCGATGGCCGAGTTGAAGGACGCGGGCAAAGTGAGACACATTGGCGTATCGAATTTTTCGGTGGCGCAGATGGAACGTTGCCTGACTATTGCACCGATTGCGTCGTTACAGCCGCCTTACTCCCTGCTGAACCGAGCGGTGGAGGCGGAGGTTCTGCCGTTCTGCATGGATCGCGGAATCGGTGTGATCAACTACTCGCCGCAGGTTGCCGGCCTGCTGACGGGTGCGATGACCAAAGAGCGCGTTGCCAACCTGCCGGAGGACGATTTCCGGCGTAATGCAAAGCAGTTTCAGGAGCCTCTGCTGACACGCAATCTAGCTCTGGCAGATGTGCTGGGAAAGATTGGCGCGCGCCGCGGCGTCAGTGCCGGGGTGGTTGCGATTGCGTGGACACTGGCCAATCCTGGTATTACCGCAGCCATCGTTGGGGGACGCAGCCCGCAGCAGGTGGAGGGGGTGTGGCCAGCTGTGACGTATCGTCTTACGGGTGAAGAAATTCAGGAGATCCAGTCGTTTATGGACGCTAACCAGTAATTTGCGGTTCCTCTTCTGTTGGTAACGGTTTCGGTAAGGAGAGCTCGCAACGGATGTCGGAGGAGTGTTCTAAGGAGGATTGCCCAGCACTCCCAAAGGCCACCTGTTACTATTTCTCGTCGTTGCAACTTAAGTGTCATTGTGCGCGGAAGATGAGTGGCACAATGATCATGTAGCATAAACTTTGGTAACCAGAGTGCTACATGATGAGTTCATCTGGGTTGTCCAAAGGAGCAATTGTGGCTGATTGGCAAAGGCCTGACTCGAGGGATGCGGTACGGACAGCAGTGCGATTCCCATTGAGGCTTGCGCTGCATTTGAAGACGGAAGATGGAGTAGTGGAGGCGACGACACGCGATATCTCCTCCAACGGGCTGCTATTTGAAACAAAGGTTTTGCCGGACGTTGGCAATCGTATCGAATTCACCATGGACATGCCGTCGGAAGTCATGGGTTGGGCCAGCGATGTATCCATTCAGTGTACGGGCCGGGTTGTTCGTCATCAGCGAACAGGGAAAGAAACGATGGTGGCCGCGGTAATTGACGATTACACACTCAGGGTTTAAAACCATGGTCTCAACTCTCAATTCGGCAAAATCCACAGCCAACGGCGACAATCCGTCCAACAACAACGGGCTGGAACAGCCCAACGCGAACGGGCGGGAAGCGTCTAACACAACCACCGCAATCCGGGTTATTCTGGCCGACTCCCAGACCATCTACCGGGTTGGCATGAAGAAGGTTTTCGCGCTGGAAGACGATATCCGCGTGGTTGCGCAGGCTGAGTCGTTCGCCAATCTGCTGATTGCACTGGAACGCTATCCGACCGATGTTGTGGTGCTGGAAGGGCAACTGATTGCGGGCACAGTGAACGCCATTCCGGAGTTAGTGAAGCACAGTCCGGACGCAAAAATTATTGTTCAGGTTGTCGAGTCGGACGAAGACAACATCGTGGAGCTATATCGGCGCGGTGTGCGCGGTGTAGTGCCCCGCTCCATCTCGCCGGACCTGCTTATTAAATGCGTTCGCAAGATTGCCGATGGAGAGACCTGGATTGACAACCAGTCGATCAGCTGGGTGATTGAGGCCTATCGTTCGCAGGCCAGCTCTCTGACCAGTCCGCGCGTTCTGCCCAAGATCACAAAGAAAGAGATGGCTATCATCAGTTGCATTACACGCGGCATGCGCAATAAGGAGATCGCCTATCAGATTGGCACCACCGAACAGGTGATCAAGAACTACCTGCGCAAGGTGTATGACAAGCTGGGTGTGAGCGATCGTCTTGAGTTGGCTCTATATTGTCTGCACCACCAGTTGCTGAAGAACTATGTGCAGGAGCCTGAGATGATGCCAATGCCTCCGATGGCGCAGATGACTCCTCTGCGCGCGAAGATGTAAGCGTAGTCTTACATTGCCTCCGCAACTGCAAACTCCGCACAACCATGCAGAATGCTAAGATTCTGCGGTGACTTTAATCCAGCAGATACGCGCTCTGACTCCATCGCAGCGCAACACATTCTCTGCCTGCTTCCTGGGCTGGATGCTGGACTCCTTTGATTTTTTTTTACTCACTTTCTGCCTGACCACCATAGCCGTCAGCTTTCATACCAGCCGTAAGCAGGTGGAAGAGGCCATCTTCTGGACATTGGCGATGCGTCCTGTCGGCGCATTCCTGTTTGGCGCGATGGCGGAAAGATTCGGTCGCAGGCCCACCCTGATCGTCAACATTGTCGCGTTCTCGGCCTTCGAACTTGCCTCCGCGCTGGCTCCTACGCTGCACAGTTTTTTGGTATGCCGCGCTCTATTCGGCATTGCCATGGGCGGCGTGTGGGGAGTAGGCGCGGCACTGGCCCTGGAGAGCCTTTCCGCCGGCAATCGCGGCTTCTTCTCTGGCCTGTTGCAGGAGGGCTACGTCTGCGGCAACCTACTTGCCGCACTACTATTCGCCACGCTGTTTCCCCACCTGCACGGTTCCGGCATGTTGGCCAACTGGCGAGTATTTTTCATGATTGGCGCGCTACCCGCGCTGCTTGGTTTCTATCTGAACTACAAGGTGGAAGAATCGCCTGCATGGCTGGCTGCACGACGCGCCCATCGCCCCTCATCGCTGACGCCTGAGCGCATCGGCGAGCAAGTGCGAATCCTGTTCAGCTATCTCCCCATCTTTCTCTTTCTGATAGTGCTGATGAGCGCATTCACATCATTCAGTCATGGTACGCAGGACCTTTACCCCACATTTCTACAGCACGACATGCATCAAAGCCCGTCGCACACCGGTCTGATCGCAGCAGTTGGCAATATCGGGGCGCTGATTGGCGGAATGTGTTGCGGCACACTCTCAGAGAAGCTGGGCCGACGCAGGACGATTGTCTTCGCCGCGCTGCTTGCGATACCCATGGTCCCGCTGTGGGCCTGGTCCCACTCTGCTGTCATGCTTGCCTTGGGCGGCTTCCTGATCCAGTTCATGGTGCAGGGAGCGTGGGGCATCATACCTGCGCACCTGAACGAGCTTTCGCCCGGCCCGGTGCGCGCCATTCTACCCGGCTTCGCCTACCAGCTTGGCAATCTGCTGTCGTCGCGCAACCAGATATTCCAGCAGACCTTTGCCGACCGCCATAATGCGGGCTCATTGAACGTCGCGCTCTCTGGCACGGTAGTGATTGTTGCCATCATAGTTGCGATGGTCACGGCGCTTGGCCCCGAGGCCAGGGGAAACAAGCTTGCCGAACCTACGGTGCAGTAATCACAATGTAGCGGTCGGTCGTCTCCCAGCGCATGTGCAGTTCGGTGGATTTGGCCGTAGTGTTCTCAAAGCTGAGGCTCATCCCCTCCTGCGGCGCTGCCATCGGCTTGGCCATCATGGGAGTACGGCCCAGGTCCTTGCTCTGATCGTAGGTAAGACCCCACTGCCCGGTCTGGTTGTTGATGATCAATTGCCATGTATCCGCGCTGGGCAGCGTGTACAGAGTGTGCGTCCCCGCCGGAACCAGCAGCGTGCCAAACTTCAGCGGAACTGTGGTGATGATCGAGGTGGCGGGGTTCGCGCCCGTTCGCCATACCTTGCCATAGGGAACCAGTTCGCCCATGATCTTGCGCCCGCGCATCTGCGGCGAGTTGTACTTGATATTAATGCTGCCGCCTGCAACGCTAACGTTGGCAGTTGCGTCCGGACTGGGCAATGGGCCTGCTGCGGGCGCGCCACCCATCTGGGCAGTAAGCGCATTTGAAGCAATGGCCAGAAGCATGATAACAGCGACAGTGGTGAATAAACGGAAGCGAAGATGCGAACGATACTCTCTCATGGGTCTCTCTCTTGATGGTGATTGGCGGGTCAGCGCCGAGCGTTGTAAATCCTTGAGGCTGCTTCTATATATACTCCCGGCGAGGGTACTTTACCGAGGAAGGGAATTTGGGGAGGCTGGATTGGCGGCGGAATCGTTGCATTATGAGAGCGGGCAATTGCGCGAAGCAGGCATCTTATTTCAGACAGCAGGGTTTATACGATTGCCCTTGAGGCCTGGAAACTATGAATCGACTCGCCTATCGCCGTCTCATCTTCGCGTTTTGCCTGACAGTGGCCATGATGTCGATAGCCATGACCGCAGCTGCGCAATACTACCCGCCGCCGTCCTATCCGCCGCCGCCGCCGTCTTATCCGCCGCCGTCCTCGCCTCCCGCGCAGTACCCGCAGCGGCCAGATTACCCACCGTCCTCCGGGTCTCCGCAGGCATACCCGCGGTATAACAATCGCGCTAGCTACTTCTCGCCCTATCTAATGTTCAGTGCCGGCCACTACTCCGGCCTGGGAGTTGGCAATGGTACAGCCCCCACGCAAAGCGGGGGCATGACGGCCATGGGTGGCACCTTTGGTGGCTATGTCATATACCCATCGCCGGGACCGGTTCATCTTGGTATAGACGCACGACTTATTGTCGAGAACAGCGCTAACTCCACTGCCTACGGCAACAAGATCTTCGGCGGCCTTGTCGGCTTTCGTATCGACGGTTCCGACGCCCAACTCCCCGTCGTTCCCTACTTTCAATTTGAAGTAGGGGCCGTAGGCACCAACAACGGAACCAGCACCACGCGTTCGGGTTCCTTCGCCTATCAGGCTCAGTTTGGTGCAGACTTCCCGTTCGCGAACCAGCAGGTGGCCGCGAGGATTGAATATGGCACCGGCCAGCTTACTGGGATTGACAACACCAACCACACGCTGCAGACTTTTTCCGCGGGCATTGTCTTCCATGTGCGCTAGCAGACCAGCGTCCTAATGGGTTGTGGGGACCGTGGTCCAACGCTTCTTTTGTGCCGCTGCAATCTTTGCACGGGTGTCATCGCACTCCCGGCGATTGCTTCTTTGGTCTTTTGGTACTGGCTTTTGGCCACGGTGAGCGAGTAATTCCGAACGTCCGACCACCGTTCGCTGGTTCATAAGCTTCCCGCGGAACATCGGATCGACATGTGAGATCGCAGGAAGTCGGAAGAGTCGTTGTATGAGTTTGTGCGCGTTATCGGCAAGGACCATGGTTCTATTCGGTTCCTGTTGACGCAACGCGGCTATGCCAGCTCAGACGGTCGACGCAACACTTGCTTCGACCAATCGAATGCACATGATTATTCAGGCCGCTGAATTCAGTCGAAGAGTCCTCTCAGTTTAATTCACGAATAACGGGGTCTAGTAATAGCCAATCCAACCGATTCTCTTTTCTGTATGACCCTATACAGCTTGGCTCAACCTACTCGAGCGTTGGATAGTCCGGCCTTGGAGTGTCGGGCGGAGTGGGATAACTCTTGCTTCCGTCGTTTAACTCCAGTCGGAGGTAGTCCCAGACGACTCCAGTAGTAACGTCCCCCGCCGGAACTGTAAACGTCATCTCGTTCTCTCCCGCCTTCATCAGCGATGCGTCGAACTTCTGGATGTACTGGTTCCAAACGCCCTTATTCGTGTTGTAGCGAAGAGCGTTGGTGGCAACCGGTCGGATGGTTCCAACCTCTTGTCCGTTGACGCCAATGGCCAGGGTAGTTCCATCGGCACCAGCCAGCGCGATACGCAGGATTGCCGTACCCGTCGAGGCCTTTGGTCTGTTGAACTTCACCGTCCATGTGGTGGTGCGCCCGCGGCCCCACTGCGGCCATGGGTCAGCGTTGGTCGGCGGGATATTGACCCACCCAAAATGCTGGTTGTACGGGTCCTTCGCAGCAGGATTCAACCATCCGCTAGTCGTCGAGTGAGGCACCTCTTCAAAAAACCAGTCCTTGCGGTAGTCGCTCTTGCCAATGGTGTACGTAATGTCGTTGGGGAACAGCCCGCTATAGCGTAGACCCCAACCCCATAACCAATAGTTGGCTCCATCGCCTTTGAAGAACTTGTCGCCCGTGCGGTCCGGATAGCCAATCTCCCAGATCTGTTTGCCATAGCGAACCGGCTTCCAGTCGATCTTGCCCAAATCGATCTTCTTGCCCGCCTCTACTGTCACCTTCGCTGTCCGGTCGTACTCGCCCAACACTCCCTTGGCAAAGGCGCGCAACACATAAGTGCCAGGCAGAACATTGGAAATGCTGAATCGCCCATCCGCCGTACCGTCCACCCAGAACTCGTAGTAATTCCCATCGTGCGGCCAGGTGACAATATTGCCGTTCCCAGGTCGCAGTTGAAAACCGCTGCCGCTTCCTGCATAGTTTGGGTGCGTCAGTCCGACAGTCAGATTCGGCAGACTATTCGATGCAGCCTGCGGATCGTCCAGTACCAGTTGCCCGGTCACAGTGCCGCGTTCCGCCTTATGTGCGTAATCCATGCCCGTTAGCCAGTCAAAGGGCCATGCCGCCTTCACCGTCTTTGCCTTCACCATGGCGTCGGTCCACAAGGCGAGAGCATTGTCATGCCACACCTTTGGTACTGCCAGCGATCCGCCGCCGTAACTGGCCGTCACCTTGTCGAGTTCAGCCTGCGTCGGGTCCTTGGGGTGATCCAATGTGTTGAAGTAAACAAAAATCGGACCTACAACACGGTTCCAGTCTTCTCCTGCCGCGATGTCCGTGTTCGCTCCCCCGCCATAGTGGCCACTGGTCCAATAAATCTGAATTGTGTTGTTCGAGCCCCAGGCATAAGGGCCGTTCAAGTCCAGCTTCTCTGCGCCGCCCCCGATATATTCGGTGCTCGGGTTTATTACATAAACGCCAATGTGCTCTTTAGGACTGGAGAATCCCCACGCAGGATGCTGGTACATCACGCCACTGTAGGTGTACTTATGCTCAACCGAGTTTTTGTATAGTCCGCTCTTCAGAATTGTCTGCTCCGGCGCGTGAACCATGATTCCGGCGCGCATGTCTTCAGTCGCAGGCGTCAGCATGTTGCGGTCAGCATCCACAGAGAACCAGTTGAAGCTGGGATCGAGCTGGAGAATGAACTGGCTTTCTCCCACATGCGCGGCAGGATACGCGGCCGGATGCGAGAACTCCGCAGTGGCGTAAATGCCGCTCACTCCGCGTTCCATGGTGTAGCGAGTCTCAATATCCATGCCTCCGCCACGACCGCCGCCGCCGCCAGCTGAAGCATCAGGAGCGCCGCCGGGAGCGCCACCGCCGCGTGCGCCACGACCCCCACCTCCACCACCTGGAGCACCACCGCCGGGTGCGCCACGACCCCCACCTCCACCACCTAGAGCACCACCGCCGGGTGCGCCACGACCCCCACCTCCACCACCTAGAGCACCACCGCCTGGTGCGCTGCCACCGCCTGGAT
>Ga0316226_1000076_pt1 | contig 159714 bp, 133 predicted proteins | sample TBH18017metaG_FD_206009 | JGI IMG/M metagenome (GOLD analysis project Ga0316226, IMG submission 206009) | Freshwater microbial communities from Trout Bog Lake, Wisconsin, USA - TBH18017 | ecosystem: Environmental > Aquatic > Freshwater > Lake > Hypolimnion/Profundal zone | place: USA...
CGAATCGGAAATCGTTCCTGTTCATGAATTCATTGGTGTAAAGGGTGTGAAAGCAAAAGGGAAAAAGATCACAGTCTTCTCTGTGAAAAAGATCGAATGGCTGGAACCCTTGCAGATTGCTGAACCAGTTACCACAACAGTTGAAGATGCAATAGTTGAGGTTCAGGCGGAAATCCCGTCAATCTTACCCGGGGAGGAGCCCAGTCCTGAAGTTCAGGCCAGCGGCCCTGTAAAACGTAAACCTTCTGCCGCACAAAAAAAGACAGGGGGGCCAAAACCTGCTTCGGGCCAGAATCAGGATGAAGTAAAACCCGTGAAAGTATCAAAAACAGTTGATGAGCCTGCACCTGTAGTTCAGCCGAAGCCCGGAAGAGGCAGCAAGGCTGTGAAAGAACCAAAACCTTTAGAGGCTACTGAACCGGGACCTGGGCCTCAAAACGGGACTGAAGAACAATCTTCGCCCAAAAAACAGGGTAAAAGGAAGTCCAAAGAAGATATAAAAGGCGAACAGATGGAACTGTTCTGAGAATGAAGATTTTTACTTCGGACCAATTGCAACTTTATCATGACAGACAATAAAATTCTTCCCCTCACTAATGAAGTTTCCTGGATCGGCGTTCTTGACCACGATATAGTGACATTTGACGTGGTAATGGAGACGAAGTTCGGAACCACTTATAATTCATACTTCATCAATGCCGGTAAGAAAGTCGTTATCGAGACCGTCAAGGAGCGTTTCTGGGATGTATACAGGGAAAAACTGTGCAAACTTACCGATCCTGCCAGCATTGATTACATCATTATGGATCATACCGAACCTGATCATTCGGGTTGCCTTGCAAAGCTGCTCGAAATAGCGCCAAAAGCAAGGGTGGTAGGAAGCGGAAATGCTATACGTTATCTGAAAGACCTGCTTGGGTTTGAATTCCCTCATCTGATCATTAAAGACGGGCAGACACTGGATCTTGGAAGTAAAACCCTGAAATTTATCGGAGCTCCCAACCTGCACTGGCCTGATTCCATCATGACTTACCTTGTTGAAGATAAAATCCTGTTCACCTGCGATATTTTCGGGGAGCATTATTGCAATGAGGGGATGTTTGACGATGCAGTTCCCGATTTCAGCGATGCCTTCCATTACTATTTTGATGTGATCATGAAGCCTTACAGCAGGTTCATGCTCCAGGCAATAGACCGGATGCGCCCCCTTGAAATCAACATGATAGCCCCCGGCCACGGGATGATACTCAGGAAAGACTGGAAAAAATGGGTTGACGTCACTGTGAAATACTGCGGGGAATATCTTCGGAATCCCAACCGTAATAAGGTCTTCCTGGCTTATGTTTCTGCGTATCACAATACCGGCCTGATTGCTGAAAAGATAGCCGAAGGGATCCGTTCGGCAGGAGACATCGAGGTGGACCTCTGCGATATCGAGAACATGGACCTGGCTCTGATTGAACAAAAACTGATGCAAAGCTCAGGCATCATGATAGGATGTCCCACCTTCAGCCAGAATATTTTATTGCCTGTTTACCAGGTTTTCGCCATGATCAACCCGATCCGTGACCGCGGCAAACTTGCAGCTGTTTTCGGATCCTACGGATGGAGCGGGGAAGGGGCGAAGATCATGAGTTCGGCCCTGACCAACCTTAAACTCAATGTCATGGATGAAGGGCTGATGGTCAAATTCACACCTCATGCCGACACCCTGAAGCGTTGCTTTGATTATGGAAGGAAATACGGGGAAAGGTTTCTTTCACTATAATATTTTTCTGATAAGGAAGTTATGTATTTACTATGATCCGGATAAAGTACCTGGCAATAATTTTAGGGCTCAGCCTTTTATTTCTCTCATCCTGCCTGCCTGAACAGAAGCTTGCGCATGACTTCGTGAAAAGCGGTCCAAAGATCAGGTTGCTTGTCACTCCTCCTGATTATGTGTATAAATACAACCACAAGGGAGAGGAGATCGATGGATTTTCAAAAATGACGGATAAACAGCAGGATTCAGCTCTTTTTTACAGCAGCCTTTTTATTCAAAGGATGAACGATTCCATTTTACTTGAAAATTACGTGAACCAGTTTATAGCTGAGTTACGCAGCGCCAACTTCGATGTTTATCTTCCGGAACAGATGGATGAATTCCTGACCGACAAGTCACAGGCATATACAGTAAACATTTCACAGATCCAGATGGATGAATACATTTATCCGTTTGAGGATAAAGAACCTATTAATGATACGGTATATTACAGGAAATTCAACCTTAATGCCATGGACTTCAGTGTATGGTTCGAGTTAAGCAAGGTAAATGCTGATAAGCCAAGGAAGACCGTCTTATATGATTCCGAGTCGGCCTACGACAGTTTTGAGGGGAACTTCATCGTTGATCCCTGGACCAGCGCGGTGAGATATAAGTTTCACCTGGATACGCTTTCCCTTAAAGATATTTACGGTATGTGCGGGTATCTCGGGAAAAAGCACGGGGAATACCTGTTCGACTTTTTTATGAACCAGTGGGTTGCATTTAACATGCCGCAGACCCAGTACGGGACTTATTACTATCATTACAACCGCAAGCGGAATGTTATGGAACCCACTGAAGATGACATGTTCGAAATCCTTAAAAGCAAATAACCTCAGAAACTGCTCCTGGCATAAGGAGTATCGGCCTGGCTCCCAAATTCCTTTTTCAGAAATTTAAAATAACCGGTAATTGCTATCATGGCGGCATTATCAGTTGTATAGGCCAGTGGGGGGATGTAAAGATTCCAGCTTTTTTGCTGACTCAGATTCTCAAGGCCGGAACGCAATCCTGAGTTCGCTGAAACCCCGCCGGCAATGGCTATGTCGCGTATACCGGTTTGAGCTGCTGCTTTGTCAAGTTTTGAGATCAGTATGTCGACGATGGTCTTCTGGATGGAGGCGCAGAGGTCGGCTTTGTTGTTTTCGATAAACCGGGGATCTTCCTTCAACCGGTCCCTGAGAAAGTACAGGAAAGATGTTTTTAGCCCGCTGAAACTGAAATCCAGCAAGGGGACATTCGGTTTTGAAAACGAAAACCGTTCAGGGTTTCCTTCCCTGGCAAGCTTGTCAATAAAAGGCCCTCCGGGATAAGGAAGTCCCATGATCTTTGCAGCCTTGTCGAAAGTCTCGCCTGCAGCATCGTCAATGGTCTGGCCTATGATATGCATGTCGAAATGATCCTTCACAATCACCAGCTGGGTATGTCCCCCCGAAACGGTAAGGCAGAGGAAGGGGAATGAAGGCATGGTACCGGTTTTTTCAACATTGCGTATAAAATGAGCCATGATGTGAGCCTGGAGGTGGTTGACCTCAATGAGAGGGATGCTCAGCCCCATAGCAAAAGCCTTTGAAAAAGAAGCCCCAACAAGGAGGGATCCTAGCAGCCCGGGACCCCTTGTATAGGCCACGGCAGAAAGCTGATTTTTACCTATATTTGCTTTTTGCAGGGCTGCATGGATTACCGGTATGATATTCTGCTGGTGGGCACGTGATGCAAGTTCAGGGACCACGCCTCCGAAGGAAGAGTGGATCTCCTGGTTGGCAGCAACGTTCGACAGGATCACATCATCAGCGATCACTGCGGCGGCAGTGTCATCGCAGGAAGATTCAATACCAAGGATGTAATACGGCATTCTGCAGGTTAATATAGTGAGGCTCCCGGCTTTTTTGCAGGGGTTATCAGTGAAAAACGAAGCAAAAGTACCATAAAAACACTGACCAAAATATTGCTCAGTTTCCTTGTGATCATTTTTTCGCTGGGATTCACGCTATGGTCTGTCGTCAGGAGCCCGGCAGTTCAAACCCTGGGCGCAAGAATTGGTGCGGCTTTTCTATCGAAGGAATGGAAAACCGAAGTCAGGATCAGAAGTTTCAGCCTGAATCCCTGGGACGGTCTTGTCATCAATGATATCAGCCTGAAAGATCATAAGGGTGAATACGCCGTAAGTGCAAAAGAGATTGCAATACGCCCGGGGCTCATCAGGTTTAGAAAACACAAAATAAATATTGCAAAAATTTTTATCGATCATGGCATCTTCCAGCTGCTCGTTCATAAGGGTGATACTTCGCTGAACATTAAGCCATTTATTGATTATTTTGCAAGTAAGGATACGACAAAAAAACCTGATACGGTAAAGGGGAGGCCCTGGGACCTGACCATTTCCAATGTCATCATTGATTCCACCAGGTTTCACTTTGAAAACGAGAACAATGAAAGAATTCCCGTTGGCATGGATTATGCCAATATCGATGTGAACGACATAAACCTTCATGTAACCGATGTGCGCTTTGATGCCGACACCATACGGGCCAATATCATGGAACTCTCGGCAAGAGAACGAAGCGGGTTTCATGTTAAACGACTTAGCGGTGAATTTCATGTAAGCCCCTGTTTCCTTAAAGCCAATAACCTCAAAGTTATTACCGACAATTCGGATCTGTCGCTGAGTTTTGCTTTTCTTTACCCGTCATGGAGTGCCTATAATGATTTTCTGAACGCGATTACCATCAAGGGGGATATCGCCCCTTCGTATCTTGACCTACACGATATAGGGTTTTTTGCCCCGGATATCCTTAGGATGGAAGACCGTTTTCGTTTTGAAGGGAAAGTTGACGGGACAGTAAGCAATTTCAGGGCAAAGGATTTCAGGATCGCTTACGGCAACAATACCTATTTCTGGGGCAACATCCGGGCCTTCGGTTTACCTGATGTTAAAGAGACATTTGTGGATTTGGCTGTAAAGACAATGACCACCAACAAAAAGGATATAGAAAATTTTATGCTTCCCGGGGAGGGCGACAGCATTAAGTTGCCGAAGATGCTGTCGAACATTGGGGTGCTTACTTTCAACGGAAATTTTACTGGTTATTATAATGATTTTGTCTCAAATGCACTTTTCAGGACCAATCTGGGCAATATCCGCACCGATTTGGTGATGCACCGCACCCATGATGAATATGAACTTTCGTACCATGGTGACCTTGATGTAACAGGATTTAACATAGGAAAGCTGATCGGTGATACTTCAAAGATCGGCGTCACTACCTTCAGGGGTGAAATCAAAGGGAAAGGGCTTAGTTCAGCCAATGCAGACCTTGAGTTGAACATACATATCGATTCCACCAGGCTGTTGAGTTACAATTACCACAAGCTCGACGTCAGGGGGCTGTTGTTCGATAAACGCTTCACGGGATATCTTGATGTCAATGACCCCAACCTTTCGCTCAATTTCACAGGCATGGTGAATTTCGCTGATTCCATACCAGGTTTCGATTTTATCTCCGACATCCATCATGCCCAGCTTTTCAACCTGGGCTTCCTGCACCGCGACAGCACCGAGATCCTGGGAACTTTGATCCGGGCTAAGTTCACAGGGAATAACCTGGACAACATCGACGGCCATATCAGCCTTGAGAATACGAATTACGTGGAAGGGGCCAAATCGGTACATTTGAAGAACCTCCTGCTGACCAATGCAATTGATAAAAAAGGAGGGAAGTCATATCATCTTACATCCGATTTCGTGGATGCCGATATCAGCGGGCATTTCAGTTTCAAGCAGGTTGTCCCTTCAATGTACGTCTTCATTAAAAATTACCTGGCTTCTTTTTATGTTAAAGACTCTGCCAAATATGAAGCCCTGGTAACTTCCGGCCAGATAATGAAATGCGATGTCAGGTTCAAAAACACCGACCAGCTCACGAACATTTTCCTGCCCTTCCTGAAAGTATCGGAGGCTGCATCCCTTGAGGGCTCATATGATGAGCTAAAAGGCACATTATCAATCAGGGGACAGGCTCCTTCACTTGATGTCTCGGGGATCTTTATCCCGAACTGGCATCTCTATGCCCAGACCAACGGTACCGAGCTCAGGGTGAACACAGGTTCCGATGCGGTGTATTTTAAAAAGGCTTCCAAAAACGACAGTGTCGAGGTGAGGCTCGACACCATGAACATCACTGCAAATATTCACCACGACAGCATACTGTATGCTTTTTCCTGGACGGAGACCGGCCGGCTGAGCGGCTTTGACGGCTTTGTAAGCTTTTTCAACAACCCGAAAACAGAGATCAAGATAACGAATATGGGCGTCCTGGTCAACAACCAGGAATGGACCGTTGACCGTGATAATTATATTACCATCGATACCAACCTCATCCACCTGAACCGCTTGTTCTTCTCATCGGGCGACCATTTCCTTCATGCCGGGGGCAGGATTTCAGCAAGGCCCCAGGACACCCTTGCCCTTGCTTTTAACAAAGTTGACATCTCTTCACTTGACAGGCTTATAGGAACCACAGCTATTGACCTGGAAGGAATGCTGAGCGGAAAGCTGATGCTGATGAATGTATACAAGGACATCAGGATACTGTCGGACCTGAGGCTGGATAATTTTAAATTCAACAAGGAACTCCTGGGAGATGCACTGTTCAATGTCAATTATGTCAAGGCTGCCAACAGGTTTGATGTCAGGGCCAGGATTGAATATACCGGGAATGTCGGGAAAAACATACCACTTGATCTCAATGGCAGCGTATACACAGGAAAAGAAAAAAAACTTAACTTCAGCCTTGACCTGAAGAACCTGAACCTGAAGATGCTTCAGCCTTTTGTAAAAAGTTTCATGACAGGGCTCAACGGTATGGCATCAGGGCATGCCGATATTAAAGGAACCCTTGACAAACCTAATTTTACGGGGAAACTGACCCTGAGCCGGACCGAGTTCAAAATTACCTACCTTAATGTTATGTATTCGCTTGCGGATGTGGTGCGTATTGATTCCAATGCCTTTGTCTTTAACAAGATAACTATCTACGATTCTTTAGGGAACAAGGGGATGCTGAACGGGCGCATCAGCCATGAATATTTCAGGGATATGCATCTTGATCTGAACGTTGACCTTAATAATTTTTCGGCCTTTAACAACACCTATGCACAGAACCAGATATTTTATGGCAAAGCGAGGGGATCAGGGTCGGTACATATATTCGGGCCTCTTGATAATATAACCGTTGCGGTCAAGGCTGAAACAGGAAAGGGTACTTCGGTTGCCATACCGCTTAACATGACCGCCAGCATTTCTCAGAATGACTTCATCCAGTTCCTCAACAAGACGGATACGCTTAATGCGGCAGAAACAACGGTAAAGAAATACGAAAGCAACCTGAACCTGAACATTGCGCTGAGGGCAAACCCTGACGCCATGGTCCAGGTATTCCTACCCGATCAGCTTGGAAATCTAAAAGTGCAGGGAACCGGGAACATTGTGATGGGAATGACCCCGACAACACCTTTCAGCATGATAGGGACGTATGCCATTACCAAAGGATCCTTTGTTTTCCAGATCAAGAACCTGCTCAGGCTGCCCATGAGCATCAGCGAAGGAAGCAGGATCTCATGGTCGGGTGACCCGGCTGATGCCATGCTGAATGTAAGCGCTGTTTACCGCACGAAAACCACTCTCGCTGGTCTTACTTCAGATCCTAATGAAGCACAGACCAGGTTCCCGGTTGAAGTTATTTTTCACCTTGGAGGAAAACTCGAAAGCCCAGATATAAAATTCTCGATGAACCTGCCCAATGTGGAAGAAAATATTAAGGTACAGGTATACACCAGCATAGATACAACTAACGTCTCCGAAATGAACCAGCAGATGCTATACCTGCTGGTCACGAATTCATTTAAACCCGTGGTTTCTTCAACAGCTTCGACGATCAATGTGGGAGCCACATCAGCTTCACTGGTTACCAACCAGATCAATTCATGGTTATCGGGAATATCGAACAATGTTAACCTGGGGGTCAATTACCGTCCTGGTTCAAACACCGACAACCAGTCATGGGACGTCTCCATGTCGACCCAGTTCCTCGACAACAGGCTGCTCATCGACGGTACTTTCGGGATGAATACCTATAAGAGCGGTTCAATCCAGCCAAACCAGATAGTGGGGGATATCAATATAGAGTACATACTCAGCAAAAACAGGAGGTGGAGGGTTCACGCCTTCAACCGTACAAACAATCTGAATTACCTGAATAATAATTCGCCATATACCCAGGGAGTTGGCGTCAAGTACCAAAGGGATTTCTACACCTGGGGTGAGTTGTTCCACGGGAAGAAATGGGCGGAGAAGCAGGCCAGGAAAGCAAAGAGCAAATAATGTCTTTTACCGTATACAGAAGCTCAGCCGGTTCAGGCAAGACCTATACACTTGTAAAGGAATACCTGAAAATTATTTTGCAGGATACCGACAGCTTCAGGAATATTCTTGCAGTGACTTTCACCAACAAGGCTGCAGGGGAGATGAAGCAGAGGGTGCTGAACTGCCTTGAAGAGCTTTCGGGACCTGAAGCAGGAACCGGAAAAGCAACAAGATCCCTGCTGCCGGAACTTGTTGTAGCCACCGGATTAAGCGGAACCGAACTGAACCTTAGAGCCGCAGAGGTCCTGAAAAAGATACTTCACCGCTATTCTGATTTTTCAATTGGAACCATCGACAGCTTCTCGCATCGCATCATCCGTACCTTTGCCCATGATTTTGGCCTTCCCGTTAATTTCAGGGTGGAGCTCGATGCCGACGAACTCATTGAGACTGCGGTTGACCTTCTTCTCGATAAAGCCGGCGATGACGGGCAGCTGACCGCACTGCTGGTGAATTTCCTTGAGAGCAATATAGAGGACGATAAAAGCTGGGCTATTGACCGTTCTCTGATGGAATTTTCCAGGCTTCTCATGGATGAGGAAAGCCAGCAGAATCTTCCGAAGCTCAGGAATATGAGCATTGAAGATTTTAAGGCTGTCGCCGGATTTCTAAGAAAGAGCAGCAGGGAATTCGAGAAGGCGATTAGGGATGCAGCCTCGGCCGCCTGGAATGCCATTTGTGATGAGGGTCTTGAGCAGCAGGACTTCGCCTACGGGAAATCGGGCTTTGCATGGTATTTCGAACAGGTGGCAGGAGGAAGGCTTGACAAGCTCGTGCCAGGCGCCAGGCTGGTCGCTGCGGCCGAAAAAGACAGCTGGAGCGGCGGGAAAGCCTCATCCGAAGTCAAAAATAAAATTGAAGCGATAAAGCCCATACTCTCCCAAAGTTTTCAAAACATCCTGGGACTGCTTGAAAAATCCTATCCCGGGTACAAGCTTTTCAGGCTGCTGGGCAAATCTGTCTATCCCCTGGCGGTGCTCAACAGCATTGACCAGATCATGCAGGAGTTCAAGAAGCAGAATAACATAGTTCATATTTCGGAGTTCAACAGCAGGATTGCGAAAATCGTCATGGGTGAGCCTGTGCCTTTCATCTACGAAAGGATGGGTGAAAAATATCATCACATCCTGATCGATGAATTCCAGGACACCTCAGCCCTTCAATGGCAGAATTTTGTCCCGCTGATCGAGAACTCACTGGCATCGGGCTATTTCAATCTTGTGGTTGGCGATGGCAAGCAGGCGATCTACCGCTGGAGGGGAGGGGATGTTGAACAGTTCACTTCACTGCCGTATCTGAAAGGCAGCGATGAAAATAAAGTGATCAGGGAGAGGCAGGAGTCTCTTGAAAGGAATTTCAGTGAGCTGAGGCTTGAAAGGAATTTCAGGTCGGGAGAAGTGATAGTGAATTTCAATAATGATTTCTTCGGATTCATCAGTTCCATGCTTGACGAGCCCCGGAAAAAAGTCTATGAGGGGTTGGTACAGTTTGCCGATCCGTCCAGGGATGGGGGATATGTGAATATTTCTTTTACCGGGAAGGGCGATGAAGAAGGAGAAAATGCGGAAGCGCTGATGCTGAAAAAGGTGATGGGTATCATTCAAACATGCATTGCCGACGGATACAGTTTCCAGGATATTGCAGTATTGTGCAGGTCAAACGTTGATGCTTCGCAGATCGCCCGTTTCCTTCTTGAGCAGGGGATCCCAGTCGTTTCGGGAGAATCCCTGCTGCTGAATTATTCGCCCCTGGTGCGATTGCTTACCGGTCTTGTGAGGTACATCTTCGGCCCTGTCAACCCTCTCATTCAGGCTGAGATCCTTACACTTTGCGGTGAACAGCTGCCAAACGGCAAATCTTTTTATCATTTCTGGCTGATGTGTGACCTGGCGGAAAGGACCCGGCGTTTTGATGCATTCCTTGCCTCAGCGATTGGAGAGGCTGGCGTTGATTCAATGAAAACAAAGCCTGTTTATGATCTTTTTGTGAGCCTTGTAAACGGTTTCTGCCCATCAATGGCCGGAAACCCTTATGTGCAGTTTTTCCTGGATGCCGTCCTGGAATTCAGCTCAAATAAATCCTCTTCCGCACCTGATTTCCTGGAGTGGTGGGATGAACATCATGACAAACTGTCGGTGATCATGCCTTCGGGCCTGGATGCTGTGCAGGTGATGACCATCCATAAAGCAAAAGGGCTGCAGTTCCCTGTTGTGATACACCCCTTTGCCGGCGATTCGCTTAGAAATACCAGGAAATACCTCTGGATTCGACTGGATCAGAAGGAAGTGCCGGGTCTCTCTGCCGCAATAATTCCTTCGGAGAAGGAAATGGAGGAAACCGTGTTTGCGCCAAAATACCTGGAAGAAAGGCAGAAATCGAAGCTCGATCTTATCAATGTGATGTATGTGGTGATGACAAGGCCTGAACAACGGCTGTACCTGCTTCCGCCCCTGCCCAGGGGATCTGAGGAGCCGGCTTCGGTTCCTTCTTTTCTGAGGGCCTGGCTGCAGCATAAACAAATATGGGAAGAGGACCGTTTCGATTATGACTTCGGATCTCCTTCGGTGGTCAGCAGGGCTGTTGAAGAAAAAAAAGATATTCATCCTCTGCCCGCTCTTTCATTCGGTGAATGGAGAGGGAGGATCAGGATACGTTCAAACGCTCCCGGGATGTGGAACCTGGATGATCCTGACAGGAACAGGAGGTTTGGGAATGTGCTGCATACTTTGCTGGCCGGATTGACCAATACAAAAGATGCAGAGGATGTGATAGCCGGGATGCTTGAAAACGGATTGCTCGACAGGGCCTGGGAAGATGAAATCCGCAGTAAGGTAAAAGCAATATTGAATGACCCCGCCCTGGCATTTATTTTTGATGAGACTGCGGATGTCCGCCCCGAGGCTGAAATACTGACCCCCGCAGGGCATGCCTTACGCCCTGACCGTGTTATTATAAAGGATGGGCAGGCGGTGGTGGTAGATTATAAAACCGGGAAGCCGATGGAGAAATATAAGACCCAGCTTGAGCAGTATGCAAAAAGCCTGGAAGACATTGGTTATACAAATGTGAAAAAATACCTTTTGTACCTTGAGCCGGAGGTGAGGCTGGAGGAAGTATAGGTAGCGAGAAGTGAGGTAGCGAAATAGCGAAGTAGCGAAATAAGATAAATTATGAATATTGAAGACAAGATAGCAAAACTTTACCGTTCCTGGAGCGGAGGAGATGCTGCGAGGATAGACAGGATCGCGGGATCGGGGTCGTACAGGCAGTATTTCAGGATCAGCAGCGGTTCGGTTAGCGTGGTTGCCGCTTATAATACCGATATCCGTGAGAACATCGCTTTCCTGGAATTCACCAGGCACTTCATGTCCATGAAAATGCCTGTGCCGGGGATCTTGTTTACAGCCCCTGAAAATGATGTCTACTTACTGGAAGACCTGGGTGATACAACCCTTTTTTCAGCCCTTTCAAAGCTACGTTCGAATGACAACCATATTTCCGCAGAAGGTGGGAAACTATATATGTCGGTTGTGGAACACCTGACGGAATTCCAGGTGAGGGCAGGTCATGGTATCCCTTTTCAGCATTGTTACCCAAGGCCTGCGTTCGACAGGCAAAGCATGATGTGGGACCTGAATTATTTTAAATATTATTTTCTTAAGCTTGCGAAGATCTCTTTTGACGAGCAAAAACTGGAGGAGGACTTCACCTCCCTTGCTGATTTCCTGCTGGAAGTTCCCCTTGAAAATTTCATGTACAGGGATTTCCAATCAAGGAATATTATGATCCATAACGGCAAAGCCTGGTTTATTGACTACCAGGGAGGACGTAAAGGCGGGCTTCAATATGACCTTGCCTCTCTTCTTTATGATGCAAAGGCCGACCTGCCTGAAGATTTCAGGCAGGGACTGATTGATCATTATGTAGGTGTAAGCAGGGAATCCGGTTCTTTTGATGAATATCTTTTCAGAAGGTACTTTGACGGCTTTGTGCTTATTAGGATACTCCAGGCCATGGGAGCTTATGGCTTCAGAGGGTATTATGAGAATAAACCCTTGTTCCTTCAGAGCATCCCGTATGCAGTAAAGAATCTTAAGATCCTTAAAGAAAGATCGGGGATACCCCTTAAGCTGCCTGCGCTGATGAAAGCCCTTGAAGACATCATTAATACTCCTGCTTTTTCCTCGGTTAAACCTACTTCGACCGAATTGAAGGTTAGGATCTGCAGTTTCTCTTATAAGAACGGGCTTCCTGCAGATGACTCAGGTAATGGTGGAGGATTTATTTTCGACTGCCGGGCATTGCCTAATCCAGGCCGGTACCCTGAATATAAAACCTTTAGCGGCAGGGAAAAGCCGGTGATCGATTTTCTTAAAAAGGAACCGGAAGTCGATGCATTTCTGAATCATGCCTTCGGCCTGGTAAACCAGAGTGTGCTGAATTACATCGAAAGGGGATTTACAAGCCTGGTGGTCAGTTTTGGCTGTACAGGCGGGCAGCACAGGTCGGTGTACTGTGCAGAGGAGATGGCCAGGCATCTGACTGAAAAATTTAATGTTAAAGTTGAATTAAAACATTTCTCCCAACTCTCTTGATATGAAAGCATTGATACTTGCGGCAGGTTTAGGTACGAGGCTTGCGCCTTTGACCGATACCATTCCCAAAGCCCTGGTTGAGATCAACGGGAAAACCCTGCTGGAGCATTCCATCGACCACCTGAAATTCTTCGGGGTGAAAGATGTCATCATCAACGTTCATCACTTCCCCGACCAGATCATCGGTTTTCTGAAAAAGAAAAAGAAGTTCGGGATTAACATTGAAGTCTCGGATGAAAGGGATGAACTGCTTGATACCGGGGGCGGATTGAAAAAAGCCTCGTGGTTTTTCAAAGACGGGGGCCCATTTGTGGTAAGGAATGTTGATGTGCTCTCCGATTCAAACCTTGGCGCTATGCTGGAGTTCCATAAAAAACATAAGCCTCTTGCCACTCTTGCTGTAAGAAACAGGGAGACTTCGAGATATTTGCTGTTCAATGAGCGCTGGGAGCTTATCGGCTGGACCAATGTCAGCACCGGGGAAAGGAAACTGAGCAGGAAAGATCACAAGCGGATGTACCCTCTTGCCTTTTCAGGTATACAGATCCTGGATCCTGCCATCATTCCCCTGGTCGCCGAGGAAGGAAAATTTTCACTTATTGCAATGTACCTGAGGCTGTCGAGGGACCACAGGATCTGCGCTTATGAAGATAATGATTCCTTCTGGTTCGATGCAGGGAAAAGAGAGGATATAAGTTAATGAAAGCTTTCCTGGAACAAGTCGCGGATCACCTTGCAGCATCTTACGGGGATGATGTTTCAGGTCTTTGCATAGTGCTGCCCAACCTCAGGGCCGGATTGTTCCTCAGGAAATTTCTTGCAGCAAGGTTAAACAAAACGATCTGGTCGCCCAATATCTGTTCAACTGAGGATTTCCTTATATCAGTTGCGGGATTGAGACCGGTGGATCCTCTCCGGCTTCTTTTTAAACTGTACGGTATACACAGCGAAATTGAACAGGAAAAGGCACAGACTTTCGATGAATTTATCAGTTGGGCGCCACAGTTGCTGAGCGATTTTGACGAGGCAGACCGGTATCTTGCAGATACCAGGCAACTTTTTTCGGCACTGACCGATGTTCGTGCCATCTCGGTATGGAATCCCGAAAACCGGGAGCTTACTGATTTTGAAAAGCAGTACCTGAAATTCTACAGCTCATTGTATGTTTATTACAGCAGGCTTGTGGATGAGCTTCTTGAACATAAACAGGCATACCCCGGTCTGATATATCGCATGGCCAGCCTGGGCATAGAGAAGTTCAGCGAAAAGCTTCCCTGGAAAAAGGTAGTATTTACAGGATTCAACGCTCTTACTTCTGCCGAGGAACATGTGATGGATGTGCTCCATCGTGTGGGAAAGGCTGAATTCCTCTGGGATGCCGATGAATATTACCTCGATGACAATGCTCAGGAAGCCGGGGAGTTTCTAAGGAATAACAGGAAAAAATGGGGAGGAAAAGAATTCAGATGGGTCTCAAATGACATCAGATCCGGCCCGAAAGTTATTAGGATCACAGGGGTTCCAAATAACACCGCCCAGGCCGGGTTTGCCGGGGAACTAATGAAAAATATCAAAACTCCAGATGAGAAAACCGCAGTGGTCCTCCTGGATGAGAAGCTTTTAATCCCCCTGCTGTATTCACTTCCTGAAGGTAAGGCTGAGTTGAATATTACCATGGGGCTGCCACTCTCACAAACACCTCTCAGCGACCTGCTGGAACTCATCTTCAGGCTTCATCTGAACAGGGAAAAATTCACTGCAGGCCGGCAGGGAACAGGCCTTTTCTATTTCAGGGACGTACTGGCATTGCTGAGGCATCCGTATATCTCAGGTCTGTCGGCAGGCATGATGGAAGGCAATCAGTTTGTGTTTGATAAAATGATTGAAGCCATCAGCGCGGGCAATAAGGTGTTCATCAGAGCCGAAGAGATACTAAACCCGGGGACCGGGCTTTTTTCGGCCAATGCGGATTTCCTGGAACCTTTGTTAGCCGCCTGGAAGTCGCCCCGGGATGCCATAAACGCCTTAAAAGAGATCACAGCCACATTCAGGGACCAGCTGATCAAAAAGAACGAAACGCTGGAGCTTGAATATCTTTTCGCTTTCTCGAAGATCATTCAGCAGGTTGACGGGCTTATCGGGCTTTATCCCGATACCGTGAAAACCATTCAGACCTTATCACAGCTTTTTACCCGGATGGTGCAGACCGTGACCCTCCCGTTTTTCGGGGAACCTCTTAAAGGGATGCAGATCATGGGGATGCAGGAGACCAGGGGGCTGGATTTTACAAACCTTATCATGCTTTCCTGTAACGAGAACCTGCTTCCCAGGGGACGATCTGGAAGTTCCTTTATCCCCCTCGATCTGAAACTTGAATTCGGCCTGCCCACTTACCGTCAGAAGGATGCGGTATATGCCTATCATTTTTACCGCCTGCTGCAGAGGTCCTCCGATATAAACCTGGTCTATAATTCCGAACCGGGCAAACTGGGAGGAGGGGAAATGAGCCGCTTCCTTCAGCAGGTCATCAGCGAGCTTAAACGGGCAAACCCATCCGCAGTCATCAATACAGAACTGCTTGTAATGGATCCTGCAGTTGCAGGTATTGACCGCCGGATCAGCATTGAAAAAGATGAAGTAGTGATGGGCATGCTCAGGAAAAAGGCTGAAACCGGTTTTTCGCCCACCTCCCTGAATAATTTCAGGGCCTGCCCCCTGAAGTTTTTTCTCAGCGACCTGGCCGGGCTGCAGGAACCCGATGAAATGGAAGAAGAGATCGATAACCGCATCCTGGGAAATATCGTGCATGAGGCCCTGCACAGGCTTTACAAGGTATTTGTCGACAGGGATCTCAGCACTGCTGATGTTACCGGAATGAAAGCCAGGGCCGACCAGGCCATCGATGATGCCTGCAGCAAGGAGTTCAGCGGCAGGGATGTGAATTACGGGAGAAACCTCTTGCTCGTGAGGGTTGCCAAAATAATGCTGAAACGCTTCCTCGAAGCCGAAATGTGGTACCTGGACGAGCTGAAGGTAAAAGGAGAAAAACTCAGTATTGTTGCCCTGGAACAAAGGCTGGAGCGCAGGCTGATCCTGAAAACGGAAAGCGGCGATATGATCGTAAAGGTCAAAGGCTTTGCCGACCGCATTGACCAGGCAGGGAAGTGTTTGAGGATCATAGATTACAAAACCGGGGCCACCGATAATAAAAGGACCAGGGTTACTGACTGGGATGAGTTTGCAGGGGATGCCGGCAGGGACCATGCCTTTCAGCTCCTTGCATATTGCTGGCTTTATTACCCGAAGAGGTTCAACGACTTTCCCATGCAGGCAGGGATACTGTCACTGAGAAAATTGAAACAGGGTCTGATTGCAGTTAACGTTCCCTCAATTGAAGAGAAAAAAGGCAATGACATCTTAACGCCCGAAGACCTCGGGCAATTTGAAACCAGCCTGAGGCAGTTGCTGAATGCGATCTTCGACACAACGTCAGGCTTTTCTCAAACCAGCGATCCAGGGATTTGCGCGAAATGCAGGTTTATCAATATCTGCGGGAGATGACCGGTACTAAGTCTCAAGAATCTTTTTTTTATTTGCTGAAGATGGGGTTTGAGTTACGATTGGACGATCTTACTGAAAGTTACGATTGGACGATTTACGAGTTCAGATTGAATTTATTGATTTACGAGTTACGAATTAATATTTACATTCGTCGATCCAAAATCTGAAAATTCAATCGTAAATCAAAACTCGTCTAATCGTAAATCATAGTTTTTCGTCGATCCAAAATCTGAAAATTCAATCGTAACTCATAACTCGTCTATTTGAGGAGCATTTTCGTCCTTCCGAAACAGTTCCCTTTAAGATCTGTGACAGTTAACACATACATGCCCGGCGGCATGCTAGCGCGGTTAAACACGACAGGCTGGGAATGATAATTTTCGCTGAAACATATTCTCCCGCTGAAATCTGAGATTGTAAGCCTGAATTCAGCGCCGGGGTTTAATCCATATATGCTTATCTCGGCCAGTGTTTCAACCGGGTTGGGCGTAATCCTTATATCCGGCTGAATCCCTGCCAGGGGTGGTCCCATTCCCACCAGGGTGTTGCATGAAGCTGCAACAGGAGTTCCCCAGGTTTGAGAACCTTTCTGATAATAAACAAGTGTTGTTGAGTAGCCATCATCGCCAGGACCTCCATACTCGTAATAAAAATCCTTTCTCTTTCCTATTCCTTCAGAATATTCACGTTCAAAGCCAGTCCATTCGCCATAATAAACTTTCCAACACGAACCAAAGATATATTTACCGTCTCTAATCCATTTTGAATGCCTTCCCCCGTAAGCATAATACTGATCATATCCGTTGGCCCCCTGACCCTGTGTGTAAAACTCATAAGGCATAAAATAAATACTTGTGTCGCTTGCGAGCTGATTGAAATTATAATGGTCAGTGATGGTATCAAATACATACTGGATTCCGGCCGAGGATTCAGTCCTGGAGCAGTATTGCATCAGGTAATCCACGGTATTATTACCGGTATTGACCGTTTTGTCAAGGACTGTCTTCATTGAATACCTGATTAATACCCATTGCCCGTTATATATCTGATAGTAAAAATAATTAAGAACATCTCCTATGTTGAAATCGTATATTTTCTGCCAGGTGAGATCGCCAGTTCCCAGGTCAGGGTTTGTTTTTCCGACGAGGGAATAATAAATGGTGTCAGAAGGAATGAAATACACATCATATAAAGCAGTGAGCCCGTAATGCTGGCTCAATTTAACTTGTTTCTGATTAAACAGGGAAGGAATGTTATTGTTTGAACTGTTCTTTGCCTGGAGGGTCAGAACCTTGACCTGGTCTGTAGTATTACAAACACTATCAGTGATAAAGGAGGTCACTTTTGCTTCAAGATAACTGCCGGCATCAAGGGCACAGAACCTCCATGTTTGATTCAGGTTAGCCTGCGTATTGATACGTATAGTATCTAAATTCCTGTTAAAAAAGTAGAACCAGCCATCATGACTTTTATAAATGCTTCTTCCAAGAACCGACCCATTTGCAACGTCCAGGCAGGCCCCCTCATAACCGATTGTATCCCGGAACATTTTGAATGAATATACAATCGTATCATTATTCCCGGGCAATGAAACCGAATCTCTTCGGAACGCCTTAATCTTTGAATCGTTGCTCTTAAAATAAGTGATGCCGGGGCTGCAAATGTTCTGGTAATTCTGCGACCGCACATGCACAGGCAGCAGAAAGATCAAACAAAAAAGAAAAGCAGAATATGTTTTCATTGCTGAAGAGTTTATAAGGTCAGAACCATAATATTATCCTCACGACTGCTACGATTATCACGGCCATCAATACCGTCACGCTTTATTCCCCGAACACTAAAGCTTCGTAAGTATAAAGCTCGGCATCCTTCCAGCCATCCCAGCTCAGTCCGGCCTTGTCACGGGAGCAATGGCCGAGGAATTCCTCCCTGCTCCATCCTGTTTCGGTTGCCACCTGGGGAAGGAAGGTCCCCGAATAATATCCTTTTTTAATGTAGATCCCGTGTTTTCCCAAAACGATCTCATCCGCAGAATAAATTCTTTTCATGGGTGAAAGCACGGATATTTCGATTTCAAGTTTATCGGTTTCACTGGCAGTTACCGGCGTGAAACGTGAATCCTGGGTGGCCGATGAAATGGCCATCTGCTGAATAACCTGCCATAAGGGGATATCGGCAGTGAACCTCCCGATGCAGCCACGCAGTTCGCCTTTTTCCTTAAGGGTGACAAACGCCCCGGCATGCAACTTCAGGTTGGAGCTGAAATTTTTATCGTCCACCTCGGGGGTTTTATGCTGGTTGATATATACCACAATAGTGTTCCTGGCGATCCCCAGCAGGGTCTTCTCTTCTTCTTTTGTAAAACTGAATGCTGATGTGGGTTTTGCGGCGGCCCCGGCATTGCGGCTTATTGCGATCGACCAGTATCCCACGCATTGTGCATGGTCTCCATACTTTGAGTCGCCTGAATTCAGGTATTGTACAGGGGTGTAGTTAAACGAAGCATCCCCCGAAGTCATATACAAAAGGGTAAGGACCGAAGTCCAGCCACAGAGGCTGGTCACAAGGTTGGGTACATTCTTTTTTTCGTTATCCCCTAACGCTTTCAGCAATTCATCGGGTTTATTCAGGAGGATGGCGTCGCAGGTGGCCTTGTCGGTGGTTTTGGCATCGTTATACTGGGGGTAATGCGAAAAATCGCTGCTTATAATGAACAGGTTATGCTCGTTAAAATACGGTTTAAGGGCGTCTGCTATACGTTTGCAGGTCTGGTTGCTCTGGCTCCCGATGACAATGGGGACGATCTTAAACGGTTTCTTCATATGGTACTGAAGGAAGGGCACCTCCACTTCAAGGCAATGCTCATTAAGATCGGCATCGTACACATAGCTGAAAACCGGGTTGGCTTTTATCAGTTCGTTCGCAAGGAGGGTGTTCACCGGCACTTTTCCCAATGGCGTCAGGTAATCACCCTTAGTATAGATTGACGCACCCATGAAGGATGCCTGGTGGCTTGAGCCGATAATAAAAATATTGTCGTACACTTTGTTTGGGTCAACCTGGTTGATCCCGCTGGCAGCCACGGTGCCGGAGAATACATATCCTGCATGGGGACAGATCACTGCCTGCAGGTTTTTGACAGTACGTGGTTTGGCGCTGCGGAACAATTCGGAGAGCTGAGCCCGCAATGAATCCTGGCTTGCAGGATAAAACCTGCCCGCAGCAAAAGGCTTCCGGTCGGTCCCGGGGCTGTCCTGGGATGAGGATTTACCGGGAAATGAGAATGTAAGTGCCATAATCAATATGAATCTGATATAACTGCACATTGTTTACTAACTTTGGGGAAAATCCAGGTAAAGATACGATAATATGAGAAAAAATGCAATCCGTACTGCTTTGTTCGGCCTGGGTTTTCTCTCAATTTCAACCCAGATCTACCTGCTCCGCGAGAGTTATATAGTGTTTTACGGCAACGAACTGATCCTGGGCATCATGCTTTCGGTGTGGATGTTGCTTACCGGAGCCGGCGCCTGGCTCGGAAGGTATTTCAGCGGTGTCAGACGCAAGTTCAGGTTCATACTGTTCCTGATGCTTCTGCTTTCGGCCCTGCCCGTGCTGATGATGATCAAACTGAATCTTTACCGGGCTCTGGTATTGCCTACCGGGACCATTGCAGGCCTGAACGACGTGATCTACGCAGCATTCCTGGTACAACTGCCATTCTGCCTCATCAACGGCTTCCTGTTCTCATCCCTCAGCGCCCTGCTGAGAAGGGCCGGCAACGCATATTCCCTGGAATCGGCAGGAAGCCTGGTTGCAGCTGCGATCGTAAATTTCATCCTTCTCTGGTTATTCCCGGCATGGCTGAGCTTACTGCTGATGAGCGGGTTATACATGGCCTGCGTGATTTTCTTTTCCTTCAGTTTCCAGAACAGGATGGTGCCGGTGCTTGCCTTCATGGTCTCCGCCCTTATATTATTTGCACTTTTCAGGACCGATGTCAGGGGAATAGGATATCATTCCATGTATCCCGGACAGTCGGTCATTGAAGACAAGGAAACTCCTTATGGACAGATGGTCATAACCGCCAATGCATCCCAGTTGAATTTTTATGAGAACGGCCTGCTTCTATTTTCCTCGGGCGACAATATAAATAATGAGGAAAACGTGCATTATGCCATGGTCCAGCATCCGGCGCCGAAAAATATACTGCTGGTATCCGGAGGCTTATCCGGTGCTCTGACTGAGATCCTGAAATATCATCCCCTGAGGGTGGATTATGTTGAACTTAATCCTGCCCTGCTCAGGTTCAGTGCGAATTCCCTCAAAGAACTTGAAAAGAAGGCGGTATACCTGCATTCAGGGGATGCAAGGAGGTTCGTGAAAAACTCATCCGCAGTCTATGATGTAGTGCTTATTCTTTTACCTCCGCCTTCAAGCCTTCAGCTGAACCGCTTGTATACTGAAGAATTTTTGACTGAATTAAAATCACGGCTGTCGCCGGATGGCATCGTCTCGTATTCCCTGCCCACAACCAGCGATTACGTAAGCCATGCTGGGGAAGGACTTAATTCCATCCTTTATGCCACACTGAAGGGATGTTTCAGGAACGTAATGCTTGTGCCGGGAGGGAAAACCTATTTCATCGCTTCCGATTCGGAACTCAGCCTTGACATACCCGGAATGATCTCAGCGAAAGGGATCACCACATCGTACGTGAATAAATATTACCTGGATGTTTCACAGATGAAGGAACGCTCGGCATACATGAAAGCCAATATCTCTCCTGCTGCGGGCATCAACAATGACTTCAGGCCGCTGATGTTCTTTGCCCAGATGAAGTACTGGATGAGCTATTTCAACCGTCATTACATTACCGCCATCCTCTTGTTGCTGATCGTTTTCTTCGTCGCCCTGTTCAACCTTACCCCTGTTAATACGGGCTTGTTTACCGGAGGGTTTACAGCAGGCGCCTTCCAGGTGCTGATCCTCCTTTCACTGCAGATCTATTGCGGTTATGTATTCCAGCTTACCGGCTTCATCATCATGCTGTTCATGCTGGGCCTGGCCTTGGGAAGCCAGGCAGGGGCAAGGCGGTTCAGGATTGATCCGTTCAGGATCTATCTTGCATTACAGGTAAGTCTGGCGGCGCTTTCCGTGCTGATCCCCATGGCCCTGATCCTGGTTGGCCGTATGGGACTTCCAATATGGATGGCCCAGGCAAAGGTTGCCGGCATCACGGTTGTTCTTTCCTTCCTTGTCGGCATGGAGTATTCCATAGCATTCCGTTTATCGCAGAGGAATAAGGCCCTCGCCGTCTCAAAGAATTACTCGGCCGACCTGTTTGGCTCAGCCCTTGGGGCTTTCATAGTTCCCGTAATTCTTTTCCCTCTGCTTGGGCTTATGAATACGGGATATGTACTGGCCTTGCTGAATACCGCCGGGGCAGCGGCTCTTTTCATAAGGCGCAGAAATTTTGTATCTTTATAGGGTGAAAACCAAAGGTGGTCAGCGGTTAAACAAGCGGCAGTTCCTCCGCCTGGGCATTGTCACGCTGGGTGTTGCAGCGGCCGGCATAAGGCCATTCCACAGCCTTGCCAAAAATTTCAGCGATATGAATACAGTTATGCCTTCTCCCCCGGCCGGGCCCGGTAAATACAGCAAGGAATCGCTGTATTGTATCAGCACACCAAAGGGTGTCAAATGCCTGCTTTGTCCCAACCAGTGCGTCCTCAGGGAAGGGCAGGAGGGACTTTGCCACAACCATGTTGCATACGGTGAAAAGATTTATTCCATTGCATACGGCAACCCCTGCAGCGTGCATATAGATCCCATAGAGAAGAAACCCCTGTTTCATTACCTGCCCTCATCCGAAAGTTTTTCCATTGCAACTGCGGGTTGTACCCTGGCCTGCCTCAACTGCCAGAACTGGGAAATATCCCAGGTGAGCCCGAAGACCACGAAAAACGTAGAAATGTTCCCGGCCCAGGTGGTGCAGGAAGCAGTTTCGGCCGGCTGTAGAACCATTGCCTATACCTACTCGGAACCTTTGTCATTTTATGAATATACTTTCGACACAGCAAAACTTGCAAGGGCCAGGGGGATCAAAAACCTCCTTATAAGCAATGGCTATATCAACGAGAAACCTATACGGGAACTGGCAAAATACATAGATGCGGCAAATATCAACCTGAAATCATTCAGGGAGGATATTTATGCAAAATTAAACGGGGGCAGCCTGGAGCCTGTTCAAAGGACCCTGAAAATATTGAAGGAAGAAGGTGTATGGCTCGAGATCACCAACCTGATCGTCCCCAACTGGACCGATAAAATGGATATGATCAAGGAGATGTGCGAATGGCTTGTTTCCACCGGCTTTGCAGATTATCCCCTTCACTTCAGCAGGTTCTTTCCTTTGTACAAGCTTACCAGCATTCCGTACACCCCCCTGTCAACCCTGGAGCAGGCCCGTGACATTGCCCGCAAGGCAGGCATCAATTATGTTTACATAGGGAATGTTCCCGGCACGGATTATGAAAATACCTGTTGCCCCAAATGTAAAAAAACGGTGGTGGAACGCAGGGGTTTTACAGTGACTTCCAATAATATCAAAAACAGTAACTGCGGATTCTGCGGTACCAGGATCAATGGGGTGTGGATGTGAAATCTTTGAAGAGTGATCATCCCTGATTAATTCGGCCTTCAGAATTCGTTACTCGAGTATTCGAGTATTCAAGCCATAAATGATCCGGGGATAACGACTTCCTCTCATCAATATCCCAGGTCAAGGCATACCGGGAGGTGGTCCGAAAATCCCCCTTCGTACCTGAACCCGTTATAGGTCCTGAATGGTTTGCTGCCGAAATATTTCAGGTCCTCTTTCAACAAGAACCCTTCCCTGAAGATCTTTGCCGATCCAGGTACATACCTTAAACGGCCTGAGCCGGCAAGAAGGTTCCCGCTTATCATGAACTGGTCAAGAAGGCTCCAGATGCCTTTGTAACGATGTGATCCCTGCCTGCCCGAAAGAGGATACATGAGATTCACGAGCGAAGCGGAAGTGATAACAGAATCAGGCGGGACTGCGTGAAGAATGTTAATAATGCTTGCTGATGAGGGTTCGTCGTTGAAATCGCCCATGACCAGTATCCCCGAATACCTGCTGACGGCAAGAAGCGAATCGACAATTTGCCTGAGGACAGCGGCTACGAAATCCCTCCTGGGCTGGGAAGCTGCATACCCACCCCTGCGGGATGGCCAGTGATTGATGAGCAGGTTAAGGGTGTCATGGCCGAATACCTGGCCCTGTACAAGCAGTATCTCCCTCGTACGGGCCGAAGTATCAAAGGGGAACGAGATCCTATATGGCCTCGAATTTAAAACCCTGAATACCCTGGTCCTGTATAATAAGGCAACATCAATGCCCCTGAGGTCGGGGGATTCATGATGTATCATCCGGTATCCGAAGGATTTCAGGGGGCTGTCGTAAATCAGTTTGTTCATCACATACCGGTTTTCAACTTCACATAAACCAATGATGCCCGGAGCCTCCCATTCTCCTGCTGCGAGCAGGGTTTTAGCAACATGATCGAGTTTGATACGAAAGCGTTTATAATTCCATCGCATAGTTCCCCCGGGGGTAAACTCATTATCCAGCTTGGTAGTGTCATCATAGGTGTCGTAAAGATTTTCCACGTTCCAGAAGACCACCCTGACAGAATGGCTCATGCCTGACTTCCCGGCCTGGAATTCAGGCAGAGGGGACATCCGCCTGCAAAAAAAATCTGAATCATTTCGTTCAGTAAATGAATTATTTAGACTTAATAAAGTAAAAATAAAAGATAAAAGATTCATGTTTCGCACGGTTTTTGTTGTATATGACAGCCTGAAATTTATATCGGGTTTTATAGGAGATGTTATAAGCCTCCATACTTAATCCGGGATCGATGAAAAGGTGATATGATAATGATAAAGAAAGCTTTAACAATACTTTAACAGATTCATTAACAGTTTTTAACGGCCAGGGAAAAATATGAAATTAAGGAGGGCGTTATGTAGTGAAAGTAGCGAGGTAGCGAAATAGCGAAATAGCGAAAACTTAAATAAGTGAAAAATAAGATGAATACAATTCCGGATTTTACCATTTGTTCGCACCAATCAAATATTCTTTTTGTCTGCTTATTTCAGCTACACTGAACTTCATTTCGCTATTTCGCTACTTCGCTACTTATTTTTTTAATCAATAAACCATATTAGCCATGAAAAAATACGTTGGAATTTTTTTAATCGCAGTCATGGGTGGAGCAGCGTCACTTGGGCTCTACAAGGCATTTGAAAAGAAAAGTACGGTTTACAATTCAAAACCCGAGGGGATACCGGCCAGGCAGGTTGCCCTGTATGGGCCTTCGGCACAGGGGAACCTTCCCGATTTTGAAACAGCGGCTTCCATTTCGGTCCATGCCGTCGTACATATCAAGTCGGATTTTCAGCAAAAAAGCCTGGTTTACGATGATTTCTTCCAGTTTTTCAATTTCGGCAATCCGGGCCGGCATGAGTATGTAAATCCATATAGTGCAATGGGATCGGGCGTAATCGTCACAGCCGACGGGTACATTGTAACCAATAATCATGTGGTCCAGGATGCGGTTAATGTTACCGTCACGCTTAACGATAAAAGGGTATATAAAGCTACGGTAGTCGGAACCGACCCCAGCACCGACCTTGCTGTGATCCACATTGATGAGAAGGATCTTCCATACCTTGTTTTAGGGAACAGTGACGATGTTAAAATAGGGGAATGGGTGCTTGCTGTGGGTAACCCTTTCAACCTTACCTCCACCGTTACTGCAGGGATTGTCAGTGCAAAGGCAAGGGATATCAATATCCTTGGTTCGAAGGGAGCGGTAGAATCGTTTATACAGACCGATGCTGCAATCAACCCCGGGAACAGCGGGGGTGCATTGGTAAATACCAGGGGCGAACTGATTGGAATAAATGCCGCAATCGCATCAGGTACAGGTTATTATACCGGTTATTCTTTTGCAATACCCGTGAACATCGTCAGGAAAGTGGCTGAAGACTTCATGAAATATGGTAAGATACAGAGGGCATTTCTCGGGATTGCTTATCATGAGATCGATGATCAGTTTGCAAAGGAAAACGGGCTTAGCAGCCTCAGCGGGGTATATATACAGGAAGTGGTGCCGGGAGGGGCAGCAGAGAAAGCAGGAATAAAAACAGGGGACGTGATCACGGGCATACAGAACAAACCGGTGAATGGAAAATCTGAACTGATGGAGACCGTTTCCCAGCTAAGTCCCGGGGATGTTGTAAACGTTACTTTACTAAGGGACGGGAAACAGATCGATCTCACTGTTAAGCTGATAACTGAAAGTAATTCTCAAACAATCGCTCAGACTTCCAATAAGTTAAAGCTTTACGGGGCTACTTTTGAACCCTTAAGCGAAAAGGAAAAAGCCCGGTACAGGCTTGCAAGCGGTTTTAAAATTACCAGTGTTGAACCAGGCAAATTCAGTCAGGTTGGTTTAACACCGGGATTTATTCTTGTTAATGTGGACCATAAGCCCGTGACCTCCATTCAACAGCTCAAAGAGGCTTTGAGTCAGAAGGAAAACGGGATTCAGATTGATGGGCTTTATCCCGACGGGATGAGAGCTTTTTATGGCCTTAGCTGGTAAAAGCAACCCCCGGGGCCTTTTACCGGTCTTATATTAATACAGGGCCCCGGAATTTGTCCGGAGCCGGGCTCCACCCCCTTAAGGTGGAAAGTATATGGAGATCTGCAGACAGAAGTGATTATGAGACAGCTTAAAATTTCGAAGTCCATCACGAACCGTGAGACGGCTTCATTAGATAAATACCTGGCAGATATAGGCAAGGAAGAACTTATCACAGCCGAAGATGAAGTAAATCTTGCGCAGCGCATCCACCAGGGCGACCAGCTTGCCCTTGAGAAGCTGTGCAAGGCAAACCTGAGGTTCGTGGTGTCTGTTTCAAAACAATACCAGAACCAGGGGCTCAGCCTGCCCGACCTGATCAACGAAGGGAATGTGGGCCTGATAAAGGCGGCCCGAAGGTTTGACGAAACCCGCGGTTTCAAATTTATTTCCTATGCCGTGTGGTGGATCAGGCAATCGATACTCCAGGCCCTGGCCGAGCAGTCGAGGATAGTTAGGCTTCCACTGAACCAGGTGGGCTCACTTGGAAAGATCAGCAAGGCTTCGTCAAAGCTTGAACAGCTTTACGAAAGGCCTCCTTCTCTGGATGAACTTGCCCGGGAAATGGATATCCCCGAGCATAAGGTTGCCGAAACCATGAAGATGGGGACTCGCATAGTTTCAATGGATGCACCTATCGACCAGGATGAGGAAACCAGGCTGCTGGATGTTTTTGTGGCGGTTGATACACCCGATACCGACGAAAACCTGATCCGTGAAAGTCTTGCTATGGAAGTGCAGCGTTCACTTGCCACCCTTACCGAAAAAGAAAGGGAGATACTGAACAGGTTCTATGGCATAGGATACCCGCACAGCTATACCCTCGAGGAGATAGGTTCCGTCTTTGACCTTACACGCGAACGGGTGCGCCAGATCAAGGAAAAAGCGATCCGCCGACTTAAACACTCTTCAAGAAGCAAATTGCTCAGGGCTTACCTCGGTTAAACAGCCTGTATCAAAGGTAGTCGATCTTTACGCTCTGTTTAAGGTCAGGGTGGAGGCTGAGGGCCACAGGACAATTCCTGCTGATATGCTCGATCACCCTTTTCTGCTGGTCGGTATATGCGTTCGGAGGGAAGGTCAGTTCAACTATTATTTCACCGATACGCCTTGGATTATCAGCCATTACTTTGGTTACCTTCCAGCTTGCCCCGTCAATATTGAAACCGTGGGTCTTTGCCGCAATGCCCATGATGGTGATCATGCAGCTGCCGAGAGATGTTGCCACAAGGTCGGTTGGGGAAAAGAATTCCCCCTTGCCCTGGTTGTCTACAGGTGCATCGGTGAGCAGTTTTGTCCCTGACTGAAGATGGGTCGCTTCGGTGCGAAGGTTCCCTATATAGTTTGCTTTTACTGTTGCCATGGTATTTGATTTTTATTGTTTGTAATGATTCCTGTTATTTATATCCGATAGCCGGGTAGCCCACCCAGTGTTTGATATTTGCTTTTGCGGTGACTCCCATTTTAAGATCGTCAACGGGTATGGGTTTTTGATTAATGGACGTTGAATATCCCAATAGTTGTCCCGAGGAGGGATTTGAATGCTGCAGTTTCTCAAGTTGAAGGAGGGTAAGCAGCCCGAAAGGGACAGAGTACCTTCCGCACCAGGTCCATTTGTAAGTGCGGAAATTGGTGTCCTGCACCGTATACTTGGTAAAATCCTCTGTTCTTCTTTCACTTACCTGCCCCAGCAGGCATCCTCTCATGATCTCGTATTCATGATCGACGGCCTTTTTGTACCCGGCGCTGTCACATCCGTAAAAAGCATAATCGGAACCTCCCCAGTCCTCGCAGCCGTAATGCACGGCATCGGAAGATGCCACCAATGCATAATCCCTGCCGATCTTCAGGTTCATGTTGTTATATTCTCCGAGTTCGTTCAGGGCGCCGGCCAGGGCTGATGAAAGATTTTTCATTGTCTGGAAAGACATGGCCGGAATGAGTATAGAAACGATCTCAACCTTGTTATTGTAATACTGCAGGAAAGGTATGATGGCTTCAACCGAATGTTCGGCCTGCTGCAGGCTGTCATGGACTATGTAGGTCGATTTCGGCAGTTTGTTCATAATGGCTTCCCTAAGCCCTGATACCTTTACCGGGCCCCAGGGCTCCTGCCAGTAATCATAGGAATCGAAGACCATTTTATTCTCAATATTGAATTTTTTAGCCTTGTGTGCAACCCCTAACAGGATTATAGTGCCTGCCTTAACGTTAGCAAGAATTGCGGGATAAAGCCATCCAACGTAAGTATAATCATCATGGGGTGAAATGGCAAATTTCCATGAAGTGAACTTTTTTATCATGTTAATTTCCCTGGATTCATTGAGCTTCATTCCCTGGATCCTGTTGATCCTTTTTATGAGAGAATCCAATTGCCAGGAACGTGTGGCAAATCCAACTGGGTCGATGGGTTTACGGATACGGTAAGGGGGATTGCTGCTTATCAGGACGGTCAGGATCAGCCCTGTGAACACAATAATACGGACTGCTTTCATTTTGTTGGAATAATAACTATATTTTTGCAGGCACAAGTTACGAAATCATAATATAATACAGAATCTGAGTGATGAATAAAGGACCAAACGGTTATGCTTTTCTTGAGACCCAGCCAAATTTTCGTTCCCTTGAGGGAATCCTCACCGGAAGCGGAAGGAGTTTCAGGAAGAACCTTGTTTACAGGAGCGGGAGCCTGAATAAACTCAGCCCCGATGATATCGGTAAGCTGCGGGATATCGGGCTGTCACTAATCATTGACTTCAGGTCCGACAGGGAGGTGACGGCCCATCCGACTGATATTATCCCAGGCGTGAAGCATACCGAAAGGATCATCATTGCCGATGAAGCCCGGGACAGGGCTATGGACTTCCTTGACACGAACGATGCCAGGGGCCTTGAGCAGGTACTGGTCAATGATTACCGAAGGATGATCAGGAATGACAGCGGGCGTTTTGCGAAATTTTTCAGGGTACTTGAACAGGCAAGCGATCTTCCGCTGGTGTATCATTGCGCAGCCGGGAAGGACCGCACGGGTATTGCTACGGTGTTGCTGCTTTCAGCTCTTGGCGTTGATATGGACACTATCATGCAGGATTATTTCCTGAGCAATGAACGCCTGAAATCTTTAATCGGGAAACTTATTAAAAAGCTCTGCGAACAAGGCAGGAACGGGGAGATCATAAGACCAATGATGGAGGTCAGGCCTGAATACCTGCACGCAGCGCTTGATGAGATTGAGACTTCATTCGGGGGTATGAAAAATTATCTCTGTAATATCCTTAAAACAGATACGGAACTTCTGCAGTCGAAGTACCTCGAATAAAAACTTTTCGCTACCTCGCTTCTCGCTACCTCGCTACCTTTGTTTACTCTGCAACCGGCAGCATTTTAAGCCTGTAACCAACTCCTGGTTCGGTAGTCAGCAGTTCCGGGACCGATGGATCATGTTCGATCTTTTTTCTCAGTTGTGCGATATGCACCCTCAGGATCTGGGCATTATCGGCATAGGGTGCGCTCCAGATCTCCCGGCTGATAAACGAATGTGTGAGCACCTTCCCGGCATTCCTGATAAAGATCAGGAGAAGCGAGTATTCGGTTGCAGTCAGCTTGACCTCTAACTTGTTGAACCTGGTAACCCTGCTGTTGATGTCAACCTCAAGGCTTCCTGAGCGGAACACCGGCGACTCATCCATCCTCAGGGAATGTCGGATTGCAACTCTTATCCTTGCAAGCAGTTCTCCTGCATTAAAAGGTTTTGTGAGGTAATCATCAGCCCCGGAATCAAGGGCTTCGATCATCACCGATTCCGCATCCTGCACGGTGAGGATGATCAGGGGAACCGCCGACCATTCCCTGAGCCGGTGAAGTACATTCAAACCGCTGTCATCAGGCAGGCCGAGATCCAGCAGGATCACATCAGGGTGGTTCATGGTTACTGCAAGCATGCCGTCTTTTGCAGTGCCGGCTTCAAAAACCTTATATTCATTGCTCTCGAGTGTCATCCTGAGCATGCGGCGGATCTGTGCTTCGTCATCTATAATAAGCACTTTATATTTTATCTTGTTCTTTTCCATTTTATATTCCTGATTTGAATTTCATTGTGATTTTTAATCCGCCCATCGGATCATTGGATGCCCTGATGATCCCGCCATGCGCTTCAACAAAGGCCCTTACAATTGCAAGCCCAAGTCCGGTGCCCCCGCTTTTTGAACCGGGAACCCTGTAAAATTTCTCAAAGAGGCGGTCAAGATTACACTCGGGAACTCCCGGGCCATTGTCTTTAATTGTGACTGAAACGGCATCGGCCGAATCATTTCCGGCAAAGATCTCAATTGCTGTTCCTGCCGGTGTATACATAATCGCATTCCTGAGAAGGTTTAACAGGACCTGCCGAAGAAGGCTGACGTCAGCCCGGATCAGGGAGAGGTTCTCGGGGATACTGATATTCAGCCTGTGATGTTTTAATTCTGTTTTCAGGTCCATAGCCACAGATCCAACCAGGTCGGCAATATCGCAGATCTGCAGGTTCAGTTTCAACAGGCCGGATTCTATACGAGACATGTCAAGGATGTTCTCAACCAGGTTGTTTAGCCTGTTCGATGCAGAATCAAGCTCAGCGCAGATCTGATCTCTTTTCTCTGTCCCCGACGATGTTCTTGTATGTTTGAGATTGTCAACCGCCGTTGCTATGATTGCAATAGGAGTGCGCAATTCATGTGACACACTGTTTAAAACGGCCTGGAAGAGTTTTTCCGAATGTTCAAGAAGTCCTTTCTCAATATCCTTTTCAATAGTGATTTCCCTTACAAGTGTGGATGCGATAATGGTTATGAAAGAGTTAAAAAGTATGATCTTATCCTCATCGGAATTCAGGCTTTCATTCGTTGCAATGCCTATTATGCCTATGGTATCACGAGGGTCGCGAAGGGGAAAGAATGTAATGCCTTCAGCATCGGATTTAATATCCCCTGCGTTTCCCGTACTTGCCTTGAAAAATAAATCTCCGGCTTTTAAAAATCCGGCAGGATTATGAAGGCCTGAATTACCGTAAGGTATATCGGCGAGCCTCCTGCTATCCTTGTCTTTGAGGTAAATAATCGCTTCCTGCCCGAAATACTGCTTTAGACCTTTGCCTGAGATCTGCACCACATCAGTAATGGATTTAGCATCATTCATGGATTTCAGGAAATTATACAGGATCGTCAGCCTTTCCTGGCTGTTCCTGAGAACGGTCTGGCTTTTCCGAACCCGGGTGATCAGAATAACAAAAACAAAAGCAACCAGTAAGTCTGCAATATTGGCAAACAAATCCTCTAAATGATGCACTGCAATGGTGAAAAGAGGCTCCTGGAAAAAATAGTCCCAAACCATCACATTGAGTATTGCTGCAAACAAGAGCGGCCATCTTCCCAGAACAAGTGCCATCAGTGCAACAACCATAAGGAGGATCAGGCCTACGCTGAAGGTCCCAAGGACAAGGCGAAAAGGGAAACAGATGGCAGCAGCAACTCCAATAACCAGGAAAGCAATAAGGTACTCGCTGAAATCCGAACGTGATGAATACTTCCGGAGACTGGTTTTAAACATTTCAGGAATATTTCTCATTCAAACCTACTGATTTATTTCCAGACTGCGGGAATTTAAGGTATTTTAACACTATCTAAGGGCGTGCGAAGAAAGTTATAATAATATAAACTGCTGATAAATTTATTAGCCAGCCATATAAAGATTTGGTAAAGCCAAAACAGGAATTTTCAGAAATTCTTTAATTGCCCGAAAATCTTCGTATCTTTAACTCCTTAATCTTTAAACCGACCAACCAGCAATGACTTCCAGGTATATCTTTTTTATCTGCATTATTATCATAGCAGTATCTTCGGGCTGTAAAAAAAATGAAAGCACAACGTATGTGACTTATTCTTACAACGGCTCAGGAGCAGCAGGCGACATACTCACGTTTACTGTTAACGAAACCTCCGGCGGCTATACTGTTTTTAACGAAACAAACAACCGGTACGACAACGGATCATTCACCGTGTATACAAATGAACTAAACGGGCTTTACAAGGTCTTTGTAAGGGGGGCATTTTATTATGCCGTTGAAATGCCGGGAAAAGTTTTTACCGGGAATTTCCCCACTGCAAGGCTCAATTGTGATCTTTCATTCGGTATCACTCCTGCAGCGCTTACCGGAAGCAGCGGGTTCTCAGGGAATTATGTTTACCTCCATGTAGGCAATGCTGCTGTGAACGGCAGTACCCTGAACAAGGAATGGGGGATATTTACTATCCTTCCCAATGGAAAATGGACAAAACAAGCCTATTGCAACGACACAGGAACGATTACAGCACTTTTGCCAGAGGAGTATTCAGGGCAGGTTCCTCCTGCAAATCCTTCAGATTCAGGTACATGGTCAATCAACTCCTTTAACCGGAACCGGCTGATCATGGCCGGGGGAAGTTCGGGTGATTCATTAACCGGTTTTGTATATGTTAGCGACAGCGGTAGTGTTTTCAATATGGACCTTGGCTATGGCCACGGTTTTCTGTATGGGCTTAAACTGATCGATGGCAGCACGAACCCGATGAAAGGAAATTTCGGGTTTACCGACATACGCTATGATGCAACCACAGGCGGAGGAAAATTCGTTAATAATGATACCACGCAAAGCATGGGATGGTGGAGGGCTGATTCCTATGGTAAAGTCAGGAACGGTTCATTTGGCGTCCTCAACCAGTGCCAGGTACTGAAAAATGTATATTTCACGAAAAATGTAGTCTTTTCGGGCGACACTGTTGACTTCTACAGTGTGGTATCGGGGCAGTTTTTTATGGAATTTCAGTTCAGGAACAACAAGTTCCGTTCTTACGGACTAGGAGCCCGTCTGCCTTAGGGAAATATTTTTTCAATCAGTCCCTGTTCCCCGTCAAGTCTTATTTTTTCACCTGTTTTAAGGAATTTTTTTGCTCCTTTTGCTGCAACAACAGCAGGGATGCCATATTCCCTGGCTACGACTGCCCCATGTGACAAGGGGCTGCCGATCTCGGTGATCAGCCCGGAGATAATACTAAAATAAGGAGTCCATCCTATATCGGTGAAAGAAGCAACCATGATCTCGCCTTCCTTCAGTTGCTCGGCATCTTCAAGTGTATGAATAATCCTTACCGTACCTTCAACAACCCCGCTGCTGACCGGGGTACCGGCAAGCTGGCCTTCTTTAAGTTCGAATGATTGCTCTTCTTCAAGAGGTACCGGTATGCCAAAGCTTATCTCTTCGAACACCAGTTTATCTGTATCGGCAAGGAGTTCACGCCTTCTCGCAGCTTTCACTTTCCAGCCTGCATCTTTATCTGTAATCAGCCTGCCAAGCTCCTCATGGGTGAGAAAGTACACCTGGTCAGCATCGTCGAGCAGCTGTTCTGAAACCAGCTTCAAAGCCAGTGCATTGTATCCTCTGCGGATGGCATCCACCATCTTAATCGAAAGCGCTTTGGTTATCTCACGCCTGGCAACTGCTTTCCTTGCAGTCGGGATCATTGAACGCAGGATGATTCTTGTAACGGGCCTGAGCTTGCTTAAAGCAAGAGTAATTTCTTTTTTTGTATCATGTGCCACATGCTTCACCTCACCTGCTTTTACACGGGTCTGAAGGATCTGGATAAGTTGAGAGGGCTTCTCGGCCCAGGTTTTTTCCCTCAGTTCGGTTTCCCTCACGCAGCGATGGCCATGGCGTTCAAGGAAAAGCCTGAACTGTTCCCGGATCTCTTCAGGGGAATTGTTTTCAAGAAGTGCAAGAGCCCCGGCTGAAGTGGAACGTGTGAACATCCCGCAGAATTCCTTATGCGAACGGATGGTTTTAGCAAACCGTTCGAGGGTTTTTACCGCATCTGCACTCTCAATCTCGGGAATATCAAGCAGGAGCATGGTAGCGATATGGTGATCGGCGGCTCCGGGTTTTCTCTTGTCCCCTGTCATTATCCTCATGAAAGCTGAGTACATCGTGCCGCTTTGTGCCGATGCCATCAGGTGGTGGCCGAATCCTATTCCCAGCTGAAGCCTGCCTTCTTCCAGTTTGTTATACAGTTCAGCCGGCGGCATTGATATATCGATGCGGAAGCCGGCTTCCAGGCTCCTCAGTTGATCCAGGTATTTTCCAGCCCGCAAGGTAGTTGACATCTGCCGGATAAAATTCAGGAACCTGACGGGGAATGAAACGTCAGGAACAGCTCTGAGCCCGCCGAATATTTTCCCGCTCAGGGCAAATTGCACATCTTCAGGCGTATTTAACCATATCCTTTTGGGATAGTCCATCATATTGCTCATGTTGATGAACAAACGGTTATAGAACATCTGGATGTACCTTGGGCCTGAACGGTCGCGCATTCTGAACGCCCCTCCCCTCTGGGCGAGGAGTACCATTCCGTAATCAATCGCTTCGGCGCAAACCGAATAGGTAAGAGGTGTTGCAACTCCCGGCATCATTTCACCTATATTGCCAAGGGTCCAGATGTCGCTGCTTTCTCCTTTAATCGTATCAAGTTCATTGAAGTGAACCTCGCTAAGAGCCGTGACGGGCCTGACCTGAAGCCAGTTCAGGACTCCCGATCCATCAATGGCCCATTCCATATCGACAGGGGCATTATAGAAACTTTCGGCTTTTTTTGCTCCTTCAACTATCTGGCCCAGTATGATTTTATCAATGAGGTTATTGTTCTTCTCAGCTTCTTTTCCGAGGTTCGACCCGCTACGGTATATTTCATAGTGAAATGCATCTTTCTTCCCGCTCACAAGGTCTTCACCATGACCTGCAACCGCGTTGACCATGATTTTATCACGGCGGTTATTAACAGGGTTGACTGAAAAAACAACACCTGCAACCTTCGCATCAACCATATTCTGAAGTATCACCGATATCCTCAGGTCGGCATCGGACATCAGGCTTCCGGTGTATGATTTTACACGCTCGGCTCCTGCTGCATCTATACATTTTACAATAGCCGATTTGACTTCTTCCAGGGAATGAAGGTGAAGGTACGACTCAAACTGCCCGGCAAAGGATACTGATTGTCCATCCTCGCTAACTGCTGATGAGCGCACGGCCTTGGGCCCTGGCCCAAGCTTACTGAGATGATGCATGAGGGCAGTGTCCTGTAACTCTCCTGGTTCAGGATGAAGCAGGACTACTGCCTCAGGTACGTTAAAACCTAATTCTTTAAGGATCTTCAGGCCTTTAGCTTTTCCGCCAACCGGGTGCCCGTCGATTTCGTTCAGCCTTAGTATCAATTTCTTTAGTATGGATCAGTCAATTTTATATTTGTCGGCATGGAAGCCGAATTCAACCATCCCGAGACCGTCAACTCCATCGAATTTATATGTCCCTATGGCTTCGAACATCTGGTATTTGCCATCCATCATGTATGGGAAATGGCCATTCCTTTGGAATTCCACCTTATGTTTTGCCCCGCTGCGGCAGATAATATCAATAAAACCATGGTCGGGGAGAAGTTTTTCACGCGAAATTGTTTCCAGGTCGGTGCATTCAATGATTGCATCAGTATGCCCGTCGGGATGAGTTATAAACCCGGCAGTAAGCCTGCCAAGAAAATCCCATTTAATGGTAGTCACAGTCCAATGCATGCCTTTGTCAGAAACCCCGGTGATCCAGTAATGCCTGTCCCAGGTCAGCCAGGTCCTTGAACCGAAGGAATGATCGCGCGATGCCATCATCTCCAGGGGAAATACCTCGCCATCCAGTGAAATTGTTCCTTTGAACATACCTGTCTGCTCATAATGGGTCTGGTGGGTATCCTTCATCAGGAAGAAAAACTTTTTGCTCCATTTTTCACTTGCAATAGCTTTTGCGATCATCTTCTGGTCGGAGCTCCTTGCAAAATCATATATTTCATGTTCACCGGTAAACAGCAAATCGGTCTTGCACTGATATGATTTGCCCTGCGCATCAGTTACCGGTCCGTCGTAGGTGATTCTCCATTCTTTCCCTAAGATGGTGTTCTCCCATTTCAGTTTTCCCATCTGGAATCCTTCACCATCAGGACCGGGATCAGTTTTCAATCCGAAAAACCCCCGGCCTTTGATGAAGAAATCAAACCACCATTCGTGCTGCCTCTTTGGCCCCCTGAAGGCCATGCGGGCTATAAACGCATTCCCTTTTTTGTCGCCTCCATAGAAATACGAGCTGTCGTTAGGGTAGGGCTGGTTCAGGTCAACGTGTTTCTGTTCAAGGTATTCTACCGGGAACAACCTGTTTTTTGTGCGCTTAACCATCTGGCGCGCAATGAGGAACTTTAGCATAACATATTTTTGCGGCAAACTTAGTCTTTTTCCCTGAATTTTTTAAGAATAAATGTCGGAAATTGAGGGCTCAGTCTATAACCTCAGTGATCTTTTCGATCATGATAAGCCTGTTTCCCTGCAAGGTAAGCCTGATCGCCTGCATGCCGAAATCGTAATAGATTTCGAAATAAGCCTTATCGGGGGGCCTCACCAGGAATTTGCTGTGACTGTATGGCATTTGCTCGTTAAAATTATGCCCGCTGAGCCAGGATGTGATGAGCAGTGCCACCTCGGCTTTATCGGTAACCAGCTCATTAATATCCCTGTAGGATTTCACCGTGGGGATGATTTGGTTTTCTAAAGGCACAGTAAAGTTCAGATCTCCACTCATGAGCGTGGGTAACCGGAACCTCTTGTTATTCAGGCAGGTCTGCATTTTCCTGAGTTCCCTGATTTTTACTTCATCGAAACCCGGGGATCCCAATTGCTGTAAGGCCAGCCCAAGCATCAGCTCAATATACCTCGGGTCGTTCGTGGTTTTAAGAGGCTTGAAATTCAGGAAACGATCAAATTCCAATGAGGGGTCAGGATATTTTACCGGTGGCGTTAAAGCTGAGATCCTCTCCCAGTCATAAAAATCCTTCCTGAGTTTGTTTTCAATCAACGGAACTAAGGTCTTCCTTCCAAGAAATACAGGAAGGAACCTATACAGTTGTTCATACATCCAGTAAACCGTATCTGATCTTGTAATCCTGGGAACGGAGCTGTAATATGATAAGAGACTTGATACAGCATGCATATTATTGATCTGAGAGGCAATATCTAAGGTATACATAGGAAGGTCAAGTACATAATACCCTGCACTGTCGGGATGCCCCTTCAACAGACCCTGCCTGAATTCCCAGTCCACGATATGACCCGCATAAGCTGTGTCGAGGTATAGCAGGCTCATGGGGTTGATCAATGCCTCAACGGCTTTAAGTCCTCTCTGATCACCCAACCGTATAACGTCCTGGCAATAAAGGATGTCGGGAGTATGTGGTGAATAATAAAGCGGCTTAATTAAAAGCAATAGTAAAACCGTGATCCGCAAAAAAAACATAATTATGCGTTATTCAGGTTTTTACGAAAAAAATCTGAAAATGTTACCCCGGAGGCCGGAATGACAAATCGGCGGAATTTACCTTTTTAACGAAAATGTATATGGATTTCCCTATCCCGGGTTCCCTGCTTACACCAATGGTCCTACAGTAAAGAAGAAAGAAGCTCCTTTGCCAGTTTCTCCTTCGGCCCAGATCTTTCCCTCATGCCTTTCAATAATTCGTTTTGCCGTGGCAAGGCCGACTCCGGTACCGGGAAAATCTTCCTGGCTATGAAGCCTGACGAAGGGAGTGAAGAGATTTGCTGCCCTGGCCTGGTCAAATCCGGCACCGTTATCACTGACGCAGAACACTGTTTCATCACCATTCTTAATCGTGTAAACCTTTATAACCGGATGTTCGGTTTTGGAAGTGTACTTCCAGGCATTTCCAAGAAGGTTTTTCACTACGATCATGAGAAGGCTGTGATCGGCATTCAATTTCATGTTTTCTTCAACCTGGATTTCAATCTTCCTGTCAGGGTTGTCCTGGTGTATCCATTGCATCACCTTCAGGCACATCTCGCTCAGATCAATTGGCTGCGGATGGATGTTGATTGTTCCTGTACGGGAAAATTGAAGAAGGTCATTAATCATCTCGGCCATGGACCTGGTGGTTGAATGTATGGTCTCAACGTATGAGGCGCCGGCTTCATCCAGTTTGTCCATATAATGCTGGTAAAGCAGCTGGGCGCTCATGCTGATGTGGTTGAGCGGGGTCCTGAGGTCATGAGAGATGGTATATGAAAATGCTTCGAGGTCACGGTTCAGAGCAAGAAGATGTTCATTGGATCTTCTCAGCTCCGATTGTGCCTCCATGAGCTGATGGTTCTGCTGAATGGCATTCTCATAAACCGATAACAAAAGGTCAAGGATCTGCTTTCTTTCGGAATTGATCGCATACTTCTGGCCGTTGAACACGATCTCAAGTACCAGGTCGCTTGTGCCCTGGTACCTGAGTTCCCTGTTTGCCAGGAGGTAATTGATGCGCGAAAGCAGGTATTTGGGATCGAATGGCTTGGTAATGAAATTATCCGACCCGGCCTGCAGACCTTTTATAATATCCATTGAGTCCTGGAGGGTGGTAAGAAGGATAAAAGGTATTTCCTTTAATTCCCTGCTGCCTTTGATTTTCTCACAGAATTCATATCCATCCATTCCCGGCATAACTATGTCGCTGATTATCAGGATTGGAGGATCTTTCCAGGCTGCTTCTAAAGCTGTAATCCCGTTTTCGAATTCCCTGACTTCGTAATCATGTTTTTTTAAAAGGGATTTCAGCAGCACAGCCTGACTCCTGGAGTCTTCAACGACCATGATGTAACCTTCCCTTTCGCCATTAGAGAAGAGGTGACTCATTTAGCCCATTTTTACAACGAGGTCGGCCATCCTGTTGGAGTAACCATTCTCGTTATCATACCAAGCAATTATTTTAATGAAGTTTCCGCCCATGACTTTGGTAAGCAGGGAATCAAAGATCGCAGAATGAGTATTGCCAACGATATCCACGCTGACAATGGGCTCATCGGTATATTCAAGAACACCCTTCATAGGACCTTCAGCGGCGGCTTTCATTGCAGCATTAATCTCTTCTTTGGTGGTTTTTTTTGCAAGTTCACAGGTCAGGTCAACCAAAGATCCGTCAGGGGTCGGCACCCTTACTGCAAAGCCGTCAAGTTTTCCTTCAAGCTCAGGGATTACAAGGCCGATAGCTTTGGCTGCGCCGGTCTTGGTGGGGATGATTGACATGGCTGCTGCGCGGGCCCTGCGTAAATCTTTATGAGGTGCATCAAGGATGATCTGGTCATTCGTATAGCTGTGGGTGGTATTCATCAACCCTCTAACAATTCCGAAGTTATCATTCAGCACTTTTGCAACGGGAGCAAGGCAGTTGGTTGTGCAGGATGCATTTGAAATAAGTTGCATTTCATGGGTGAGCTGGTTGTCGTTAACACCAAGTACGATGGTGGCATCCACATCCTCTTTATTATCGGAGGGCACGCTGAGCAGAACCTTTTTTGCACCGGCGGTAAGATGTTTGCTCATCTTTTCGCGGGTACGGAAAATACCTGTGCATTCCAGGACGGTGGTTACACCCAAAACTCCCCAGGGAAGGTTAGCAGGGTCTTTTTCTGCAAGAACCTTGATTTTTTTACCATTCACTACAAGGAATTCTCCCTCTACTGCAACGGTACCGGGGAATTTCCCATGAACTGAATCATATTTCAGGAGATGTGCAAGAGTCTTGGAATCCGTAAGGTCATTGATAGCTATGACTTCAACATTTTCTTTCTTAAGCAGGGCCCGGTAGGTCAAACGCCCGATCCGGCCGAATCCATTAATACCGACTTTAATTGTTGACATATTATTTCAGAGTTTATGATTAATTTCACGTTAGAATCAGGCGCCAAAAGTACTTATTTTTATCGATAGGCTAAAATATGAAATTATTACTGAATCTTGTTTCAGGGAAAACAAAGTAAATTACGATTTAATGATTTTAGAGTTACGATTGAATTTTACGATTTACGAATGACGAATAAAATTCTGAACCCGTAAATCGGAAATCAAACAATTCAATCGTAACTCGTAAATCTCCCAATCGTAAATCAAACTGCGACTTCATCTCCTTAAAAACTGAATTATTCTAAAAAAGTATAATTTTAATGATTAATTCCGATAATGTCATGAACAAAGTTTATGTTGTTTCCGACGGTTCCGGGAGAACCGCCGAGCAGATCCTGATGGCGGCACTAACGCAATTTCCCGATTCAAGTGTGGACGTAGTTCTTAAGACGGGGATCAGGACTAAAAAAGCGATCAGGGAAATAGTGGGGGAGGTGGCTGAACAGAAGGCATTCATCCTCCATACGCTGGTTTCGGAAACCTTAAGGGATTGCATGCTCAGGGTAAGCCGCATCCATAATGTCGATGCCATCGACCTGATGGGGCCATTATTGTCAAGGCTTTCTCATCATTTCTCGAACTCCCCGAAAGGAGAGCCCGGCTTGTTCTTCAGCCTGAACCAGGAGTATTTTAAACGCATTGACGCCATGCAGTTCGCCTTCACGCACGACGACGGCCTGAGGGATTATGAGTACGAAAAGGCTGAGATAATTAATGTCGGCGTTTCCAGGACTTTTAAAACACCCCTGAGTATTTATCTTGCCTTCAGGGGTTGGTTTGTGGCGAATTACCCGATTGTACTGGGAACTGAAGTGCCGGATTCCCTGAAACATCTTCCGCATGGAAAGGTTTTCGGGCTGATGACTGAACCTCATGATCTTTGCACTCTCAGGTCGGTGAGGCAGCAGTATCTCGGGGGTTTTTCTGATGAATATACTTCGCTGGCAAATGTAAAAAAAGAGCTGAACTACGCGATGAATCTCTTTTGTAAATACGAGTGGCCAATTGTGAATGTAACCAATAAGCCCATTGAGGAAATTGCCACTGAAATCCTGACGATCAAACGAAATATTGAACAGCCGGGATATGTTCGTAAAAAGTGCAGCGAGTGGTAAACTTATTTCCCCTGGTTTAACGAAAACGCTTATTTTTGTTATCCGTAAACCTCATATCACTTCTGCCATGTCTTCAACAAAATACATCTTTGTAACCGGCGGCGTTACTTCTTCCCTCGGGAAGGGAATTATTTCTTCCTCAATAGCAAAACTGCTGGTTTCGAGGGGGTTTTCGGTAACCATTCAGAAACTTGACCCCTATATCAACATTGACCCCGGTACCCTGAACCCCTATGAACATGGCGAATGTTACGTGACCGAGGACGGGGCTGAAACCGATCTCGACCTCGGGCATTATGAGAGGTTTTCGAGCGTGCCTACGACCCAGGCTAATAATGTCACCACGGGAGTCGTTTACCAGTCGGTCATCAATAAAGAAAGAAAAGGTGAGTTCCTGGGCGAAACAGTACAGGTCATTCCCCATATCACCGATGAAATAAAATACAGGATCAAGCTGCTTGCGAGCAAGCAGCATTACGATTTTGTGATTACTGAGATCGGCGGGACCGTAGGCGACATTGAATCACTGCCTTTCATTGAAACAGTACGCCAGCTTCGCTGGGAACTTGGCAAGGACAGCGTGGTTGTTCATCTTACCCTGGTGCCTTACCTGGCCGCTGCCGGTGAATTAAAGTCAAAACCCACCCAGCATTCAGTAAAAACAATGCTTGAACAGGGAGTTCAGCCCGACATCATTGTTTGCCGTACCGAGAAACACCTCACCGAAAGCCTTAGGAACAAGATAGCCCTGTTCTGTAATGTAACCCCATCATCGGTTATTGAATGTATTGATGCGGAAAGCATTTATGAAGTCCCTGTGCTGATGAGGGCCGAAAATCTTGATGTGGAGATCCTCAGAAAAACGAACATGCCGTTTGACGGGGTGTCGGATCTCAGGGACTGGGAGAAATTCCTCTACACCCTGAAAAACCCCAAATGCAGCTTCAGCATCGGCCTTGTCGGCAAATATGTTGAACTGAAAGACGCCTATAAATCTATCAACGAATCCATTATTCATGCCGGTGTGGCCAATGGCTGCAAAGTCAACGTCATCTCCCTGCATTCGGAATTCATTGATGACTCGAATGTAGCTGAGAAACTGGCAGGCCTTAACGGCATCCTGGTTGCCCCGGGGTTTGGTGAGAGGGGCATAGAAGGCAAAATCACGGCTATTAATTATGCCCGCACTCACAACATTCCCTTCTTCGGTATCTGCCTCGGGATGCAGTGTGCTGTCATCGAATTTGCCCGTAATGTACTGGGGATGAAAGGAGCGCATTCAACCGAGTTCAATAAAAAGACCCCTTATCCTGTCATCGATATGATGGAGGAACAAAAGAAGATCATGGGGCTCGGGGGGACTATGAGGCTGGGGGCATACCCCTGCAAACTAAGCAAGTCATCCAAAGTCTATAAGATATACAAGTCGCTGAATATCTCCGAAAGGCACAGGCACAGGTATGAATTCAACAATAAATATCTTGAAAAATATACAAAGGCCGGTTTTTTACCTGTTGGGATCAATGAAAAAGACAACCTGGTGGAGATCATGGAACTTACAAGCCATCCCTGGTTCATCGGTGTGCAGTTTCACCCTGAATACAGGAGCACGGTTGCCAAACCACACCCTCTTTTCGTGGCTTTCATCAAAGCGGCCAGGGAATATACCTCCATATAAAGACATTTTCGTACCTTTGCACTCCCAAAAGACCGCCTGGGCGGTAAATAAATATCTTTCATGAATAACAAAAATACGATTATAGGGCTCGTCCTGATCTTTGCAATTTTTATCGGGTACACCTACCTGATGAGTCCCTCAAAAGAACAGCTCATTGCGCAGAAACGCAGGGCCGACTCGATGAACATAGCTTACCGGCAGAAGCAGAATGAACAGATCTCTGCCATAGCCAGGGACAAAGCTATTTCAATGGCAAAGGAAAAAGAGAAATTTGCTGCCCGGGGCGAAAAAGCCGATTCTCTTACACTCGTTAAAATGAGTATGAAAGATGCGCTGGGGGTGTTTGCGAATTCCGCTGCAGGTAAAGACACCTTTTACACCGTCGAAAATGATTTGTTCCGCCTGAATTTTGTCAGCCGGGGAGGGAAGATTGGCAGGGTTGAGCTGAAGAACTATCTTACCTGGGATAAAAAGCCGCTTGTTCTCATGAACGGAGATTCCCTGAATTTCGGCCTTTCATTTTTCTCAAACAACAGGACTATAAATACAAATACACTGTATTTTCAGCCTTTCTGGCCGGATCCTTCCCATACCGGCCAGTCACTCATGAAAGTCAGCGGAAAAGACTCTCTTCAATTCGGCATGAGGTTGTTTACTGCTGCAAACGACAGCAGCTTCAACAAAGACCAGTATATAGAGTTCCTATACACTATCAGGGGTAATGATTACATGCTCCGATACACGGTGAATTTTGTAGGAATGGACCAGGCAATCGATGCCGGAAACAAATTCCTTGTTCTGACCTGGAATGATAACCTGAGGAACCTCGAGAAGTCATTGAAGATGGAACAGATGACGAGTACGCTCTATTATAAATATGACCAGGACAAGGTGGATTACATCAGTGAAACCAAAGATGAAGAGCGATATCTGAAAAACGAAAAGATTAAATGGTTCGCTTTCAAACAGCAGTTCTTCACCAGCCTGCTTATTGCCGACACTTACCTGACTGAACCCCGTTTACGGACACTGAAACCCGCACCAGGGCCACATAACCTGCTTAAATCCATGTTCGCCGAAGCCGGTATTCCTTATTCAGGCAAGGAAACAAAATCGGTGGGAATGTCGATGTATTTCGGCCCGAACAAATTCTACACCCTCAAACATTATAACCAGGATCTTGAAAAGCAGATACCACTTGGCTGGGGCTTTTTCCTTATGGCCTGGATCAATATTTATGCCGTTATCCCGGTATTCACCTTTTTCGGCAACCTGGGCTGGAACTATGGTATCATCATCCTTGTCCTTACCATTATACTTAAGATAGTGCTTTTCCCGATAGCCTATAAAACCTACAAATCATCAGCCAAGATGAGGGTTCTGAAACCGGATATCGATGAACTGACCAAAAAGTTTACAAAAAAGGAAGATGCATTAAAGAAACAGCAGGCTACTATGGACCTGTATAAAAAGGCAGGGGTGAACCCAATGGCAGGATGCATACCCATGCTTCTGCAGTTCCCCATCCTTATAGCCATGTTCCGTTTTTTCCCGTCTTCAATCGAACTCAGGCAGCAGCCCTTCCTCTGGGCCACTGACCTTTCTTCATATGATTCCATCTGGACATTCCCGAATGGGTTCAGCTTGCCATGGTATGGGGACCATGTTAGCCTTTTTGCCCTGCTTATGACCATCTCAAGTGTTATTTATACCAGGATCAACGATCAGATGATGGGAAGCACGCAGCAACAAATGCCCGGGATGAAGACCATGATGTATATGATGCCCGTGATGTTCCTTTTCTGGTTCAATGATTATTCCTCAGGCCTCAGCTATTACTACCTGCTGGCCAACCTGCTGACATTTGCCCAGATTTATCTCATCCGGGCTTTCCTCGACGAAAAGAAGCTCCATGCCCAGATCGAAGCCAACAAGAAAAAACCTGTAAAAAAATCCGGCTTTCAGAAAAGGCTCGAAGATATGGCCAAGCAGAGGGGAGTGTCCACCAAACGGTAATTAGGAAAGATTGAATAGCGAATATTGATCAACGAATTTCGAATGTTGAATATAAATTGAATACTCGAATACTCGAATAACGAATTAAGAAGTACGAATGGTTGATAAGTACTAAAAAATTCAGAATTCAAAATTCGAGTATTCGAGTATTCCTCCCCTGCAGTGCGACTTACAAATACGACAAAAAAAGGTTAAGTCCCTCCCGTTTTACTTTGTCTAAAGGATAGGATATGTTTTCGCTTAGATACTGCCTGCAATCGGCGTTTCTCGGAAGTTTTGTACTGAAGTAATCAAGGGTCCCGTCGATATTCTGAACCCCGTAACTCAATGCCTTATTTAACAGGGCAAGCGTATCAGCAGGAACAGGTTTTAACGAAACCCATACAGCGAAAACAAAGGGCATCCCTGTAAAACTTATCCATTCGCCTGCCAGGTCATACGAATAAGCGTAACGGTCGCGGATCGCAAAGGTCTTGTCACCGATGGCAACCATGGCTTCAAGATCAGAAGCACCTTCGGCCTGCCCCGGTTTAAGCCTCTCAAACGATGGAGCTATCTTCCAGTAGGATTCTGCAAGCACCTGGACAAGCCTGGCCGAGGTCCTCGAGTCAAAATCCAGGTATATTTTTTTGATCTTCTCCAGTGGTTTATGTGAAAGCAGAAGAACAGTGATCACCTGCCTGACAGCTCCGATGCAATAATCCGAAACAATATGATAATTGCCGAAATCAGGCAGGGCGCCCACAGGAACGAGTGCAATATCAGCCTCCCCCGATTTCAATCGTTCGGCACACATCGAAGGAACCTCAAGAAACAGGTTGTAATCCTGAAGAAATCCGGATTGCTTTATACCATAAACAAAGGGATAGGTGTTCAGGTAAGAGACGGCCGAAAGATTAAGAGTTTTCATGATCCAATCATTTAAACAAATTCCACAGTTCACAGGCTGTCATGCATCAGCTTTTTATGTATGCTGATGATCTGCGGGATCAGCATCCGGCTGCCGTCGTTGATGATGACAAAGTGTGACATCCGGGCTTTGTCATCATTTTTAAACTGGTGCTGCATCCTTGCAAGCACAAGTTCCCTGCTGATTCCGTCGCGTGCCATGACCCTTTCAATGGCTGTCGCATCAGGGCAGGAGACATGGATGATACGGTCAAAATCTTTAGAATACCCGCTTTCGAAAAGGATCGCTGCTTCCATGATCGTGTAAGGCAGAGTGGGAGTTAAGCTGATCCGGGAATTGAAATCCTGCATGACAAGCGGGTGCAGCAAAGCATTAAGCTGTTCAAGGGCTTTTTCATCCCCAAAGACTATTTCGGCCAGCTTCCTTTTGTCGATCTTTTCGTTGGTGATTATCTTCAAGCCAAACAATGATACCAGGGAGCTTATGACCTGCCGGGTGTCCAGGAACTTTTTCGATTCCTCATCCGCATGGTATACAGGGATGCCAAGCGAAGCGAATACCGAAGCAACCAGTGATTTGCCGCTGCCTATATTCCCGGTAAGCCCGACCTTGAGCATAAAACAGCTTATTTGACTTTGTTAAGATGCAGGCTGTCATGTTTGCCTGCCATGACATCGGCCGGCCTGGTCATGATTCTCTGGACCTTTTTCGGGACCACCCTTTCAAGATCAAAAAACAGGGTATCGGGCACGACCATGTAAACTTCCGACTGAAAATTCATCTTGTCACGGATATCCCTCCCGATTTCGGCAGTAGGAAGATAGCCGGTGACCTGTCCGTCATCGGAATGCACTTTGATCTTCCTGAGGTTTACGTAATATCTCGGTGTTTTGGCGTGAATAAATTCTTCGGTGAAATAATCGAAGCCCTGCAACCTGATGCTTACCGTGAGGATGCTGTCGGAAAAACCCGTCATCCTTAAATTCGAAGGCAGGTTGGTGTAATGAATGCGGTAGTTTATCGTATAGTAATATTCACGTGACAGCCTGACCAGCGACCAGATAAAAACGGAGAGTATCAGGCAAACCAGGAAAATATACAACTGGTGCCTGTATTTTTCACTCCTGTTGTTCCTGGCTTTACCGATCAGATCAATAAACCCGCTTTTCAATTAGGATGGATTATTTATTCGTCTCAATAGTCTGGCTTGTGTCGATAGCAATAGCAGATTTCTCAACGCGCAATTTAACGTTGTTATCGACTTCAATGGAAACAGTGGTTTCCTGCATCTCCACGATCTTTCCGTGAATCCCCCCGATGGTTACTACTTTCTGCCCTTTGTCAAGGGATTCCCTGAATTTTTTCTGGTCCTTGCTCCGTTTCATCTGAGGACGGATGAAAAAGAAATAGAACACTACAATGATCAGTAACAGCGGTAAAAACGAATACCAGCCATTCTGGGCGCCGCCCTGGGACTGGGGAGCCATTAAAAGGATGTTAAGAATACTCATACTTGATGATTGGTTTAAAATTATTGTAATTATTTTTCTGAATTGGGCCCGGTAACCTGGGCCTTGATCCGTAAAAGGGTCGTATTTGGCTGGGTGTTAGCCACTACCAAAATGTTTTTAGCCTGAAATCCGAATTTTCCCGCGCTGTTGAAGCTAACCTTGATTGCTCCGGCCTCACCGGGACGGATCGGAGTTCTGGGGAAAGACGGTACGGTGCATCCGCAGGAAGTGCTTACATCAACAATAATAAGGTCTGATTTCCCTGTGTTGGTAAATTTGAATTCATATGAAACGGACTCACCCTGGATGATCTTGCCGAAATCATGGTCGATATCTTCGAATTTAAATGCGGGCAATGTGCCTGAATTCTTATCTCCGCCTGCAGTGTTAGGATTTTTGACCAGGTCGGTCGAAATTTTTTCTTCCTTCCCGCCTGTTGAATTGCAGGACGAAAAATATAAACCGGTAATTACCAGCAGGATCAGGCACAAACCCCGGATCTTCATAAACCTAAATTTTTACGGACTGCAAAGGTAGTAATAATTTCGCTCGAATCCGTACTTTTACATTCAGAACCACCAATCTTGAGAACCTATCTGATCGGCTTCATGGGATCGGGAAAAACATCCCTGGGAAAGCATCTTGCGAAGTTGCTGGGAGCCGGATTTACCGACCTCGATGATGTTTTTGAGGAGAGGTACCATATCAGGATCTATGATTTCTTCGGGACCTACGGTGAAGAAAATTTCAGGAAGATTGAGAGGGATCTTCTCCTGGAGACAGCGCTCAAGGATAACCTTGTCGTTTCTACAGGGGGCGGCACTCCCTGTTTCTATGATAATATGGAGTTCATAAAGGAAAACGGTATTTCAGTTTACCTGCGGATGACATCGCGGGAACTAGCCGGCAGGTTGAAAAATGTGAAGAAGAAGCGCCCCCTCTTAAAAGAACTCTCTCATGAAAGCCTGGAGGAATGGATATCGGCCCAACTTCAGTCAAGGGAGCCTTACTACTTGCAGGCAACCCATATTTTCCATCCATTCACTGAAGATATCAGGGAATTTTACCTTAAATTAAAGTAAGGAGAGCAACATTCTCAACATGCTGGGTGTGGGGGAACATGTCCACCGGCTGGCATTCGGCAAGGCGGTAATGGTCTTTCAGCAGCAGGATATCCCTTGCCTGTGTTGCCGGGTTGCAGGACACATAGATAATTTTCGGGGGAAGTACGGCAAGAAGGGTGTGGATTACTTTCTCATGCATTCCGTTACGCGGTGGATCGGTGATGACAGCATCGGGATGCCCGTTAGCGCTGATGAAATCAGGACTCAAAAGTTTTTCTGCTTCGGCTGCAAAGAATTCCAGGTTCTTATTACCGTTCAGCTCCGCATTGATCCCGGCATCAGCAACGGCTGAAGCCACCGATTCAATACCGATCACTTTCGAAACGTAAGGCGAAATGTAATTTGCAATTGCCCCTGCTCCCGTATAAAGGTCGTAAACCACTTCAGGGCCTGTGGGAGCGAGGTAAGCGGCAGTAATACTGAACAGCTTAAATGCCTGAAGAGCATTGGTCTGGAAGAAGGAAACAGGCCCTATCCTGAACTTTGATTCTCTGAAATTCTCACGGAAAGGCGGTACCACTTCGGTGATGAACTTTGCGCCTGAATAATGCCTTATTTCAAGATCATTGATGATGTCGTTCTTCTTTTCATTCACCACGTAGAACAGGGATGTGATCTGCGGAAATTCAGCCTGGAGATGGTACAGCATGGGGAGTATGCGGTCGGGCTCATCCGCCCCGTAAACCATGATCAGCATCAGGTCCCCCCGTGTTGTGCTCCTGAGTATCATATTCCTGAGAAACCCCTTGTTTTCCCTGGCATCATAGAAACTCATCCCTTTATCGATGGCATAACGCCTCGCTTCCAGCCTGATGGCGTTTACGGGCTCGTTCATCAGGAAGCAATGATCAATATCAAGCACTTTATCCCACCTCCTTGGGATATGGAAACCCAGAGCAGGGGAGGAATCATCGCCGGTAGGATTGGTGAACCAGCGGCGGGATGAGAAAGTGAATTCAAGTTTATTGCGGTATCCTCTTTCAAGTTCGGATCCGAGGATGGGCCGGACCAGGGGATCCGCAATTTTACCTATGCGTTTCAGGCTGTCCTCAACCTGTTTTTGCTTAAAATGAAGCTGGGTGGGATAGTCCATATGCTGCCACTTGCATCCCCCGCACAGGCCAAAGTGTGAGCAAAAGGGTTCAACCCTGTTCTTTGAATGCTGATGAAACTTTACAATCCTTCCTTCGGCATATGATTTTTTAGACTTGAAGATTTCAATGTCAACTATATCCCCCGGAACACCAAAAGGAACAAATACGACCATGTCGCCATGCCTTGCCACCGCGTTTCCTTCGGAGCCGGCGTCGATAATTTCAATTTTTTCGAGGAGTTTCATATGTTTTAGGTAGCGAGGTAGGGAAAACAGGTAGCGAGGTAGCGAGAAGCGAGAAGCGAAACGGCGAAATGGCGAAAAGCGAAACTGCGAAAAGCCATGTGCCTTGAGTGATTATTAAATAATTCAAAATTCAACATTCCTTATTCGTTATTCGTTATTCTCTTCCCAAAGTGCCTGCTGTCCCCCCATTCCCCGTAACCTATTTCATCCCCGGCAGCACGGATATGCTTTTCAAGTGATTTCCTTGTCTCATCGGGCTGATCCTTCACATTGGGCTTGTTTTCATACAGGAGGTAATTGTCGCGGTACTTAACCGGTGTAAGATTCGGCATGATCACATTAGCGCCTGCAAAAATGGCTTTTTCCCTGCCTTTGCTGTCAAGGGTTTGCATTGCAGTGGTAGCTGCAATATTGATATCGGGCATGATGATCCTTAATATAGCTACCATTTTAATTGAAAGATCCACACGGTTGGCAACTGAGGGTATTACATTGCGGTATTCCCATAAAGGCGTGTCTTCGTGCTCAACATAGGGTCCCATTCCCACCATGTCCACATCGAAATCCCTGAAAAAGCAAAGGTCATCGGCAAGATCTGAAATAGTCTGGAATGGCAGGCCGATCATCACACCGGTGCCGACCTGGTAGCCTGTTTTTCTAAGTAATGCAAGGGCCTCAAGCCTGGCTTTATGAGTATGCCTGAGGTCGTTTGGATGGAGTTTTGCATATAGCTCAGGGTTCGAGACCTCTATCCTCAGGAGGTAACGGTGAGCCCCGGCCTCATACCATCTTTTATAGGTGTCCTGTGTTTGTTCTCCCAGGGATAAAGTGACATGCAACTTCCCTTTTGTCTCCAGGTGGATCCTGTTCAGCAGAATTTCTATCGTACTGGTAAAGGCCTTGCTGCTCTGTTCTCCCGACTGGATCACGATGGAGGCAAAATTGTTGTCGTAAGCATACCTCGCAGCTTCAATAACTTCCTCGTCATTCAGGGTATACCGGAGGTAACGTTTATTGTCCTTCCTGATCCCGCAGTAAAAACAGTTTTTGGTGCAGATGTTGGAATATTCAATCAATCCCCTGAAAAAAACTTTTCTGCCAACCTGTGAAGTTTTTACTTCGTGAGCGTAATGGAAAAGCCTTTCAGAATCGACTGTTGCAAGCGACAGCAGGAACTGAATGTCTTCCTTGTTTATATGTTTTTTTTGTAAAATATTATCAACAGCAGATGTCATTGTTAGGGAAATATCAATATATTTACTTGCTGATGCAAAGGTACTTTTTATTGAATAGCAGAAAAGCAGTTTAAATAAGCTCTTTATGGAAGGAACAATAAGAACGGTTCTTGTTGATGATGATAAAACCAGTTTATTGACTTTGCAATCTTTGCTGGTCAAGCATTTTCCCGAGGTAAACATCATCGGATCGGCAATGACAGTCAAGGATGCAATAGCCCTGATCGATGAAACAAAGCCCGAGATGGTCTTCCTGGATGTCAACCTGCCCGACGGGGAAGGTTTCGACGTTATGGAAGGAGTTTCTTTTCGCCGCTTCCAGGTAATCTTTGTCACCGCTTTTGATAAATATGCCGTTCGTGCCTTCGAATTTTCGGCCCTTCATTATATTGTTAAACCGGCTACTTATGACGGACTTAAAACAGCTTTTGACCGGTTCAGGGAAACCCGAGAAAAGGATGAGGATATAGAAGACAGGCTGTCCGTATTAAAAGAAAGCCTGAAAGGCGCCCAGGAAAAAATAATCATACCATCTTCCGACGGCTTGAATGTTGTAAAGCTGGGAGATGTGATGCGGCTTGAGGCCGACGATGTGTATACCACATTTTACCTGTCGAACGGTCAGAAATTCGTTGCGTCGAAGTCGATGAACAACTATGAGAAAATCCTTGAAGACCTTCCGTTTTCAAGGATACACAGCAAGCACCTGATCAATCTGGTCTATGTAAAAAGATACCTGAAAGGGAAAGGCGGCTCGGTGATCATGGAAGATAATACCGAAGTGGAGGTATCGGTAAGAAAGAAAGCCGATTTCCTTGAAAAGCTGAAGGCTTTCGCCCGTTTCGTCTAGACGTTGAACCGGATGTGCAGGATATCGCCGTCGCCAACGATATAATTTTTCCCTTCAATAAACAACTTCCCTTTTTCCCTGCATGCATGCTCGGAGCCTAAGGCTATAAAGTCTTCGTACTTCATAACTTCAGCCCTGATAAACCCTCTTTCGAGGTCGCTGTGGATTACCCCTGCAGCCTGGGGTGCGGTCATCCCCTTGCGGATTGTCCATGCCCTCACTTCCTTCGGGCCCGCAGTGAAGAAATTCTGCAGGTCAAGCAGGTGGAAAGCCGCCCTCACCAGGCGGTCAACACCCGGTTCCGACAGGCCCGCATCGGCCAGGAATACCTTGCGGTCTTCTGCCTCCTCAAGTTCGGCTATTTCGGATTCCAGTCTTCCCGCTACCATGATAACTTCTGCGTTTTCCTCTTTAATTGATTGGATGAATCTTGCCGAGTGATCATTCCCTTTCACCGCCGCTCCGTCGTCCACATTACATACATAAAGAACAGGCTTTTCGGTAAGCAGGGCGATATCGGCAATGTATTTCTTATCCTCCTCGTATACATCTGCGGTACGGGCGCTCTGGAAATTCTCGAGATGTTTCTTATAGACCTCCAGGACTTCAACACATTTTTTTGCATCCTTGTCGCCGCCTTTGGCAACCTTTTCGAACCTCTGAATCTTCCTGTCAACCAGTTCCAGGTCTCGGATCTGAAGCTCAAGGTCAACTATCTCCTTGTCCCTGACCGGATCGACCGAACCTTCAATATGGGGCATGGAGGGATCGTCAAAACAGCGGATAACATGGATCAACGCATCAACATTGCGAATATCGGCAAGGAAGGAATTGCTTCCCCCTTTTGAAAGGCCTGGAATATCGACCATTTCAATGGTCGTGGGAACGATCTTTGCCGAATGGATGATATTGTCGATAACATATAGCCTGGGATCCGGAACGTTCATGGTCCCGAGGTTGGATTTCGTGGCAGTAAAGGCTGCTTTATGGGTTTCGGCCCGGTTCGAGGAAATACAGTTGAAAAGAGTAGTCTTGCCGGAACCGGAAAGACCTATGATCCCGCATTTTAAAGGCATATACTGAATTTTGGAGCAAAAGTACGTCTTTTATTGGTGGATTCAAACATTCTTGCTACCTTTGCACCCCCATTTTGTCCGGGGTGGAATGGCCTCATGTTCTTTATCTTAAATCCACGGAAAGCAAATAATTATGTTAAACCCGGAATGCGCAAATGCGCTTCCACTTAGCCAAATTTATTACATGACTCCTGAAGAAACCAATGTCAACATGGAGCAGAATGTTAATGTTGAACCAGAAAACACCGCTGCCGAAGCACCACAACCTGAAGTGACCACTGAAGTGACCGCCGAAGTTGCCCCCGAGGTAACTCCCGAGGTAACCCCTGAGGTAACTCCTGAGGTAAGCCCGGAGATCACCCCTGAGGTAACCCCTGAAGTTGTTGCAGAAGCGCCAGTTAAAAAAGAGAAAAAGAAACCAGCCCCGGCAGAACCTCCCGCAGATTTTGACTGGGACTCGATCGGAAAGAAACATGAATTGTATTCACCCGAGGAACGTAAAAGGTTGGAAGACACCTACGACCAGACGCTGAAAGCCATACAGGACCATGAACTCATCGAAGGTACTGTTGTCACGATGACCAATCGTGAGATCGTAGTGAACATCGGTTTCAAATCCGATGGCGTTCTTATGGCCAATGAATTCCGCTACAATCCCGACCTTAAGATCGGTGATAAGGTTGAAGTATACATCGAGAACCAGGAAGACACTACCGGACAGCTTCTTCTTTCGCATAAGAAAGCCCGTATCCTGAAATCATGGGAACGCATCAATTCAGCCTATGACAACCAGGAAATCATCAAGGGCCATGTGAAATCACGCACCAAAGGCGGACTTATCGTGGATGTATTCGGTATCGAAGCATTCCTTCCCGGCTCACAGATCGATGTGAAGCCAATCCGCGATTATGATGTGTTTGTCGACAAGGTCATGGAATTCAAGGTTGTCAAGATCAACCATGAATATAAAAACGTTGTTGTTTCGCATAAAGCTCTTATTGAAGACGAACTCGAAGCCCAGAAGGCAGAGATCATCAAGAAACTTGAAAAAGGACAGATCCTTGAAGGCACCGTCAAGAACATCACCTCCTATGGTGTATTCATTGACCTTGGCGGCGTTGACGGACTTATCCATATCACCGACCTCAGCTGGGGACGTATCAACCATCCCGAAGAGATCGTTAAACTTGACCAGAAGATCAAGGTCGTTATCCTTGATTTTGATGATAATAAAAAGAGGATCGCCCTCGGCCTCAAACAGCTTACTCCCCATCCATGGGATTCACTTGACCAGAACCTCAAGGTTGGCGACAAAGTCAAAGGCCGCGTAGTGGTTATCGCAGATTACGGCGCTTTTGTTGAGATCGCACCGGGTGTTGAAAGCCTTATCCATGTTTCCGAAATGTCATGGTCACAGCATCTGCGCACAGCCCATGATTTCCTAAAGGTAGGACAGGAAGTTGAAGCAGTTATCCTCACACTCGACCGCGATGAGCGCAAGATGTCAATGGGTATCAAGCAGCTCATCCCCGATCCATGGAACAACATCAAGGAAAAATATCCTCTCAAGTCGAAGCATACCGCTATCGTCCGCAACTTCACCAACTTCGGCATTTTTGTCGAGCTTGAAGAAGGTGTTGACGGCCTGATCCACATCTCCGACCTCAGCTGGTCGAAGAAGATCAAGCATCCCGCCGAGTTCACCAAGATCGGCGAGAACATCGAAGTGATGGTGCTGGATGTGGATGTTGAGAACCGCAGGCTGAGCCTCGGCCACAAGCAGCTCGAAGAAAACCCCTGGGATGTGTTTGAAAGCGTATTCTCAGTAGGTTCTGTGCACAAGGGAACGATTGTCAGCATGAACGACAAGGGCGGTATCGTTGCCCTGCCGTACGGTGTTGAAGGTTTTGCCCCCACACGCCACCTGCATAAGGAAGACAATACTTCGGCAAGGGAAGAAGAAGTCCTCGACTTCAAAGTGATCGAATTCTCGAAAGAGAACAAGAAGATCATCCTTTCGCATACCAAGATCTACCAGGATGCACAGTATGCCGAGAAGAACAAGGAAGCTAAAGCCGGACAGAAGAAGGAGAAGGATACCAAGAAAGCTGTTAAAAAGCTGAAGGATAACCTGGAGAAGACAACTCTTGGCGACATCGATGCCCTCGCAAACCTCAGGGCCGACATGGTGAAGGCCGAAGAGAAGTCACGTTCACCCAAGGCAGCTGCAAAAGCCGAAGAGATTCAGGCTGAACTTCCTTTGGACGAACCTGAAGCAGAAGAAGGAGAGACCGAAGAACCTAAGGCAGAATAAGCCTTATGACTTTCTCAGTGACCATACTGGGAAGCAATTCGGCAATTCCGACTTTGCAACGTAACCCAAGCGCTCATTTGCTCAACGCAAATGAGCGCTTGTTTTTAATAGACTGTGCAGAGGGGACCCAGCTTCAGCTGAGACGATTCAAAGTCCATTTTCAGAGGATAAAACACATCATGATCAGCCACCTGCACGGCGACCATTTTTACGGGCTCATCGGCTTCCTTACCAGCCTTCACCTCCTGGGACGCAAGGATGAACTTCACCTCTATGCCAACCCTGAATTGCAGCAAATCCTGGAAATACAGCTTGCCGCCTCCCGCACAACTCTGATATACCCGCTCATCTTTCATCCACTGGTGTCAAACAACAAGGAACTCATCTATGAGGCTGAAAGGCTCAAAGTGTATTCCTTCCCCTTGATACATAGCGTCCCAACGCATGGCTTCCTCTTTCTCGAGCAGCATCATTCAACCATGAGGGTGCGTAACCCGAGATCCTACGCCTACTGCGCCGACACAGCATATTCCGAAGACATTATACCTTACATTCATGGCGTTGACCTGCTTTACCACGAAGCCACTTTCATGAACGATATGGCCGCCAATGCGAAGGAAAAAATGCACAGTACAGCCCTGGAAGCTGCGACCATTGCGTCCAAAGCGCAGGTGAAAAAACTGATGATCGGGCATTTCTCGGCCCGTTATGATGACCTTCAGCCACTGCTGGATGAAGCCAGGTCGGTATTCCCTGAGACCATACTAGCCGTTGATGGTGAGAAGACAGATATCGGGAAATAAAGTCCGCCTTTCAGGCTAAGAAAAAAAAATCGCAGATAATTTAATTTTACTTTTGTACCAGGCCTAAAATTCCCGTTATGAAAAAAGTCTTTCTTCTGATAATTTTATTGCTTATGACAGCAGCTGTTACTAAAGCCCAGGAAGTATCGCTTGGAGGAACAACTCTCCCTCCACCCGACAATACAAACCCTTTTTTTGAAGACTGGAAGACCCCTTATGGAGTGCCTCCTTTCGAAAAAATAAAGAACCAGCATTTTCTCCAGGCATTTGAAAAGGGAATGCAGGAACAGGATGAGGAGGTCAGGGGAATAACCGCTAACCCTCAGCCTGCAACCTTCGAAAATACTCTTGAAGCCCTGGATAACAGCGGAAAACTCCTTGAAAAAGTCAGTTCTGTCTTTTTTGGATTGAATGCTGCCAATACCAATGCCGAAATGCAGGACATTGCAAAGAAGCTTTCGCCTAAGATCAGTAAACATAGCGATGATATCAACCTGAACCCCTTGCTGTTCAGCAGGGTTAAAGCTGTATATGATAAACGTGCCACGGTAAAGTATGCTCCTGACCAGCTCCGCCTGATTGAGGAAACATACAAAAATTTTGTGAGGGGAGGAGCTGCCCTCGATTCGGCAGGGAAAGCAGGCCTTAGAAAACTGAATATGGAGATCAGCATGCTTCAGCTGAACTTCGGCCAGAACCTCCTTGCTGAGAATAATGCTTTTAAACTGGTGATTGATAAAAAAGATGACCTTTCGGGCCTGCCTCCCGACCTTGTTTCCGCTGCAGCAGAAACTGCCAATGCCGACAGTACAACAAAAAACAAATGGGTTTTCACACTTCTGAATCCAAGCGTCATGCCTTTCCTTCAGTTCTCCGACAAGCGTGAATTAAGGGAGAAGATCTTCAGGGCTTATCTCAGCCGATGCAATAACAATAACACCAAAGACAATAAAACGGTAGTTGCAAAACTTGTCACTTTACGCGATCAGAAAGCCAAACTCATGGGCTTCGGCAATTTCGCAGCTTTTGCTCTTGATGACCGCATGGCCAAAACACCTGCAGCTGTTTACTCACTGCTGAACCAGGTTTGGACACCGGCCCTTGCCATGGCAAAAAAGGAAAGGGACGGCATGCAGGAACTGATCAAAAAGACCGGAGGAAATTTTGACCTCCAGGGCTGGGATTGGCGCTATTACGAAGAGAAAGTAAGAAAGGCCGATTTTGACCTGGATGAAGAAGCTGTAAAACCATATTTCAAACTTGAGAATGTACGTGAAGGAATTTTTTATGTAGCTAAAAGACTTTACGGGATCACCTTTACCGAAGTGCACGATGCCCCGCTCTATTGCAAGGGTGTCACCTTGTATTCCTGCCATGATAAGGATGGCAGTTTGTTAGGTGTGGTGTATATGGATTTCCATCCCCGTGCTGGCAAGCGTGGAGGCGCCTGGTGCGGAAGCTATCGATCCCAATCCTATAAAGACGGGAAAAGGGTGACGCCGGTAATGACAATAGTCATGAATTTTTCGGCACCTGCTGGTGGAAAACCTGCTTTACTTACAGCTGATGAGGTGAGGACTTTCTTCCATGAATTCGGTCATAACCTGGCCGGGCTTTTCAGGAACGTAAGATACCAGGGTATAGGAGGTGTTCCCCGCGATTTTGTTGAACTGCCATCCCAGATCAACGAACACTGGGCCTTTGAACCCGAAGTGCTGAAGGTCTATGCCAAACATTACCAAACGGGCGAAGTCATCCCTCAGCAATTAATAGATAAAATCGTCAAAAGCGGGAAATACGGTGAAGGATTTAAAACCACCGAATACCTGGCCGCCTCATTCCTCGACATGGATTATCATACATCCCCTGAGGTCGTTAATACCATTGATGTCCTGAAATTTGAAACTGATGCAATGAATAAAATCGGGCTGATCGACCAGGTCCCTCCCCGTTACAGGACCACCTATTTTCAGCATTCCATGACAGGAGGTTACACTGCAGGATATTACAGTTACATCTGGGCCGAAGTGCTGGATGCAGATGCCTTCCAGGCATTCAAGGAAAAAGGGAATATTTTCGACCAGGAAACGGCATCAAAATTCAGGAAAGATATCCTGGAGAAAGGTGGTTCAAAGGATGCCATGGAGATGTACCGTGATTTCCGCGGAAGAGATCCGTCGATAAATCCGCTTCTTGAGAAGCGAGGACTGAAGTAAGAGATGCTGGAATTTGAGGAATTGGGAAGAAAGTAATTTACGATTGGACGATCATGGATTTACGATTGAATTTTAGGATTGACGAATGAAATATTAAACTCATAAATCGGCAATCAATAAATTCAATCGGGAATCGTAAATCCTTAAATCGTAAATCAAACGTTGTCCTCCACGCCTCAAAAATATGATTTGTCTCAGTTATTCTTTGAATTCAATCTTTGATTGGTTTTTGCTGTTTTTAGACTTTTTACAATAATGGAAAGCAGCTCATTTGCTTCCTTTTTTAATTCCATCAGCCGTTCGATAGATAGAAATTCCATCTCCCCGATTATACCCAACCAATATTCGGTTTCATCCAATTCTTCTTCCACCACTTTAAGTTTATTGATGAAATCCTTTGAAGATTTAGATCTACATGCTGCTCTGTAATTTGCCCCGGCTGATGATGCTGACCTGGCAATTTGCCTTGAAATCACTAAGGCGGAATAACATTTTGGCAAATTATCTGACATCTTTAGAACCCGAATACCAAATCTTTTTATGCGTTCTTTTAATTCTTCAGTTGTCATAATGAGTTTTTTCTATTAATCCGTTTATTCTAAAAAGGTGATACAAAAAAGAAAATAAATTACGATTGGACGATCTTGGATTTACGATTGAATTTTACGATTGACGATGGACGAATGAAATATTAAACTCATAAATCGGCAATCAATAAATTCAATCGGGAATCGTAAATCCTTAAATCGTAAATCAAACTGAATCTCCAGCAGCTCAAAAAAAGATTCATCCCTTATATTTTCTTTACATACTTAATATTGTATATTTGTTTAAGTTTGTTATAAACTTTACAAATTAGCTCACTGTCATTCAACGCCTATGGAAGGTTTTTTGAATAAAGAACTTAAAATTCTGGCTATTGATGACAACCAGGACAACCTGGTTACCCTGCGCGCAGTAGTCTCAGATGCCATACCGAGGGCCCGGGTGATTACAGCCCTCGATGGGAATTCGGGCATAAACCTTGCCCTTACCGAAAATCCGGATGTAATCCTTCTTGATATTGTCATGCCGGTTTTCGATGGCCTCGAAGTATGCAGGAAGCTGAAGCAGGATAAAAGGATTAGTCATATTCCGGTGATCATGCTCACTGCACTGAAAACCGACCGGCAGACAAGAATTAAGGCCCTTGATGCCGGGGCGGAATCTTTCCTTGCAAAGCCCCTTGACGAGGTGGAACTGATTGCCCAGGTGAAAGCAATGGCCAAGATCAAGGAAGCGGCCGACCTGCAACGCCTGGAAAAATCAAACCTGGCTTCCCTTGTTTCGGAACGGACGCTGGCCCTTGAAAAGGAACTTAATGAACGTAGAAAAGCAGAGGCTGAACTTATCGTTGCCAAGAACAAAGCAGAGGAAAGCGACCGTTTGAAATCGGCTTTCCTGGCAAATATGTCCCATGAGATCAGGACTCCGATGAACGGTATAATAGGCTTCTCTGAATTACTGAAAGAACAGGATATTAATGTTGCTGAAAGGGATCGTTTTATACGGATCATCAATGATAATTGCCAGCAGTTGCTTCATATTATCAATGACATTATCGATATTTCAAAAATTGAAGCAGGTATTATTGAGCTTGATCCTGACGATTTCTGCCTGAACGAAACCATGGATTCGCTGTATGAGAATTACCTGCCTGAGGCCTCAAATAAAGGAGTTCAGCTTATACTTACCAAAGATCCGTATTGGGAAAAATCAAGGATTGTGCTGGATCATGGCAAACTCAGGCAGGTACTGGACAACCTGCTTGCTAATGCCATCAAATTCACAGATGCCGGACGGGTTGAGTTCGGCTACAATCACAGGGATAACCGCCTTGATTTTTATGTGAAAGACACGGGAATAGGAATAGCTGAAGATCATAAAGAAATAATTTTCAATCGTTTCTGGCAGGCTGAATTCGGGCTGGTCAGAAAATACGGGGGTAACGGTCTCGGTCTTTCCATAACAAGAGCTTTTATTAAGAAAATGGGAGGGGAGATTATGGTAGAATCCACTCCCGGCCTGGGGTCATGCTTCAGTTTCAGCCTTCCCTATATTCAGTCGGTTGACAGACCTGCCACTCAGGTTCAGAAGTCACAGGATGTACCGGATTTTGCAGGCAGAACAATCCTGATTGTGGAGGATGAACCCGATAATTTCGACCTTCTGAATATAATCCTGGGCAGGCTAAACCTGGTTATTTTTCATGCCTGGAATGGAGATGAAGCAATGAGGATTTTTGCTGAACATCCCGAAACCGAGTTGGTATTGATGGACTTCAAATTACCTGATATCCCCGGTCAGGAAATAACAAAAATGATGCTGAAGCTGCGGCCTGAGATGCCGGTCATAGCTACGACTGCCTACGCCATGCATGGAGACAAGGAAAAGGCGACAGAAGCAGGTTGTGCAGCATATCTTGCAAAACCTATACGGATGAATGACCTGCTTCAGGTACTGAAAAACTTTCTTAAGTGAGTTTGATTTTTAAACTGGCATTCTGTATTTAAGGGTGTTGAACTGATTACGGCAGTATCCGGAAAGAAAGAGAATGAACGACATCGTTGAAATAATTGATGTAATGAGGACGGTTCATGGCCTGGATATTTCCATGTTTGACACTTCTTTTCTTGTTAAATCGATGGAAAAAATGTCGGCAGCCGCCAAAGTGACTCAACCCGGGGAGTTTAAGGGACTCCTTACCACCGACAGAAAAACGGCAACTGCTTTTCTTGAGAGCCTGACGATCTGTTACAGTGAGTTCTTCAGGAACTCTATGACATTTGCACTTCTTGAGCAGTTGATCCTGCCGGCGCTTATCGAGGAAAAACAGGCAAATACAGAGATCAGGATCTGGTCAGCTGCATGCGCCTCGGGCCAGGAGCCATACTCGATTGCCATGTTACTGGACGATCTCATCCGCAGGAAGGAAAAAAAATCAAGGTTCAGGATTTTCGGGACTGATGTTTCGGAAAGAGAGCTGGAAAGGGCAATAAAAGGGGTGTATTCCGAATCTGACATTCAAAACGTAGGTGCTGGAATGCTCATGAAATACTTTACACGGAAAGGTGACAGTTATATAATATCAGGGTGGACCAGGGAGCATGTTGATTATTCATATCACGATCTGCTTGACCCTGATTACATCAGTCCGGCCTCCAGCATTTTCGGGGATTTTGACATGGTTTGCTGCAGCAACCTGCTCTTTTACTACAACCCTGAGGTCAGGCAGCAAATCCTCAACAGGCTTTACCTATCCCTTAGGCCCGGAGGATACCTTGTTACAGGTGAAGCGGAAAGAGACATTGTAAGGAAGCATAAATTTATTCCGGTGGTTGCTCCGTCTGCTGTTTTCCGGAAACAAAGGTAATACCCGGTGTATTTGATCCATGATGAATAACACAGTATGAAATTAAATAACCTGAAAATTAAAACCCAGTTGCAGCTTGGCATGGGGTTGATACTTCTCTTTGTCATTTTACTCGGTTCTGTGGCATGGTACCAGGCCGACATCTTATGGAAGCAAACCGATGGGATGTATAACCACCCCTTGAAAGTCAGAAGGGCCATTGCGGAACTCACAACGGACGTGCTCAAAATTCACCGGAGCATGAAGGATATCATTCTTACCGATGATCCTGAAAGAAGAGAAGAAGAACTAAACGAGATCAACCTCATTGAGTCTGATGCTTTTATGCAGATCGACAGCCTGTCGAAACACTATCTCGGACCCCATAAAGACGTCATTGATATTAAAAGTGCCCTCATTCAATGGAAAGGGGTCAGGGAATCAATCCTTAATATCTTAAATGCAAACCAGGTCAAAGAAGCTGCAAAAAGAACCACACATGAAGGGCAGGGAGGCGCCCAGGTTGATCTGATCCTGAAGGAGATCAACGATGTGAGCGAGTTTGCATACAACAGGGGAGACAAATTTTATAAAGATGCAAGAGAAAGCAAGGGCATGCTGGAACGGCTTCTGCTCATTATTGTTCTTTCGGTACTCATCCTGACATTTATTATCGTTATGATAATTATCAGGAACCTCAGGGTCCCCTTGGAGGAGATGATGAATGTTGCCGATGATTTCCGTAAAGGAGATCTGGAAGCAAGAATGAAATATTCTTCAAAAAATGAACTCGGGGAACTTGCCGCGTCGTTTAACCGGCTGGCCGAGGCTAATATGAACGAGATAAGGTGCAGGGGACTTTTAAACAATATCTCTGATATCATGCTGAGGGAAGAAGAGCTGCATTCATTCTGCCTCCATGTGATCAGCGTTATCATGAATTCTACGGGTTCCCAGCTTGGTGCGGTTTACATGCTGAACGAAAAAAATACCTTATTTGAGCCACTGGTAACCATCGGGCTGAAGCATGATCTTGCCAGGCCTTTTTCGGCGGAGGTTTTTGAAGGGCAATTCGGGCTGTCGGTTGCAAGCAGGCAGATCAATCATCTTAAGGATATCCCGGCCGACACACCGATGATTTTCCAGACCACGGCCGGTGATTTCCGGCCCAGGGAAATGATCAGCATACCCGTACTTGCCGGGAATGAGATAGTCGTCATGGTATCACTTGCCAGCCTCAGCACTTATTCAAACCAAGCACTTCGCCTGGTTAACGATATTTATGCAACCCTTACAGCCCGGTTCAACGGGGTGCTGGCACATCAGAAGATCCTTGAGTTTTCGGAGAAGCTTGAATCCCAGAACCGTGAACTTGATGAAAGGGCCAAGGAGCTTGGGATACAGGGACAGGAACTGAGCGAACAGAACCTGGAACTGGAAATGCAGAAAGGCCAGCTTGACGAAGCCAGCAAGCTTAAAAGCACTTTCCTTTCAAATATGAGCCATGAGCTGAGAACTCCGCTGAATTCGGTTATCGCGCTTTCAGGGGTTTTGAGCCGCCGGCTGCAGAACATCATACCCGAAGATGAATTCAGTTATATCGAGATCATTGAAAGGAACGGGAAAAACCTCCTTGCCCTGATCAACAATGTTCTTGATATTTCAAGGATAGAAGCAGGTCATGAGGAGATATCTGCCGCGAATTTTAATCTGTACGACCTCGCGGATGAGGTTGAAGGTATGCTGAGCCAGCAAGCCAAAGGCAAGAATATCACTCTTGAAAACCTTGTCGGACGTGATCTTCCACAAATAAGGTCAGATTATCAGAAATGCCGTCATATCCTTCAAAATCTTGTTTCCAATGCAGTCAAATTCACGGAACAGGGAAAAGTTGTGATACAAGCCGAACAGGTCGAGAATGAGCTGGTCGTCACGGTTACCGACACAGGCATCGGGATCTCCGCCGATGACTTGCCTTTTATTTTTGATGAGTTCAGGCAAGTTGATGGTAGCTCATCGAAACGCTTCGCGGGAACCGGCCTGGGCCTTGCGATTGCAAAAAAGTACGCAAAGTTGCTTCATGGGGAGATCCGGGTTGAAAGCCAGCCTGGTGTAGGCTCAAAGTTTACACTGATCCTTCCGATGAAGCAGGATTCTTATCAAACATCAAATTCAGCCGGGGATATGAAGGCTTTCAGGCGGGCTCCAAAACCTTCCGAATTCCATGCTTCGGTATCCGGCGCCGGGAAAACCATACTTATTTTTGAGGACAGTGAGCCTTCAATTATCCAGATCACCGATATACTCACCGAACAGTCCTATACCGTTCAGGTTGCCAGGAACGGAAATGAAGCAATTGACAAGATCAAACTGTTCCGTCCCGATGCTATAATTCTTGACCTGATGATGCCCGAGGTGGATGGCTTCCAGGTGCTGAAAATGATACGTGATACCCCTGAAACATCAAAGGTCCCCGTGCTGATCCTCACTGCCAAGCATATTTCTAAGGAAGAGCTGAGTTTTCTGAAAGGGAATAATATCCACCAGTTCATTCAGAAAGGGGATGTGGGGAGGATCGAACTGCTTTCAACAGTGGATAATATGGTCAATCCAAAGCCTGAACTTATTCATGAGCATAAATCAGGCCGGAAGGGCGTTACACGAAAGGTCAAACCCCTTATCCTGGTGGTCGAAGACAATCCTGACAATATGAAAACCGCCAGGGCCATACTCAGCCAGGATTATATGGTAATAGAAGCATGTGACGGTTCCGATGGTGTGCAGCAGGCTCTGGCGCATAAGCCCGACCTGATCCTCATGGACATGTCGCTTCCTGTAATGGATGGGTTCGAAGCCTTCGATGCGATACGTAAATCGGAAGAACACAAAAACATCCCCATCATCGCATTGACCGCGAGCGCTATGAAGGGCAGCCGGGAGGATATACTCGATTACGGGTTCGACGATTATATTTCGAAACCCATCGATGAAGCCATGTTCTGGCGTGTCCTCAAATATTACCTTGGGGAGTCGGAGTGATCATTAACTCCGCCCGAAAGTGCAGCGAACAGGACCTCAGTGGGATGAAGGGCTTTTCGTCCTGTGCCATCCATGATCTGCTGCCGGCAGCTCGTACCTGCCGCTGCTATAATGACTTCGGATGAGGTTTTCCGGATCTCCGGGAACAGCACCAGCTCCCCGACTTTCATTGACACAGGGTAATGTTCTTTTTCATAACCGAAGGCACCTGCCATTCCGCAGCAGCCCGACTTTATCTCTTCAACGGAATAATTGACGGGCAGAGACAGCATTTTTCTTGTATTCTCTGTGGAGGCAAGGGCTTTCTGATGACAATGCCCGTGCAGCCTGATCTTTGCCGGCTCTGTTGTGAACTGAGCGGATGTTATCCTCTCCTCCGAAACTTCCCTCATGATAAACTCATCATACAACAGGCAGTTGGCCGAAAGTTTTATGGCCTGCTCACGCAAGGCAGGGCCGGCCAGGTCGGGGTACTCATCCCTGAAGCCAAGAATTGCCGAGGGTTCTATTCCCACCAGAGGGATCTCCCTGGAAACAAGACCAGAAAAAGTCATGATGTTGTTTATTGCGATGGCTTTTGCCTTCCGTATCAATCCTTTGGACAGGAACGTCCGTCCGCTGAGGTCATGAGTGGCAGTAAGTATCGCGTAACCCAGGCGGTTGAACAGCATCACCGTTTTGATGCCGGTCTCAACATCATTGTAATTTGTAAATTCATCGACGAAGAGGTAAAAACTGCCTTTTTTAGCCTTCAGTGAACGGTTCAGCCCCGGAAGGTTTTTCCTGAGCCAGCTTCTGAGTGTGGTTTTATACAAGAGGGGAATGCCGCGCTCAGAGGCAAATCCAAGCATCTTTTTGGATATTCCGGATAGGACCTTGTTTCCCTGGAAAAAGTTAAATACTCCCGGGGCGATGCTTCCGATCCGATTGATACTGCTGATGTAGGCGATGAGCCTTGACCGCATGGGGATCCCGTTCGCATCATAGTAATGCTGCAGGAATTCAGCCTTAAGCCTGGCAATATCGACATTCGACGGGCATTCGCTCTTGCAGGCTTTGCAACTGAGGCAGAGGTCCATCACTTCGTAGATCTCATAATGGTCGAAAGGATTGGTTTTAGGGGAATTGGTCATGAATTCCCTAAGGATATTGGCCCTTGCCCTGGTAGTGGTGTTTTCATCGCCAATGGCCATGTAGGAGGGGCACATCCATTTCCCTGTAACCACGTTGTTCCTGCAGTCCGCTGAACCATTGCATTGTTCAGCAGCCCTTAATATTCCGTGGCTTGAACTGAAATCGAAATATGTTTTTATCTCCTCAGCCCTGGTTCCGGGTTTATACCTAAGGCTGCTGTTCATTGCAGGAGTGTCGACGATCTTGTTCGGGTTGAAGATGTTCCCGGGATCCCAGCATTTTTTGATCTCTTTCAGCAGGGCATAGTTTTGTTCCCCTATCATCATCGGGATGAATTCCCCCCTTAGCCTTCCGTCACCGTGTTCCCCGCTGAGTGATCCCCGGTATTTCTTTACAATTTTTGCTGTTTCAAGGGCAACAGTATGAAAAAGCTCCACATCCCCTGGATCTTTCAGGTTAAGAACGGGCCTGAGATGGAGCTCTCCTGATCCCACATGGGCATAATAAACACAGTTCAGCCCATGGGTTTTCAGCATGGCATTAAAATCACTGATATAAACAGGGAGGGATGCAGGGTTCACTGCAGTATCTTCGGTAACAGGCACAGGTTTCCTGTCGCCGGGATAATTAGATAACACACCCAGCCCGGCTTTCCTGAGGTCCCAAACGCGTTTGAGCTCAGGAGGGAACACTACAGGAAAATGATATCCCAGCCCGGCCAGTCTCATCTCAGCTTCCATTCCTGAGCAAAGTGCATCGATCTCTTCCTTTGTATTCCTGGCAAACTCAACGATCATTATTGCGCCCGGATCCCCTTCTATAAAAAAGCGGTTCTGCCTCTGGGTAATATTGTCCTTTGTGCAGTCCATGATGGCTTTATCCATCAGTTCAACCGATCCCGGTTCATACTTAAGGGCAATAAGATTGGCCTGCAATGCTTCTGAAACACTATGGCAATGCACGCATACCAGGGCTTTCTGTTTGGGAGGAAGAGGGACCAGGTTCAGCCTGATCTCGGTCATGAACATCAGGGTGCCTTCGGAGCCGGCTATCAGTTTGCAGAAGTTAAATGAAGAGGAATAATCGAATAATCGAATACTCGAATTTTGAATTTCGAATGCATTCAGATTATCATTAGCCATAAGCCCTGAGCCATGAGCCATAGAAGGATCCTGGCCTCCGGGTTTATCACAATTCAGAAATGGCTCTGACTCCAGCAGGAGGTCGATTGCATAACCTGTGTTACGCCTGTGGATGGCAGGGTCGGGGTACTGCCGGCGGATTTCGGCCTGGTTGGCCGGATCGGATAGTATTTCACGAATCTGCCGGTATATCTTATTTTCGAGGCTGTCTCCCGTACATTTTACACTGAATTCTTCCACGCTTAGGTCAGTGAATTCAACCTCTGAACCATCGCTCAGGAATCCTTTTACCGAGAGCACATGGTCGCGGGTGCTTCCGTATAAAATGGAATGGGCACCGCAGGAATTGTTACCCACCATTCCGCCTATCATGCAACGGCTGGAAGTGGATGTTTCGGGACCAAAAAACAGGCCTTGTTTCTCAACCACTTTATTCAGCTCATCCAGGATGACACCCGGCTGAACCCTAACCCAGTGTTCAGCTGCATTGATCTCGAGAATAGATGTCATGTATTTGGAAACATCCACTACCAGCCCGGATCCCACGACCTGGCCGGCAAGAGAAGTGCCTGCTGTACGGGGGATGAGGGGAATCTCTTTCTGAGCGGCAAAAAGAATGAGTTTCCTTATGTCTTCAGCATTTCGGGGCCTAACTACCCCGGCAGGGATCTCCCGGAATGCCGAAGCGTCGGTGGCATACATCAGCTTCCATGCTTCATCGGTAAATACTTCTCCTTCGATAAGCATTCTCAGTTCTTCAAGCATCAAAGGGCTCAGGGGCGTAGCACTCATTGCATCCGTTTTAAGAGTTCAAAATATGAGTTATTCCCTTTGAGGATCTCAAACTCAGGCTGGGACTGGGCTCTTGCTTTACTCCTGAAACCATTTTCGTATGCTTTCTTCAGGTTGCTTAAAGCCTGTAACGTATCGTTCTGCCGGGCGGCAAGGATTGCCAGCATATAATAAGGCTCCGGATTGCCGGGTTCCACCATAATGTAAACCGTGATCACCGAACGTGCCTGATCTGCATGATTCTGGGCCAGGAGGGCATTGGCATTGGAGTAGCAGAAAAGGCCGAGGAAAGCCAGCAGGCGGTGGTTCATCAGGGTGTCGTCGGGGTTTAAACCGGGCTTGCTGTTGTCCCTGTACTTATCGAGCCTGGACTTCCACCACTTTATGTCCTTGCTGTATAATGCATCCATGAGCATCTGCTGTTCTTTCTGTTCTTTCACTAGAACGTCGTTGAACTGTTTCAGGGCAAGCTGGTAATCGCGGGAAGCTTCAAGGGAAGCAAGCATGCTCTTCAAAGGAGCCACATCGCTGAGCCCCTCCATGCAGCTGATCCTGAAAGCCAGGTTCTGCCTTGCATAGAGCATGCGCTTTTGTTTCAACAGTGAGTCGTAATCCGCAGTCATTGAAGCAGAAAATAAACCCAGCACACTGTCATTCTTTTTAACCCGGCCGTCTTTCATGGAGTTGAACGTATGCCAGGCCAGGGCTTTTTCGATTTCCTTACTTCCGGGCCAGCCATGGATCCCGTCGAATTCGAGGACGAAATGCCTGAAATTCATCTGGCCGAGGGTTTTGTCGAGGGAGACCATTTCATTGAGGTTGAAATCGCCAAGGCCTACAATCCCGAAATAGTCGAATTTGTAATTCGGGGGCTGTACTCCCGAGGGGAATCCCGCACCGCAGCCAATAACGCCTTTAACATAAGGCCGGTACATAGCAGTTGCAGTGGAAACCCTTGATCCGCCCGAGAATCCCATAACATAGATCGCAAGGGTATCTATCGGCAAACGGTTTTCGGCTTCATCGAACATTGCTGCAACGATAGCCTCGCTTTCCGAAGGGGATTGCATGTTCCTTGAATCATTGGAGCCGATAAGGATGAAACCGTATTTCTCGGCCAGGCTGCTGAACCGTTTTACCGGGAGGCTGCCGTCTCCCATTGGGTCAAAAGCAATGATGACGGGATAGCGCTCATGTTTTGCTGAAATGTCAAAACGGTTGCTGCATTTCGACGGGAGGTAAAGTGCATAGGTGAGGAGGGTATTGGCTTTGCAACTGATATGCTCATGCACCTTGCCGGCCTGTGGAAGGATTATTTCACCAGACTTTTTATTGCTTCCCGACGAACATGCGAGAACCGGCAGCATCAGGGCAATAATCAAAAGGGTATTTAATTTCGCTGTCATCATAAGATGATCATTTATTGTAATAATCAGTTGACTGGAAGATCTTATCTGCCGATTTTGCAATGAACCCGCTGTACAGTCGGCCATCCTGATCGGGGTAACGTTTTGCAAATTCATAATAGCATCCAGGGACCTCGTAAGTCCCTTCGATGAATGTCGTCTTTACCATATCTGCTTTAATGCTCGATTGCTCCAGCAGCTCCCCGGGCGTGCCCTGGATCTCTCCTCCTGCGTCATTCATCCTGAACCCATGCTGCTTAAGGAATTCATTGACTTTAGCCACCGTGTCGTATTTCTTCAGGTAATTCACGCTGACGGTAAAATGGTTGGCGCAAAATCCGTTCACGTAAAGCCATGCGGCATATTCCGATTCTTTCCTGAGCTTTTCGAACACCTCAAATGAAGGTATTCCTGAAAGATTGCCCGACCTGATCAGTTCATCCGAAGCCAGCTTCATTGCAGGAATGGCGCTGATCCATTCATTCACCGCATTCTGAACGAAAGGGCTGAATTCAGAAGTGATCAGCTGGCTTATGAAAACCCTTGGTGCACGCTCATCCTCACGGTGCTCAAAATGCCGCGCAAACAATTTTTTTTCGGTGAACCTGTAATCGCCCTTATGGATATAACCGTTCTCAAGGAAAGGTCGAGATAATACATCTATGCTGATCAGCGGATGGTCGAAGGTGCGGAAAGCAATATGGTCGTTTATAATTGTTTCGCCTTCGGCGGATAAGAGATCGTATACCTTTTTCACCGCCGGGTTCTGCGCAGTATACACATCCCACAGTTTGTCAAAAATTTCCTGATATTTCATTTTTTGGTTACCGGTTACTTGATTTACGATTTAAGGATCTACGATTTACGATTGAATTTTTTAATTTCCGATTTACGAGTTTAAGAACTTATTCGTCGATCATCAATCTTAAATGTCAATCGAAAATCGTAAATCGTCCAATCGTACCTTCTTAAAATATTCCTTCCAAAAACTCTTCCATCTCCAGGTTTGTAAAATAATCACCGAGAATAAACGCTCCAAGGGCCTTACGGATGGCAGCTTCCTCGTGGGAAACACCCATCAATGCTTCCTCTATCTCCTCAGTGTCAAATTTAGAAAAATAATCCCCAAAAATCTTAATGTGAATGATGATGCCGTTTTTCACATCCAGGTCAAATTCAATGGTCCCGCTCTTTTTGGTCCTGAGTATTTTTTTAAAATTATAGTTAGGTGAATACCCGAAGTTCCATTCCCAGGTATTGTATTTTGACCTCACCAGCTCATTTATTTTCCGATGGTCATCCTCACTCAGTTCGTATACCCTTGCCTCGGGATACATCGAAATAACATGATCGTTGATCAGGTCGGCGAATTTCATCACATCCATGGGCTCTTTCAGGTGTTCACTGATATTGGTGACCCTGCTGCGGATCGATTTCACCGCCTTATCCTTGAATTTCAGGGGGTCAACATTCAAAGCCCTGCTCAGGTCGGCCATCTCTGACGAAAAAAGCAGGGTCCCGTGATGAAGCACCCTGTGCTTCCAAATATGTTCTGCATTCCCCGAAAATTTCTTCCCGCCTATGGTAAGGTCATTCCTGCCTTCAAACTTTGCATCAATCCCGAGTTTTAACAATACGTCGAGAATGGGTTGGGTGTATTTCCTGAAATCGACCAGCATTTCCGACTTCCCGGTCTGAATAAAAGTGAAATTGATGTTCCCCAGGTCATGAAAAACCGCACCTCCGCCCGAAAGCCTTCTTACAACAGGTATGTTGTTTTTTTTAACATAGTCCACATTGATCTCAGCAAGGGTGTTCTGGTGTTTCCCCACGATGATTGAGGGAGCATTCCTCCAAAGCATGAACGAATCATCTGCAATCTCTCTCATCACATATTCCTCTGTCGCAAGATTAAAGTAAGGATCGGTATTATGTCGTTTGATGATGAGCATAATCGTGATTTTGCGACAAAAATAAAGGATTCCTTTTATCTTTGCAGCATTATAACCTTTGTATATTGGACTATCTCGTTTACCTGCTGTTCAGGGCTTTTATCGCTCTCTTTCGCCTGATGCCGTTCGGGCTGGCATATTTCTTTGCCGATCTTACCTATGTAATCGGTTACCACCTTGTAGGCTATCGCAAAAAAGTTGTCTATACCAACCTGAGGAAATCATTCCCTGGTAAAACCGAAAAGGAATACGAAATCATTGCAAAGGGATTCTACCATCATTTTGGGGATATGATTGTCGAGAGCCTCAAATCATTTACCATGACCGAAGCTCAGATCGTTGAACGGTATAAATATATGCGTAAGGAAGAACTGGACCAGTGTTACCGCGAGGGCAGGCAAACAATTTGTGTGGCAGGCCATTACGCCAACTGGGAATGGGGAGGGATTGCCAGCGGCACCCAGCTGCTTCACCGACCTGTAGGCTTCTACAAACCTCTTTCCAATAAATATATTGATGCCTACACCACAAGGACAAGGGTGCAGGGGAGATCAGTCCTTGTTTCCATTACCGATACAAGGGCCGTATTTGAAACAGACTGGGGGGAACCTGCAATATTTTACATGATAGCCGACCAAAGCCCGACAACACACAGGCTCGCCCACTGGGTTACTTTTCTTAACCAGGAAACGGCAGTGCTTCACGGGCCAGAAAAATATGCCAGGGTGATGAACCTGCCGGTGTTCTACGCCTGGATCAAACCTGTAAAAAGAGGATATTACACCGTAGATTTTATTCCCCTCTGCATGGAACCCAGGGACTCGAAAACAGGGGAGATCTCGGCATTGTTCATGAAAACGCTTGAAGACCAGATAAAGGAAAATCCCCGGTATTACCTCTGGTCACACCGGCGATGGAAAATTCAAAAGCCGGAAAAACAGGTAGCGAGAAATCAGGTAGCGAGGTAGCGAGAAGCGAGGTAGCGAAATTTAAAATTTTCGCTGCTTGTTTATTCGCTCTTATATCTTATTTCGCTATTCGCTAATCGCCATTTTGCTTCTCGCTACCTCACTACCTCGCTACCTCGCTACCTATAATAGTCCCCCATTTCTATAGATTGCCATCTGTGCATCGTAGAACTTGTCTACCTTACCGGCCTTGCTGTTCCTGAGGTTTACGATCTCTCCCGATTCGAAATTCACACGGAGGCTGTCCCCGTCTTTTAATTCAAGTTCGGCAATGGTCTCAGGTTTGTAAGTCAGTATAGGCATGGCCGCATTGATGGCGTTACGCTCATAAATGGCTCCATAGGATTCTGCAAGTATGCAGCTGATGCCTAACGACAGGAAACAATCAACAGCCTGCTGCCTCGAACTGCCTGCTCCGAAATTCTTTCCGCACATTACGATATCGCCGGGCTTGGCTTTTTTTGCAAAATCCTCGTATCCCTTCAGGTTGTCAAAACTGTACTGCCCCATCTCCTTAATGTCGGTGATGGTGAGGTAGCGGTTATGGAAAATCATGTCGGTGTCGATATTATCCCTGCTGATGATCCAGACCTTTCCTTCGGCAACCACGGGTTTGTCAGTCTTTATTTTTTCTTTGACTGTGGATTTCAGAACGGCGGTTTTAAGGAATTCTGCCGGTTTTGAGGGCATCTGGTCGGGTGTTGTAATGAAACCTGCCACAGCGCTTGCTGCCACAACCTCGGGAGATGCAAGGTAAACAAAGCCTTTGCCCTGCTTGCCTTCGAAATTGCGGTTACCTGTACTGATGGTCACTTCGCCAGGGCCGTTCTGGCCTACCTGTCCTGCTGCACAGCCTGCGCAGCCCGCATTTGAGACCATAGCCCCCGATTCCTTGAATATTTTAATCAGTCCTTCGTCCAGCGCCTGGTTCCAGATTGAATCTGTTGCAGGGACTATTTTCAGCACCACACCCGGGGCTACCTTATGGCCTTGCAGCACCGATGCTGCAGCCCTGAGGTCTTCAATACGGCCGTTGGTGCAGCTGCCTATAAAGCCCGAATCTATCTTCTGGTTCCTTACATTGTCAACTGCCGTATCATCTTCAGGATGGCCGGGCCTCGCCACCATAGTGACAAATTTCGAAAGGTCAATATCGAATGTCTTTTCATACACGGCATCAGCTCCTGCGGTCACCATGGGATAATCTTTCCCGGTGATTTTCTTTAATTCATCAAGAACTCCTTTGCTTGTGGGGAAAATGATCAGGATAGCGCCCATCTCAGTCCCCATTGATGAAATGGTGATCCTTTCGGCCAGGGTGAATTTTTCGGTTTCTTCTCCATAGATCTCAACTGAATATCCCAGGAGTTTGTTGGCCCCGAAAATGCTCAGCAGGTTAAGTACGATGTCCTTTGCCGAAACGCCGGCAGGTCTTGACCCGTTGAGGTTGATCTTAACCGATGCCGGAACCTTGAACCATACTGCTCCTTTTGCCCAGGCAGCTGCAATGTCCTGGTCACCCATACCTTGTCCGAAGGAAGCAATGGCACCCATGATGTTTGCATGGGAATCAGTGGATACAAAGGTGCTTCCCGGCCATGCCAGCCCGCCGTCAATGGCCAGATGCGTTCCCACTCCGGAATTCACATCATAAATACGAATGCCTTTTTCACGGGCATATTGCCGGCAGTAATGCTGGTTCTGGGCATATTTCTGGTCCGATCCCCCGGGATTGCAGTCGAAAGTAAATATGGTCCTGGAAGCATCGGCAACACTGAGCCCGTTGTCAAGAAGATTCTTTACCACGTTGGCCCCTCCAAAATCGCGTGCAGCGCGGGTGTCGATGAAAACGTCAACTATATCGCCCGGCTTCACGGACGCTCCGCCCGAGTGGGTGCTAATGATCTTTTCTATTATAGTCATAAGTGAGGTTTTTGCAATACAATTTAGGTAGCGAGGTAGTGAGGTAGTGAGGTGGCGAAACAGGAAGCGAAAAATTCAAATTTCGCTACCTCGCTTCTCGTTATCTCGCTACCTGTTTTGTTTTACAGTTTGAATTATTTTAATCTTTCGCGAAAAGGTTCGAAGGTCATAAAATCCGCATGATGCACTATATAGGCCTCTGTAGTCCGTTTGACCATATCGCCTTCACCTGCGTGGGTTGCAACAATATGGCATACTGCAGCAGGAACCCCGCATTGTTCGGCTAATGAAACACCCGAGAACGGGTGACGGAGGTATTTACCGTACATCCCCTGCACCGATTTACCGTCTTTCATTTCATACTCCAGCAGCTTGCCAACGTCGGCCAGTATGGCCCCGGCAATGAGCACATCCATATTCACAGGAAGATCATTTTTAAAGAACTCGTTCATTTTATTCCCGGCATCGCGTGCCACATGCACCACGCAGCGTTTGTGTGCCATGAAGGAGACCTTAAGATCAGGCCCTGCAAGCAGGGTGAAAGGAATTTTATTGAGGTCTTCGGGTGTGAGAACGCTTTTCTCCAAAGCCAGTTCCCAGGTCGCGGCCGTTTTTTCGCGCAGATCCTTGTCGCTGATCCACAGCAGTTCGGGCCAAAGTTTACTAACTCTATCGGTCATACTATAAATATAAGGTAGCGAGGTAGTGAGAAGTGAGGTAGCGAAATTTGAATTTTTCGCTTCTGTTTCGCTACTTCGCTACCTCGCTACTTCGCTACTTTGTTTCACAAATACTTTACTTTAATTTAGCGATAATGGCGTCTGCCATCTGGCTCGTCGAAGCAGCACCCTTGCTGAAAACATCAGGTTTTCCGGAGAGTTTCAGCATATCGTAAGTCATTACCTTTCCTTCTTCAACCACTTCTGCAATGGCTTTGGAAATTTTTGAGGCAATTGCATTTTCCCCGATATGCTCGAGCATCATGCAGGCGCTCATGATCATGGCGATGGGGTTCACTATCGAAGGATTGAATTCGGCATACTTGGGAGCTGAACCATGCGTGGGTTCGAACACTGCAATCTCCGGGCCGATGTTAGCGCTGCAGGCAAACCCAAGCCCGCCGATCAGTCCGGCAAAGCCATCCGAAATTATATCACCGAACATATTGCTGGCAACGACCACATGGTAGATTTCGGGATTCTTGGTAAGCCACATCATCTGGGCGTCGATATTGGTGTCCTGCACCTTGATGCCCGGGTATTCGGTTTTGGCCATTTCCTGGGCAATCTTCAGCATCATGCCCGAAGTTTCGCGTATAACGTTAGGTTTTTCGCAAACCGTTACGGTATCAAAACCCTTTGACTTTGCATACTCGAACGCAGCTTTTACAATGCGTGTGGTGTATTTTTTTGTTAAGATACGTGTGGATACTGCAAGTTCCGGCCTGGGGCACCATGCAAAATTTTCCCTGAACTTTTTATGGGTCATCAGGGCGTCATACACCTGGTCGGGAGGATTGGTCCATTCCACGCCTCCGTAAAGACCTTCGGTATTCTGCCTGAAGATCATGGTGTCAACAACGGGCTCCTCAATAACCCCTCCGAATCCACGACGGATGAAGTTGAGTGGATTGCCCTTGAAGGTTTTGCAGGGACGCATGCAGATATCGAGATCATATTTCTGGCGCATGCTCACGATGGGGCTGTAATATACATGACCTTTGCCTTTCAATTCAGGTGATATCTCAGCTTCGGCTTTGTCCTTCGGCTTGGAGGTAATTGCTCCAAACAGACCGATCTTATGCTGTTCAAGGAGTTTCTGAGTGCGAACAGGAAAGGGGTCGCCTTCCTTGCACCAGAATTCCCATCCGATGTCACCATGAACATATTCAGCTTCAAAACCGGCAGCATCCAAAACGCGGATGGCCTCATCCAGCACTACTTTTCCTATGCCGTCACCAGGCATGGCTACGATTGTTCTTTTTGCCATAAGAGTTTGATTTGTTTTATATTAGGGTATGTGAACCGATTCACAAAAGTACAAATTTTTCGTATTTCTAATGAATAAATCATTTTTTGAGGTGCTGAGGGGGTAGTTTGATTTACGATTGGACGATTTACGATTCCCGATTGAAGTTATTGATTTACGATTTCAGAGTTGAATATCTTTAATCGTCAATCATTGAATCTCACAATTCAGTCGTAACTCCAAGATCGTCCAATCGCAAATATAATAATGATATGAACTGTCAGTTCATCTGCACCTTGATGATTTTTCTCATTTCATTTAACAATTATTTAACCTTAATGTCTTATTGTTTTAACATGCCTGGTTGATGGGTGATATAATTTTGCCGCAAACAAAAAACTAACGTTTATGAAGAAATTTACAAGAATCATCCTGATGAGCGGTTTTGTGCTACCGTTCCTGCTTCTTTCTCTCACTATGAAAGCACAAACGAGCAACCAGCACGACGTAGATACTTTAAAGCAGAAGGTTATGACCATCAACGATAAAGTAGCCGGAGTCGAAGAAAGACTTGCAACTGCCGAAGGTGATCTCGCAAAGCTTACCAAGATCAAACTTTCGGGTTATATCCAGGCTCAGTGGGTTAATAATGAAGCATCCAATGTGTATCCTAACAATTATTTTATGGTACGCAGGGCAAGGATCAAGTTCACTTATGAACCAATTGACGGAATCGTTTTCGTATTGCAGCCCGATTTTCAGCCAGGCAATATCACCATTAAAGATGCTTACGCCCAGGCTAATGATCCATGGCTCAAGATGTTCTCCTTATGGGTTGGTAAGTTCAACAGGCCCAACTATGAAGTTGAATACTCTTCGAGCAACCGCGAAGTTGCCGAGCGTTCCCGCGTGATCAGGGCCATTTATCCTGATGAGCGCGCAATTGGTGCAAAACTTGAAATTCATCCCCCGAAACTTCCCCTGAAATTCCAGCTTGCTGTTTTTAACGGGAATGACGGGATTGCCACTCCTGATGCAAGTGGTAATACCGCAGTTCTTCAGAATATCGACTATGATAATTACAAGGACCTGATGGCACGCCTTACCTATACCTTTAAATTAGGGAACTTTGGCGGCCTTACAATCGGAGCCCATGGTTATTACGGAGCTATCAAGGCAAACAGTCTTACCGTCCTGAATTCCGACTATACCATGAACAAGACCCTCACAAGCATTGGAAAATCCGCTCCCAAACAATGGATAGGTGCTGAATTTCAACTGTCAATGGATGTTCTTGGCGGCCTGATCCTAAAAGGTGAATATATCAGGGGTGTCAATTCTATCCCCGGCATCACCAGCTCTTCCTCTGCACTGTCACAGTCAGTTTCGGCAAGCAATGACACTATTTTCTACAAGAACCTGACCACAATCACCAAAGTCAACACCCCTGCCATTTCCAAGAATTTCAGTGGATGGTATGTATACCTTGTTAAGAATATCGGAAAGCGCAACCAGGTTACGGTCCGGTATGATTGGTACAATCCCAACACCAAGCTCACCGCCGATTCAATCGGATTAAGAAAATATTCGAATGATACCAAGGGCACAATCACCACCAGCAAGACAACCTATTCAGGCGGAAGTTCACTGGTCACAGCCACACAGACGCAGTCGGTAACCAATACAACCAGCACCCTCAAAAGCAGTGCAGCCGATATTCCTTATGGTACCTGGACCCTTTCGTACGCCTATTATTTCACTGATAATATCAAATTCATGATTGATTATGATATTGTGTTGAATAAAAAAGTAGGAACTGTCAATTCAACCACTGGTACTGGAAGTGTAACTTCACCTTATACTGTAAATGGTGTAACCAGCACTTATGATTACAGCAATGTGATCAAGCAGAACGTTTTAACCCTGAGATTGCAGGTGAAATTTTAGGTTGCGAGGTAGCGAGGAAGCGAGAAGCGAAATATAAATTAAAAAATAAAAAACATTATGAAAACAACAAAAAAATTAACCCTTATAGTAACTGTGATCCTGGTTGCCATCATCGGCTTCGCCTTCATGCCGGCCCCTAAAAAGATCACGGTAAAGGGTTCAGATACTATGGTGATCCTTGCTCAGAAGTGGGCAGAAATCTATATGAAATCTCATCAGGATGTCATCGTCCAGGTTACCGGTGGTGGATCAGGTACCGGTATCTCGGCACTGATCAACGGCTCAACGGATATCTGCAACGCAAGCCGCCCGCTTAAATCATCGGAGATGGAAAAGCTGAAGGAACGCTACGGATCACTGGGTATTGAAATCCCCTGCGCAAAAGACGGAATCACTATATTTTTAAATGAAAGCAATCCGGTTGCCGAGCTTACTATTAAACAGCTTGGTGATATGTTCAGCGGTAAGATCAGGAACTGGAAAGAAGTTGGCGGACCGGATGCAGAGATCAAGTTGTACGGACGCGAGAACAGCTCAGGTACCTATGTGTTCTTCCAGGAAAAAGTGGTAAAAGGAGATTATGCCCCGAGTTGCCAGACCCTTCCCGGAACTGCAGCTGTTGTAAATGCAGTGAGCAAGGATAAATACGGTATTGGATACGGTGGTGCAGCATATGCCAGCGGTGTTAAGCATTGCAAAGTAAAAAAGGATGATAAAAGCCAGGCTTACAATGCAACGGCTGAATCCATTGCAAAAGGCGATTATCCCATCACCCGCTACCTTTATATGTATATGAGGAACAGGCCGACAGGCGAGACCAAAGCCTATATCGACTGGATCCTCAGTGCCGATGGCCAGAAAGTGGTCACTGAAATTGGTTATTTTCCCGTTAAGTAGTATATTTTGTTAGTAATGTGTGTGTAAGTGATTGGCAGCATTTGAAAAAATGTTGCCTTTCACTTTTAAATCGAGTCTGATGAATCCTGAACTGGCAAAAAACAAATTTCTCTTTACTGCTGATTCTCTTAAAAAGAAATTCAGGTTGTCGGAATTTCTTTCGGAGAAGATAATCACTTCTGTTGCATTTCTTTCCATTGCCGTGATCATCCTGATCTTCGTTTTTGTATTCAGGGAGAGCCTACCGGCCTTCAAACCCAGGGTGAAACATAATATTGAAAAAACGTCATCGACAGGTAACAAACCCGAAAGTTATGGTAGCTCAGACAGCGCAGGAGTACAGCAAAAACCAGAATCCTACAGCGGGGCGGAACCTGCTGCAGCAGCAAATAAGCCGGAGTCTTACGGAAGTGTAAAGGATACTTCTGTCAAAGCAGATGAGGTAAACCCGAATTCAGAGTTTGTCGCAAAGGATAATAATAATGATGAGGGCACTCTCGGAAGTCTTTTCTCAAATGAATGGTATCCCGTTTCGGAAAATCCCAGGTATGGACTTATTCCTTTACTTATTGGAACCTTTAAAGTCACCCTGATTGCCATGCTGTTTGCTGCACCAATTGCAATACTGGCTGCATTGTTCTCATCTTGTTTTGCTGCCCCTTGGTTAAGGGAGTGGATCAAGCCTGCGATAGAATTGTTAGCGGGATTTCCTTCGGTGGTTATAGGATTTTTTGCCCTGATGGTGATGGCGACAGTTTTACAAAATCTTTTTGGTTACGAGACCCGTTTAAATTCATTTGTAGGAGGTATTGCAATGGCGCTTGCAGCCATACCTATTATTTTTACAATAACAGAAGACGCACTGACAGCAATACCCGCAACATTCACCGAAGCCAGTCTTGCTTTGGGAGCTTCCAAATGGCAAACAGCGGTTTTTGTGATTCTTCCAGCCGCAACTCCTGGAATCTTTGCCGCGGTATTGCTGGGGGTAGGACGTGTATTCGGGGAAACCATGATCGCTTTGATGGCAACCGGAAATGCAGCGTTAAGTGGCCTGAACCCGTTTGAATCGGTTCGCACCCTGGCTGCAACGATAGGAGCGGAAATGGCAGAAGTGGTTTTCGGGGATATGCATTACGGGATACTTTTCCTTATAGGTTCCCTGCTCTTTGTTTTTAATTTTTCAATTAATGCAATTGCCGAGTTTTATGTTAAAGGCAAGCTGGTCAAAAAAATTCAGGGGAGGTAGCATGAAACTGAAAGATAAAATCATTGGCGGAACTATTACTACTGCATCTGCTCTTTCGGTAGTATTGATCATCGCAATTATTGTAATCATCATTGTCGTTACAATTATCGGCGGCAAGGAGAAAATATCCTGGGAGTTCCTTACAGCCTTTCCCAGAGATGGTATGATGAAGGGTGGCATATTCCCTGCTATTTATGGTACCGCACTTCTGGTAATTATCATGTCGATAGCAGCAGTCCCTTTCGGAGCCATTACTGCAATCTATCTTTCGGAATATGCACACGAAAAATCCTGGCTGGCCCAAACCATTCGGTTCGCTGTAAGAACGCTGGCAACCGTTCCTTCAATTATTTTCGGTTTATTCGGGCTTGGATTTTTTGTCCAGTTTGTCGGAGCAGGTATGGATAACTGGTTCCTTGGAGGCCAGCTAAAATGGGCTCAGCCAAACCTGCTCTGGGGAAGTCTTACCATGGCCCTCCTCACACTTCCTGTTGTTATTGTTTCGGTGGAAGAGGCGATAAGAACAGTGCCGAGGGAATTACGTGAAGCAAGTCTTGCCCTTGGAGCTACTAAATGGCAAACAATAAAGAAAGTTGTTATTCCCGGGTCGATTTCCGGTATTATGACAGGCACTATTCTTGCCGTAAGCAGGGGAGCCGGTGAAGTGGCACCTATTCTTTTTACCGGTGCTGCATATTCCCTGGCGACGTTGCCAACATCTGTTTCGGACCAGTTCATGAACCTTGGGTATCATATTTATGTGATGTCGACACAATCCTCCAATGTTGACCAGACTCTTCCCATCCAGTTTGCCACAACCTTAGTCCTCTTAATGCTCACGTTTACACTGAATTTAGCTGCCGTACTGATCAGGTCCAGCCTGAGAAGAAGAGTGAAATGAATTAAATTATGAAAGAAGCAAAAATAATTACCAGGGATCTCACCCTCCATTATGGCCAGAAAATGGCCCTGAACTTCATCAATATCCATATACCTGAAAAGGAAGTAACCGCTTTTATCGGCCCATCAGGCTGCGGAAAGTCAACTTTTCTGCGTTGCCTGAACAGGATGAATGACCTCATCCCCAGTGTGAAGATCACTGGCGAAATCAGGATTGACGACCTGGACATCTACCAGAAAAAAATCGATGTTGTAAATCTCAGGAAAAAGATAGGCATGGTGTTCCAGAAATCGAACCCATTTGCCAAATCTATTTTTGAAAATGTTGCATACGGACCAAGGATCAATGGTGTGAATAATATGAAGGCCCTGACCGAAATTGTTGAAAGGTCTTTACAAAACGCAGCCATCTGGGATGAAGTGAAAGATCGTATGCATGATTCGGCCCTGGGACTGTCGGGGGGGCAGCAGCAGAGGCTCTGTATTGCACGGACCCTGGCTGTTGAACCTGAGATCATTCTCATGGATGAGCCCGCCAGTGCACTCGATCCGATATCCACAGGTAAAATTGAAGAGCTTATCTTTCAGCTTAAAAAGGATTACACTATCGTGATTGTAACACATAACATGCAGCAGGCTGCCCGTGTAAGCGATTATACCGCATTTTTCTACCTGGGTGAGCTTATTGAACACGGCAAAACACGCAAGATATTTACAACTCCGGATAAAAAGCAGACAGAAGAGTACATCACCGGCAGGTTCGGTTGATGGTTCACCCTGATATCAGTTAATATCTAATATAAAAGAAATAGAATCATGGAACGTCATTTTGAACTCGAATTGGAAAAGCTGAACAAGCGTTTGATTAAAATGGGAAACCTGGTTGCTGAGCAGGTCCATAATGTGTTCGATGCACTCTTAAAGGGTGACACTGAACTGGCCCATCAGATCATTGAGAAAGACAGCAAGGTGGATAAGCTTGATAACAAGATAGACAAACTATGCCAGAGACTGTTCGCCCTGACCCAACCGGTTGCTACCGACCTGAGGCTTATAATGGCGGCACTCAGGATCAATAACGATCTTGAGAGGATGGGTGACCATGCTGTTGCCATTGCGCAGAAAATTGAAGGCATAAGCGATTATCATGAAATCATAGTCGATCTGCGTATTGACGAACTGGTGAAGATGGCTGATATGATCGTAAATGATGTAATCACTATACTAAATACAAAAAACGTTGCTTTCGTCAAGGATATTTTTGAACTTGCAATGGCCATAGATGAAAAGGCGCAGGCTGCAACTGCACGGATCATGGAGGAAATGATGCATAAAACCGACGTGATTGTTGTTGCAACAAACCTCATTATCATACTTACAAATATTGAAAGACTGGCGGGTTATTCAACAAACATTGCCGAATCCATTGTATTTATTGTGGATGGCCGGATCATGAAGCATAAGAAGAAAACTTTCGATATGATTAATGAAGCATCAGCAACTGAGTTGATACAGAATGCTGAACATTCTACGGAAAAAAATAATGTTTCTAACCTGAACGAGAACCTTAGTTCTGAAGTTACCCCCTCAGAAGGCTGAGCAAATTAGCGATAGGAACAGGGATAACGTTATCTTATTTGCCTTATAAACATTTTTCAGGTCAGCATGATGTCCTCCAGGGAGAACAAAGATATTATTATTCTTTTAGCGGATGGCGATGCAGATATTCTCGAGGTTTTAGGCTTTGACCTGGCCAGGGAGGGGTTTCAGATATATAAGGCCGGAAATGGTGAGTTGGCGCTCAGGATTGCTGCAGAGCATAAACCCCATATCGTTATACTTGACATCATGCTGCCTGACCTCGATGGGATTGAAACCTGTAATCAGCTCCGGCTGATCCCGGAAACTCAAAATTCCCTGATCCTTTTTTTAACTGCCAGGGGAGAGGATTATTCCCAGATCGCCGGATTTGAAGCAGGGGCCGACGATTACATCAAAAAACCAATCAACCCCAAAGTCCTGATCAGCCGAATACATGCGCTATTGCGAAGGTTCAGGTCTATACCTGAAATATCGGGAAAGATAATTACCAGGGATTTCGAGGTGGATCTGGATCGTTACATTGTAATTAAAAACGGAAAAGAAATTACTTTCACCCATAAAGAGTTTGAACTGATGCATCTGCTTGTTTCCCGTCCAAATAAAGTGATATCACGGGAGGATATTTTAACAAGGATCTGGAGAGGTACAGTGAAAATGGGCGACCGTACAATTAATGTGCATATCCATAGGATTCGTGAAAAAATCGGGACTGACAGGATCAAAACGATTAAAAATGTAGGTTATAAATATGAGGAGGCATAAATAGTAGCGGAAAAGTCCTTTGAATCTTAACAAAAAGCAGGCAGGGCGGATATCCGCCCTGCCTGCTTTGCTTACTGATTGTTTTAATTACTGATAATTAACTTCCGGATGATTTTAACATCGTTGCTGGTAAGTACAACAGTATAGATTCCCGCAGGATTTGGTCTGAGATCGATTAGTTGTGAAACTGAGCTATGGACCCTGATATCGGCCTTCATAAATACTCTGGTTCCAAGTTCATTATAGATTGATAGGTTGAAAGAGGCATCGGTGGGCCAGCTGATCATGGCAGTAAAACTTCCGTTATTAGGCACAGGATAAATACTGAATTGACCATCAGTGTTATCCGCAATTCCCACACCCTGAATGTATTTATGGTTGGATGTATCGGATGAACAATTCTGCAATGTCACTTCTGTCCAGTACCAACCGGGCTGGTTTGCCGGAACATTATAGGACTGGGATGTGGCTCCTGTAACGACTGTTCCATTATGATACCACTGATTTCCATCAGAAGCACTTGAGTTCAGCATCTGGCCGTTGGCTGTAATGACCGGCGTTTGAGGTATGGGGTTGATCGTTATTGCCAGGCTTGAGGTTGGTCCGTTACCACAAACGTTATTTCCATAAACGCTAAGGCTGCCCGAAACTGCATTGGATGAATAATTCACAATGATGCTGTTGGTCCCTGAGCCGGTGACAATATTTGCACCAGAGGGGAGTGCCCAAACATATGAAACCGTGTTAACAATGGGAGCTACGGAGTATGAAATACCCTGTTCCCCGGCACAGAGGTTATTTATGCCGGTGATGGAACCTGCGGTACCCGGAACAGGATTTACTGTAACCGGGAAAAAAGTTGGTGTTGCAGGAATACATCCGTTAGAATTAGTATAGCTCACACTCAGTGATTGTGCATCGGCCGTCGGCCAGACCACCTGTACAACATTGGTTCCTGATCCAGCAGTTATGGTCCCGCCTGAACTAATGGTCCAGTTATAGTTTGTCATGCCTGGTTCTGTTGTATAAGTATAATACCCTGAATTAGCGCAAAGGCTGTTGCTTCCCGAAATGGTAGGAATGGGCAAGGGGTTGACAGTCACGGTCTGGCTCGCTATACTTGAACATAAGTTAGCATGGGTAACGGTCACAGAATATGTGCCGCCTGTGCTTACAGTGATAGCTGCCGTGGTAGCCCCTGTAGACCAAAGATAGGTGTTGTTGATATTAGTTCCTCCTGATGCAACCAGGGTTACCGATCCCCCTGAACAGAACGTAGTGCTCCCGCCCGGAGTAATTGAAGCAGTAAAACCTGTGCAGATATCAAGGTCAAGTCCTGTAAGCAGATCAGACCTGAATTTGCGGAGGTTTCCCACTAAATCTTTCGCTTCAAATCCATCATTATAGAGTACGACATCCCCTCCGTCGGTAACAACCTGGATCTGTGATAATGATAACTGAGAGTTGACATAAACAGGGATAATACCTTCCATTTTTAAAACACCGCTTGCTGAGCTTGGAACCAAAACAGGCGCATCTGCAGGGAACCCTGTCCATTTATATAAATCATTTGCGCCGGCGTCTCCGGCGGGGCCTGCAATAAGTATGTATGTTCCATTGGAAAGCCTGATAATATCCCGTATGCCCCTGTTATTAAGATTCAGCTCGATAGGGGGGCCAAATGCCGGACTTCCAACAGGAGAACCATTATTAAACCAGGATTCAAAATTAAGGATAGGAGCGATGACAGCATTCGTACGGTTGCTCACGGGTACCAGCGGAGCTCTGAGTCCAAGATACAAGGTCGTGTTATCCGGTCCAAAGACCATTCCTTCAAGTGAAAATCCATTGGGAGCTTTTGAATCCACTCCAGCAGTGGCTGATGCGGTGAAAGCATAACCATTTGCATCACCCCAGGCAAGCAAGGCTGTCCTGATATTCACATATCCTGCAAAAGTAAAGACGGTGGACGCCCCTGTACCTGTAACTGTTGTCGCAAACAGCCTGTCACGGTTAGGCTTATTGGGAAAGGGAGCGGCTCCATTGCTCATTGACCCTGACCAGAACATTTTATTTGCAACTGAAGGACTTTTTGCAGCCGCTTCAAGATCCACTTCAGGATGCCCCGGATCCGGCAGTGCCAGGTTTGAAGAGTAATCGTAGGATACCGCAGGGAAACCGGATGCTGACCTCGAATAAACGTTTAAATAATCAAATTCATCATCCCCGCTGATATAATAATTATTATCCAGTGCTATTGCATCTGAGGCATCCGACATTCCGGTATGCCAGAAAGTGTTTGCAGGAATGATGTCAGGAGTACGGGCTGAAGCGGCATAAGCAATAACATAGGTTTTATTATTAACGCCATCGCTAACCGTTATAGAAATATTCGAATAGCCAACACTGACCGGTGTAATTTTTACGTTCCTGATAGCCCCGGTACCTGTGATCACAACATTGGCATTAGGCACTACTGTAATATTGCTGCTGATAGTGGTCAATGTTAATCCGCTTGCGGGGGTTTCATTATCATTAATAACAAAATCAATTCCCAGGGTGCTTGCAGGATCAGTTATATCAGCAATCACACCGCTTAAGGTATACGGGCTGGCAGGTGAAACCGTTACCCCGCCATCGATATAATCGGAAGTGGTTGCAGTATTTATTGCAATGGTCGGTACCGTATTATCGTTATCCAGAATTGTTATATTCTGGGTCGTTGTTGCGCCAAGTACCATTCCCGAAGAAGGGTTGCTTATCGTTAATATGGCAGTTTCGGTAGGTTCAAATAAAGCATCGTCAACAACTGTAAATGTTACTGTTCCTGTTGAAGCTCCTGCCGGTATTGTGATTGTTGAATTGGAAAGGGTGTAATCTCCTGTTGTGATTCCCGTTCCTGAAACACCAAGTGAAACAGTTTGTGCAGTTGCAACCGGAGATGAAGCAATGGCAGTGACAGTAACTATGGTGGAGGCAGCTTCTGAACCGCTGTTTGTGCTGATATCAAGATTCACAATCGGAGTTCCGGAATCTACAGGCGAAAAAGAGATGCCCTTGTAGAACACTCCTGCACTTGCACTTACAAGGGTTGTGGCAGGCGATGAGGCCAGAGTGCCATTATCGGTAATTTTAATAACCCGGTTCCCTGCAGCTTCAAAAGTAGTTGCATATAATACCGGGGTGGCGGGTACCGAGTAATCTGCAACCAGACCGTAGGCTCCTATATTCGTTGCTCCTGTTCCCAGAGTATAAGCCAGGCTCCAGACAGATCCCGATTTGGTCCATTTCTGGATCCCGCCATTACTTGTATTTAAGTTAATGGCAATGTAACAAACATTCATTGATGGGTTAAATGAGAAATCTTCAGGAATTATTGCTCCTGTATTTATTACCTGGGTTATGTTTACAGGGTTAGTGGTTGGTAAACCTGTCATCTTGAATATACCATAATTGTTAGCGGCAAGCCCACCATACTGTTTTTGAGTGGAAAAATAAATATCCCCACCGAAAATCCGTAATCCATATGCTTTGGGAGGATTTGTCGCCAGGGTCCCCAATCCTGCCTGGGCACCGGGCCCATAATAATCTATGCCATCCACATTGGCAACTGAAGCGCCGGATGCCCAGTAATTCGTACCGTCGGAAACGGATCCCCGGATGTCGTTCTGGTTGTAAAACACATTGCTGAGAGCTAACTGAGAATAGAAACCTGATTGGGTGACTAAACCAACAGCTCTTGCGACTGCAGCAGCAGTGGTTGCGGTGATATCGGCAAACGAAGCAGACGTTGCATATCCTCCCAGCATAAGGTATTTCCCGTCGGTCGAATTGGTCAGAAACCCTTCCGATCCTCCGTATATACCTGATGTTTGCAAGGGATAGTTATTTATGGTTGAAGACGGGACAATAATCGTTGCACCTTGTGTACCTGATGTGGTAAATTCCTGGAGTGTGATCGGTGAGGAAGATTTGCTGACCGTAGTCGTAGTCTTCAATACTACCAATCTCCCTGGGCTGAAACTCGGTGGATCGCTGGCAGGTAACATTGTTACAGGAGCGGTGCCGGGGTTGGCTATCTGGGCTTTTCCTTTTTCAAGTCCTGTAATAATTAATAAAGCGATAATTATTACCAAAGGCAAACTTATCCGCATGCCTTTGCCTCTCGTCCTGAAAATGTTCAAACCCTTTAAAGAGGAGATTCGACGGTCTGTTTTTCCCTGTCTGCACTCCACGCAAACAAGCTGAAATCCTTCATTTCCTGTAAATGTCGTTTCTTGATTCATCATTAAGGTTTTAGTTTTATAAATTGACTAATATACCATGAGGTTAAATCGTATAAATTAATTGTTAGCATCAATTCATACCAGCTAATGCCATGAATACCACATGGAAAACAAAGGGTTAAAAGTACCTTCTCTTTTTTCCTCAGGCGTTAAGGAATTGTGAAATAGTTGCATTCGAAATTGTCAAATGTTAAGGAAATGTTAAGGAATCGTGAAATAACCGGAGTTTCACGGAATTGAATGTTAGTGGGTTGACATGGTCTGGCAAAATCGGCAGAAGGTGGTCATTATGATTGTTCTCTCCACGGAAATATTAAAATTCCGTTGTTCTCCAGACATCATGTCAAGATTAAATATATCAATCTGGATCAAGATTAAGTTTCAGTTAAATCAGTCCTGATATGTATTTTCATGATGCTTCTATGGATAATTTTGAAAAAAGGAAATTGGTTATGGGTGGCAAATATGCGCAGTAACTTCTTCCGATTATTTATCAAAATTACCTAACCTGTCATGAGATAGTGACATTAAAACCTGAATACATTATGAAAAAACTTCTTATTGTTCTGATTTTTATACTGTGTTGTCTGGAGGTCAGCGCCATCCAGCATATAAGATGGGGCAGTACCGGAGATCCATTAAACGGGCTCACAATAACCTGGAGAAATACAGGCACGCATGATTCAATACGTTGGGGATATAATTCTTCCATGACCGATGGTACTTTTCCCGGAATAAAAAGAAACGGGTATGCTGATTTCTTTTTTAATTTTACATTCCCCTCACCCGTTACTGAAAATTCCACAATCTTTTATCAACTTTATGACTCCGGTACCGGCCAATGGGGTTCGCAGCTAACATTCAATACTGCTCCTTCGGTAAACACTTCAATCTTTTCATTTCTTGCTTTAGGTGACAGCCGAACAAATATGGGGCCCTGGAGCCAGATTGCAACACAATGCAATTCTAAGCAATCCAATTTCACAATATTTACTGCTGATATTGTAGATGACGGATCAGTAAACAGCGAATGGGATAACTGGTTCAACAACGGAGTTCCATTCATACAGAATAATCTCTTTTATCATTGTATTGGGAACCACGATGCTTCCGATACTTCAAAATTTGAAAACAATTTCACTTTGCCAATGGCATCCAATACTAAATTGCACTATTACTTCACATACGGTAACGCTCTTTTTATCTGTATGAATACCGAAAACATAACCACAGGGGAATATAACTGGATGGTCAGCATCCTCCAGGCAAACCAATCGAAAACATGGAAGGTGGTATTTTTCCACCGCCCATTCTTTACCATCGGACCACATGCCGGTGAAATGAACGGACAACTCTCAACGTGGTGGGCAGCATTCGATACCTTTGGAGTTGACCTGGTTCTGAATGGTCACGACCATATGTATGAGAGGTCAAAACCAATCAATTACAGTGTAAGTCCTACAGCTCCTGTAGCGCAGTATGGCAGTGGTCCCGGCCAGGGGAGATGTGAAATTGTATGCGGGGGTGCAGGAGCCCCATTGTATACAGGAACACCCACCTGGTTCATACAGACCTATCAGAGCGCTTATAACTTCTGTAAAATAAATGTGAACGATTGCGTGCTTACCGACAGTACTTTCAATATTACAGGTGGGCTTATCGAAACATTTTCCTTGAATAAATGCGCTACAGGTATTGGAAACAAGAACCAGGTATTTAATTCCATTTCATGTGTGCCCAATCCGACAAAGAGTAGTTTTACTTTACATTATAATTCTGTACTTACCGGTGAGGCAACTATTACTGTTATCGATATGAACGGGAACAAGATAGCTCAGCTAAAAACACAAAAAATACAGGAGAACCTGGAGTATGCCATAGATCTGAGTAACCATGCAAAGGGTGTTTATATTATCCAGGTAGAAATTAGCAATCAGAAAGACAACGCTATCCTTGAGCTAAAGTAAAGAAATTTTATTCCTTGCCGGCCAGGTTATTCTGGTTCGCCAAAATATGACTTGACAACTTTGGTTTGTGAATAATAACCACTCAGGATGACCAGATTTCTTTGGAAGTATTTTAACCTCTGAAACAGTAGAGAATTAAGAGGATAATCCGGTCAACAAAAATCGGCCGGGGATGGTCGCTTTAATCATTTTTCGCGTCCGTAAACAACTTGAAAAAGATGTTGACTTTACGTGCTAGAATACCTATCTTTACTGGATATTTTGACTACTCCCGCATTTGCCTGAATCATGAACCCATTTAATTTCGGTGATAATTCGAAAAATCTCCTGATATGAAAATAAAGAAAGGTAAAATGAAAAAACCAGTTGAAACAGTCAAGGAGATGACTATTTTAGCTGGAAGAGCGATGAAAAATGGTTTTTATATGGAAACCATATGGATACTTTCTGAGATCATGGAAGAAAGACTTAAAAAAATAATAATAATTACCGAAGGGTCGGGACTTCCGTCTTCATCCGGGCTTGAACAGTATTTGAAGAGGGTTAAATTAATACTTTCCCGGGAACAGTATGCTCATTTAAACACGATTTTTCCTTCCGGCCTTATCACATCTCTGCGCTCCTGGAAGAACAATAGGAATACCCTGATGAAAAATATGCTTGAAATGCATGTTTCAAGGGAGCGCAAAGAAAGGTTAGCGAAAGAGGGTATTGACTTTCTGAAAGAACTGAACAAAGTTTACAAGCATTACAAGCTTGCTGCTTATGCTCAACCAAAAAGAGGAGAGTCTTTGCTGGAAATCCAGGTTCCTGAGGGGCCTGTAATAAACGAATCAACTGTATCACAGGCAGCACCTGATCTGCCTTCAGCTTAGTCGAGGGATACTCTCAGGCAACCAGCAATTTACCGGAAATACCTATGAACAGGAAGTTATGGCTGAAAAGGATCGGGTTTTGCTTTCACGTTTTAATAAATAGTCCTGCCACTAAAAAGTTCGGTCAACATGAGGACCCGGGGAGAAAAACAGTATATCAACATGCCTTTTTTCGCTGCAAGGTTATATGATAATCTGACTACAGTAAGAGGAATAAATAAAACTTTTGAGGAGATTTCAGATTTTTTAAACAAATTCCTACAGGAAGGGAAATTACTTGATGTTGGAATAGGAACGGGAAGGCTATTAAAAGAGATAAGCAAAAATGAATTTACGGATTGATCTGTATGGACTCGACATCTCGACTTCAATGTTAGATGTGGCAACACTTAATTTACATACAGTGAGAAACGTATTTTTACGTAAGGGTAATATCATAAAAACAGAATATGAGACAGACTTCTTTGATTGTGTTGTCATTACAGGCAGTCTCTACAACTGGGATAAACCTGTAGATGGATTAAACGAAATATACAGGATTCTGAAAACTGGCAAAACTGCCTTTATTTTTGAAACGACTATAGATTATAACTCGAAATAGGATAGATACATTATTACTTTGGTAAAAAATTGAATCATGAGAACAATAAATACAGATTCTTTAAACATCGCAGGTGCTCTCATAATATTGGTTACAGGATTGATCGCAGTAGTGGTTTCTGTATCCGGAATTAAAAAGAAGGAATTCACACTTTTTAACTTCGGATTCTTTTTTGCGCTATATGGGCTAAGGTGGCTTGTTGAAGTTCCGGGTGTTGCAAATACAATCGGGTTGTCTTCCACCATGTCATATCTCCATTCTTTTCTCACCTATCTCATTCCCATCCCGCTCGCGGCATTTCTGTTCAATGTCTTAGGTCGCGGACTCTTCAGCTCAATGTTCTGGTTTTTTATCTCAACGATCGTATATGCCATTGCTGCAGTGATTTATGACATGTTTAGTTCAGCAAATGCATTAAACCCTTCCATTAACACGGTCGTTGTGGCATTGTGGTGCCTGGTCGGAGGCATTAACGTGATACTGATCCGGGAACAGCAAAAAACCGAATTAATTATGCTTAAAATCATCTTATCTTTCCTTTTCCTTTGCGTGACCAATGACAATCTTGTGAGCATGCACGCACTTCCCTGGAGTTTTCGTATGGAACATATTGATATTCTTGTATTATTTGCGGGAATGGGTTATATAGCAGTCCGGAGGTTCCTCTCTTCAGAAAAAGGATTCTATAATCAAGTTGATGGCATTTAATGCATGCAGAGTGTTGTAAATAAACATATATTTTTCTAAAATTAATAATTAGTTAACTATTTGTTTCCTTGTTTGATCAAATGGCAGATTATTTTTGCAATAAAAATGAGTCTATTTCTTTTAAGTCTTGGATCCCTGTTTTCAATTATCAATCCACTGGGTACTGTCCCGTTTTTCATGCAACTGACTGAAGGTAAGACCAAGCAAGAAATTTTAAGTATTGCTTTCAGGACATCTTTAAACATGTTTATTATTTTAATAATCTCTTTTTTAGCTGGCAAATTTCTTCTGTCATTTTTTGGGATCAGCTTATCTTCTTTGAAGATAACAGGGGGATTAATAATTGCCTCCTCCGGGTTTGCCCTGCTTACAGGGTCCTTCAGCAGGCATAAAGGAATGAAAAAGAAAGTCAAAGATGATGCCCTTGCCCGGGCTGATATAACGTTAACTCCTCTGGCAATACCTATGCTGGCTGGTCCCGGAACAATCTCGTTGCTGATAACTTATAACCAGATGTATTCAGTAGTAACTGATAAACTCATTGTTTTTGCTTCAGTATTTGCTGTTACACTTTGCACATTTATTTTACTTAACATTTCGCGAAAAATCACAAAAGTACTTGGTGCATCTGGGATGAATTCATTATCAAGGATTATAGGCTTCATCGTAATAGCCATCGGGGTTGAATTTATACTTTCAACAGTATTGAATTTGGCTGGAAATATTGTAAAATGAAATTCCAGCGCTATAGCCATTAGTGATTTATTCTTGTTTATCCTGGAATTCCTGCATTTTAATTTGGGAAATGCTTCGGATTTGCCATATTATCCTTTCGAATAATAGCGTCATTGAAAAAAGTGATTGCCGGAGCTTCATTTCCATCTCTTTTTCACTACTCAGGTGCAGCTTGCGGATATTGCTCAGAAGATCACCCCGGTCGTTTGTAAGGCTCAGAGTGAGCTCGACATCCTGCCTGGCATTGGTTTCAAAACCGTCTGTTGCCGTTTCCAGGATGGCCCGGAGTGATTCAATCATGTTTACGGCCAGATGCTGATGGATGATCTCACTATAGGAATGATGTGCTGTATCGACAAATTCATATACACTGGTCTCAAGTGACTGCAGATTGTAATTGATGCCCTGAACCTGTAAAATCCTCCCGTGGCAAGTCAGCGATTCAGGCATGCTGCTCATTTCCGACAGGTATCTGTCGACTTCCACAGAGACCTTTGAAAAACCCTCACTAAGTAACTGATAGTTTGTTTCCGGGTTCTCCGACCTTTCAGGACTTACCTGCTCCAGGTACAGGGGAAGAAACTTCATAAGGCGAACCTGCTCTTTTTCTATGAGAGCCAGCGCTGTCACAGGCTCATCCAAGGCCCTCTCATAAATATAGTGAGGTTTTGAGAGCAGTTCCTGCTTCGAAGGAGGCGAAAGCCTCTCCAGGATCCTGAGAACAGGCCTGTGAAGGAAAGATAAAACGATTGTGGGTAGAACTTCCATCGATAAATATACAACTGCCACCTGATGGCCTACAGGGATTACGATATCTGCTATACCTGGAAATAATGGTTTGAACAAATGATTGTACATGACCAATATTCCGGAAGATAGAAACGCCCCTGAAATCTTAAAAAAAGCCTGGTAAATGCTGAGCTGGCGGGAAGTTCCCTTATAAGTCCAGGAAAGGAAAAGGATATTGACGGCCGAACCAATACCTGTTCCGAGAACAATAATAATTGTCTGATTGGCAGTAAGCAGGTTTGCAGCAGTAAGACTGATGGCGATAACCGATACTGCTGAAGAGGATTGGATGATAAAAGCCAGGAGTGCTCCGATAGTGAAGAGCAGTATCATTGAGCCTGCCGACATATGAAGCAAATCCTTCAACCAGCTCAATGATTCCAGGTCATGCGCTCCTGATTTCATATACTGGATTCCCATGAAAAGCAGTCCCAGACCCAAGAAGACCTGAAGTGTTATATGGACCCTGGCTTTTCTGTCCATCTGCAGATAGTAGAAAAATCCGATGAGCCCCAATAAATAAAACACGATCAGCTTGATTTTTATTGCAACCAAAAATACCAGGACAGAGGTGCCTATATTGGCCCAGTTGATAATGGTCAGGGACCTGTTCATCGATAGCAAGCCTGCAGTATGAAGGCTTGTAGTTATGAATACACTTGCCGAACCGCTTTGTGAGAAGGCCCCGGAAAGGAAACCAATCAGGGAAGAGATAAACCTGGTCTTGGTCGCGCGGGCCATCAGCCTTTTAAACTGCCGCCCTGTAAACTGTTTAAGATTCTGACTGATGAATCTTACCCCGATAATAAACAGTCCGAGCCCGCAAAAAATAGTTCCAAAAATTTCCATTGGATTGCCGAAAAGCAAAATTATTAAAATTCAAATGGGAGAAAACCGAATTCGATGGAACGGATATTAATTAATTGTTAAATCGACATGTGTTAGATTGGAAAAAAAGCAGGCATGGACCAGCCTTCGCCGGAACAGCCTGACTATCACAATTTTTTGATGGCTCATAATGTAAAGCGATCAGCGGAACCCGGTGGAGGCGGTCAAATAATCCGTTATTTCCAATCTATGCCCGGGATAAATATCTTACGTTTTTCCTGGGTCTTATTATGGCCCTTTTAAAATGTAATTTCGGATACCCCAGTATCATCGATTCCACGACCTCATTCCCAGAAGGGATCCCGAATAATTGCCGGAGCTTTTTCCTTTGATTGATGGCCGGACCGATCAACCCTATCGCAGTGGCTCCAAGCCCCAGTGAATGCGCAGCTAAAAGGGCGTAAGTCAAATATATGTGAGCATCTACCGTATGCTCCTCAGCTCCTCTTGGGGCATGAAAAAGGATAAGGGCAGGAGCGTTTCTTGCAATATCATCTACTCCATCTTTTAACTTATAAAGATCTTTGGCAAGATGGGGAACAATGAAATTCATCACTGTCTTGCCTGCCTCTTTTGGCATGCTTTTCCTGATGATCCAGCCCAGGAAAGGAATTTTCATCGCTTTCTCAAGCTGGACGTAAACTTTAGACATTTCTGGAGCCGCTTGCTCAATAAGGGTTTTGTCAGTAACTGCCGTAATCTCAACATTATCCGGACTAACACCGAAAGGTGCCGTGGAAATAGCTTCAAGTATTTTTTCAATTACTTCCGCGGGGACAGGTTTATTTTTAAACACCCTGACAGAACGGCGCGTCAGCAGAAAATTCATCAGTACCTCATGATCCATACTGACCTGTGGAAGTTCTCTGAAGTTATTCGTATAACTGATCCTATCAATTAAGATGGATTTTGATTCACACATTGCCATGCAATGCCCGCAATAAATACAGACTGGGATCCTGTCCGGCTGAAATTTTATTTCACCTTCTGGAGTTTTTACAATAATCCGGGACGGGCAGATAGTAACACATAGCTCGCATTTGGAGCATGTTGCAATGTCAATTGAATGACTGACTTTCATTTGTTTTTTGTTTATTATGTTATTTGATCGAATGGGTTCGCCCCTTCTCCCAACCATACAAACTCATATTTGAAGGCAGGAGTGCGGCAATTATTATCCCGACACCAAGCAGGCCGAATATCGTTTGAAGTAGAGCATAACCAATAAACATGATCTCGATCAGGATCCAGATGACCAGCATGATCCCAAGGTACAGGCTGCAGGTCCATGCCCAGTGAATTCCTTTGTAAACATTAAAAAAATCCGGCCAGGTCCATCCTGGCCTTACGATCATTGCCCAGGCGACGAATGCAGGAAAGAGTCCCAGCAGGATGAATAAGATCAACCCCGGAAACAGAAAACTGCCAAATGGAGATTTTTCAAGTACTGACAAAGGGATATTTAGCATCTGTCCCGAGGGTGAAAGAGTGAGGGAAAGCCCGCCAAAAATGCCGCTCAAAGCTTGCAAAACGAGCAGAGAAAAGAGCAGGTAAAAGGATAGGGGACGTTTATTCATGGAGTCTGGGTATATTGTTTTAATAACTCCCGGTAAATTCCCCGCCCCTCTGGGGCTGAACCCGGGTCCAGGGCACTGCCCTGGGGTTAATACCGATTTATTCTTCCTTCAAATCCGGTAAAAGGAGATAGGTGTATAATCTGAAATTCAATCAGGTTTATTCTTGTCAGGCGAAGAAAATTAAGCAACTCATTCACCTTTTTTATGCTTTCACACTAAAGGATTGACAAAGATAAAATACTTTTGCCTTATTCCATTGTACGCTTCCTATGGAGATTCATAAATAAAATGATGAACAAATCTGATCGAACACTAACTCGAATGAACAGAAAAATTATACTGACAACTGCGCTATTGTTGATATTTTTTTTGCCGGAAGAGTACGGGCAGAAGTTCGATAACCTGGCAATGACCCCCCCTATGGGATGGAATGGCTGGAATTCATTCAAATGCAGGATTAATGAATCCGTCATCCGGGAAATAGCGGATGCCATGGTGTCCAATGGAATGAAGGATGCAGGTTACAGCTATCTTGTACTTGATGATTGCTGGCAGATCGGAAGAGATTCTAATGGGACCATATTAGATGATCCAAAAAGGTTTCCGTCGGGCATGAAAAACCTTGGGGATTATATCCATTCACTGGGATTAAAATTCGGTATTTATTCTGACGCAGGGACCGAAACCTGCCGTGGAAGACCAGGAAGTAAAGGCCATGAGTTACAGGACGCTATGACATATGCCAACTGGGGGGTCGATTATCTGAAGTACGATTGGTGTTCACATGGTACACAGGATGCGGAATCCTCATACCGTCTTATGCGCGATGCCCTTTATGAAGCCGGGAGACCGGTGGTATTCAGTATTTGTGAATGGGGAAAGAATAACCCCTGGGAGTGGGGAAAGGATATTGGTCATTTATGGCGGACCACTCCTGATATAATAAACTGCTTTGATTGCAGAAACATACTGGGAGGAATGGGCATTCTGCAAATTATTGACCGGATGGCAGATCTAGGTAATTTCGCCGGTCCCGGTCACTGGAATGATGCAGATATGTTGCAGATAGGAAACGAAACACTATGCACGGCTGAAGAAAGGTTGCATTTCAGCATGTGGGCAATGTTTTCCTCCCCACTGATAGCGGGTAACGATATCCGTAATATGTCTCAGGAAACCCTGAACATCCTGACTAACCGTGAGGTGATTGCAATTGACCAGGACAGATTAGGGATCTCAGCTTTCCGCTGGTTAAAATCAGGCGATCTGGAGATATGGTTCAAACCGCTTGATCATGGAGAATTTGCTTTCTGCCTGATAAACCGGTCTTTCAAAACAGCCAATTTTGACCAGAATATGAAAACGACCGTTAACAAACAGTATATTATCGATGGTTCTTTTATGATCAGGGACTTGTGGAAACATGAAATCATCGGCAACACAAGCGAAAATCTGAAAGGAAACCTGGGACCCCATGAGGTACTCCTGATACGCTTAATGAAAAAGCCCAATTAAATGAGACTGAAGATCATCTTACCAGGGCCTCTGTATTATAAAAAACATGGGGAAGCGGGACACTGTATTTTTCCATAAACAAACGAATTTTTTTTGTAAAAATTCCTAAAATAGTCTTCCCCCTCCTATATAATTTGCAGAATTCAATTGTCGGGTATACCGTCGTTCATTCTTCAATGTGATTTTTTGCAAACCATATCCTTCCTGTCGCAGAATTCCGTTTTATAACTCAATGGTAATAGGCTAATTTTATCACAACCGGTTATTAATGACTTTGAGGAATTAAATTTTTTGCGATCATCGTTATAATTGCAGTTTTACCTGAACTGGCCTTCGGTCAGAAGAATGATCCCGATTCAGCAGTGATAAAAAGGCTTTACAGTACACGAAATTTTATTCATTACCTGGAAATGGGGAAAGATGCTTCAAAAGCGGTAGCTTCAGTGGGCATTGCGTCATTTACGGTTATTTCTTACGGGACATTCAGTATGAGGAACTTTTTTACCCTTGTTGGGACAGGTTTAAGCAGTATTGCATTCTTAGGTTCAATTGAATCCTGCGTTGAAATAAGCAAGGCAAAGTATGAAATGGAATCCTGCGGTTTTGATAAATACCCCGATTACAGGCTTTATCGCAGAGTAATCAATACCCAATATTTCACAATATTTTTTACTGTAGCTGGATTGGGTTGTACAGGTTTGGCCATTTATGGGGCAGCCGCCAATAATGAGCTGGCATTTGGGTTAGGGTTCGGTGGCACCCTTGCATGCACTGTCGCTGCCTCTTTCATCCCGTCATTGATCAGTAAGTTAATAGATATTTATAATAAAGGAAATCCCTCAACGGTTGCATTAGGAATTTCAAGGGATGGCCTTGGCTTAGCCATAAAAATCAGGTAAGTATTATTAAGGATGTTAATTCCATTGTATTGTCATTTGTTTCCCATTAACCTTATTCCTGAACCTTACTGCAGGATATCCTAATGCAATAGTACCAAAGATTTTCTCGTTTTTCCTTAACCTGAGAAGTTTACGGACTCTTCTGCTTCCATTTAAGATCATCTGATTGCCAACAAGATTTCTGCAACCTAATCCAATCGATTCGGCATACAGGTCAATATTATATAAACCATATTGAGCACTTTCCAGGGAATACGGAACGTTTTTTTCTCCCACAATCATAACAATTGCAGCAGGAACTGTTTTAAATGATCTTCCTCTTTGAATAGATTTCTCAAGTTTAGGTTTGGCTTTCAGGTATTCAAATTCAAATTTCGGAGCTGTTATTTTAATGAATTGATGAATTATTTTTTGTTTAAAAACAAAACGATAGAGCCTTTTAATAAATCGATAAATCACCTCATCAATAATTTGAATCAACTCGGGTTCATCTATAATTATGGCTTTAAAGTTGAAATTATGGGTTGGGGCATATTTGACATTGTTTACTATCTGCTCCAACAGGGCTCGGCCAATTTTCACGTTTGAAAAATCCCTGATGGTTCTTCTTTCTCTAAATAACTCATTGATCTGGACAGGGCCTGGATAATTGATTTTATCAAATTTATCAGAGGAAACTTTGTCCCACGACAGTGCCTGTTCCTGACAAATGGCAATACACTGGCAGCATGTACTGCAATATTTGAAATCAATGGATAATAATTGCTTTTCAATGGTCATGCAATATTCATGACAGATCTTTAAACATTCTTTGCATAAATTGCAACGATCGTGATCAATTGTTATCATGTGGTTGATTATTAGACAGACTGATATCGGCCGAGAATGTTGAAATTATAAAATATCCAGAACAATACAGGTCATATCATCCTCGGGTCCATTTTTACTTCCATTAGTCGACCAGGCAATTACACTATCGTTAATCACCTGTAATAGCTTTTCCGGTGAATCGGTACAATGTTCCTGCAGACAGTGGATCAATTTATGTTTCCCAAAAAGGATCCCTTCTTTATCGGAGGCTTCTATGATGCCATCCGTATACAGGACAATCCTGTCACCAGGCTCAATTCCGGTTTCCCCGGTGGAAAATTCAGCTTCATGTGAAATTCCAAGAGGCATTCCACTACACTTGAGCTCTTTCACTTGCCTGGTCTGGTTTTTATAAAGTAAAAATGGAGGATGACCGAATATCGTAAAGATAACAGCGAGTTCAAGATCAATGGCGTTGGAAATCCAGATCTCACGGAAATGAGACAATGGATATACATCAGTGATAGTGGGCATATGACACCCTTTTGGAATGTGCTAAGTTAAAGAATTCTCCGGAAAAAAAGGTATAGACAGAAAAAAGCTTGAATTCAGAGGTCCGTGTTAATTGAGGTTAAATTTATGTTAAGTCTGACCAGGCCATAAAATATCATCCCGGATCAGGAGTTTTCCCTGCAATAATTAGTTCAAAACCTATGCCTACATTTTATTCAGACATTAAGCGATATAACCTCAACAAAGCATTCCTGCAAAGGATAGCAAGGCAGGTTATCCATTATCTTGGCTGGGATATAAAACAGGAAAATGGAAATAGTTTTGTTACCCGGATCTCCACTGTCAAGGACCTGCCTTGCATAGAATGTACAATTAAGATTCATCGCGGCTATATTGCCCTGAACTGTGAAAGTGATCCTGAGTTGCCTTCATTGAGCTATTTTAATACTCTTTCACAGGTAAAACAGTTCATCCAGACTATGGACAAGCATCTGGAATCAATTCCACCTGATCAGGTGTAAAGCCAGAAAGAGACAATTGGACGTTATAAATAACTGCTCCTTCCATATTCTTTAACCTTCGACGAAAATGCCATCGATTGCATTGATGGATGCTGAAAATTATGATAATTATTTAATCGTTAATTAACCCTTTTTTAAAATTCGGGAGCAGACCGGGGCATATCTTTACTAACTAAAAATTTAAACCCGTTCATATGAAAAAACTATCCCTACTTCTTGCTGCTCTTTGCATTTTGTCAATTAATGCTTGTAAAAAAAGCAGCAGCGATGATCAAGCAACACCTACAAAAAACACCTATAAAATAGCTGTGCTTTCCGACATTCATTACATGGATCCCTCCCTTTTGGTGCATGACGGACCTGCTTTTCAGGCATATCTTAAAATGGATAGAAAATTACTTGCCGAGAGTGATGCCATTCTCAGGGAATCCGTTTCTGAACTCCTTGCTTCAAAGCCCGACCTGGTCCTTTTTTCAGGTGATTTAACAAAGGACGGAGAACTTATCAGCCACCAATCTGTTGCTGGTTTTATTTTACAATTAATTAATGCAGGGATTAAAGTCAGGGTAACTGTTGGAAATCATGATGTGAATAATCCCCACGCATTAAAGTACGATGGTGCCAATGCCACCCGGGTTCCTTCCGTTACGGCGAATGATATAAAATCAATTTATGCAAATAGCGGGTATGGCGATGCATTATATTCTGATCCCAATTCATTGAGCTATGTTTCTGAGCCTATTCCGAATCTATGGCTGCTCACAATCGATGCCTCTGAATATTACAACAATAATGATTCAACTGATGTCACTGCGGGTATAATTAATCCCGAAACCATGACCTGGGCCCTTGCACGCCTTGCTGAAGCAAATCAGAAGGGCAAAACTGTTATCGGTATGATGCATCACGGGATCCTTGAACATTTCAGTGGGGAGGCAACTATGTTTCCAGAATATGTCGTTGATAGCTGGTCCACAGTTTCAGATCAGCTGATGAATGCAGGGTTAAAGATCATGTTTACCGGGCATTTTCATGCTAATGATATTGTTAAAAAGACAACCGGAAGCAATTTTCTGTTTGATATTGAAACGGGCTCGACGGTAACTTATCCCTGTCCTTACCGTGTTATTACATATATAAAAGACTCATCCCTGGCAATAACAACCAACCATATCACCACAATCAACTACGCAGGATTGAACGGGCAGCCCTTTACTACCTATGCAAAAAATGCTCTTCAGGCAGGAATGGATACTATTTCAAAGCTTACACTTATGGCCCCGCCATACAATGCACCGGCTCCAATTGCTATGGCCGTTGCCCCAAGGATGAGAAACGCCATGATGGCCCATTATGCCGGAGATGAAACCCTGTCGGCAGATGAAAATGCTCTCATACAGGCAACAATTGCCCAGGCAGGTGCCTTAGGACCAATGCTTAACCTGTATTTAATGAGTCTCTGGACTGATTTGCCTCCGAAGGACAATACACTGACGATCAATCTGAAAACGGGGATATCACATTAATCCTGGTAGACAATTTTATAAAGATCAGTTCTACGGTCTTCCCAGTTATGTGTGGCGGTTGAAGTTTTATTACGATTCAAGGCTTCAATATCAACATCATGAATTACAACACATTCGATGTTCGGTGTGGCTTCGGCTGCAATACCATCACGGGCAAAGACGAGGTCTGAAGGCGTGAATATTGCAGATTGAGCATACTGAATATCCATGTTGACTACATCGGGCAAATTACCAACATTTCCCGCAATAGCCACATAGATCTGGTTCTCAACACATCTTGCCTGGGCACAGTACCTGACTCTTAAATATCCATTCCGATTATCGGTACAAAATGGAACGAAAATAATTTTCGCACCTTTTTCAACAGCGATTCTGCTTAATTCAGGGAATTCAACATCATAACAAATCTGGATTGCAACCTTACATTTGTCAGTTTCAAACACTTCAATTTTACTGCCATGCTCAACCCCCCAGTATTTTTTCTCGCTGGGTGTAATATGAAGCTTATACTGTTTATTGATTTCACCATTTCTATGAAAAAGATATGCAACATTGAACAAATGATCATCCTCTATGATAAAATGAGATCCTGCTATAATGTTAATATTAAAGTCACTGGCAAGTTTTGAAAAGAGTTCTATGAACTGCGGTGTAAATTCAGCTAATTCCTTCGCTGCAGCTTGAGGGTTTTTGTTTTTAAGGAATGACAGTAACTGGGTTGTGAAAATTTCAGGAAACAAGACAAAATCAGATTTATATTCTGAAGCAACATCAATAAAATATTTAACCTGCTGTGCGAACTTTTCAAACGACTTGATCCTTCTCATTTGGTATTGAACAGAACATATCCTTACAGGATTTGATGAAAAATAATGTTTTATTTCCTTAGGCTTGTAGCTCAGGTTTGTCCATTCGAGAAACGTTGCAAAACCGAGTGAATCCTCATCCATTTCAAGATATTTCTCGATGATTCTTTTAATCACAAAGCCATTTGCGATCTGAATGGATAAGACCGGGTCGAAAAGTATTTTATCGGTAACCTGCTTGATGTATTCATCAACACTAAGCTTGTCCTGGTAATTTATAAACCCCGGAATTCTTCCGCCAAGGACAATCCTTCGTAAATTATAACGGTTAACTAACTCTTTTCTGGCATCATATAACTTTCTTGATAGACCATTGCCCTGGTATTCGGGAGCAACCATTATTTCAATTCCATATAAAGTATCACCTTCCGGATTGTGATTCTTTATATAGCCATGATCACTAATCTCATACCATTTATGTTCTTTATCATAGATTTCTATATCGACGATAAGGGATGCAGAAGAAGCTATAATCTTCTTTTTATGCTCTATGCACAACTGTCCTTCAGGGAAAATACTGATCTGACTTTGGATCTGCTCCTTTGTCCAGGGCTTCATTGTTGGAAAACATTTCAGCTGCAAATGCATGATCTGGTCGTAATCCTTGATATTTATCAGACGGATTTTGATATCATCCTGGTTAAATTCTGTTTTTTTGTTTCTCATATTGTATATTTCACTGTCATCCAAACGTTAATGGCAATGTTACAGTAAATGTACTCCCTTTTTCCTTCCCGCTTTCAACATGAATAGTACCATTCAGTTTGTCGACTATCTTTTTGACAATATATAAGCCAAGCCCGGTTGAAGATTCATTGCCGGTAGGCCGGGCACTTAATCTCTGAAATTTTCCGAAGATCTTCTTCAAATCAGCCTCAGTGAATCCCGGCCCCTGGTCACTGATTCCAATAATAACAGCCTGATTGTTTTCCTGAAGTGAAACAGCAATTTGCCTGTTCTCTTTTGAATATTTTATAGCATTCGATAATAAGTTTTCAACTACTTCCTTGATCTTCATCATATCGGATGTTATTTTCCCAGGTGTATTAACCATACTGAAAGTTATTTGCTGCTTCTTTTTTTCTGCCTGGTGCTCACATCCTTTGATTACTGAGACAATAAGGTCGTTTATATTAAAGTTTGAATACTCAAGTTCAAATTCCAGAGAATCATTGATCGTTGACATAAGAAAACTGTTTACCAGATCGTTCATCTGGGCTGCAGTTTTATGAATATGGCTCGCCAGTTCCCTGCCCTCGTCCATATTATCAATGTCTTCCATCAGGTCCGAAAATCCCATAATCGCAGAAATAGGGTTCCTCAGATCATGTGCAGTAATTGCCAGGACTTCCTTTTTAAAATCGTTAGCTTGTTGCAGTAACTCATTCATCAATAGCTGAATTTTATTCTGGGCAACAAGTAGATGGTAAAAATCAAGCAGACGGTATTCGTTATTTCCACAGTTGACGATCACCGGCTCAAAAATATCCGTTTCACTGCGGTTCAAAGCCTGGTTGGTAGCCTCTATAATAGTTGTATTTGAATTTAATATCAGTTGGTTTTGTGAATTGTCTTCTTCAAAAAAATGAGAAATTTTTCGTTTTGAATAAAGATCATACATAAACTGGCGGCTCATAACCTCAAAAAACTTTCCTCTGGAAAGCAATCCGTAAAAGTGATCATCCTTTAACATGATCAGACCCGGTGTTGATTTATACTTTTCAAAAAGACTATAAGCTACAGGAACCTTGTCAGATAGATTTATCGAAACATTGTCCAGCTCCAGATCACCAAGAACAGAATTGATATTTAACTTATAATTTGACATTCAAGACAAAGGTATGGGATGTCATATCAAGAACCTTTTTTATACATTTTTTTAACCAAAATTTAATCTCTTTGGTCACATTAAGAACAATTAACACAGATTTAATGTTATATCTGTGTATTTGACATTGGCTATTACTAAGTTTATAGATTAATACTAATTTTTTTTAAGATCTGTTTATGGTTCCGGAAATCAATGAAATCAATCAGTTAAATGAAAACATGTCTAACAGTGAAAGCTTATTTAAAACAATTTTTCATGAAGCTACGTTTGGAATAGCTTTAACTGATTCCCTGACAGGTAAGATTTATGAAGTGAATAAAATGTTTGCCACCATTGCAGGCAGAACAATGGAAGAAATAAAGTCAGCAAACTGGATGAGTTTAACTCATAGTGAAGATATCCAGAAGGATATTGACAATATGGCGTTGCTCAATAGCGGCAAGACTTCCGGATTCCAGATGGAAAAAAGATATGTTCTTCCTGACGGTAATATCGTTTGGATCAATATGAAAATAGTGCCTCTTGAAACAGTAAACAAATCCAGTCCATGTCACCTTTGCATGATTGAAGATATCACTGATCGGCATTCGAAAGAAAGTGATTTAAGAAAATTATCCAGAGCTGTACAGCAGAGTCCGGTTTCTATTATTATAACAGACCTCGATGGGAAAATAATTTATGTGAATCCGAAAGTCAGTGAAGTTACAGGTTATAAACCTGATGAATTATTAGGGAAAAATATCCGGATCATGAAATCCGGAGAAACTCCAAAAGAAAATTATATCCAGCTTTGGGAAACGATTCTTTCTGGAAATGACTGGAGAGGGGAGTTTCTGAATAAAAAAAAAAGCGGGGAATTATTCTGGGAGTCTGCTTCGTTATCCCCAATTTTCAATTCGAAAAATGTAATCACAAACTTCCTTGCAATTAAAGAGGATATTACTGAAAGGAAGAAAGTTATAGCCGAACTTGAGTCTGCAAAACATAAGGCGGAATTAAGTGATCGTCTGAAAACAGCATTTATTAATAATATTTCTCACGAAACACGCACTCCGTTGAACAGTATACTCGGTTTCAGCAGCCTTCTCCTGCAGTCCGATTACACTTATGAAGAAAGAACCCAATTTCATTCGATTATAAAAGCGAGCAGTGACAGATTGTTAAATACAATAAGTAACTATATGGATATGGCTCTTATCACTTCCGGGAATATAATTGTTAATCCGAAAGTATTTACTTTGAATCAAATGCTCAGATCACTCTGGAATCAATTTAAACCTTTGTGTGATGTTAAAAAACTTCAGCTTCGGCTCCAGATCCCTGATCAAAGTGAGATCAGGACATTATGCTCGGATGCCGAAATGATTTCAAAGATCTTCTCACATCTCCTGGACAATTCTGTAAAGTTTACGAACCAGGGAGAAATAACTTTCGGCTATATTATAAAACCAGGATCAATAGAGTTTTATGTTAAAGATACAGGAATTGGGATCAGCAAAAATGCTCAGGACCTGATATTTGAAAGTTTTATTCAGGAAGAAATTTCACACACCAGGGGGCATGAAGGAAGCGGTCTGGGATTATCTATTGCACAGGGATTAGTTGAATTACTGAATGGTACAATCACTTTGGATTCCGAGAAGGGAAAAGGTTCCGCTTTTATCTTCAACCTGCCTATCGGGTTCCAGGAATCCCCCGACATCATTTCGGGAACAACGATAAACAAGACTCATTTGCCTGAGAAACCAGTCATCTTGATTGCTGATGACGATCACTTCAACCATATTTATCTGGAATCTATTTTTAAAAGAGATGATCTGATAGTTTACTCTGCTAATAATGGGCAGGAGGCGGTGGATTTTTGCATGGAACATCCTGAAATATCATTAGTCCTGATGGACCTTAAGATGCCCGTTATGGACGGCTTTGAAGCCACCCAAAAGATCAAATCGTTCAGAAAAGATCTGCCTGTTATTGCTATCACTGCTTTTGCAATGAGTGGTGATGAAAAGAGGATACTCGAAGCCGGTTGCGACGATTATATTGCAAAACCCATTAAAAGAGAAACATTGCGGAAAAAACTCTCTACGCAAGGAATTTTATTGTAAAAACTCATTAAAGAAGCAGGATGTTTATCTTAGACCTTAGCGGATAAAAGTTTAGCCTTCAGTTCCTGTTCAATTTTTGACGATAGAGGCAGTCTTTTTCAGTCCTCTGTCAATTGCTTATTTAATGCTTCAAGTTTACAAATTAATTCTTCGAGTTTAGACCGTTGCTTTTTAATCGTTTTAGGTCTAATGTAAAACCAATTAAATCCTATCCATATGAATGTACACGCATAGGTAAAAACCGCCCAAATGGATGTCATTAATGACGTGTATTCATACAAATACAAGCAAATTCCGAGTGAAAGCATTAAAAAATAAAGATTCAAAATTGTTGTTTGTATATATTTCTGTTTGACTTTTATAAGATTTAAGCTATGCAAATATCCATTATTGGCTTGTGTTTTGTCGATACGATTGAGAACCGAAAACAATTTATTGTAAAAGAATAAATAGATAACCATTGCAAAAATCACTAATGCCATACCAATTTTTGATGTAATTAATTGCGGTTGAAAGTAATACCAAATAATAAGTATAAACCCGGTGGTTGCAATTAGTAAAATATTTGAAATAATAAATTTACGTAAACCTGAATTTTTAAATTGCGTTAACTTATTTCTAAACTCTTTTAAGTCTGGCTGGTTAACTTTTTGTTGTTGCCAGATATTCTTAAGGTTAATATCGTTGTTGTCCATTTTCTTTGAATTTTTTAGTCAATTTTTCTTTTATTCTGTGAATTCTTACTCTTATATTGGCTTCAGAAAGCCCAACGATATTGGCTATTTCAGCTTGTTTAATTTCCTCTAATTCTAATGAAATGATGATACGGTCTATTTCAGGTAATTCGGAAATATATTTGTATAGTAATTGAAAATGTGGTTCAGGAGAAGTTTGTTTTTCTTCTCCTATATTGATAGGCAGATCCGCCTTTCTGTACCGCTTGTCTCTTTCAATCTGCCGTAAACAATTATTAGAAGCAATTCTAAAAATCCAGGTGCCAATGTTGGCTTCGGCTCTGAATTTTGGTAATTGTTGCCAAACAATTATAAATGTTTCCTGAGCTATATCCTGAGCCAATTCGTAGTCATTTACATAACCCATACATAATCGGAAAATTCTTTGCCAAAATGTTTTATATATTTCTTCAAAGTTCATTATCTGGTAATTAGAAAATTATTCAGCTGTACAAAATACCATTCTTTGTCGTCGTTCATTATAAAGTGTAAACCTTTATTGGCATATTGTATATTGGCGTCTTTCAATTCTTTGAACTGTTCGTTGATTGCTGGTTTGAAATTACTAAAGTAGGCTTCTAACAATATAAGGCTAGGACATTTAATATTCATGATTTTATTGCGTAAGTCGGTATTTGAAAAATCGCAAAACATTTCTGCAAAAGTTGTTCTATCCGATTTCACTGACCAATTTATTATCATTTTTTGATACGAAGTATCCGCTATTAGCCGGCTAATTGACATTTTTTGCATTTGGTAAAATTGGTCATCTGACAAGGCTGTTATTTGGTTTACTGTTTCTGAACAATCATTTTTTTCCTTGGTTTTAAATGAAGGGTTTGTCAATGCAAATAAGCAGGGTAAGGCATCTACCACTATTATTTTTAAAATAAGGTCAGGGTAATCAGCAGCCAGTGCCATTGCCAAACAGCCTCCCAAACTGTGACCTACAACAATTGGCTTATTAATTTTATTGTTTTTAATGAAAGTTGCAACAGATTCCTCCCAATTTTGAAAAGCAGGGTTTTCTTGTGGTTTGACACCTGCAAAACCTGCCATAGTTAAAGTGAAGCAAGTAAAATCTTTTTCAAAATGGGATTTAGTTTCGTTCCACACCTCACCCGAACAAGCAAAACCCGGAATAAAAATAACAGCTTGTTTTCCCTGTCCTGTTTTTTGAATTTCAAACGGATAAGTTTTATTTTGTCCCGATGCATTTACATATAAAGCTGTAAATAATAAGGCGATAATAAATATTTTTTGCCTTCTCATTTCTTCTGAACTTTAAATTGTTAATTTTTTAATTCAGCTTTTAGAGACGAGACTTAACAAAATGTTACAATTCGCAATAAGTACTTTTTGAAGTTGAGAATTTGCCGTTGTATTGAGCGGTTGGAGGGTTACCGATTCTGAATTACGATATTCAAAATATTTTTAAAATCCTCAGGATTATCATTCATCATTGCGTGTCCTGAACGCGGGATAACATAGACCTTAAAACCTAATGCATGTAATTCGTCGGTTGGAACTTCATTGATATTTTGTTCGCTAACAAGATAGGTTCGTGGACATTTTAATGAATTTATTACTTTTCTCTGCGGAGGTACTGTCCCAATTAACAAACCTACTGCACTCCTGTGAACTGCCAAAGCATCTGTAACAGAAAAAGTACCATAGTATAAGGAATCGCCTGGGTTATCTTTAATACCAGTTTTTAAATCTGATAAATATTCCTTATATCCTTTTTGTAGAAATGATTGTTCGGACTGTGATGCAATTACCTTACTCCCCGCTCCAATACCCGGGTCAAGATTGGGTTCCAATACAATCAAATGAGAAACCAGGTCTTCTCTTTTTTGTGCAAGAGCCACAGCTATTGTTCCTCCTAAACTATGCCCAATAATTGTAACGCCTTTTATGTTTAAAAAATCTAATAGTCTCTCTATTACATTCGCATGATCGTAAAGATTATACCTAAAATCCTGTGGTTTATCACTGAATCCGTGACCTGGTAAATCAATTAAGATACATCGGTAATTACGAAATCTTTCATCAATAATAACATCCGTGAAATCTGCAATTGAAGATGAACCAAGTCCATGAACAAAAACCAAAACAGAATTCCCGACCTGTGTATCTATGTATCGTAAATATGATTTTTCCTTTTCTAACCAAAATGTTTTCATAGTTCAGTTTCTATCAATTTTTCCCTGTACTTAGCAATATGTCTCATGTCCATGCATTTAAAAACAAATTCTGATCATCGAGTGTTTCATGAACCAGCTTTTCAGGAATGCCAAACCAATGATCAAACATAATTGCCAGTTCATCAATGGTATTTGCCTGGTAATTTTTTGTGGCGAAACAGCATATTCAGTAATTTTCAAATTGTGAACCACAACAAAATTGCCATCGACAAACCGGGTGAGAAGCAATGAATTCATAAAAGTGGCATCTCGAGTGGAACCGGAGCGGCAAACGGAGCGGCATAACCTGCATCTACAAGATATTCACGATTGCCAATTTTTACAACATTCACAATATGGACATCGAGCTTTGCCATGTTGGCACCGTAAAATTTGACTTTCAAGTCAGATTGTTTGATTTGTAATCAGCATAATTCCATTTCCAGGCGAACCAAACGATAGCAATTGTGGTTGCGATTTCGATGATGCTGAAGAACAGGTAATGCATCGTTGGTGTCCCTACAAAGAGTGATCCTGCTTGTATGGTTGTCAGAACTAACCCGGCAATGATGTTCAGGGGGCGGTTGACCCTGAATTTTAGAAATCGCGATAAAAAGATCATTGCCATAGGAATTTCCATTATTATGGCAAATATCAGCAGGAAGCGTTGATTTATTATCGCAGTGCCAACTGAGCCTGAGAGGATTTGTTTTAACTCTTCGGAATACATCAATGTGAAGACATCACAAAAGATGTAATTCACGGTAACAAATATCCAAAGGATAGACAGAATCTCTTTTTTCCCCACGATTTCTGTTTTTATGATGATTTTTTAAATCAACATATTGTAAAAATTTAGAAATTATTTGTGGCCCAATTTATTTAGTTCCCTTTTATAAATTGATGCCATTAAAACACCCAGGATGATCAATGCCAGCCAGTTAATCGAAATCGCAGCAACTTCAAACCGGTAATTCCGGTCTATCCCAAATTTGGCTGTATAAATCACGAACGAAATAATTGTAAGGATAAAAGGCAGGACAAGGCACAAGCGAATTGTTCTCTCCAATCGGCTTGTCCTGTTAATGGCCGGGAAAAGAAACAGCAATGACAAGCTCATGATCAGGTAACCCAATTCTTCCATTGCGATGAATATTCCGTGTCCGTTGAACTGCGAGATCAGGGCAATCCCTTCCGTTTCTCCTTTCATCAGGCTGATCGGAACGACCGAAATCTGGATGAAGTAATCTGATAAAAGGAGGCCCGATGCAATAATTGAAAAAACAACAGCTATATAACTGAATATCTTCTTTTCGGATGGGGCAATGAAATGAATGGATATCATGAAGATAAGGTATGTGACAAGCTGAAAAAGAGCGAAAAATATCCAGTAATAATCCCTCGGAAAATAAGCCAGTCTGCCGGAATAGGGGTACTCCATGCAGTTTCCGGGGCAATAGGGACCCGAAGGTGGAATTGCCATCATTGCCAATGCAAATGTGATCAGGGTCAGACATGAAAGGAGAATCGATGACCAAAAACCAATCTTTAATGCATTCAAATTAATATTGTACTCTGTTTTCATTCCCTGACAATCATGGTTGCATTTTAATTTCAAATATCCTATGTATGAAACTTTCAAATCTCTCCTGTATTTCACCTTTGAAATTTTCATCATTCAAATGAGTTTTCATAAATGCGTTGGCATCTTCTTTTTGATCGTCAGGTAAAACAAGGCCAATGGGAAATGCCTGACAAAAAACACATTTATCTTTCAAAATGCTTTCAACTTCTTTGAAAACCAAACCATGTCCGAATTTTTCATCTTTCTTTGCATCGGTGCTGCCGCAGCAGGTAACAAAGATCGATTGATGGATGTCATGAAAATATTTTTTAATGAAACAACGGAGAGGTGGAATAAGCTTACCCATCCAGAGGGGACCGCATAAAATCACCGTGTCATATTCTTTAATATTGTTTTTCAGCGGCTTGATGCCTAAATGGATGTTCATTAAAAACAGGAGAAAAACATTGAGCCATGGCCTGATTTGTTCTGATTCGCATGATAAACTGTTAGCAATTTTTTTAGCCAAGTATTTATTACTTCCCTTTCTTGAATAATAAACTACAATCGTTTGGTTCATTTGGTTGTTTGTTATTTAAGAAAAAGTTTACACAGCATACTCAATAATGCCAAAGGTAATATTCAGTGACATTTTTCCCCGGCAGCCAGGATAATTTATGCTTTTACCGATAACAGTTTTGCTTTTAGTTCCTGTTCGATTTTTATAAGTTCGGTTTCAGCCATCTGCCGTTTGGCCTTCCCGTCAGCCTGGATCTTTAGTGTATCCTCAATAGTAGAAATAAGGTCGGTATTGACTTTTTTCAGGGTTTCAATATCGACGATGCCCCGTTCCGATTCCTTCGCAATCTCAATAGTGCTTTCCTTCAACATTTCTGAATTTTTCTGAAGGAGCTCATTAGTAGTGTCGGTAACCTCTTTCTGGAGTTTAAGGGCCGACCTCTGCCTGAACAATGTGATCGCGATAACGATCTGGTTTTTCCAGAGAGGAATGGTATTCAGGATGGAGCTCTGGATCTTCTCAACCAGGGCCTGGTCCCCGTTCTGTATCAGGCGGATCTGGGGGCCAGCTTGTATGGAGATCATTCTGCTTAATTTAAGATCGTACAGTTTCTTCTCAAAGCGGTTGAGAAACTGAATGAAATCATTGTATTTCTGAGCATCAGAAGGATCTTTGGTTTCATCAGCCTTCATCTTAAGCTGAGGTGCAAGGGTATTCTGCAGCTCCTGCAATTTAAGCTGGCCGGCGGCAATGAACAGGTCGAGGTTCTGCAGGTATTCAAGATTCTTATGGTACATTGTGTCGAGCAGGGTCAGGTCCCGAAGCATCTGCATACGGGCTTTATCAAGCTCATCCACTATCTTTTCAATCTGGACACTGAGCTTTTCATACCTGGCGATAAATCTCCTGAATGAATTCACCAGGCCTCCCAGAAAAGGAATTTTTGATAAAAATCCTTCTTTGGCTCCAATGCTGTCAACGTCAATATCCTTGATCTTGATTACCAGGTTGGTGAGGATATTGCCGGCATACCCGCTATCCTTGGCCCTGACTTCCTGCAGGATGTTATCGGCAAACGTGGAGATATCACGCTGGGCGCCTACTCCGAAAGTAATGATGGCCTGGGAATCCTCAACATTGATCTGTTTTTTAATATAATCCACCCTGGTTATCTGCTCAGGGCTCAGGTTTGCAAGATTGAGGGTACTTGTATTGCTCAAGCTTACATTATCTCTTATGCTTAAATCATCGCTCATATAAATGGATTTTTATGTTTTTATATTGGAAATCACTGAATCAATCTATTTTTTATCCTCCAGGGCTTCTATTATTTTTTCCATTACAGATGCTCTTGGCATAGGCACGATTTTAGTTACAGAAGCAGGAATACCATCAACCAGGAGTATTTTTGGATCGTTCTGAACACCCATCAACCCGGTCCTGAACCCATGCTGTTCCCAGGCAATTTTCTGTATTTCTTCATCCTTCAGGGCATCAATGAGAACCGAAGCCTGTTTGTTCAGGATGATCAGAGGGTGTTCGCTCCAAACTGTGGGCACCGGGTATAAGGCGATGATCTGGCTCTTCACTTTTGGCCAGAAATCCTGGTGCATTCTCGAAAATTCAATGATCTGGCTCTCATACCCTCCCATTAAAGGGTACTGGCCGACACCGGTCTTTAAAAACTGTTCGAACAGAACACCCGAAGTATTCTGCATAAATCCCTGCCTTGCAAAGAATTCTTTCACTTCAGGGAGAACTTGCGAGAGATCCGATTCAACAACCACATCTCCTCCTTTGAGGATATTTGCAACGAGTCCGGCAAACATATTCCCCGAGTTGGATTTGGTCGGATCAGTAGTGGTCACTGTAATTTTACCATATAATTGAGGAAGGCCGATATCCGACCATTTCTTGCCTCCCCTGATCATGGCAAGTAATCCGGGCATGTCAACGATATAGTAGATAGACATTTCCTTTCTGACAATCCCTGCTTTGACAAGTGCATTCACAACAATGTCCCAGCTGTAAATTACTAATGGAGAGTTGAAAATATTCTCTGATTTTACAATCTTTGTTCCCTGTTTCAGTTTGAAGATCTCAAGTGCAACCTGGCTGGATGGCCATAGAAAGTCAATCCCGGGTTTGACCTCATCACTGACCATTTCTATTGAGCCGGCCCTCACATAATCAACAACTATACTGTACTTTTTTTTCAGTATTGCTTTTACACGATCATTTTCAAGGAATGAACTTTTTTCGCTTCCTATCATCCCTTTAATATGGATCACGGCTTTTTGCTTACTATAAAACCAGAACCCAAAACCGATGGCTCCGGCCAGCAATAGCACCCCTAATCCGACAAGTAAACCTTTCATGATCCCTAATTTAAATCTTCTGCCTTAAACGTTTTTTCGAGTGTTTCAATTTCCACATCAAGATCCATGACATCATTACTGAGAAGCCTCGCCAGCTGCCTGTCAAAAGCAGTGTCAATGGAATTCAACAAATTTTCTGCCTTCAACAAGGACCGGGAGATTTCGGGTGACTGAACCTCCTGCATCGAAAGCTGGGAGTATTTATTGACTATGCTGATGCTTGTATCGAAATAATATGAAAGAAACTGGTGGGCAACTTTCATCTTTTCAGGATCTTTCCTGATGTTTTCAAAGATCTTTTTAACAATGCTTATGATGTGGTATATTTTAGCCCTTATCTTTTCATCCTTTATTTGTTTTCCCAGTTTTTCTAGCTCCTTTATTTTTTCTTCTCCTTCGCTAAGCAAGTTCTTAACCATCTCAGCCGTTATGCCATTACCGAATTTAATTGCAAGCTGATCTTTAGGACGTAAGGCAAACAAGATGATATATATACCGAAAAATGACATAACCGAAAGGACAAGGGTAAGAACCAAAGAGAAATTCAGAATGAAAAAAAGTCCGAGCATCATTAGTCCCGATGCAATCCCTGCAATTACACCTGCTATAATAGGAAAATTCTTCATTAATTGTAACCTTTTACCTTTCTGAAAGCGCTGACCAGGTCCTTCCTGCCGTCAAATACTGCCCCGGTGGTCAGATCAGCAATACGGGACAGCTGCTGATCTGAAGCATCCCCGAATTTAATAAGGAACACGGGAATGTCCTTGCCGTTATTTTTCCAGGCAGCCTCAAGATCCTCGAACGTTTTGCCGGTATTTGATTCCCCGTCAGTCATCAGGATGACCGCTGGAATATATTTGCTTGAATCAGTCTTTGCGATCTGTTCCAAGGCAAGTATAACAGGTGAATAAATATCAGTAGAGCCACCCGGTGAAAGATTCCTGACTTTATCCAGGATATCCGTAAGAACATTTTGTTTATTGCCTGCACACTGCCAGGCATCCATTATTTTCCCATCGAAAGGAATAACTACGGTAATATCATTAGGTGAACTTTGCAGGAAATATACCCCAGCCTTATCCTGGTCAAGCAATATCTCCATTGCTTTCTTCAATTGTTCGGAGCGTTCACCTTTCATACTCCCCGAATAATCCAGGCAGAAATAAGTGATAGAGGGTTTCCTGAATACGGTTTGATAGAGGTTTAAGGCTTTCAGGATGACATCAGTCCTGGGGAGTTTAATAGGTGAAAGGATCATCCTTGTATCAATGCCCCAATCCGGGTTAAACACCTCAGCGGGTGCATTTATAAGTTCCCCTGCAAAACCAGTCCGCCTTCCCAACATTAAAAGCTTATGCTGGGTTTCTTCACTCAGGAGAAATGCCTGCAGCTTCTTGAAAAACTCTTCTTTTTTTGTATCCCCATTATCAATGTACCCCAGTTGTGAATCGGCGATAACAAGTCCGTCAGTGGGATAAATAACAAATAAAGGCTCCTTGCCCTTCCTTGTCAATTCCTGGTTTGCCTCAATGATCAGGGCTTCATAGTTCACCATTGCATCATAATCACCTTTGATGTAAAGGTCTTTCAGCCATCCCGAACTGCCTGAAGATCGGTTGATCCCTGAAAGCAGATCGGTGATACCTGCTTTTAATTCCGGTTTATCTAGGTCGGCTGCTGTGATGTACTCAGGATTACCTAACAAGGCATAAAGGAAACCAATATATGCGCTGGCCCCCGAATTTGACTGGGAGGCCGATGTCATAATAAATTTTAACTTTTTCTCCCTGATGACTTTAAGGATATCCGAAACTTTCACCTCCTTCCCGATAAATCCAAGCTTCGCGGCAATACTTTTTTTAATGCCGAAGACTACGGGTGTGGTCATCACCGATTGTGAATATTTAACCTTGCGATCCTTGTCGCCCAGGGTGATCCAGATCCCGCTGGCCGGCCATACTGCATCATAGGCTGTAGCATTATTCTGAAGTTCGAGCATGATATCAACAGAGCCTTCATATTTGAATTTAACGGCTACATTATTCTTTCTTGCGAAATCGTTGACCATTCTTTCCAGCGGAACATTTTCCGATCCCGATAGAATAGTAAATTCCCTTGGATGCTTGGTACAGGAATTAAGGTATAAAATGATTAAAACAAGCGCCATGATGAATGGAGCTTTCTTCATGATGGTCAGTAAAAATGAAGTCTTCATTTGGTATTGAATTAATTACCATTATTAATCAAGCAATTCAAGCCTGAAAGCGTGTTTAATAACATTTTCAATATTAACACATTCTATTCTGCCAAGTGTTAAATTAAGGTTAAACCGAAACAAACAAGTACCTATGAGGTCAGAAACGTCATATTGTTAATCGTCCATAATACTGATCACTTCATATGTTTCACAATTCAGGGCCTTGAAGATTTAACGAACATTTAACCATTTGTTTCCTTTTAAAATGAATGACAAGGCTAATTTTGACACAAAAATGCCTTTATTCCATCTTCAAGAAAATGGTGACAGCGATCAAAACGCCTTAACAATTATAAATGAAATATCAGGTATACAGGAAGAATTAATTAACGCTTCCAAAAGCAAGCAATCCGATCTGCAAATAAAATTAAAGAAGTTAAAAGCCGAACTGGCTCGAATAAAGATTTCCGGTATTTTACAAAAAGCTATTGGCGATTATTCTGAATCAGATCGAATCATAAAAAAAAAGAATACTGACCCTGAAATTTGATACATGAACATTTTATTACTGGGAGCAACGGGAAGAACAGGACGGCATATCGCCCAATATGCTGTCGAAAATGGACATAAAGTCATTGCAATAATCAGGGATAAAGCTAAGGCTCTTATTCCCGGTGTTAAATTCATTGAGGGTTCATCATCTGATTATGACTTGCTTAATAAAGTTCTGAAAGGAGTTGATGCCGTGATTGTTGCACTGAATATAAGCCGAACCTCAGATAATCCGTTTGCCAGGATAATTTCTCCTTTAACGCTAATCTCCGATACGGTTATGTCTTTAATGCCGGCCATGGAGCTTAACGGGGTTAAAAGAATAATAACTATCAGTGCTTCCGGAGTTGGTGATTCATGGAATAATATGCCTTTCTATTCAAGATGGCTTGTTCGCAACAGCAATATATGGCATGCTTATAAAGATCATGACCGCCAGGAAAGGATCCTGCGGAATTTAAATCTGGACTGGACTATTGCCCGTCCAGTTTTATTAAATAACAAAGATTCTGATCAGTACACCGCCGTAATCGGAAAACCCGATGGGGGAGGAATAAGCCGCAAAGGGGTTGCAAGATTCATTATTGACATTCTTGAGTCAGGCAAATTTGAAAAGGATTGTGTTACCCTGTTTTCTAAATGAAGCACACTTGATTTACAGATATACAAGTATTTAGCAATGTTTAGTAATAAATGAATTCCGAAAATGAGTATTAAAAAAGAGTATGCCAAAGATAAAAGAGTTTATAAGGTAAAATTCAGTTTGCCACCATACATAGCGGCTTCCACCAAAAAAGCTTGTCTTGTAGGAGATTTCAATAACTGGGTCCTAAACAGTCCCCAATGATAAAAAGGAGTAATGGGATTCACTCAGTAGCTATTGAACTTCCTGTTGGAAATGAATACCAGTTCAGATATTTAATTGATGGAACCCTATGGGAAAATGAGAAAGATGCTGACAAGCAGGTTGCTTCCTCCTTTCAGGATTCTGAAAATTCGGTAGTCGTTATTTAAACCTCTGGGGAGGGATTCTTACTTTTTTCCTTTGGATGTTCGATTCCCAAGAGGAGGTTTTACTGGGTTTGTTTTTTTAACTGCCTTTGTCTTAACAATTTTGGTTTTGCTTGTTGCAGGCATTGCTTGTACAGGCATTATTACTGGTTCAGTTACTGAAGTTTTATTTTCAGGAAAAAAATCAAAATAAATAATACGAAAATCCTTTTCCAGACGGGTAAGGTCCGTTTTGGAATACTCTACCATGATTTTCTCGATATCTGCATAGCAGGTGCCATCATTTCCATTCCTGAAAATAACGACTGATTTTTTCTTACTGACTGCTTCGACAAGCTTTTTAACGTCCTCAAGGTCTCCCTGGATATGAACTTGAGGAACTGATTTATTGTGTTTCTTCTTGTGTTTCATTCCTTTTTTCCCAAATGTAGTGAAAATTATTCTATCTACCAACGATCAGGATGAGTCTGAAATTATTTTAGGACTATCTCATAGTAAGAAAAAAACTTCCTTCCGCAAACCAGGGAAGGAAGTCGTATTAACCAAAGAAAGATAACCAAAACTATTTTAAACCAGCTGGTTCTGGTATTTTCTCAATTTTTTCTGCGCAGATCTTTCACTTTCATAAACAACTTTTTTCCCATCACCCATTGCTTTTTCAATATCCCGTATATCTTTCACCATCCTGAACATCCCGCCGATCTCTACTGAAGCTGCCTGGTCTGTTCCCCAAAGGGCACGGTCAAGGGTAAGATGACGTTCAATAAAGGAAGCTCCCAATGCTACAGCGGCGTATGTAGGCGCCAATCCTGTTTCATGCCCTGAATACCCGATGGGAATAGTATTGTACTTCTTTAAAAACGATCGGATTACCATCAGATTTAACTCGTTTAACTTGCAGGGATATGTTGATGTTGACTGTGCCAGCAATAATTTTTGAAAGTCAAGTAAAGAGATGGCTTGTTCAATTTGATTCATGCTGGACATTCCCGAGGAAAGTATTGTAGGTTTTCCGGTATTCCGTATTTTTCGAAGAAGTTCAATGTCCGTGATTGTCGCGGATGCCAGTTTAAAAGCCACCGGGCTGAACTGTTCAATAAAATCAACAGCACATTCATCCCATGCAGATGCAAACCAATGAATGCCTTTTTGCTTACAATAATGATCTATTTCAGTGAATTCGTTTAATCCGAACTCGATTTTTCTCCGGTAATCAATATAGGTCATTCTTCCCCAGGGGGTATCACGCTCAAGGTTCCACTGATCCATTGGGGTGCTGATCTCCGGGGTTCTCTTTTGGAATTTAACAGCATCACATCCCGCAAAAACTGCGCCATCTATAAGCTTTTTCGCCATATTGAGGCTGCCATTATGATTAATTCCGATTTCGGCAATAATATATACGGGTTGTCCATCACCAATAATGCGATCCCCGACCTGTACCTTCCTTTGTATTTTCATACTGACGATTTTTATAATAAATAATAATTTCAGCAAATTCCCTGAAGGCGCCCTGGCCTCCTTTATTTTCCATGATCAAATGAGCAGTTTCACTGATTGAAATGAAAGCATCGGAGGGACAAGCCGACAGTCCTGATTGCTGCATGATTTCAAGATCATTTGAATCATCACCTATATATGCGATTTCTTCGGCTGACAATTTTCTGTTCCTGATGATATTCTTTAATACAGAAAGTTTCTCGATGCTCCCCGGGTGGTATTCCCTTATTCCAAGCTTCTCAACCCTCTTCCTGACAATCTCCGAGTTTTCACCGGTGACCAGGCCTGTTTCAATATTTACCAGTCTCCTTAGCCGTTCTACCCCCATTCCATCCCTTACCGAGAATAATTTCATCTCTTCACCTTCCCTGGAATAATAAACACCCCCATCGGTAAGAACCCCGTCGCAATCAGTAAGTACCAGCTTGATTCTGTGTACTCTTTCTATCAATTCCTTACTTAATTTCTTCATTTTTTCTTTACCAGCATGTCCACCCGCCATCAACAACAAGATTTGCCCCTGTCATATATGCTGAAGCGTCACTTGCCAGAAAAATCAGCGCTCCCTGATAATCATCAGGTTCTGCCATTCTTCCAAGTGGGGTCTTTTTTGAATATTTTTTTTTAAAGAAATCAGTCTGACCATTCTGAACTCCTCCCGGGCACAAGGTGTTAACACGGATTCCGTATTGTCCCCAATAACCAGCAAGATATTTACTCAGCATGATCACACCGGCTTTTGTGACCGGGTAGGCCGGAGGTTTATAAAACACCTGAATTCCGTCATTGTCTTTATACAACTCCTGGTTTGGCGCATTTATACCATAAGTAGAGCCGATGTTGATGATGCTCCCACTTTTTTGTTTAACCATCTGTGAACCAATAACCTGTGAACACAGGAAGACACCGGTAAGGTTTACATCTATGGATTTCTGCCATAATTCAAGAGGATAATTTTCAAATTTTGACTGTTCTGTGGCAGCTTTCGGATCCTCGAACATATCATTGATGGCCGCATTATTAACAAGAATATCCACCCTGCCGTACCTGGTTAAAACATCTTTCAATAACCCGGTAATAGATTCTCTTTTACATACATCAATTTGATGACCCATTGACGATTCAAGATGATATTCGGCAAATGCAACACATTTTTGCCGATCAAGGTCGGCCACGATAACATGAGCTCCTGCTTCATTTAACGCAAAGCAGTGTTGCTGCCCGATAAGCCCTAAGGCTCCTGTAACAATTGCGGTCTTTCCTTCTAAAGAGAACTTGTTGATCCTGTTCATTTTTGATTGCGTGGTTTGGTATTGAAGCCTGACGTTTTCCTGAACGTTGGCTGAACCGGTATCCCTCTGATTTGCCTTAAAACCGTATTATCTCTTAATGCCTCTTTTAAAATTCCTAATACTTCTTTATATGCCGATAAGGTGTATTCAATATCCTGAATGGAATGGGAATAACTGATATTATGCATCCCCGACCAAAGGATTCCCCTTTTAATGAGTTCCTGCTGAACAAAGGATTTTAACTCAAGCGGGTTGCCGGCTTTTTCATCGAAGGTCACCAAAGTCCTGAAGCTGTAACCTAAAGCTTTTGTAAAGTCAAAATTAAGTTCAGTTGCAATTTTATTATACCCTTCTTTAAGCATCTCACCGGTTGCTGATATGCTGGCAATGACATTTTTATTTTTCATTTCCATGATCGTCGCTTTTGCGGCAGCAAGTGAAAGAGCTTCTCCTCCGAAGGTTGTAAAGAAAAAAACCTCATCTTCCAGAACCTTCATCAGTTCTCTTCTTCCGGTCAGAACTGAAAGAGGCATACCGTTTGCTATTGCTTTCGAAAAAGTTGCGAGATCGGCTTTTATCCCAAAATATTCCTGGGCACCTCCAAGGGACATCCTGAATCCGGTCCACATTTCATCGAAGATCAGGATGATCCCGCGTTTCCTGCAGGTTTCAGCGATCTTATGTAAAAAATTATCCCTGGGAGCTTCAAAGACCACTGGTTCCAAAATAACAGCTGCAACATCGTCGTCTATTGACCAGAGCAATGTTTCTATTTCATTGTATGAAAATGTAAAAGTCAGGTCCTTTACAGCTTCCGGAATACCGGCATTCAAAGCGATAGTGCTGACATACCAGTCATGCCATCCGTGGTAACCACAGCATAGTATTTTATTTTTTCCTGTATAGGCCCTGGCGATCCTGATCGCAGCGCTTGTAACATCTGCTCCCGATTTGCTGTATCTGACAGACTCTGCATTCGGAATGATGTCCCTAAGCATTTCAGCAACCTCAACTTCAAGCGGATGCATCAGTGAGAAGGTTATCCCGTCATCTAACTGGCGGCGTATAGCTTCATCAACCACAGGGTAAGCATAGCCAAGGACTAAAGGTCCTATACCCATATTATAATCGATATATTCATTACCATCAGCATCCCATACATGTGATCCCTTGCCTTTGACAAGATATTTCGGCGCAATACCATTGACATACTGGGTCGGCCCTTTTGCAAGGGTCTGAGAATAACAAGGTATCAGCCCTTTTGCCCTTTTATAAAGGTCGTTTGACCTCTCAATTACCGGATAATCCTGATTGGTAGCTATCTTGTTCAACATAGTTCAGGGATAAAATTTTTTGTGCTATTGATTCGCCATCAAGGCCATGGAAATTCAATGCTTCCAAAGGGGTTCCGCAGGCCGGGAATCCATCTATGGCAAAGATTGTAAAATTATTATGCTCCAGGAGGTTGGCATTTGTTAACCCGGATATCAGAAATTCACCGAGCCCTCCGAAACGGGCATGATCTTCAAGGACAAAAATCTGGGTATGGTTCATGATAATCTCCTCCAGCCAGGACAGGTCAACAAGATTGAGCCAGGGCATGTTGACTACTTCCAAGCCAAAGCCTTTGGCTGCAAGGAGTTCAGAAGCAATGAGCGCTTCATTAAGCATGACCGGACCATATGCAAATATCAAGGCATCCAGACCTCCACATAAGGTAATCCCCCGTCCCCTTATTAATCTATAAGTATCGGGTAAAATTATCTCCCGGGGGGAAGGACTTATATTCATCCTGATCGCACATGAATTGTCAGCAATATTTACACAGTAATTGACAACCATCCTTGTTTCAATGGTATTGCATGGTTGTATGATCTCCAGGTTTGGGAGGGCTCCCAAAAGGGAAATATCCCTGATGCTTTGATGTGATTTTCCCGGGCCGGCAGGTATAAGCCCTGCGTAATGACAGGCATAGATGATCTTATGATTTTCGGTACAATTGTTATAGATCTGTTCGTTAGCCCTGGAGGCAAGAAAACTTGCAAATGAATTAACTACCGGCAGAAAACCCATTTTTGCCAGGCCCCCGGCCATAGAAACCATATCCTGTTCAGCAATCCCATTCTCGATGAAGCGCTCCGGAAATTTATTCTCAAAATAACGCAGGCGGCAATCGGAAGACAGGTCAGCATCAAGTACTATTAAATCCTGGCGCACCGAACCCTGCCGTAACAGTTCTTTACCATATTCTTCAACCACGTATTCGGCATTTTTATTCAGGACCGTATTCAGTGGAGCCGCAGAACTGACAGGTTCACCTAAAGCATTGAAAAGAATTTGGCGGGATGAATTCTTTTTCAGGGTTTCCACATCTGAAGTAATAAGCGGCGAATAACCCATCCTGTTCAGATAATCATTGATCCATCCGGTTATCTCATTATAGGCCTTCCCGAAAGAATCATCATCCGGTGCACCGGCATGCCAAGGATAAAGGCCATTCCCCTTTTTCAAGGCAACGGGATGTTCCATAAAGGAAACACCTTTGCCTTTTATTGTATCAGCAATGATGAATTTGGGTTTGTCCGTTACCATTTTCAGATCCCGGAATGCGGAATCAATTTCACTGAAATCATGGCCGTTTATCCTGACAACGTGCCAACCAAAACTCCTGATCTTTTCTTCAATATTTCCCAGGGACAGGATTTTCTCAACAGGCCTGTCGCTTTGAACCTTATTATGGTCCATGATCACTGTAATGTTAGTGACATTTTGGTGCACACAGGCCTGCAGGGCCTCAAAATTCTGGCCTTCCTGAAACTCACCATCACCGGTCATTACAAAAACATCTCCGTTCAGGTTAAGGGCTCGTTTCGCCCAGGCCATTCCCCTGGCTTTCGAGATGCCCATCCCTAATGAACCGGAATTAGCTTCAATTCCCCTGATCCGGATATCAGGATGGCCATCGAGCCCACCAATCTTTCTTAACTTCAGGATCTGTTCCTCGGAAAGTATTCCCAGCGAAAAAAGCACAGAATATAATCCTGGTACATCATGTCCTTTGGATGAAAAGTAAATATCCCTGTTAGGGTTATTCAATCCGACTTCCAGAATATTCAATTCTTTATAATACAGCCAGACCACGATGTCCATTGAACTCAAACTAGAGCCCAGGTGACCTGATCCTGCGTTTTTAACCATCGCGAGTGTGTTTAGCCTGCACATGTCTGAAAGTACACAGAGTTCCATATAATATTCATGATCGAGATCCTGAATCCGTTTAAACTCTGTTACAGGGATAATTTCAAGCTTCATGATTTATCATTTTAAATTTATACTGATCGATACTGTTCAGTTCATTAAGGTGATTATCATACCAGTATTGGCCGGCATAACGTTTGTTCAATTCTGATAATTCAGGAAATTTTTCGATTAAAGACAGAATCTCATTCAATCCAAAGGTCGGGTTATGCTGATACAGCCTTTCATACACCCCGGAGATGAACTGGTAGTCTTCTATATAATCAATGGTCCATCGGTGTGATGTTGAAAAATCCTTTCCTGAAGGCCAGGATACATTTCCTATCCTGAACTGATCAGGATTTTCCCAGATGTATGGTGTTGTATGCTCTCGTTCAAAACCCCTCTGAGCCTTTGCGCAGGCTGAAGTGAGCGTTTCGAGTGACATGATTTCGACATCGTTCCCATCGGGCCAGCTTGCAGGATGAAGATTGCTTACATAATCGAAAACATCCTGATTGTTCAGATAGTAACCTATCACACCGTCAATCACTGAGGGATCAATCAGAGGACAATCTGATGGAATTTTCACCAGAGCGTCGGCCTTAAATTCCAGGGCCAGTTGATAATGCCGGTCCAATAAATCATTCACACTTCCCCTGAAGCAATTAATATCCCTTTTTTGGCAGAGTTGCTCAATAATGTCATCCTCATGTCTCTCAGTAGTTGCAACTACAACAATCCCTTTACGGGTGGCTCTGTTTACCCGTTCAATCAAACGAAAGAGCAAGGGTTCTCCGCACAGTGGCATTAACACTTTCCCGGGTAAGCGTGACGATGAAGTCCTGGCCTGTATTGCAGTTACGATTCTCATTTCAATTGACCATGTTTAAAAGGGTTTGTCTGACAATCCTGGCAATCTCTTTTGCAGAGGTTCCCCCATTCTGAATAGGAGTGAGTTTCTGCAGAACATCCAGGCTAAAATCAGAATACACTTCCTTTCCCAGAGCCATCCCGATATAAACCACTGAAGAATACCTGGTAACAAGCACGTCACAGTTTGCAATCAAGGGGTTAATACTGATGTCAGAGTAAATCAGGGCACCGGGAGCGTGTTTTTTAATCTCCCTCGCGGCACGTTCCCAGTTTTCGTTTGGATGAAGCTTAAAAATAATTTGACGGCCATTTGCTATCTGCAGGACCTTATCAATGAATTTTTTCCTGTTTTCAGGATTCATCGTTTCCCTGCGATCGGAGGTTGCAGCCAGTACAAAATTTTTTAATGGAAAATCATTTTGCAGGTATTGGTTGGCATTATCGAAATTAGGGATCCCGGTCACACGGACCCTGGAATCCTTTACGCCTTTGGATATAAATAAGTCACGATATCCATCTGAGGCCACAAAAAACAAGTCATATACGTGAGAAAGACCGGTTGTTGAAGTACCGGCCAACCACCTGGGTAAAGAAAATGATTTAGCCAGGTGATAGATGAAATTCTCAGGTTCAGTCATACCTTCCTGAACAAGTACAATTTTTTTTCCTCTTATATTTCTTGGTATGATTACATCCTGACACGTAAATACAAGATCGTAGTCCTGGTTCCTGGCTTTATAATCAACCGATATGTTATTTGCTATTAAATACTGCTCAGTTTGCGCCCTGAATCTGCCACCAAGAATTGTGAAGTTGAGAATGCCTTTCCGGGCTAAATAACCTATAAGACCATCTGAATAGAAGGGTGTGAAATAACATGCACAATCAGTAAAATATTGAGAAATCTGATGCATCATGGTTGTTTGGTTCAGTGACCCGCCTATAAAAAGGATTTTATACTTCATTATCCTGATGCCTTTATATCGGGCATAAAAGTATATTGAAGCAAACTCAGAGATATTAAAGAGAAAAGAAGTTATTGTTAAGGTATCATTAAAGGAAAAATGAATTCAGATGGGAATTATGCCAAAACACAGTTGTATTTTAAATAATCATTAAATCAACCGGTTTCTGGCGCCCGTTTCTCTTCCAACGAAATTAAACCTTGTAGTTTTGCCATCAGGATAAAGACGATGAATGCTTTTTTATTAGGAATTTTATTAGGTCTTACGATCACTGTTTCTTTTGGACCAGGGTTCATTGCATTATTTCAGACAAGTCTGGCCCGCGGATTAAATGCAGGAATATTCGTTGCCACGGGCATGCTGGTTAGCGACCTGGTTCTGGTGAGTATCAGTTATTTTGGTTTATCACAACTCATCCCAAAGGAGGATTACAGGATCCTAGGAATAGCTGCCGGAATCATTCTAATCATCATGGGAGGTGTTTCCATATACAAAAAGCCCAAACTGATCCTGGAATCAAAGCATGTTGGTGGTATGAAGGATAAAATCACAGGATTCCTGGTAAAGGGATTTTTATTAAATATAGTAAATCCTTTAAGTCTTATCTTTTGGATTGGCATAGTCGCATTTGCAGGTAAAAACTGGGAGCTTGGAAATCATAATGTGTTTTTATTCTTTGCCGGCGTATTTATTACAGCCTTTTCTTCAGATATACTTAAATGTTATCTCTCGGGTCAATTACGGAGGATACTGGCTTCTGATACAATTCAATGGATAACAAAAGCAGTTGGAATCATCTTTATTGGAATTGGTTTTTTTATTATTTATAAGGTTCAATAGATGTGTTTAAGCTTATTTTACTAAAATAGTTTATAAGATCATAGAAATTCAATAATGCAGAATTCGGATGTAATTATTTTGCTGGTCGATGATGAAGCTGATATACTTGAATTTCTGGGGTATAACCTTGCTAAAGAAGGATTTCAACTGTTCAAGGCTAATAATGGGCTGACTGCGATTGATTTGGCTAGAAAGCATCAACCTAATCTGATTATACTTGATATCATGATGCCAGGTATTGATGGAATTGAAACCTGCATTCAGCTGCGCCTGATCCCTGAATTACAAAATACTTTGATTGTGTTTCTGACTGCCAGGGGAGAAGATTATTCCCAGGTAGCCGGTTTTGATGCAGGGGCCGACGATTATGTTACCAAACCAATCAAACCTAAGGTCCTGATAAGCCGGATTAAGGCCCTCTTAAAAAGGTTAAATTCATTACCTGAAATTTCAACAAAGTTCAGGACCAGGGAATTTTTTATTGATATAGAACGATACCTGGTAATTAAAAACGGAGAAGAAATTGTTCTGGCACGTAAAGAATTTGAAATATTGAGATTACTTGTATCGCGCCCGAATAAAGTATTTACACGGGAAGATATATTCAACCAGGTATGGGGAGAAGATGTGATTGTTGGTGACCGGACCATAGACGTACATATCCGCCGGATTCGTGAAAAGGTGAGGACGGGACATATTAAAACAATAAAAAGTGTCGGTTACAAATACGAAGAGGAATAATATCTTACCATTGTATTGCTATTTATAAACTTTTATTACATTTTAAGGACAAGACTGATCGGTTAGCCGGCCCATAAGCATAAGGATAAAGATCATGTAATTTGTGTCTTATAACAGATCTTGCAAACGGAGAAAATACTTCCTCGAAAACGATAATATCATAATCACAAGAAAAAAGGGCGGTAGCAACAGCCTCCGCCCTTTCATCTCTCTCAGCTAACAGATCCATCAACGGGAGCATACCGACATTCCAGGAAAGAAGTTTTAACCGGTATGGGGGCCTGGAGATTGAATCATTTATTTTTTTGATTTTGACATCGAATAGACTATCTGCCCTTTAGTGTTAATGAAGTAAAGGGTAAGCTGCTTCCCATTAATTGACATAAGAGTGAAACCTGGTTCCGATAAACTGAAAACAGTATTGGCATCTTTTCCTGTTGGCCTGGTTTCCCCGCCCGAACCCGTGACAATATAATCTGTACTTCTGCCGGCCGATCTGAGATGCTGCATATCATGATCATGTCCGCAGAAATAGAAATCGACGCCATATTTATCAAAGAGAGGTTTGAATTTTGCAATCAGCTCGGGTGTGTTCCCATGTTTGGGGCTGGCTGAATAAACAGGATGGTGACCGATTACGATAATCCATTTCTCTTTTGCATTGGCTAAAACGTCCCTAAGCCAGCTAAGTTCCTTTGCTGTATCCTGACTGGCAATATCTCCGTATGATTCATTCTTCCCGTAGTACTCGTTAACCATTGGAGGGGTGTCGGTAAAAATGAAACGGGCAGAAATGCTGTCGTTCACCTTTTTTACCAGGGTGTAATACCTTGATGGCATTCTCCATCGCCTGCTGATCTTTGAATATTGAACCTCTGCCTCAGGAACGCCTTTATAATCATGATTTCCAAGAACGGGATACCAGTCGCACTGCATGGCCGGACTTTTATATATATATTCAAAGGTTGTCAGCCACAATGGATCATTCACGCTCTGAACCCCTTTAATCTGAAAATTATCTCCACATGAAATAATGAATGCGGGTTCTGCCTGTTCCGCTGTTTTCTCCATCTGTTTTGCCACATCAGTTTGATACCCGTAACCGTTCCAACCCCAGTCTGATACCAGGAAAAAATTCAATGAATGCTTGGTTAACTGGATGGCGGTGTCACGTCTCGCGGAAGTCCTGTTTTGTTTGCCGGCAGACTTGGCCTGTGAAAAGCAGGGAGTTTGAACGCTTATTAAACTAAAAATGATGGCAGCTGCCAGTGAAAGAAATGCATGCTTTCTTCCGTTTTTGATGTTGATTTGGTTATTTTTCATAATGTTGATGGTTTTGATCAACCCCAATCCCTGTTTTCAAGGGATTGGGGGGCAAGTTAAATTGAAGAAAGAACTATCGCTGGTTACCGCTGCCGTCACTCTGATAGGCTCCGCTGTCTTTCCCAGGCAGCATGAGTGTCCCGATACCTGCGGTATATGGGGCCTGCTGGTTGGCTTTTCCGATAGCTGCAGATCCTGTTTGCAAATGAGGGTTATTCTGATCGCTCATAGCATGAACATCAGGATCCAGGTTTACAAGCTTCGGATTGTTGTTGTTCAGACCGGTTGAAAGGAGATCTCCAGTCTGGGGTTTGCCCCAATCACCTGCAGGATAATATCCTGCCCGGGTTGAATCCACGGTTGAGTAGAAGAGGTTGTAGCCGTATTTCCCCTTAATATTGGATGTATCTGCTTTAGAAGTGATTCTCAATCCACTTACGCAATTAATAATAAGATTGTTATAAACTGAAGCCTGGGCAAAAACATCGACCAGTATCCCTGCAGTCGGTTCTCCCTGTTTACGCCAGCCCCCGGCAATGATTGTATTATTGTAGATATTGATCTTGCTCTGAGGATAAAGAACCGTTTTGTTTGTATTTACCTTGATTGAATTATTGGCTGCACTCCAGATGTAATTGTAGGCGACATCACCTGTAGCACCGTTTTTAATATTGATGTTATCACCATCGTCACTGCCCTGGTGCTGGATCACATTTCCTTTAATACTTACGGTAATCGGGCCCATGAGTCTCAGGCAATCATCAATGCCACTGACGAAGGAACAATTTTCGATCACAACTTTTGTGGTACTTGTGAAGTTTCCATTAGATGATGATGGCGCTACTCCGACTACAGAAAACGCAAACTGAGCTCCGCCGGAAACATCAGGACCACCGGTATAACTGATATTGGCCCAGATAAGATGTACTACCTTCGCCATTGAATCGCACTGAATGCCTCCCCAGTAGCCTTTTGGCCAAACGGGGTTTGAAGCAGAGGGCTTAAATGTGATCTGGGATGATTTAGTCCCTTCAGCCAGCAGAGTCCCTGAAATGTGGATCGTATAGATCAAAGGGGGAGCCGCATCGGGATTTCCAAGTACAATTACCGTAACCCCGGGCTGAATGGCCAGGGTATCGGTAGATTTCACATAAATGTCACCTTTAACATAATAGGTCTTGTTTGCAAGCATGGTCCCCTTAAGAAATCCACTGATGGAATCTTTGGTAATGGGGTTGGAGACAGGTACTGTAGTGTCGACGTTACTCGACTTTTTGCAGGAAACCTGAACGGTAGTAATTGCGATCAGCAATAAAGCTGTAAAAAGGCTGTATGCCTGCCTGTAAAAATTAATTTTAAAGTAAGACTTTTTCATAATGTACATTGTTTAATGATTAAATGAGCTTTTATTAACTTTTCAACTTGAACTTCAATCCAAAGAGGTAACTCTGGCCATAAGTATACTTCTCAACAAAATAATTATCCTGGGTCCTCAGCTCGTTTGGCGAGTTGAGGAGGTTGCTGAGCTTGATAAATATGACAAAGTATTTTCCAATAGTCTTATCGAGTGAGAACGACAGGTCCAGGTAATTTTTCTGATAAAAATCCTGCTTGTAATAAAATGAGATATCGGCGATGCGATTTCCCTGGAAGAGAAATGACAACTGACAATTCAGCCCGGCCTTGGTATTCCTGTAAAGAAGACTAAGGTTAGCCACATGCCTGGATTGTCCCTGCATAGGGCGTTTCTCGTTGATGTATGAGGTCGTATCGTTCCCGGTTGTCTCCGATTTGATATAATACAGTTTCGGGCTTGATATACTTGAGTTGGTATAAGTGTAATTCCCCGACAGACCGAAATTTCTGAAATACTTGATCAGAACAAGTTCAAGTCCGTAATTCGTAGCGGTACCAAAGTTCATGTAGGTGATCAGTGGCTGGCCTCCGTTCGCCAGAAGTGTCTGCTCGATTGGATCCGTAATATTTTTATAGAAAACCCCTGCCATGATAACATCTTCTGCATTCGGATAGAATTCATACCGCAAGTCATAATTCCAGGATTTTGAGTGACGGAGGTTCGGGTTGCCGCTAACATTGTTCTGGTCCCCGATCACAGTATAATCGATCAACTCGTAGTAGTTTGGCCTGGCGATGGCTTTGTAGGCCGAAAGCCTTATTTTTTGTTTCACACCTATTGAATAGGCAAGGTGAAGGCTCGGCAGCCAGTCGGTATAATAATAAAAATGCTGGCGGTACCCCGGGTAGGCAACCGTAAAGTTCTTGTTTGACTGTTCAGTTGATTCATACCTTACGCCTCCCAGGATCTGCAGATTCCCAACCATAGTGCTGGCCTGGATATATCCTGCGATTATTCGTTCGGTGGCTGTATAATTGCTTGTGTTATACTCGGGATTCCCGACAGGCTGATAGGGATAAACCTGGGCTGTGAGAACACTTGTGAAGGGAGGGTCCTGGTGAAGGGAATCCAGGATAGGTTTAAGGGTATAATCATTCTGGTAATTGTTCCTGTATTTTGTCCTGTAGAGCCCGCCCCCTTTTATGCTGAAAAGATGGTGTCGGATCCTGAAGTTATAAGCGATATTCGCATAGGCTGAGTAGTCCTGGTCAATATTCTTCTGCCATGTATGGTTTATGGTTTTAAGGTATTCTGCATTATTCAGCCAGCCTCCTCCCGGGAGTACTGTATGGTAGGTGTTCAGTTCAGCCATATCGGGGACCTGGCCGGTGGCATTTGAATATACCAGTGACCAGTCGACAAGAACATTCTTCCATAACATATGGTTTCCCATAAGGGACGCGCTTTCCACGGTTTGGATCTGCATTCTTGAACGCTGGCTGATGCTCACATAACCGGTCCCTGGGCCAAGCCTGCCGTTACCGCTCATAATTGTATCGGCGATGTACCTCGACTGTGATTCTGTAGTATTCAGGTAAATATTATAAAAACTGATCTTGTTGCTTCCATTGATCACATAATCGATCTTAGCATTGATCCCAAGCCGGTTGGATTGTAAATAGATCTCACGGTAAATGTCATCTGTTGATTGGGGGTTGTTGAATTGATCAATATAGAATGAGTTGGTCTCAGATTTGGATCCTGAACGGGTGTTCTGATCGGCAACAGATAAGAGGATTCCCAGTTTCTTCTTGAAAAACCTGTCGCCTATCGTAAAATTGCCAACTGCCTGGGGCCAGGCCTGGGAACTTGTAAATACAAGGTTCTCACGGTTAAAATCGTCCTGGGTTGAGGCATAATAGTGGCCATGCAACTGATCCGGATCTTTAAAACTGATCGAACTCTTGTCGAACGTGACGAATTTGTTATCGAAGTAAAACTGATTATAACCTGTACCTAATTGTGCCTGTACCATTAATGCATCAGGCGCATCTTTCATGATTGCATTAATGCTCCCACCAATCCCGTCTCCTTCCATTTCCGGAGTCAATGCCTTTGTAACCTGCATTTCCTGAAGCAGTTCAGAGGGGATGATATCCAGGGGGATAAAGCGGTTTTTTGAATCCGGACTGGGAATTTTTATTCCGTTCACCAGGGTATTGTTGTACCGAGGCTCAATCCCCCTGATGATGGCATATTGGTTCTGACCGTCCCCGCTTCTGTCAAGGGTGACCCCTGAAACTCTCTGGGCAACCTGCGCAGCTGTGAGGTCAGGTGACAGGTCAATAGTACGTGCTGAAACAACGTTGATGACATTGGAGGCATTTTTCTCGGCTGCCCTGGCATTTTGATCAGTTCCTTTATTAAATTTCCCTGTTATGTTCACTTCATTTAAAACCATCGCGTTCTGAACCAGGAAAAAATTGAATCGCAGGCTTTCGTTATTTGTTGGAACGACGATTTTTTTTCTTGCAGTAAGATATCCCAGGTAAGTAACAACAATGTAATATTCACCGGGAACAACATTCTTTATCTCATATTCCCCTTTGGTGTCTGTAATTGCATGAAAAGAAGTTTTTTCAAGGACTACTGCTGCTGCGATCAGGGTTTCCTTTGTTTCGCCGTCATATACAGTACCACTTACGTTGGTTCCAAAAAGGGAGTGTTGAAATAAGATGAGGATCAGAATTATGGGAACAACTTTCATGGCAGCAAAGTTCCCATTCGAAATTTTCTCAAGTGTTAAAAATGCAACAACAAATGGTTAATTAAACACTAAGGAATTTAAAAAATCGATAAAAAAAAGTTAACAAATTAATTAATCGTTAAATTTATCTGAAAGCTGAATTGCCGTTATTATTATCAGGATATTTGAACTCTAATAAAACCAATCTGATTCATGAAACTTGATATAATTAAAGAATCCGGCGAAAGTATTGTCCTCTTCCTTTCCGGGAAATTAGACGCACCCGGGGTTGATATTATCGGAACAAAATTTCTGGGCTTGCTTAATCATCTTGAAAAGTCAGCTGTTCTTGATTTCACCGAGGTCACTTATGTTTCTTCCATCGGCATGAGGTTGTTGTTAAATGGATGGAAAATGTTGAGCAGGGAAGGATTCAGGATGCAGATAATGAATACTTCACCCGAAATCAGACAGGTATTCATAATCGCGGGATTCGAAGAGATGTTAGCCTGATTGATGAATTATTTAAGCTGAAACTCTTTAAGCAGGTTCTTAAACGTCTCCTTATGGCTGAAGGACTTTAAATGTTTATTTGCTTCAGAATATTCCCTGACATGGGCGTCGGTATTATAATTATAAATTTTCCATTCGCCATCATGATATTCCAGGGATGAAAGATTCTCTACCCAGTCCCCGCAATTCATGTACATCACCTCACCATGTGAATTTGCAATTTTACGCATTTCCGGCTGATGAATATGGCCGCAGATTACATGGGAATAACCTTTTGATATTGCAATGCTGGCGGCAGTTTCTTCAAACTTGTTGATATAGGTAACAGCTCTTTTAACACTGTGTTTTACCCTTTTCGAAAATGAGATCTTTTCCCTGCCAAAAATTTTGAGGATGAAATTTACAAAACTGTTTATGAGGATGAGCAGGTCGTACCCAAACGAACCAAGTTTTGCAAGCCATTTGCTGTACTGCATCGTAATGTCAAAAACATCACCATGAAAGATCCATGTCTTTTTGCCATGCAGATCAAGCAGCAATTTGTTTACCAGCTTGAATGAGCCGAGGTTGAATTTAACAAACTTCCTCATGAGTTCGTCATGATTGCCGGTGATATAGACTACTTTGGTGTTCTTTGCAATCAGGCCGGTGAGATGGCGGATTACCATCAGGTGAGATTTCGGGAAATACGCTTTACGGAATTGCCAGATATCAATGATGTCCCCGTTCAATATCAGCATTTTGGGATTGATGCTCCTGAGATATTGAAGTAGTTCCTTCGCATGACATCCGAAAGCCCCGAGATGCACATCTGAGATTATTACAATATTGACATCACGCTTCTTTATTGAAAATGTTTTCATTTTCATTTTGCAAAGGTCTGTTGATCGAATGATCCCAATGTTAAAACAGGGTTATTTTAACGTTAACAATAGGTTAACAAATTGTTAACTTTCTGTAACATACAAAAACCTATCATATTATCCGGCATTTTTGCATTCGCATGAAAAATCTAAACAGGGTTCTCTGGCTTACCGATACCTATGATGACCATAACGGAGTTTCCATGGTATTACAGGCTATTTACAGGGAAATCAGGGCCAGGGATCTGCCGGTGGATTTCATGGTTTGCAGTAATACATTAAAATGCGACAAGCACCTGATCGTCATCAAACCATTATCAGAATTCAATATTCCTCTCTACAGGCAGCAGCCCATGAGAATTCCTAATTTTTTAACAATCCAGAGAATCTTCAGGAAACGGAAATATGACCGTGTGATATGTTCTACGGAAGGTCCGATGGGATTTGCGGCATTATACCTTAAAAAGCTGTATTCAGTAAAAACATTTTTTTACCTGCATACCGACTGGATCATGTTTGCTCAACAGGTAATGGGCTTCGAGGATGCGGGTTTAATAAGGTTACAGAGGATCATGCGTGTCTACTACAGGCAGTTTGACCACATTTTCGTACTAAACTCCGATCAGCAGAAATGGCTTACGGGTAGCTCCATGAGGTTTGATCCTACAAGGGTCTTATTAACGGCCCATTGGGCAGAAGATATTTTTACAGATCGAAGGAACAGTCCCTGTGAATCACTTGTTATAGTAGAAAAAGAACCGATAATTCTTTTTGCGGGGAGGATCAGCCGGGAAAAAGGGATTTTTGAGCTTCCCCTGATCTTCAGGGAGGCCAGGGAGAAGATCCCGGGACTGAAAATGCTGATTGCCGGAACAGGCCCTGACGAAAATGAACTAAAAGCCGGTTTCCCTGAGGCTGAATTTGCAGGCTGGGTTGATCACGGCAGATTGCCCGGAATATATGCATCTGCTGATCTTTTAATACTGCCTTCAAGGTTTGATACCTTCAGTTGTGTGGTTCTTGAAGCCCTGAGCTGCGGCTTGCCGGTCATTGCCTATAATACGAAAGGCCCCAAGGATATCATACAGGATTCACAAAATGGTTTTCTGGTGGACACAAATGAAGAAATGAGAGACAGGATTATAGAATTTCTTTCAAACCCTGCTATCCATAACTCCTTTCGGAAAGCTGCCCGGGATCGTGCCGATGATTATACTGCCGAAAACATCCTTCAGAAATTGTTGAATGATATCGGCATAATAACCCTTACAAATTCAGATGGAACCGAAACAACCTGACTCCTGGACATGGTGGAAACATGGGGTTATATACCATATCTATCCCCGCAGCTTTTTTGATTCAAACGGAGATGGTATCGGCGACATCCGGGGGATCATCAGTAAACTTGATTACATTTCGGATCTCGGTGTCGACGGCATCTGGCTTTCACCGGTTTTTCTTTCACCGAATGCGGATTTTGGGTATGATGTTTCGGATTACCGCAGCATAGACCCATGTTACGGGACAATGGATGACTTCAATCTGTTGATAGAAAAAGCCCATGAACATAGCCTCAGCGTTATCCTGGATATGATACTTAATCATACCTCAACAGAGCATCCCTGGTTCCAGGAATCCGCTTCTTCAAGATTCAATTCCAAAAGACATTGGTACATCTGGAGGGATGGCTATAATGGAGGACCTCCGAACAACTGGAAGTCCTCGGTGGGGGGAAGCGCCTGGGAACTTGATGAAAGATCAGGACAGTACTACTATCACTCCTTTTTTAAAGAACAGCCCGATTTAAACTGGAGGAATCCCATGCTTCCCCAGGTTTTCTTCGATGAATTGAAATTCTGGCTCGATAAAGGTGTTGATGGCTTTCGCCTTGATGTCATCAACCTGATAGTAAAAGATAAAAAATTCAGGGATAACCCTTATCTGTTCGGCCTCCCTTTCTTCCAAAAACATGTTTTTACAAGGAACCGAAGGAAGTCCCTGAAAATTGTGATGGAGATCAGGAAGCAGATTGACCAATATAAAGACCGGGTGCTTGTTGGTGAAATTTATACCATGCCACCAGGGAATTCCGAGATCGCAGCCAGTTATCTTGCCGATGGCAAAGGTATTCATATGGCCTTTGATTTTTCATTGATTTTCCGATCATGGAGCGCCAGGAATTATTATAAATGTATCAGGGACTGGTATACCAATATTCCTGAACAGGGATGGCCATGCAATGTGTTGTCAAACCACGATCTTTTCAGAAGTATTGACCGCTTCCCCTGGAGGAGGAATAAAGAAGAGAAAGCCAGGGTTGCAGCGGCGCTTTTGCTTACTATCAAAGGAACACCCTTTATCTATTATGGTGAAGAAATAGGGATGAGGAACACGAAGATCGGATACAGTGACATAAAGGATCCTCTTGGAAAACGGTTCAGGCCTTTCTTCACAGGCAGGGATAAAGCCCGCACCCCGATGCAATGGAATTCGGGCATGCATGGAGGATTTACTACTGGCCAACCCTGGTTGCCTGTGAACAGCGATTCTGTCACCAGGAATGTTGAAGATTATAAAGTCGATCAATCCTCCCTGTTAAATTTCTATAAGAACCTGATAAACATAAGGAAAGAAAATACGGCCTTGCAGCAGGGACGATGGGTGGCATTGATCACCGGGCGTAACGGGATCCTTGCATATGCCCGTATCTTAAATGATGAAAGGATTGTAGTTGTACTGAATTTTACAGCCAGAAAAAAGAAGATATCCCTGCCAGAGCATAGTTTCGGCAATGTTCTGTTTTCGACCCACAGGAATGCCGAAGATATATTTTATTTCCAGGCACTCCGGATCTACCCTTTTGAAGTTAGTATTTATAAAGCATGAAGAAGTATGAAAATCACTACCTGTCAGTTCAATGATTCCTATTTCCCCATTATGGACGGGGTAGGAATAACCGCGCATAATTATGCCTTCTGGCTTAATGAAAAATATGGGAAAACGGTGCTTGTGGCGCCTAAGGTGAAAGATTACGAGGATGACGAAGACTACAGGGTTTATCGCTTCAAATCGGTACTGCTCCCTGGGATGAACCCATACCGCGTGGGGCTTCCCCTGATCGATATCAAGTTCAAGAAAAAGTTAAACAAACTGAGGTTTGACCTTGTCCATGCACATAGCCCGTTCATAAGCGGACAACTTGCTCAACGACTTGCAAGGAAAAGGGGAATCCCGTTTGTAGCTACCTTTCACACAAAGTACAGGGAAGATTTCAGGAAGGTGCTGAATAATGATCTTTTCGTGGATTTTCTTATGAACATGACCCTTGATTTTTATAATTCTGCCGATGTGGTCTGGGTTCCGAATAAATCCACGGGTGAAACCCTTCGTGAATATGGCTATTCAGGGAAGTTCGAGATCATGCCGAATGGTACGGATATGGAAAACCCTGACAAATCAAAGAGGATCAAGCTCAGAAAGGCGGGGTTGGAGGCAACAGGCGCCAATGGCAATGAGTTCACACTTTTATTTGTCGGACAGCACCGGTGGGAAAAAAACGTCAGGGTTATAATTGATGCATTAAGGCTTCTGGCAGAAAAGAAAGTTGGTTTCCAGATGATATTCGTAGGCGAAGGATATGCATCAAAGGATATGAAAAAGCTGGTAAGGGAATACGGTCTTACGGATAAGGTGATTTTTACCGGCCTGATCACCGACAGAAACAAACTGAAAAGTATTTATGCCTGTGCAGATCTTTTCGTTTTCCCCTCAGCGTATGATAATTCTCCTCTCGTGATCCAGGAAGCAGCAGCGTTTGACATCCCTTCCATTGTCCTGAAAAATAGCTCATCAGCAGAAGGGATCAGCGATAAGGTCAATGGATTTTTAATAGACGACAACGCCCAGTCCTTGTTTAAGATGATATCCGAAGTAAAAAAATATCCGGAAGTCATTAAACTTGCCGGAGAAGGCGCCAGGAAATCGATCTATAAACCCTGGGAAGGGATTGTAGAGTCAGTTTACCAGAGGTATGTTGAAATCATAGAAGAAAACGTACATAAACGCAAATCAGTCAAACCGGATGGAGACGATGAACTGGATGATTAATGAACCCGGACTTGCTGAAATGAACAGATCAGAACCCGGGATGAAGGGCCTGTGCCAGCCAGAAACAGAGTGCCGAAACGATTGCAGCAGCCGGGATTGTAAGGATCCAGGCAATCACAATATTTAAAGCAATTTTCCAATTGATCCCGGTGAGATTTGTGACTGCTCCAACTCCTATAATTGAACCAGCGATTGTGTGTGTGGTCGAAATTGGGATTCCAAGACTGGTCGCCAGGAATAGTGTGAGAGCTCCGGAAGTTTCAGCTGCAAAACCATGAACTGGTTTTAATTTTGTCAGCTTCATTCCCATGGTTTTTACAATTCTCCATCCTCCGATCCCGGTGCCTATAGCCATGGCGGTAAAACATGCTAAAATAATCCAGTTGGTTTGTGGATGCATAAGCGATAATTGGGTATCAGGTGACAGCATGCCTGCGGCAACCAGCAATGCTACAATGACCCCCATGGTTTTTTGTGCATCATTGCCACCATGCCCAAGTGAATATAAGGCAGCAGAAAACAACTGGCCTTTCCTGAAAATACTGTCAACCCGGTGTGGGGTTGCTTTGTGAAAAATCCAGATAACCGCCAACATCATAAGAAAGCCCAGAACAACCCCGATCAAAGGTGCAATCGGGATAAATGATGCAGTCTGTATAACTTTCGACCAGTGTATAATGCTTGTCCCTTTATAAGCCATGCCTGACCCCACAAGACCTCCGATTAACGCATGAGACGAACTGGAGGGTAACCCGTACCACCAGGTTACAAGATCCCAGAGAATTGCTCCGATAAGACCTGAAAGTATTACATAGATAAATGCAGGGTCGGAAGGGTTTATAATAACAATATGGGCAATTGTGTTTGCAACTTTCGGGGCAAAAATAAACATGGCAGCAAAGTTGAAAAAAGCGGCCCAAAAGACAGCAAATTTGGGTGAAAGTACCTTTGTGGATACGATGGTTGCAATTGAATTGGCGGCATCGTGAAACCCGTTTATGATATCAAAGATCAGTGCAACTATAATGGTGATTACAACAATTATCAGCATAACAAATGAATTGGAAATGATCAGATCAGGCGTTGTCGATCAAAATGCTTTCAATCGTATTGGCAACCCTTTCCATACGATCTACTGCTTTTTCAAGTCGTTCGAAAATTTCCTTCCATTTCATGATCATCATCATATCATTAGCCTTGAAAAGATTGGCGATGGCAACCCGGGAAATATCATCGGCCTGATTTTCAAATTCATGAATTAAAGAGCATTTAGACCTGATCTCATGACTTTGTTTTTTGATATTCCTCAGGCTTTTAATAGCTGAAGCTACCTCTTGATTACAATTGTGTATGATTTTGGCAAATTCCAGGGTTTCCGGCCTGAATTCTTCAATCCCATAGTAAAACAGCCTGAAGGTGGCTGCATTCATCTGATCAGCAAAATCATCCATCCCATTGACCAGTTGGTAAATCTGGTCCCGGTCGATTGGTGTAATAAAGGTTCTATGAAGCAAATCAATACATTCCTTGGTGATCTTGTCAGCTTCCCGTTCAAGCCTTTTAATGGCATTTGTTGCAACCTCAGGATGTTTCTTCTCTTTTACCAAAGCAAGAAATTCACTGCTGACCTGGAGGTTAATGCTCATCAGCCTTTCGAAATAATCATAAAAGGCATATTCCCGGGGTAGAAGTCCTCGTAACATGGTGATATTTGTTAGTAAATATGTGTTTTTATATCCAGCCGGCCTGTGTGGTAAACCCGCCGGATCAAAAGTAAGCAATTAGGCTCAAATCCTTTAATATTGTTAACAAACTTATTATTTTCTTACTTTTGGCGATCCTTCTTAATTATGGACAAATACAAACATTATCTAAATCATCAGATATTCGGGGCAGTGTCGGAAGCCGCCGGCGAAATGCAGCTTATGGCCTGCGTTGTCGGAGGCTTTGTAAGGGATTGCTTCCTTGGGAGGGGTGACAAGAACGATATTGATATAGCGGTGGTAGGCAGCGGGATAGACTTCGCCCATGCCGTAGCTATCAAGCTTAGCCCTGTACCCGATGTCAAATTCTTTAAGAATTTCGGCACGGCCATGTTCACTTATAATAACCGTAAAGTGGAATTTGTAGGCGCCAGGAAAGAATCATACCGCGATCATTCCAGGAAGCCCCTGGTTGAAAACGGTACCCTGGAGGATGACCAGAAACGAAGGGATTTCACGATTAATGCCATGGCTTTTGACCTTAGGAAATCCACATTCGGAGAACTTATTGATCCCTTCGGTGGGATGAAGGACCTGGGGGATAAAATCATCCGCACCCCGCTTGATCCGGATATCACTTTCTCTGACGATCCGTTGAGGATGATGAGGGCGATACGTTTTGCAAGCCAGCTGGATTTCAGGATTGAAGACAGCTGTTATGAGGCAATAACAAGAAATGCAGCAAGACTTGGCATTGTTTCGATGGAAAGGGTGGTTGACGAACTGAACCTCATCATACAGTCTAAAAAACCTTCATCCGGTTTCAGGATGCTGGATGAAACAGGCCTGCTGCCCCTCATTTTCCCGGAACTCCTGGAACTGAAAGGTGTTGAGACCATCGACGGTAAAGGACATAAGGATAATTTTTACCATACCCTGGCAGTCCTGGATAATGTAGCAGGGACCTCGGATAATCTCTGGCTCAGATGGTCGGCACTGTTACATGACATAGCCAAACCGGCTACCAAGAAGTTCATAGCAGGCACCGGCTGGACTTTCCACGCCCATGATTTCAAGGGATCGAAAATGGTCCCGAAAATTTTCCGAAGGCTAAAACTGCCCCTCAATGAGAAGATGAAATTTGTTGAAAAAATGGTGATGCTGCACCTCAGGCCCATCGTTCTGGCCGAGGACTCGGTTACCGATTCGGCGGTGAGAAGGCTGTTGTTTGATGCGGGGGATGATGTGGATGACCTCATGCTTCTGTGCGAGGCTGATATTACTTCGAAAAACCAGGTCAAGGTGAAAAATTTCCTCGAGAATTTCGAGGTGGTCAGGAGAAAACTGGTCGAGATAGAGGAGAAGGACAAGCTCAGGAACTGGAAACCTCCCGTTACCGGAGACCTTATCATGGCAACGTTCGGAATCCCGCCATCAAGGCAGGTTGGCGAGATCAAGGAAGTGATCACCGAGGCAATCCTGGAAGGCCAGATCCCCAATGATTATGATGCTGCTTTTCAGCTGATGCTGGAGGAAGGCAAAAAACATGGACTGACACCTGTTGGCAAGTAAGATTTTTATATTTTTACACGGTCAAAGAATTAAACAATGCTGATATACCGTTTCAGAATAACTGCAAATGATCATGATGATTTTTTAAGGGAGGTCGAAATACAGCCCAACCAGACTTTTCTTGACTTTCACCATCTTCTTGTCGAAACGGCTGAACTCAAGAACCTTGCAGGTGCGACTTTTTTCATGACCGATAAAAAGAACAAGGTCAATCATGAGATCACCCTGAAAAACACCAAAAAGCAGGTCAGGAAATATGATGACGACATAGGTGAAGTCGTTCTTGAATCAGTTGTACTGCCCCTGATGAAGGATGCAAAGATCAAAAATTACATCGAGGATCCCCATCAGACCATGAATTATGAATTCCATGGCAGGGAAATTATAATCATGCATATCGAACTGTTTAAAATTTTACAGTCCGAAAACCTTATCTCTTACCCCAGGGTTGCACGTAAAACAGGGGAGTTAAGGAAAATTGCCGAGCTTCCTCCTCCACTTCTCGCTGCGGAGACCGAAGAACTTCATCCCCTGGTGAAACCCCTCAAGGTTAAACCTGTCCCCGTTGTGAAATTACCAGACACTTCAAAGCTTGATACGATTGTTGAAGATATTGACGAGATCAAGGCAATAGAGGAAGAACTTTCGGATCTTATTGAAGAAGAAGCTCCTCAGATCCTTGTCGAAAGCCAGGTTGCCTCAACCGACGACGGGGAAGAGGAAGAATACGGGGATGACGAGAAGATGGAGCATATAGAAGATTTCGGAGATCTTGACCAGATCGATGAAAGATATTCCAACTACCGGGAAGGCTCGGATGATTATTGAAAACAAACTTCTTGTAGTACTTTGCGGGCCAACGGCCTCGGGAAAGACAGCAGTCGCAATTGAACTAGCTAAATCCCTGAAAACAGAGATCCTTTCAGCAGATTCCAGGCAGTTTTACATGGATATGAAGATCGGAACGGCATTCCCTTCCGTAGAACAGCTTGCCGAAGTCCCTCATCATTTTGCTGGCCATCTGCATGTCACCGACAGCTATAATGTTTCCCGTTTTGAAAAAGATGCCCTTGACAGGCTGGATGTGCTTTTCAATACCTATCCTGTTGTAATTCTTACAGGGGGTTCGGGCTTATACATCCATGCTGTTTGCGAGGGAATGGATGTTCTGCCTGACCCTGACCAGGAACTCAGGGAAGAACTGAAGGAATTACTTGCTTCCGGGGGTAAAGTAGCATTACAGGAAAAGCTGCTTGAACTTGACCCGGTGTATTGCCAGGTGGTTGATATGAATAATGCCTCCCGCCTCCTAAGGGCGCTCGAAGTATGTATTACCACCGGCCTTCCGTATTCCTCGCTGAGGAACCAGAAACCCCGTCCTCGTCCTTTCAGGGTATTGAAGTTAGGCCTTGAAATTACCAGGGATGAACTGAATAAAAGGATCAACGAAAGGGTTGACAGGATGCTTTCCGCAGGCTGGCTCGACGAAGCCGTGGAACTTTATAAGTTCAGGGATTGTAATGCCCTCAATACTCTGGGTTATAAAGAGATTTTCGAACACTTTGCCGGAAAGATGAAATACAGTGAAGCAGTCGAAAAGATTAAAACCAATACCAGGAGATATGCCAAACGCCAGATGACCTGGTTCAGGAAAGACAAGGAAATCCATTGGTTCATCCCCGGCGATATTAACTCTATGCTTGACCTGATCCGGAAAGAATCACCTTCTCAGGAAGAGTGAAACTGAAGCAATCCCTCCAGGGGAGCCCTGATAATAGTGCCGATATTAATTTTCTCTTCCGCTGCCGCTTCTGCAAGAATGTTCCTATAATAAAAAGCGATGGATCCTACAAAACTTACAGGAAGCTTCCTGTGGCCTTCATAATGTTTTACCTGGGCATTGAAGAAGGCAAGAAATGAATCCTTTACCAGTTTATGCACGTATGGATGCTCCTGCCTTGGGGCGAGGAATTCGCTGAAGGAGGCGAGGAAACGGTTAGGATAGGGGAGGTTGTACAACGAATTGAGTATGTCTTCGAGCGAAAGCCGGTATTGACTTTCGAATTCTTTCCGCAGGTCTCCGGGCAGGCTTTTCCGCAGATAATCGGCCATCAGGTGCTTCCCCAGGTAAGAACCCGCTCCCTCATCCCCAAACAAATAACCAAGGGAATCGACAGTTGAAAAGATCTCTTTCCCGTCATAGTAACAGCAGTTGCAGCCTGTGCCAAGGATGCATGAAATGCCTGGGTTATCTCCCAAAAGCGCCCTGGCAGCGCCGAAAATGTCGTGATATACGAATACCCTGGCCTGGTGGAAATATTTCAACAGTGAATCCCTGATCAGCTCCTCGTTTTTTTCGGTGCTGCAGCCGGCCCCGTAAAAATGAATCTCCTTGATATGATCAGTTACGGTATAAGGGATCAACTCAGCTTTGAGGATCGCATCTATACTTTCGGATGTGTGGAAATAAGGGTTAAGCCCGGCGGTGTTCACTGTGGATTTGTGTTCCCTGCCTTCGAGCAGACCCCAGCTTGATTTGGTTGAACCGCTGTCGACGATGAGTTTCATATGATAGGTAGCGAGGTAGCGAGAAGTGAGGTAGCGAAATTAAGAATTTTTTTTATCATCATCTCAAACACGATTCACGGATCACGATTCACGGTTTTGTGACCAGTGATTTCATGGGATTGCGCAGGCCCTTGGTTTCGTGGAGGTATGCTTTTACGGTGCCCACGAGGATCTTGGCTTCAATATAGATCGGGATATGATTGTCGTCGTTGGTGATCCATACCATCACATCCTCATCACCTTTAAAAATAGTCCCCTCGACCATCTTGGCCGAGAGCTTAAGGCAATTGTATCGATTGCCGTCTTTGTTTTCAACAACTTCCCTGCCCATCAGCCTGATATAAATATTGAATACCTTATCGTCGATCACCACCGCCACCTGTTTCTTCTGGTACATGGCCAGATGGTCGAGGTCGATGGTCCTGGTGAAATATACTGCCGCCAGCATGTCGAAAGTGCAGGGCTGTATGGCAAGTGTGTCGAACCTGACAGGATTATTATTACTCTTGGTGGATGAGAAGATCTTACTTTTTCCGTAATCGAAATTCAGTGTATTGACCAGGGTATACCCCCCCTCGTAAATATACCTTTTGAAATTAATGGTCTGGAATGTTTCAGGATCGATCCAGGTCTCATAGTAGTCCCTCACTTTGAACAATACGTCATATGAAGGGTAAGTCTTGCCTGTGCTGGTAAGATGCCAGACCTCTTTCTCGCCTTTCTTCTCAAGCTTTGACTTGAACGTGACCAGGCCTGCATCGACCCAGATGGGCCCCCAGTTATAGTGAACGGTATAGCTTATTTCCTCCCCGTTGCCGAACACCGTATTCCCCTGGAAACACTGAGCTTCCAGGCGGGCAGAGTGCAGGAGTAAAAGAAAAATGATTGTTTTTTTAAGCAGGTTCACCATCATGGTTTGCTGGCCCGGGCCGGCTTTCTGTTCCAGAGATAATACACGGGAATGCCAAGAATAACGACAACAAGGCCGGGCCAGGTATAATCACGTTTATAAAAAAGAAGGATCAGCATGATACTTGTCGCAAGGATAATGTATAAGGCTGGAATAACAGGATATCCGAAAGCTTTATAAGGCCTTTCAGCATCAGGCATTGTTTTCCTCAGCACGAATATCCCGGCGATAGTCAGCACATAGAATATAAGGACGGCGAATACCACGTAATCGAGCAGCTGCCCGTATGTCCCCGAGATGCATAGCAGGGAAGCCCAAACAGCCTGTATGATCAGCCCTGTTGCCGGCACTCCCTTCGAATTCAGCGCCCCGACTTTTTTAAAGAACAATCCGTCGGTGGCCATGGCATAATAAACCCTGGCTCCCGAAAGGATGAGCCCGTTGTTGCAGCCGAAGGTGGAGATCATGATCAGCACAGCCATCAGCACTGCTGCGTAAATGCCGAAAACGTTGTGCACCGCGGCTGTGGCCAGACGATCCTGCAGTGCATACTGTATACCCCTTTCCATTACTGTAAGGCCGGATGAATCCCCCCTTAACGGGATTACCATGATATAAACAACGTTGGTCAGGATAAACAGGATGGTGACGATGAAAGTCCCCAGGAAAAGGCTCATAGGGATATTCTTTTTAGGGTTGATCACTTCCCCCGCTGTGAATGTGATATTATTCCAGGCATCCGAAGAGAACAGGCTCCCCACCTGGGCCATTCCCAGGGCGGCAATAAGGGTCATCCCCGTGAGAGGTATCCATTGACCGGCTGAATTCTTAGTTGCAGGATCCCAGAAGTATGAAAGGTTTTTTGAAATAGCGGCAGGGTTTGATGCGAGAAAGAATCCCAGCAGTATGAAGCCCAATACCAGTATTACCTTGCCCGAGGTAAAAATGTTCTGCACCCTTTTTCCTTCCTTAACGCCTTTCAGGTTAATCCAAGTAAGGACAATAATCGAAAGGATGGCCACGATCTGCACCGGGCCGAATTTAAAAATGTAATGATGGATCTGTGCCTGGTACCATATAACGTGTTCTGAAACTCCGGGAAAAAGAACCCCCGTGAATTTGGCAAAAGCCATGCCGACCGCAGCGATGGTGCCGGTCTGGATGACAAGGAACAAAGTCCATCCATATAAAAATCCTATAAGAGGGTTATAGGCTTTGCGGAGGTAAACATACTGCCCTCCGGCATGCGGGAACATGCCGGCAAGTTCACCATAGCTCAGGGCAGCAAAAACAGTCAGGAAACCAGTGATCACCCAGGTCATCAACAGCCATCCTGGTGAGCCGACCTGCCTTGCGATGTCGGCGCCTACAATGAAAACCCCCGATCCTATCATGGATCCCATCACAATTGCAGTGGAGTCAAACAGGTTGAGGCTCTTGCGGAAAGATGATTCTTCTTTCATAGGCATTGGATTCGAGCATGCAAGATTAATCAAATTTCTCTAAATTTGAACCACTCATAATGTATAAAGATGCCGGCCGTTGTCCACCTGATCAGGAATTTCCTGCCACCCATGACCTCCTTCGTGAGGAACCAGGTCATGAACCATATCCGCTATAGTCCATCGGTGATCTATACTCAAAAAAATGAAAGCCCTTTATATAATGAGATTTCCTCGCAGTTCCCGGTTTATTCAACCATAGGTTCAGCCAGTGGGCAATGGATCTGTGATTATTTGCTTTTAATGACTGCGGATGACAGTAAGCGGCTGAAAGGCCTTATCGGGGAGATCAGACCGGATGTGGCCCACATACATTACGGGGTGGAGGCCGTGCTATTTGCCCCGGTTCTTAAATCGCTCGGCATCCCTGCCCTGGTCTCGTTTTACGGTCATGACTGCACCGCCTTTCCTTCCCGTGGTTTCGGTCTCGGAGCTTATCTTCTTCGCAGGAATGTGTTCAACAACCCGGCGGTGAAAGTGGTCACGGCCATGTCTCCGGATATGGAAAAAGACCTCCTGGACCTGGGCTGCCCCTGGTGGAAAATACGGGTGCATTATCACGGCATTGATACCAAAAAATTCAACAGGCCGCGCGAATACAGGGATAGGGGAGAAGTCACTTTTGTGATGATCAGCATGCTGGATCCTAAAAAGGGGCATGATGTGCTGATCAGGGCGTTTTCAGAAGCTATTTCCGCAACTTCTGTCCCGATCAGGCTGAAGATCTATGGCAAAGGGGAACTGGAATCACAGATTCGCTCTATGATTGCTGCATCCGGCACGGATCGTATTGAATTCCTTGGCCCGCTTCCCTTCGGCACGGAAGAACATATTTCTGTTTTACTTTCTGCGGATGCCTTTGTCCATCCCAGCCGTCGTTCTGCCACCGGCGAGAAAGAGGGGATACCCGGTGCAATCGTCGAAGCCATGTCGGCCGGACTTCCGTTGATTACCACACTGCATGCAGGCATCCCATATGTGGTAAAGGACGGGGAAACGGGATTACTCATCCGCGAGAATAATATAAATGAACTCAAAGCTGCCATCATCAGCCTGGCCGAAAGCGCTGATCTCAGGAAAAAACTGGGTGAAGAGGCCCGCGCATATGCCACCGGAAACCTGGATGTAAGGAAAAAAGAATTAGACCTTGAAACTTTTTATAATGAATGCCAATATTTGCCAGGCCCGGCAGGCAACTATAAAATGCTATAAAGGTCTTTAATATCAGCCCTCTGCCTAATATTTGAGGTGATGAAACACTTCTTTACCCTGATTTCCCTCCTCGGAATTATTTTTTCATTCCAACCAAAACCATGTAATGCCCAGAAAGAATTCTACAACTGGTATTTCGGGGAACTGGCCGGGATGTCGTTCAATACAGGCTCCCCGGTAATTTTCCTGACAAATGCCATGAATTCATGGACCAATGGTTCATCTAATATTTCCGATTCACTTGGCAATATTTTATTTTATACCAACGGGTGGGAAGTGCGAAACAGTAACAATGCCATTATGCCGAATGGCTGGATCAACGGGGCCAGCCCTACTTCCGATTACGATAAAATTAACATTGCCTTTCAGCAATTGTCAGATCATTCAAAGTATTATATCTTCTGTAGTGGTCAGCCAACGGGGTCTGGCGATGCTGGATTACGCTATAGTGTTGTCGACATGAACCTTGACGGCGGCCTTGGCGACATTCCTGCGGGGCAGAACGGAGTAGCGGTTCCGGCTGCGAACAATGCCTTTGTCGCAGTCTCGGCAACCAGGCACCATAATAACCGGGATGTGTGGGTGGTGGCACGTTTGAAGGATACAGACAGTAATTATTATGCATCCTACCTGGTTAACGCTGCTGGCATTAATTTCACTCCTGTTTTCAGTAACAGTCACATTCAGCTTTTTACTTATCCTGCCCCCTCCATGTCTGTTACCAGCATTAAAATTTCCCGCGATGGCACAAAACTGGCTGCCGTTTACGACTCCATTGTTGAATACTGCAGGTTTAACTCTTCCACCGGCGAGGTGACGCCTTTGGCGCTTACAGTGTTGCCAAAGTGTTCAAATCACCTGCTGAATAACAATACTGCTGAATTTTCACTCGATTCAAAATATCTTTATATTTCAGCAAAGGGAGGTATGGCTTGCAATCCAAGATATTTTATTTACCAGTTTGATGCCAGCCTGACAGACTCTTCCCAGTTTGTGAACAGTGCGTCACTGATAACCAATGAAAACCGTGATCACGGATTGCAGCTGGCGCCGGATAATAAAATTTATTGTTCAGTAAATTATCAAACCGGGTCTTCGATACAAGTCGACTCCCTCAGTGTCATCAATAATCCGTCTTCAGCAGGTTCGGGTTGCAATTACCAGAAAAATATCCTGAGCTTGCAAGGAAGGGGAAGCGGTTGGGTATTACCGGATTACGTTGAGCGTTATTACGCGTTGATCCATGACAACGTTCCCTGCCTCTCCCAGTTAGTGAATTTCACATCGGCCATCTGGCCCCCGGCCGACACCATTAGCTGGGATTTCGGGGATGGAGGTCAATCTTCGTTGCCAAATGCTTCTCATATGTTCCTTAATACTGGCAGCTATACAGTCGAACTGTATGTAAGGCATATTGATAACCGCACGGATACTACCCGAATAGTGATCAACATACTTCTTAAACCAAATCTCGGTCAGGACCGTACGATCTGCAACGGGGATTCGGCGACCTTCGATGCAGGAGCCTGCCCGGGAGGCTCCTATCTTTGGAAGAACCTGGGCACTGGCGCCACCGTGGGCGTTTCCCGGACATTTAAAGCCGGACAGGCGGGAACTTATGCCGTATATGTTACAAATCCCAATAACTGTATTGGTGCCGATACAGTTCAATTAATAACTTCCCCGGTCCCGGCTGTTGCAAATACCCCCCCGCTTGTCAAAACAATTTGCAGCGGTGAAACTACCAATATCTCACTCACTTCCAGTCCTCCCGGCGCAATGTTTCACTGGACTGCGACACTGTCATTGGGAAATGTGAGCGGTTTCACTGCAGATTCAGGACTGGTCATCAACCAGGTCCTTGTCAATTCAATGTCAACCCCTGGTGTCGTAATTTATCACATCACACCAAAAATAGGAAGTTGTTCCGGCTCAACTGCGAATTACCAGGTCACGGTGAATCCCGGGGATTCGGTTAAAGTCAGCATTACTGCCTCAAACAACAATATATGCTCAGGATCCCTGGTCACCTTTAATGCATTTCCCACCAACGGAGGGGCTTCTCCTTACTATCAATGGAAAGTCAACGGGGTCAGTACCGGGTCAAATTCATCAGCATTTACTTATACCCCGGTTAATAATGATGTCGTGAAATGTATTCTTACTTCCTCAAACACCATCTGCGTTTTTAACAACCCGGCCACCTCGAATTCCATTACAATGATGGTAATCCCGATTCATCCGGTATCAGTAAACATTATCCCATCATTAAACCCTGTCTGTGCGGGTAATTCCGTAACATTTACGGCCTACCCGGTTAACGGGGGCTCCCCGCCTTCCTATCAATGGAAGGTCAACGGGGCCAGTGCCGGAACTGATAACCAGGTTTATTCCTATATCCCGGCCAGCGGTGATGTTGTGAGTTGTATTTTAACTTCGAATGTTAGCTGTCCCTCCGGTAATCCGGCAACAAGTAACAGCATTATCATGACGATCAATCCGGTTCTTGCGGTAAGTGTATCTGTTGGGCCTTCTCAAAATCCTTTCTGTGCCGGGGGCGCGGTCACGTTTACCGCAACTCCCGGCAATGGGGGAGTACCCCAGTACCAGTGGAAGGTCAACGGGGCCAATGCAGGAACCAATAATAATACCTATACTTATAATCCGCTTAACGGTGACAGCATCCGCTGTGTGATCACATCCAATCTTCCCTGCGTTACCAATAACCCGGCTTCATCGGGCAAGATCATAATGAGCTCATTACCTGCCCCCCTGGTTTCATTTCCCTTTTGTTTTGACAGCATTACGACCATAACCGCTGCGCCTTTTGTACTCAAAGGAGCAATACCACTCGGAGGGATTTATTCAGGGCCGGGTGTTAATTCCGGCACCAGGGTCTTTACACCATCAATAGCAGGTGTTGGAACAAAGACCATTTCCTATTCCTACACCAATGTTTCTTCCTGTACTTCAATAATGACAAGGAATATCATCGTTCTTGCCTCCCCGGTTTTCACTTGCGGAAATACTCTCACCGATATCCGTGATAATAAGGTATATCCAACGATCCAGATCGGGACCCAGTGCTGGATGCAGAAAAATCTCAATTACGGCACATCCCTCCAGGGTACCACAGGGCAAACCGATAACTGCGTGAATGAAAAATACTGTTACTCCAATGATCCTGCAAACTGCACTCTATACGGCGGGTTATATCAATGGGATGAAGTGATGGCTTATTCGAATACTCCCGGAGCTCAGGGACTTTGTCCTCCCGGATGGCACATCCCTACCCAGGCTGAATGGATTACTTTATTCAATGCCAGCCTCACCCAGGGCCTGGCCGGGAAACCATTTCAGGATTCAATCTTCAACGGGTTCAGGGCAAAGGAAAGCGGAGTTGACTACAGCAATATCACCTGGAAATTACAGGGATTTGCAACCATCTTCTGGTCATCAAATTCCTTTGGTGCCATCAAAGCCTTATCCCATGGTATGAACCTTCAGAATTTTGGGGTCTCCGATTATTATTCCAACCGCTCAAATGCTTTTGCCACCAGGTGTTTAAAGGACTAACCGGCTTATATAACTTTCAAAATGTGCTTTTAGTTAAGTTTCCGCCTTTTTATCCAGTAGTTGAAAATTGATTTCACAATGAACAAAGATTTATTAGGTATTTTTACATGCTAAAATAATTCCGATACAACATGCAATAATAATTTGTGCGCATCTTGAATAATAATTTTAGTGCAACGTGCAGGAATAGTTTTTAAACATTGTGCCAAAAGATTACATAAATGGCAACACCAAACAAAAAACTGGCAGAATCCTTAGAAATACTTCGTAACCTTCAGGATAAACAGGGGTTGGTTGCAGTTAAAACGGCTGAACTTAGCAGGACACACAGGGAAAGGCTTATCAGAAACGGGTTCTTACAGGAAGTTGCAAAAGGATGGTATCTGGCTTCGAATCCAATGGAATCAGAAGGTAACAGTACAACTTGGTATTCCTCTTACTGTCAGTTCTGTTCAAGGTACCTGGAGGACAAGTATGGTGGTGAATATTGCATCTCTGCTGAACAATCGATAGCGATGCATGCAGGCAACACCCGGGTACCTGCTCAATTGGTGATCCGTGCACCAAAAGCTCCTAATCTGGTTATACAACTACTGTTTAACACTTCACTTTTTGTGATGAAATCCCCGTTGCCTCTCTCCGGTGAGGTTACATTTATAAATGGGATCAGAACACTGACCCTGCCATCAGCATTGATACATTGCTCAAAAGTAATGTTCGAAAGAAGTCCGATTGAAATGAGAACTGTATTAACCCTGGTAAAAGATGCATCTGAAATTCTTGGCCAGCTTTTAGAGGGCTCCCATACAGTTATTGCGGGAAGGTTGGCAGGCGCATTTCGAAATAACGGGCAGGAGCGTATTGCTGATGATATTATCAAAGCGATGAAATCAGCTGGTTTCAGCATTCGTGAGATCGATCCTTTTGACAGTCTACCTGCCATCGAATTATCATCGTTAGAAAGATCTCCTTATGCAAACAGGATCAGGCTGATGTGGAATGAAATGCGTACGGGGGTTATAAAGCATTTTCCTGGTGGACCCGGGCTGCCACAGGACCCGGGAAAATATATTAAATCGGTGGACGCAATTTATGTCACTGACGCTTACCATTCACTTTCAATTGAAAAATATGTAGTTTCAATTGATCTTATTGAGAAGGTCAGGTGCGGTGAGTGGAATAGTACAAACAATGAGGAGGACAGGAAACAAAGAGATGCCATGGCTGCCAGGGGTTATTGGCAGTCAAGCCAAGCCGTAAAAGAGAGCATAAAAAAAATTCTCCAAGGAGGCAACCCGGGAACTATCGCAAGGCGGGAACATGGTGATTGGTATCGGGAATTATTCTCACCTAGTGTAACTTCAGGCTTATTACATCCTTCTGATTTAGCGGGGTACAGGACCAACCAGGTATACATCTCGCAATCGAGGCATGTGCCCATGAATAAAAATGCCGTACGCGACGCAATGCCTGTGTTATTTGAACTTTTAGAAGCTGAAGCCCATCCTGCTGTCCGAGCGGTTCTCGGGCACTTTGTATTTGTTTATATCCATCCTTACATGGATGGAAACGGACGTATGGCAAGATTTCTTATGAATGTAATGCTTGCTTCCGGGGGATATCCTTGGACTGTTATTCCGGTCCAGGAACGTGATACTTATATGAGGGCCCACGAAGAAGCGAGTGTCAACGGAAACATCGTTCCGTTTGTCATATTTATAGGTGAACTGGTGAAGGAAAGCCTGAATGGAACACCTGTTGCAAAAGTGTCATGATTTTTTGTTGTCGAATATCTTTGAGATAAAAACGAAAGACAGGGGATTTTCAGTGCAGGACGCAATGCCGGATTAATAGATTGGTAATTAACCATCAATACAACGCATACTCCTCACCAGCATATTCAAATAGTAAAATGGTAAAATGCAAAATAGCGAAACAGTTTTCACCATTTCGCCACTTCTAAATTTCGCTTTTCGCTTTTTATTCGCACCAATCTTTTATCTCATTTGCGTGCTCATTTGGGCTTCGCCCAACGCTAAGTTAATTTCGCTACTTCGCTACCTCGCTATTTCGCTACTTTCTTTTGTAGCGGGATCGAGAATTGAACTCGAGACCTCCGGGTTATGAATCCGACGCTCTAACCATCTGAGCTACCCCGCCGTTTTTGAGGGTGCAAAGGTATTAATTCCGTGGAAAACCACAAAGATTTTTTTACCTGATCCAGATTGTCTTGATGTTGACAAACTCCCGTATGCCGTATTCGGCGAGCTCCCTGCCATACCCCGATTTTTTTATGCCACCGAATGGGAGACGCGGATCTGACTTTACCATACCATTGACGAACACTGCCCCGGCTTCAATTCTCCTTGCCAGCTTTTCACCCCTTGCTAGGTCTTCTGTAAACAGGGTGGCTGCCAGGCCGAATTCAGTGTCGTTTGCCACGGCAATCGCTTCTTCTTCTGATTTAACAGCAATAATGCTGAAAACCGGGCCAAATGTTTCTTCCCGGAATGCCGGCATTCCTTTTTGAACGTTTCCAAGAATCGCTGGCAGGTAATAACAGCCGGGCCGGTCGGGACGTGTCCCGCCGTATAGCAGGCTGGCTCCTGCTTTCACTGATTCCTGTACCTGCTTTTCAAGGTCGTCCACAAGGTCAGGCCTTGCCATGGGGCCAACCTGTGTTGAAGGGTCCAGGGGATCACCCACTTTCAAGGCAGAAACTGCAGCAATCAATCCTGAAGTGAATTTATCCAGCACCTTATCAACCACAATAAAACGCTTGGAGGAAATGCAGGTTTGTCCCTGGTTGAACATCCTCGAAGCGAGCGATGTTTGTATAGCTTTTGCAAGATCGGCATCTTCAAGAACGAGGAGAGGATCGCTGCCTCCGAGTTCAAGCACTGCCTTTTTGATTTCCTTTGCTGCTGCGGAAGCCACGCTGCTGCCGGCAGGCCCGCTGCCTGTTAGGGTAACTGCCTTCACGGCAGGATGTCTGATCACTGCCTCAACCATGGAGGAAGGAATCATAAGGGTCCTGAATACATTTTCGGGGAATCCTGCTTTAATGAACAACTCCTCAATGGCCAGTGCACAGCCAGGCACATTCGAAGCATGTTTCATGACTGCTACATTTCCTGCCATCAGGGATGGGGCGGCAAAGCGGAAGACCTGCCAGAACGGGAAATTCCAGGGCATAACCGCCAGGATCATACCCAGGGGCTGGAAAGCGACAAGGCTCCTGCCTGCATCCGAAGCGATTACCTGGTCGGTAAGCATGCTTTCGGCATGTTCGGCATAATAATCGCAGGCGCCGGCACATTTCTCTATCTCAGCCCGGGATTCACGGATGATCTTCCCCATTTCCGAAGTCATGAGTGTGGCAAGACTTTCCTTTTCTGCCCTTAAACAGGCTGCCAGTTTGTGGAAAAGGTCCCCCCGGAACCCAAAACTGGTTTCACTCCAGTTCTTCCGGGCCTCAGAGACCTTCCCGATGATACTTTCAACTTCCCTGGCAGTATGCTCAGGATATTCTTGTAACAGCTGGCTGGTTGCAGGATTTATACTTTTCATAAGGTGTTGTTTGTTCTTTAATACAAACCTAAAAATTTTAAATGAAAAAAGCCGGACATAGCCGGCCTTTTCATTTAAAATTTCAAGCTATTCTTTTTTTCCGAAACCTCCGAAACACCATCTTACCCCAAGGTTGAAGCCTGAGTAAGCATTATGTGAGGGTTTGTATTCGCCTTTATTGTCGTTCATTCTCCAGTCGGAGGCATTGATATCGGTTAATCCATAAGCGCCGGAAATCCCGAAGTTGATGCCGAGATGTTTCACGATGATGAAATCAACGCCAAAATCTATTCTTGCCATGACATCCATGCCCTGGTAACGGTTTTTGACATCGGTTGTTCCCAGGTAGGTCGAATCTGAAGGAAGGGAATGCCCGCTCAACTGGTAGGTCTGCTCGGCTTTGGTAAGAAAAGCTAACTGCGGGCCGACAAGAGCGTAAAATCGAACCACATGCCCGCCAATACTGAAACGTGCGAGAATCGGCCAGGTAACATAACTGAGTTTAATGTCCCTGGTTTGTGATGGAAGGTCTTCGTGATTCCAGTAGCTCTGCCCCATGGGTTGCATACCAACTTCGGTCTTGATGCCGATCCAGTTATTGAAATTATAGCCGATGCCCAGGTTATAAGCAAAGGATGTGGTTTGCTTGTAATCCAGTTCCTGGTGGCCATAGATCTGCTGGTTTATAATGAAGGTCGCATTGTAGTTAACCCCGATACCGACATCCAAACCTTTTTGTGCCGAAACATTGATAATGCCGGCAGAAAACAGCAATAAAGCGATGAATAAAATTTTTCTCATGTTCTTATTTTTTTGTCGGCGCAAACTTAGGAAGATTTTTTTAAATAAAAACGCTGTCAGCCCAGAGCGGGATTAATTTTATCCTTCAGGTAAAACCCGGTATAGGAGTCTTCACATGCGGCCAATGCTTCGGGAGTGCCTTCAAAAACGATATATCCGCCCAGGTCGCCTCCTTCTTTGCCCAGGTCAATGACCCAATCGGCAAATTTGATAACCTCGGGGTTATGTTCGATCACCAGCACCGAATGCCCGTTCCTTATCAATGATTCAAAAGATGTAAGCAGCTTGTGGATGTCATGGATGTGCAAGCCGGTTGTGGGTTCGTCAAAAACGAAAAGGGTGGGTTTATCCGACAATCCTTTTGATAAAAAGAAGGCCAGTTTGATGCGCTGTGCCTCCCCGCCCGAAAGGGTCGAAGAGGACTGCCCGAGATGAAGATACCCAAGTCCCACGTCCTGCAGCGACGTAAGCCTTGCGGCAATGCGTTTCTCAGCTGCATGCTTGCCGTCCTGCCCGAAAAAATCTATCGCCTCATCCACAGTCATATTAAGAATATCAACAATATTTTTATCCTTATGCTTTACATCCAGCACCTCATCCCTGAACCTCTTGCCCTTGCAGCTTTCGCAGGTGAGATAAATGTCGGCCATGAACTGCATCTCTATTTTGACGACCCCTTCACCTTCGCATTCCTCGCATCTTCCGCCTTCGATATTAAATGAAAAATAGCCCGGTTTATATCCCCTTGCCTTAGCGAGGGGCAGGTCGGCATACAGGTTTCTGATGTCATCAAAAGCCTTGATATAAGTGGCCGGGTTGGAACGTGAGGAACGGCCGATCGGGTTTTGGTCCACCATCTCAACGGCGCTAATACGGCCTATATCCCCGTCGAGCCTGTCGAATTTGCCTGTCTTTTCCCCGTATCCCCCATAGATCTTCTTCAGCGCGGGGAACAGCACCCTCTTTACGAGAGATGTTTTTCCGCTTCCACTTACTCCTGTTATCGCAGTGATTATATGGAGCGGGATGCTCACGTTTATATTCTTGAGGTTATTCTCCCGGACTCCTTTTACCAGTATGGATTCTTTGGACTTCCTCCTGATAGAAGGCACTTCAATTCGGAGGTCATGGCTGAGATAACGCCCGGTAAGGCTCTTTTTATCTTTCAGCAGGGCCTTCAGGTTCCCCTGGAAGACCACTTCCCCTCCATGACGGCCAGCCATTGGGCCTATATCAATGATCTCATCGGCTGCCCTGATGATCTCTTCGTCATGTTCAACCACGATGACCGTATTCCCGAGGTCCCTCAGCCTCTTCAACACCTTGATAAGTCTTTGTGTGTCGCGGGGATGCAGGCCTATGCTCGGCTCATCAAGGATATACATCGAACCGACCAGGGTGCTGCCCAGTGCCGTTGAAAGGTTTATCCTCTGTGATTCACCTCCCGAGAGGCTGGATGAGAGCCTGTTCAGGGTGAGGTAACCCAGCCCCACGTCATTCATAACATCCAGGCGGTTGTTTATTTCTATAAGAAGGCGATTCGAAACCGTTCTTTCATGCTCACCCAGATCCAGTCCCCTGAAGAAAGCCGATAAGCCGGTCACCGGCATCAGCACCAGGTCAATCACCGATTTCCCGTGGATCTTTACATAAGCCGAGTCTTTCCTGAGCCTGGTGCCCCTGCAGTCCGGGCAGGTAGTCTTGCCCCGGTACCTCGACATCATCACCCTGTACTGAACCTTGTAATTCTGGCTTTCAATGAATTCAAAAAACTCCCTCAGCCCGTGAAAATATTTATTTCCGCTCCAAAGCAGGGCTTTCTGTTCTTCGGTCAGCTCGTGAAAGGGTTTATGAATCGGGAAGTCGAACTTGTAAGCGTTCATTACCAGTTCATTCTTCCATTCGCTCATTTTCTCACCCCTCCAGCAGGCAACAGCTTCTTCATAAATGGAGAGGTTCTTGTTCGGCACCACGAGGTCTTCATCAATTCCTATGATACTGCCAAACCCTTCGCAGGTTTTGCAGGCCCCGTAAGGGTTGTTGAAGCTGAACAGGTTCACCGAGGGCTCTTCGAATTCCATTCCGTCGGCTTCGAACCTGTTTGAAAACGACCGCCTGGCAGTTGAGCCGTTGCTATATTCTATGGTACAGTAACCATGACTTTCAAAATATGCGGTCTGCACCGAATCGGCCAGCCTGCCCGAAAGTTCCTGGTCTTCTTTTTTTACAATAATACGGTCGATGAGCACCGATAGAGTAGAGAATGACGTCCTCCCCGCTTCAAGTGCATCTTCAATACGGATGATCTCATCATCGATAAGGATCCTTGTAAATCCCTGCTGTAGAAGTACCGAACACTTTGTCCTGAGATCCCCGTTTCCCGAGGCCAGTGAGACGGGAGCATAAATGCTGACTTTGGTCTGTTCAGGGAGGGATAAAATAAAATCAACAACGTCGGAGACCGTGTCGCGCTTGACAATTTTACCCGAAACAGGGGAGTAAGTAATTCCGACGCGTGCAAAAAGCAGTTTCAGGTATTCGTAGATCTCAGTTGAGGTACCAACAGTTGACCTTGGATTTAATGTGTTGACTTTCTGTTCGATAGCTATTGCCGGTGAAATCCCCCTGATATAATCCACATCGGGTTTGCTCATCCTGCCCAGAAACTGCCTTGCATATGCACTGAGGCTTTCGACATACCTTCTTTGCCCATCAGCATACAAAGTATCAAAAGCAAGTGAAGATTTTCCTGAACCTGAAAGCCCTGTCAGAACAATAAATTTATTCCTCGGTAAGGCAAGGCTGATATTCTTGAGATTGTTGACCCTCGCACCTTTGATAATGATATAGTCCTTGGGATCGAGTTCATCGGGGTTTATTTTTTTCATCTCAGCAGTAAAACAGGTGCACAAAATTATGAATAAAACTTGCTTTTTTAATTTTTTGCTTATATTTGCGCAACCTTTCGGGGTAAAAAACGTATCTGATTATAAACCAGCGCTGAATTTCAGCGCACATTCATAGGAGGGACTCTATCGGCCACAAAACTACGCTTTGAAACTTAAAACGTAGCGACATGATTTCCCAAATCAGTGACCATGAACTGATCAATGCTTATATAGCTGGTCAGCAGTCTTCCCTCGAAAAGCTCATACATCGTCACAAAAGCAGGGTCTTTGCTTATATTCTTATGGTTGTTAAGGATAAGGAGCTTGCTGAAGATCTTTTCCAGGATACCTTTATAAAGGTCATAAATACTATCCGTTCGGGGCAGTATAAGGAAGAAGGAAAATTCATACAATGGGTTATGCGCATCGCACATAACCTGATCATCGATCATTTCAGGAAATCAAACCGCCTGCCGTTCATCGAAAACAGCAATGAGTACGATATCTTTGACAAGGTCCGCATCCCGGTCGAATCAGTCGAGGAGCAGATCATTACCGAACAGATCCATAAGGATGTTAAAAAGCTGATCGAATATCTTCCTAAGGAGCAAAAAGAAGTGCTTGTGCTGAGGCATTATGCCGATATGAGTTTCAAGGATATTGCCGAGCTTACCAACGTAAGCATCAATACCGCCCTGGGCCGTATGCGCTATGCCCTCATCAACCTCCGTAAACTGGTGAAAGAGAAGGAAGTCATCCTTTCAGTATAGGTAGATAGAAGCGAGGTAGCGAGGTAGCGAAATTTAAGGGTTTCACTACCTGTTTCACTTCTCGCTTCTCACTACCTCGCTACCTTTTTACTTTCCCACTTAAAATTATTTTTCCCAATATAAAATATCCCCTCGGGCATTGTCGTTTAATTATCATGAACCTCATAAAAAACCAACGGTATGCCTATGAAGAGACACGCTACGCTTTTTTCTTTGAATTCAAACATTTCGAAGGAGAACGGTTTTTCTGCTGAATTGCGGAAAAATCACATGGAAGTTTCTCCCAGTGATGCAGTGATACGGAACATCCTGAACTACTCAAAAGCACTCGCAGTACTGAAAACACATGACTCGACCATCCGACTGGTGATGAACTAAAAAAAAGAGGCCGCTCAATGAGACGGCCTCTTTTTTTTAGTTTTATTTCTGCAGGATTAAATCCTTTCTTCCTTGATACGGGCTTTCTTACCCCTGAGTTCCCTCATGTAGAAGATCCTTGCCCTGCGCACAACACCGTGCTTGTTAACATCGATCTTGTCGATAAAAGGGGAGGAGAGAGGGAAAATTCTTTCAACTCCGATATTCCCTGAGATCTTCCTTACGGTAAAGGTGGCGTTAATGCCTTTACCCGAACGCTGTAAAACCACGCCCTGGAAATTCTGGATACGTTCCTTGCTTCCTTCTTTAATTTTATAGTGAACGGTAATGGTGTCACCGGCTTTAAACTTAGGATATTCCTTCTTTTCAATTACGGTATCCTCAACAAATTTGATGATCTCAGCTTTATTCATAACGTCGAAAAATTAATGGGGTTCTATACAAAAAGTTTGCAAATATAGGATTTTTTTTTGAATTACAAACGAAAAGGAAGGAATCATTTTTCGAATAATCCGGGCCTGCGCTTC